>Ga0315914_1000276_pt1 | contig 57187 bp, 38 predicted proteins | sample MpolenodulesMG_FD_203920 | JGI IMG/M metagenome (GOLD analysis project Ga0315914, IMG submission 203920) | Medicago polymorpha root nodule microbial communities from Los Angeles, California, United States - elongated nodules | ecosystem: Host-associated > Plants > Roots > Nodule | place: USA...
TGATATTTTCTAAAATATATATGTCAACAAACACCTATTTTATTCATAAAAATGATAGTTAATTTATAAAAATTGTAAGCGAGAGTACCGGTACACCGTAATTTGCGGGTGTACCGTAGAAATTCCCCATATAATTTGGTTCAAGAACCTCTTGGCCAATAGTAGGCTCGCACGTCATTTAAAAAAGGAAACGCCACATTGGATTTTATCATCCATTTAAAACACGACACCTGTACACGAACACGTAATTCGTCTGGTATTGGAATTTACCGTGAATCTTCTTGGTCTATTCTAGAGTCGTTGAATTTTATCCACACATATATAAATAAAATAAATAACAAAATTAAAATGATCATAAATTGATCGAGAGAACGATATAACCAATTACCCCTTTTTTCAATTCAATTGCTCCAATTTTCTTCTTCCATGGCTTACGTTGAACGAGGTATCATCCTCTTCTCAATTATTTCTTTTAATTTAGATTTTGATTCTTTGATTGTACCTTGATTTATATAGAATCTCTGATCTCATGTTTTTTGATTCTGTTTCGTGAATTTCATAAGCTCTCAAATTCTGATATTTTGAAATTCTCAATTTTCAATTGTTGCCGACAATCTTATACGTCAATAATCATATTAATATTATGAATGTTTTTCTTTGAGCACGGATATCGATACGGACACGACACTGAGACACTGACATGCCGCTAAGTTAATAATTTGAGAAAATTACATGTGTGGTGTCGCGGCTCTGACGCGGGATACGGCTAATCTGAGGAGTCTATCTGATTCATAGATTTTTTTTTAAATATTTTCACCCTGGTGTACCCTATTTTTATCTCTGTTGAAAATCCCGGTGCTCAATTTTGACTTAAAATGGTTGTGATTGGTTGATGTTTCCATCTTTAAAGGTGTGTACTGGGAATTTTTAAGATGCAATAGACAATATTCACACTGTAGTGTATTGGAAAGTTTACATGTTTTAAATTTCTTTGAGGTTAATAGTTTCGTTGTTTTCGATTAATTTAGGTTTTTAATAATGACGGAACTGGGAAGGAAGTTATTTGGTGTTATTGCCTTATTGGTGAAGCAAGGGTGTGTCGTTTCAATTTTTAGGTCAATTTATTTTTATTAATCTCAGGGGCATACTGAGTAGGGGAAGGCAATAATTGACTGTGTGGTTGTCTATTTTTCTTAACCTGCTTACCTCCAAACTCTTAAGTTTGATATCAATTTATCAAACAGGGTAGGCTTTGTGGCCTCTCTTTGGGTGTTGATGACATTTTCTTAAAGGGAACACTCTTAAGAGATGTACTAAGGAATGAAGAACTTTCTTGTATTAATATTACCGAATACCGATGATTGTCTTTGATGTTACGTCTTTCTACCTTTGCAAAAAATGATGCTGTGAGGCACCTAGATAGAAATAGAAAATTGATAGAAATAGTCAAAAGAAAAGCATAATTTCATTGAATGAATGATTGTGAATAGGAGATCCCCCCTCAAAATTTATCTCTCTTCTTTAAAGTACACATACATATCAAATGTTCATAATTCTCTCCTTTATCTGTTTCTCCTATTTATACATGGCATTCCCTCTAACTGCCGTCTAACCACCCTAACTAATCCTAATAACTATTTCGCTTTTGTTCTCTATCCAAAGTAACAAACTACTGTTCTCGGAGATGAAAGTAGCAAACTACTGTAAGACAACTCAACTAAAGCACTAGTTTGCTTGAGAATGAAGATAGTGGTCATCTTCTATTTCTGAATTATGAATTACAGTATGTTTTCCTATTTCCATAAGCTTGGTCCATGTGATCAATAATTAATTTCAGTTGGGTATGCAACGTCCCATTTTTTCTATCGTGAATCTAAATATTAAGATAATTGTGTGGGCCTGATCCATTAGGTGAAGTGGTCATTTGAGACCTATTTTGCAGAATCCAGTTCTATAAATTCATCTGTCTCATTCTCCAGACCCAAATCATCTATGTATGTATAATATAGATGATTTCTTCCTCTCTAAAGTGGCTTTTCCGGAAATGACCTGCTGGCTGCCAATGTTGGTTAGCGTCTGGCAGCTCCAATGGTGGCTGGGGCATGGCTGGACCTGTTTAAACTTTATGTCCACAGCCACCGTCTGTAGAAATCCGACAGTTACTGTAGTTCTGGCTCTGGGAGCATAGAATCCTATTTCAAGAACTTTGTTCCTAGTGAACATCAGCTACAGTATGAACATTGTGGTCTAACACATCTGTTGATGAGTGAGTGCTTCTTCACCAACCATTTCTCGATGCTATCCGCTCTCTCTGTCTATGCTTCCCTAACAGTATATACATTGTGATTGTATTCTCTGCTTTTGTTTCCCTTTGTGACCCAAAACATGACCGTCAAACCTGCATTTGAGTTTGATCTTGCAGTCACTCTTTTGACAACAACAGCAACCAAGCGTTACCCCACTAAGTTGGGTCGGCTACATGGATTAAACGACTCCATAATGTTCTACCGTATATCATATCTATATCCAATTCATTGATCTCTATATCTTTCTTAATAGTTTCTCTCATTGGGGTTTTATTTCTTCATCCGCCTCTAGTGATTTGACGACCTTCATCTGATTCATTCTTCTTACTACACAGTCTACAAGTCTTCTCTCTACATGTCAAAATCACCTAAGCTGAGTTTCAACTATCTTTTCTGTGATAAGTGATTTGGGCGTGAGGGGGTGTACTGGGAAATACCCAAGTCCTATGTAGGATAAAGATATGTCCTGGAATGAGTTTATAAAGAGTGGCACCACTCACCTTACAAGTCGATTTTGTAACAATGAGTCGGGGCCCAATATAAAAACCTAATATCAAATTATTAGACACATTCTTGATCACCAGATCACCAGGTTGCCAGCTCCAACCTGCCTACGTCTGAATCTTGTACCTGCTTTTTCATCCATGTTTCAACATTGTTTTAAGCTTGATAATATTCTCCCACGAATGACGTTCATGATTGCTCATATGCCCCATTCAATAACATTGTTATTGCTCCATTTATCCCCTTATGAGATCCCAAGTGAGATTGATTTTTCAGGAAGCAAACAAATGGAAAACTAACAGAATGAATCAAAAGGACAATTTTATTGAGTTAATGATTGAGAATAGGAGAGAGATTATCTTATGAGGATTTACCCGTCACAAAGGATTATTTCCTTTATATACAACTATCAAATGTACATAATTATTTCTTCTATCCTTATCCGTCACAAAGGATTACTTCCGTTATATACAGCTATCAAATGTACACGCTTCTTTCTTCTACCATTATTTCTCTTATTTATACATGATAACTCCTCTTACTAATCAATTACCATAAGTACTTCAACTCACTTTTATTTTTTTATTCTAACACATTAATATTCTACTAATTTTTAAAAAATATATTTCTTATCCAGAAAAAACGTTATGCAGCCAATTATGGAATTGTTTTGTTAATTGTTTTGTAATTTGATATTTCTAAAAGGGAAAATATTTGAATTATTCATCCTTTTAATTTAGCTGTAGTAACAAATCACTGTTGGATTTGTGGGAAAAGCAAAATGTGTCGTCGTATTATTAAATAACCTTTCTATGCAATGTTGAATTTAAACTGGGAGTATGAACTTCTCCTTTTCCGCTCCCATTTCCCGCTTTCCCTCTCACATCATCATTTTCTCACTGCCTTCTAGTGAAGGCTGCTGATCTGGTTTTTGAATGCTTATTTAGTCGGCTGATCTGGCACGTTAAATCTGCTATGCTTATTGTTTCTGCTGATCTGTTTTTTTCGTTTGCTTTGTGTGCCTGTTTAGTGTTTTAAGGGAGGATGTTATGTTGTAAACCTTTCTATGTAATGTTGAATTTAGATTTGGAGATGAACTTCCCCGTTTTCGCTCCCATTTCCCCCTTCCCTCTCACATCATCATTTTCTCACTGATGTCTAGTGAAGGCTGCTGATCTGGTTTTGAGTGCTCATATAGTCGGCTTATCTGACACGTTAAATCTGTTATGCTTATTGTTTTGATGATTTGTCTTTTTGTTTGCTTTGTGTGTCTGTCTAGTGTTTAAAGAAGAGTGTGATGTTGTAAACCTAACTCATCACATTGATCTCATTAAAGATTGTAACTTCAGATCATGGTTACCAGTTACGCTGTTGTGCTTTTTGAACTTGATAGTATATTGTACGATGTTTGACAGTTTTTCAGCATGTGTATTGAATCCAAAGTAGACCTTTTATATACATTATTTCTTTCTTGACATCGCAAAATGATTAATGTGGGTTTTTGTGTGTGCAGGTACTGTTAAATCAAAGCGATCAATATGGCGGCTCAAGACAATCACTGATTTCTTCTGGGCCATTGTCAACTTCATAGGCGTGTTTTTTGCTACAATGTTCTCGGTATTAATTTGTTTCTTGTTCCCTATTATAGATTTTGATTTTATGATAGATGTTTTGTTACCAAATTGATGTATTCTTACAATGTTTTCATCACCCATTAGATGGAAAAATCAGATGCCTACAGGAAAGGTTCTGCTGGTAAGAAATATGGCGGTGGAGGTCCTGGCGGCGGCGGCGGCGGTGGTGGTGGGGGACCATATGGTGGCGGTCCCCGGGGCCCTCCTCGTGGCGGCCTTGACAATGTCCGCGGGCTAGATAGTATCCGCGGACGTGATCATAGTGAGTTTATATTTTCTATATTGCTTATTTAGATGTTTATTTTGCTTGTTTAGTTTCCATATTTGCTAATATGTTTTCATCCCTATTGAACTTTCAGGTTCACTGCCTGCATGCGGCTCATGCTGTGGTTAAGTATGTTACAGATCCGATTTGTCAATATTTGTTAGTGTTTTTTTCTTTTTTTATGATATAACATGCAACTGATGTAATATGAAAATATGAATACTGACTTTCAAGCTATATGCACACATGGGTTGTAATAGCATTATAGCAAGAACTTTCATAATAATACGTGTCTAAAAGTCATACAAATTTATAGTAGTCAAAGAATTGGTGTTGCAAGCTACGATGTCACTGGTAACTAAATTCTTGCACCCATATCTACCAGCACAAGAAATTGGTCCCGAAGACTTGACTCTTCTCTCTTAAAAGACCAACCAATCTTCATAATTCAAGCATCATTCATTTTCCACATGCTTTGAAACCCCAATCCACCCATATAGAATTTGGGGAGATTTAGAGTTTTTCGGCCATCTATTCGAGTTTTCCGACCCTCATTGCTATCACTCCAATTAAAATAGCATTAAAGATTTTTGATTTACTCCAACACTCATTTGGGAATACGGATAGACATAATGAGAATCATATTGAATTCAAGTCAAAATAGTATTCAATATGGTCATCATGATAATTACTTATGCAAATTACATAATCATTATGCAAAATTCTCATAATGGGTCACTAATGGAAATGTTTACTCTAACGAATATCTCCAGCTCTTTTCACAAATAGAGTTGAAATGTGATCCTCAACGAGTATCTCCAACTCTTTTCACTGCACCAATTTGGTTTTTACTTTACCAGTTACAATCTCCCCTAATCTCTAACAATTTGCGATTTCTTTTGATTGTGCGGCTTGTAAGTCATCGTGGCACTTAGCAGAAGAACCAACAACATTGACAACAAAATCCAGCTTCTCAAAGAATTGATGAATTGATGTAACTTCTCTTGATGCAGTAACTAAGGCAAGTTGCAATCGATGAGCAAAGCAGTGGACATGGTAAGCATAATGGGATTCTTTCATAAAAAGTGTTTGTAAGCTATTTCATTCTCCTCATATTGCTAGCATTGTCGTACCCTTGGAGACGAATGTTAGAAACATCAAGGTTACATCGAGAAAATATACCACATACTGCTTCCTTAAGAATTAAGGAAGGTGTGTTATTAACATGTGACACATCAAAAAATCGCTCTTGTATTAAACCAGTTTTATCAACAAATCTTAAAACAAGAGCCATTTGTTCATTTTTTGACTCATCACAAGCTTCATCGACAACGATGCAAAATTTAGAATCACCAATTTCTTCACAAATATGCTTTTTCACCCTACTAGAAAGAATTTACAAGAGTTGTTTTTGAATTTGATGTGAAGTATACTTGCATTTTTATGGAACATCTTTCAACACAACTTTTGCAACTTCATCATTGTAAGATGCTAAAAGTTTTAACAATTTAAGAAAATTACCTTGATTTCTCGATTTGCTTCCTTCATGGTGACCCCTCAAAATCACGAGTTTGGGTATGCTCCATTTACCTTAGCTCCATTTACCTCATTTGCTTTTATGGATATCTGACATGTGGCAAAATAGATCCAACGGTTGAAATTAAAAAGGCTAAAATAAGGAGACACGCTTGTGATTGTTTGTTACCTATCTTCTCATCTCTCATATCCTTCACTCTGAACATGTGCTGTCAACACATTTGCTCCATCAGAACCCGTTTCCTACATAATTAATTTTCACTCAAATGCAAATGCAATGAATTAAAGGAAACCATAGACTCTTTTTGAAAACTACTATTTTGACAATTCCCAAACTCAGTTTTGTTTGTTTCTCACTCACACCAAAACGCATTGTTTTATAAGTAATTGCTGCTATGATAGGTTGATTAGTGACGTCGCCGTTGGACTGATTAGTGACGACGTTTGTAGTACGAAAATCTGCTCATGAAACCAGTGATTGGACATAAGTGAGCGACGATGAAAGCAAGAGATGTGGTTGGCGACGATGGTGTAATTGACGGCGGCGGGCGGCAGCAATCGAATGGTTATAGGTTGTAAGGGGAAGGGGTTGGACGGGAGGTTAATTGAAGGAGAAAGTGAACAGTGCTAGGCTAGGGATTTTGTTTTATTACTTATTTTTTCCTTTTTAATTTCAACCGTTGGATACTATTTTGCCACATGTCAGATATCCATAAAGGTAAATGGGGTAAATGGAGCTAAGGTAAATGGAGCATATCCAAACTCATCTAAAATCACAAGCTTGAAGTGTTTACCAACAAACATTGTCATTTGAAGCCTTGAGACATAGTTGATTATTCAAAATTTGACTCGAACTTTACACTTCAATAACATTCTTAAGATGCCCATATTTGATTTAAGAAGTATTGACAAGCTTTCATTGCATTGTTGTGTGGTGATAAATGATTCTTCCCTATATGTTTAAGAAAGGAACAACGTTTTCTATTCCTAACTTTCCTCCAACTTCTAAAGTCCGTAGAAATGAATACTTGTGATCCGGGAGGTCCACTTGGTTTTTTGCTAAAGAGATAACATTCTAAGCAATATGCAGTTTAACATCCAATATTTTTAAAGAGAGAAAAATATAAACAACTTTTTCAAGTGCGGAAATTTTTTCAATCTGAACTTAGTTCGGATTCTTTTAATTAATGTATCTAAAATTTTGACCAAGGTTTACAAACCAAACAGTGAAATTAACATTATACTTTAATAAAATCTTTACATAAACAAGAATTTCAAAATGACAATCTTGAAAGAAGTCCTAAATCTAAACACTGACTGTAATCCGGCCTTTGATGATACCTTAAAATTGCTTATACCTGAAAAATATAATTCAACGTGGGGTGAGATATTGATAGTCTCAGTGAATTTCCCAAAGTGGGATAAAGCATAATCATGTCCTTGAGCAAGATTTTTACTTTTATTATTTATAAAACATGAAAGAGAAATTAGATGCAATTCATCTCAAATGATCAGTTAATATTCTTCAGACATAAAATTCTTATGCAATCACTTTACTTTTATACTTTAATTTGGATACATCATCAAGATAAAACCCACCGCATATACATAATACTTTATAATTTAAATTTTTTCTAGTAATAAGTTGACCAGGCTGCCCCAATTATGCATACAGTCCATTCTTGTTTTGGCAAGGTGGAGGATTATTATTAACTCCCATAAATTAACTCCCATAAGTGGCTGTTCTCACTTACCCTTCTTGCACATCCCGCAAATGAACAGAGCGGAGAGTCCGACTAGCTAGGAAGGACCCTATTATTCTCAATTAATATCATATTCTACTTAAAAGTATAATATAAGTAGTATCTACTAATAATTCGTAAACATCAATATTATGGTTTAAATTCTTTACGTTCATATAATTTTACTCTCACTGTTCTTATTACTCAAACTCATAAAAACCTAACATTCCTTTTTCCCCAAATAAAACCCTAAATGTCAATTCATAAAATTTCTACATGCATGAAGGAAAGGGACAGGGAAACCAACCTCTAATTTGATGATTTTTAAAATTGAAGTGGTAAATGATGATGAATGAGGATGTTAGCTCTCACTACTTCACTCTTCTTCTTTCACATGCTTCCCATTTCTCCCTCTTTCTTTACTTTCTTCTCCTTCTTGATTGGTAATAAAGCATTAATCAGCGTTTAATCGATTTAATTAATGACATTAAACATATAATATTAATTAAACTGGACCGGTTCTGAAAACCGGCCGAGGCAATGTTTTTTGCCGGTTTTTACCAAGTTTTTCCGGTTAACACCGGTTTAATTACACGGCCGATCCAATATTTAGATCGAACCGGAACACCCACCGATTCCCGGTCGGACCGGTTTTAGCCGGTTTTAAAACTAGGAATCAATCCGAAAAAGGATAGTTTCTAGAATGTATGTTAGACAGCTATTTAATAGTCATAAGTGATGGTCCAATGTGATGTAGACGTGACAAAAACGAACATGAAACATAGGACGACCGTAGAACCATATGTAAAATTTATTAAACTCCAAAATATCATAAGAATTCAAATAACAATATTATACTAATTTATAAGAATATAAAAAAGAATACTTATATTAAAAAGTATTTAATATTAATATTGTATATGAGCAGACTTATATTAAAAAATATTTAATGTAAAGTTAAAAAAGAATATGCAATTGTATTATTGAATAGATATTATGGAAATGAGCAATGCTATAGTAAACAACATTTTGTAGCATTGAAAATCTAATGTATACACGTCGTGTGGATTGCACCACATATCATCAAGTCGTGACATTAAACAATTTTGTTTGGAAGTATCAACTAAGTGAAGAATCTGTCATAAGAACATTAAAAATTAATAGTTTACTGCACAAATACAGAATGTTCTCTAACATTAGAATATTTTATATATCGGTCCAAAAAAAACGTTGGATTTTACTATGTGGCAAGACTAGAACCGTCTATCTCAACTACCACCAAGATCTAAAGGTTTATGTTACATCAATTGGGATATTGTCTTGTTGTAAACAAATGCACCGGTGATTTAGTAGGTATATATATTCATTCGTATTATTTTTATCATAAAATTATAAAAGAAAATAAATGAATTTGTTCATAGTACTCTCCAATTTGTTGAATATAAATTAAATCTTATTGTCACTTTTCATAACATCTTATTTGAATATTAAAATGAATTAATGATAAATATTATAAGGACGCTATAAAACGTCTATCTTTGTTAAAAGATAATTTTTTAGTCTCCGTGAACATAACTCACTTCATAGAGACAACATATTGTAATATGTAAAAGTTGGGGTTCAAACTTCAAACACCTTATTGGTGAATTTTAGCAACTAAACTATTTTATTAATTTATTTTTAAAAATAATATCAACTATTAAAAAACTAATACTAATATCAATATTTTTAATTTTCGTAGTTTAATCCCTAAGTTACGAATATCAATTTTTCGAAAAAAAAGTTGGTCCTATAATTATATTTAATTTTAAAAGAATGATAATGTGTGTTTTAAGGAGACATGCTAAAAAAGTGCGTATAATAGTTATGTTTCAAAAATTATGCATTCAAATTTTTAAAGTTATCAAAATTGTTTTTTTTCAATATCAAATTTTCACTTTTAAAAACTTTAACAAGTGTGTACTCTCTTTGATTTTTTTTATAAAAAGGATTAGAGTGAGTACAAATTAAAAACACCTTTAGGAAAAGAAAAAAAAAGTTAGTTTGGTGAAGAGAAACGTTCCACGTGAATACTACTCCACTTGTAAACAAGCAACCCATGGTGTTGCATTCATTGCAGACTAACTTTCCGTTGTAAGGTAGTAAATATATTTTGAGAAATATCATGCACGTTCATTGTTTTTTTACACGTTCATTGAGTTTTGTTTTCAATAAGAAATTGCAATTATTTTCTAAATTTTCTTAATAATCATTCAAAGATGGTTTACCTAATTTCCGCCGAAAATTGGAGAATGCGTTTCGTACACCATATTTGTGATAATAACATAAAACGATGTGTTAGTTCTTGTAAAAAAATTGGTTAAAAATCCTTTTTTTGTCATTTATCTTTTAGATAATATTTATTTGATTTGATTATTTACCTTTTAAAGATTCTTTCACATGATCAAAAATTTTCTTTTCTTAGACATGTTTTAAAGATTCATTTTGGTCATTTCTTTGTGACAAATATTTTAGTAATTTATATTCCATAAATTTTATACTCCAACATCCCTAATGTTTACATTTAATAATGGAAGAATAATTTTCGAAAGATCATATACATAATGAACAAATTAGATGTAAATATTTCCTTTTTATATGTGCATATATATCAAGAGATCAGTTTTTTTAATTTTATAGAATTGCTATTTTAATATCCCTGTGAGCTTAACTCAGTTGGTAGTGATATTGCATATTATATGCAGGGGTCGGGGTTCGAACCCCGGACACCCTACTTCTCCACAATTTAATTGTGTGAGCTCTAGTCTAGTGGCTACTTGACCAAAAAAAAAGAATTGCTATTTTAATTAATGATTAGAAATTCATCATTTTAAGATGAATAAGTGTGAATGTGTGATGTCCGGAGTTTGAATGTTGACCCTGTATATACTTCCCCCGGTCTTATTTATAAGAGAATTTTTGGTCAATAAAAGTTGTTGTATCTGGACCAATTTTTTTAACCGGATACATAAACTTTTGTTAATATAAAATATACATTTTATTACATAAATACAACCTACCTTACATAGTATACATAAATACTCATTTTCCTTTGGTAGGTAGTAGATGATTTTTTCCTATAAATCCCAACACTAAAGAAATCAATTGAACACTTCAGCCACAAAAGAAAGAAAAAAAAAACCATTTCATCTTTAAAATCCAAATAACAAAAGTAACAATGGAGGTTCTAAGGGTACAAACAATAGCTCATCAATCCAAAGATGCTACATCTACAATCCCATCCATGTTCCTTAGGTCAGAAACTGAGTCACCAGGAACAACAACAGTTCAAGGTGTGAAACTTGAGGTACCTATAATAGATTTCAGCAACCCAGATGAAGGAAAAATACAAAATGAAATAATGGAAGCAAGTACAAAATGGGGAATGTTTCAAATTGTGAACCATGATATTCCAAATGAAGTTATAAAAAAATTGCAAAGTGTTGGTAAAGAATTCTTTGAGTTACCACAAGATGAAAAAGAGGTTATTGCTAAACCTGTTGGGTCTGATTCATTGGAAGGGTATGGTACAAAACTTCAAAAAGAGGTGAATGGGAAGAAAGGTTGGGTAGATCATTTGTTTCATATTATATGGCCACCTTCTTCCATTAATTACCGTTTTTGGCCTAGTAACCCTGCTTCTTATAGGTATGTTTATAGTTTAATTAATTTCAACAATAATGTTATCTTTTTTCCTTTACAAAGAATAATGTTTTTTTTTAAGGAATAATGTTGTATATTGGTTTTTGGTCATACTAATCGGTGTCCCGAGTATTTGTTAAGAAAAAATTATGTGAAAAAGAATATTCTTTTATATTTTAAAGAGATTAACTACAAAAATTTTAAAATAATTTTACTATATTTAATTCCTTAATCAGAGTAGATAACACTTGTATTTTATGTTAGAGACTTAGACTAGTCCATTATTTTGAGTTGGGACATACTAAGAATACTTTTTAGGAGGACAATAATCTCGTACATTCTTTTTGTTAGAGTAGGTTATTATTATTTTGAGTTGCACATACAAAGAGTACCTTTTAGGCCCTTAAAAAAAAACAGAGAGTACCTTTTAGGAGGTCAATAATTGGCTCTCATACATTTCTTCTCCCCCTAAAGAACTACTAACAATTAACATTTGTCCATATAAAAATATATTCATTTTTATAGTAAAATTAATTTTATTTTGATTAAATTACTCTTATTAGTAGACTAGTTAGCTAATAAAGTAGTTAGTTAGTCTTCCTAAAAAAATAGTTAGTTAGTAGTTAAATAGACTGAAATACACAAAAGTAATAGTAGAAAAATATAATCTAGTTTATTGATATTCAAAAATGTCCAGCAAAAATTAAAATTAATATAATATCTCATAATAAATATAAAAATAATAAATATTAAAATTCATATTTGTAATTGAGTTTAATTGATTAAATTTCGAAAAACTAATATGAAACTTGACCAGATCTGAACAGTTTTTACAAAAGAAATCGAATAAATTTTGATTTTCATAGGACAAAATCGCAAGTCTCGTCGAATTATGAGTACTTTTAATTTTAATGAGAGTTTGGTGTTAATGTCACCCTTATTTATACGGTAAGAATAAATTTTATTAAAAAAGTTGTATGTAGAGAAAAAGGAAATGTCGCAATCTAGATCTCTAGAGTCGTATATGCAACATGTGAATTAGGTTGCATTGAAAGATTTATTTATTTTTCATTCTGAAAGGTTTATATTAGTGGTAACATTATCAAAATGATAACGTTCATGCAATTTAATTAAACCTTCCAAAAAGGAGGACTTTGTTCTGAGGTGCAAAGAAGGTTTGGTTGGTAGTCCCTATCTTACCTCCAATTGTAACCAAGAAAATCTTACCTCCAACTAAATATTAACGTTTCTCTTTATGAGTTTGAATTTTCTTCATTTCTAAAATATTTATTATTTTTGTAAACTTGTTTGTTTTTATCTTTGAAATAAAATTATCTTCTTTTTAGAAAATGAAGATATAGCCACTTTCTTTACATGTTTTTTTTTATTATGACCACTCATTTACATAAACAAACAACGTGTACTTGGCTCCTCCATAGAAATAAGTCAATAACATATCATAAGTCCTAACTCAATTGGTAAAAATGTCGAAATTGTTAGGCCGGACATCATGGCTGGGGTTCAAACCCCGTACCTCCACTTTGTGTGTGTGAGTTTATGATGGTTTTGTCATCTCGTCTATTTAAAAAAAAAAAAAGAAATAAGTCAATAACTCTAGGAAGTGTTAAACAACATGTACTTGACCACCCATTTATATTCTTAAATGTTTATTGAAACTTGAATATTTATCTAAACTTGATCTTTAAGGACCATATTTAGTATTGAAGACAAATATTTTACTCCTACATCTCTAATTCAAGCACATCTCTTCTGTCTTGCTTGTTCTTGTTAAGCATTTGGACCACCATCTACTTTTCTTTGATGAAGAGAGCACCATCTACCTATATCACACTTGTCGTATTAACTAACATCTATTAATTACATGCGTTTCTTTTTTGGTGGTAGTCGGGGTTTGAACCTCGGAATTACATACATTTCTAAATATATATAAGTTATTTATTTCAAATTGAAACTAAAAATTAACATTATTATTCATATGTGAGTTTGGCCTATTATAACCCATAATACGGTGCTTTGAAGCACCAGTGAACACTAAATATACTTGATTGATGCATTTACATCTAGTGTTTACGGTGCTTTAAATATGATTATCTGTATTAAAAAATATGCTTGGCCTACAGGAAACCAAATAGAATTAAAAAATTTCAAGTATTTCCTTTAGTCTTTTTTATTTTATAAAATCTGTGCATCACAATAAAAGACTATGTTGGCATCCCAACTCATAAGAGTCATTCAACATCTCGAATGAACATATTATTAATAATTAAAATTAAAGAAACAAACTTAGAGGACTATTTCAAAACTCAAAGGAAAACACAATGTTAAGCTTATAAAAATTTAGTTAATAATAGTAATTAATTTTCTTAATTTTTTTATAAATGTGGTGACCAGAGTTTGAACTCGAAATTTTATATAAAATGTCATTACAACAACCAAATCAATAAAAACCAATAGGCTGTAACAACAGGGACTAATTCATCTTTTAAAAAGTAATTGTATAGTATAGTAACTAAGTGATATTTTATTGACAAATATCATTAAATGTAGTGAAAATAATTAAACTTACATGAGACTAAAAAGAGTGATTTATAATTATTATATAAAATAATTTTAAAATGATGCATATTAAATTATTTAAATTTGTTCTTCAATTTTTTACTTTTCTTGCAGGGAAGTGAATGAGGAATATGGAAAGTACCTACGTGAAGTGGCAGACAAACTATTCAAAAGTTTGTCAACTGGTCTTGGGCTTGAAGAACATGAACTTAAGGAAGCTGCAGGTGGAGATGAGTTGATTCACATGTTGAAAATCAACTACTACCCACCATGTCCAGTTCCTGATCTTGTTCTAGGTGTGCCTCCACACACAGATATGTCTTTTCTTACCATTTTGGTCCCCAATGAGGTGCAGGGCCTTCAAGCCTCTAGAGATGGTCAATGGTATGATGTTAAATATGTCCCTAATGCCCTTGTCATTCACATTGGTGACCAAATGGAGGTATGTATATACACACACCTTATCTTTGTATACTAATTCATGAAATTGTGCCTAAAAATGTGGTAGGTATAGTCTTCAAATAATAATCAACATATAAATAAAAGCATACCCTTCAAAAAATATATATAAGCATCAATTGAATGATAATGAGAATAAATATGAGAGAGATTTATTCAAAAAAATAATAATATGAGAGAGATGTCTTTGATATTGTTGTATAACGTTGCCACGGATACAACTCTATCAACATCATCCAACACAATTCATTTGAAACATGCAAAATAATAAACCGATATATAACCTGAGGTGTGACGAAGTTATTATCCTTAAAGATTTATCTTCTTAATAAACATAAATCCTCCAATGTTTAACATGTCCTTTTCCGATATGAATCATACCACATGTGACAAAATAGTTTGAATCTGAATGAACAAAAGAAACTTAATCCTAGGAACTAAGTGTATTTGGAGGAGAGAAAAGGATTGTTATGTACTAAGAAAAATGCAAATGAGAGAGTATATGAATATGTTCTTCCTTGTACTTTCTTGTGTTACTAGCAATTACTATATATATATTGGCAAGTGAGTGCTTTGTTGAAAAACAAAGGAAGGGTAGTGTGAGTGGTTGTTGGTTCCTTATGGCATGTGTGTAAAATAAACGTGATGAACAACCAGCAATTAAAAGCACTTTGGCAAATAAGCAGAAGTTGCACGTAAATATCCTAATAACAATAAAAATGGGTCAAATAGAAATTCAAGAGATATTTGGTTATTTAGGAACCGGTCAACAAATAGATATGAAGCAAAATATATCTTTTAAATTGTTTGCTAGTAATAAATAAATCAAAACTTATTCCCTAAAAAAACTTAATAATTCAAAATTACTTATTTAACAAATACTACCCAATTGATTATCAGAAACTAATTATAAATTTTGAATAATGAAATCATGATATTTTATTTTATGGTGATTTATAGATATTGAGCAATGGAAAATACAAGTCTGTATTGCACAGAACAACGGTGAACAAAGATGAGACAAGAATGTCATGGCCAGTGTTTATAGAGCCAAAGCCAGAACACGAAATTGGTCCTCATCCAAAGTTGGTTAACCAAGAGAATCCACCAAAGTACAAGACCAAGAAATTTGAGGATTATCTTTATTGTAAGCTTAATAAGATCCCTCAGTAAAGGAAGAAGGCTCTAAAGAGAAGTAATTTAGTGGATATTTCATGTCACACTATGAATATATATTGTTACTTATGGGGGTTAATTATATCAAATGATCGTGTCATGTGGCATGCATGAACTAAATAAAATATGTAGCTAAAGTTGGATGCTGATTGTGCTATGTTATAATTATAAATTTTCACTAGTCTTTTTTTTAGGAGAAATCATCTTATCTTATGTTATTCCATCTGAATCAGTGATATAATATGATCATTAATAAAATTGTTTTGAATAGCTTTCTTTGACTGATAGTACAAAATTAGAAATACTCTGGTTAAATGTTGTGCCCAAAAATGTTTTAAGGGCAATGGTATTCCGTTCATTGTACTAATAAAGGAACGAAATCTCAAATATTGTATTCCAATAATTAAAATGCAATTACAGGACTAATTGGTTTTTCTGGGTTATACATAGATTCTATTTATGGGATGTAATCATATTTAAGATGTGTCTAACACTAAACGTCAATACCTTTTCAATAAGAAGTCAAACTTCAGGTTCACTATTTTGTGGGAGTGGCGCCTTCCGCTAGACCCAAAGGTACTACTGCGATCTACAAAAATACTACCACCCTTGAGGGCTCATGAGTGTTAAGAGTATGTGTGCTATCCAAAGTCTTGAGAGGGTGAAGAGAGTTTCGTGCTTTTATCAGCTAAGAGTTGTTTTCAAAAATGTTGCGAAAATTTACGCAATTGGATCGATTTTATCACAAAATGTTGAAGTCTAAATGCAAAACACACAACACCGGAGACAATTTTCTATAACAAATAATTGAATATTTAATCGAAACTGAATTCAATTGAGTTTTGAATAATTTGTTTAAGATTCATTTCAACTCAAAATTGAGTATAGTATATTTTAGGTAACGTTATTATTTATCACTAACGATTTTTATACAATCAAATCTACAATGTACTAGTCTATACAAATTTAGATGTGAACTATAACATTGAAAATTCAATACAATTTAAAGCTTTGATGTTTAACCACAAATAAACACTTAAATAAGATCAACACTGTTATGAAATTCAAGTTTAACATAAAACATAATTTTCTTGTTAAAAAAAAAAAATAAAACATAATTTTCTTGAGATACAATATGGAAAATTATACAAGTTCTACTCTTTCTGACTCGACAAACCTGTTAACAAGATATCAACCCACACATTTGAGTCCTAGATGTCACCAAAATCAAGAGTTTGAAGCATTCATCTTATTGTCCATTTCATGACTGTCAAAATGAAGTACAAAGATTCATTTACTACATTGCAAGATTCAAGGTGCGTTTGTTTCAGCCTTAAAAAAAAATAGATTTTGTATTAAAAGAATTTAGAGATTTCTTTTTAGAGAATTTAAAAAAAATCTGAAGTTTTTTTTGTTTGTCTACTACCCATAAAAATCAATTTTTTTTTTTTAAAAAATGAGTTTTAACTTGTACATGTGTTACCTCCTTATTTAAAAAAAAAAAAAAAATTGATTTTGAGAAAACCTAATTCTAATAACTTTTCAGTTTAGGGTCAAAATAGATTTTTTTAATAAAATAAAAATTCGAAACAAACACTTAAAAATAAAAAAGTGATTTTTTAAAAAAAAAGATTTTTTTTTTAAAAAGATCTGAAACAAACGGACCCTCAAACAACTTTCCTCTAGCGATTTTATTCATCAAAGCCAATCTTTTGTGGAATAAACCCTTTGGTACAAGCTTTAAGACAAATTCAAAAGAATCATTAAGATAAGATAAGATTGGATAAATTGTTAGCTTAATTATTTAATTAATCAATTATGGATTGACAATAATCAATTATTATAAGTTAATATTATACTCTCTCCGTTCCAAATTGTATGTCGTTTTAGGGAAAAAAATTTGTCCCAAATTATATGTCGCGTTACAATACCAATGCAACATTAATGTTATTTTTCCTATTATAACCTTAACTATTTATTACTCTCTCCTCTTCCAATTCTTCCAATTATCTTTCTCATATTATTTATTAAGGACAATTTTGTAAAACAATTCATAATATCTCTTTTCCACACAATATTAATTGTATTTCTTAATATGTGTAAAATGCTCAAAACGTTATACAATTTGGGACGGAGGGAGTATTATAAATTATGGTCAATTGTGTTAAGCACTAATTAATTGATGAATATGTGTGATTGGACTATTTTTTCTAAATGGACCGTGATGGGTTGAACCATTTAGCTAAGCCCAATGAGAGGTCCCTGCCCTCAGCCGTTTAGCTATTTAAACGTCATCCCATCAGACGGTTAAGCATTCTGAACAGCATGGAAAACCTAAAGTTAGACGGAATGAGGGTAGTCGTCCCTCTCATATAGTTGTCGGCTGTTATCCTTCATCAACCTAATTCAAGGTACACAATTTCTTTCTTCTTCCTTCCTTATTATTAATGATATGTTATAAGTTGTATCTAATAATCCATGGCTAATTCTAAAACTTTTATCATAAGTTTCTCTAGTATATCGTATATATGTGAATACATCCTCTAAAGTACTTGGGTAGTAATGTTCTCGAAGGCTAGCTGTGCGAATTAACAATGTTCAGCAAAAAGTTTCAATGACTATATATCTTCAATGGTCATTTCCCTTACTCTACAACACTAATATTTTTGCCTAATTTGTTATTGCGTTTCAAGGCGTTGTAAATTTGATTTTCCCCTTCTGGTAATTCTTTGGGTGTTTCGATGCAGGTATAAAGCCTGTAACTTTATTAGGACAAATATTTATCTCAGATTATTGAACTTTGTAGTTAATGTTATATTGTTTTAATATTAAAAAAGAGTAAGGTTGTCAACATCGAGATTTTGCTTCAGGTCGAAAAGGAATAGCAAAATCAAAAATCGTATGATCGCAATCAAAATCAAAGAATTTTACTAAACTACTTTAGTAGAATCGATATATGATAGCAAAATAAAAAATCGTAAAATCGCAATCAAAATCGATGGATTTTACCAAAACAAAAATAATCATAAATATATGTTATAAATTACATATAATCATAAATGACTCAAAATCTAGATGTTAAATATTCTTTAGTAGTCATAATAATGTTAAACAACCTAGATAAAATACTAAAAGCAAATCCTAGATGTCTGACGAAATACTTGATAGTGACTATTAAGTTTCAAGGCAAAAGATTGGATGTCTAACAAAATGCTTATTAAGCAAAACCTAAATGCAATAATAAATCACGAAGAAATCGTCAGTTATATGGATTATCTCCGATCATATCAACATGGTCGTCTTCATCAATCTCTTACGGTGAAGACACCTTTGGTGTGTGTGAATAAAAAAAACTTGGTATTTTATGTATTTATAGAACCGGGCCACGTGTACGAAATGGGTCATCGACAAATCGGTTTAAAATTGACCTGCATGATAAAAATGGATAGAATCCTTCAAAATCCTGCGATTTTGCATGGATTTCACGACTTCGAGTGATTTTGATACAATTTTACTAGAATTTTGTCTGTTTTGGGATTCTGTTATAGATTTGAATCGTTGAAGCTAAGTAAAATCGCAAAATTGTGATTTTTAGGATTTAAGTCGGGATTTTGACAACAATGCTCGGAACAATCACTTATTGTAGAGTAAGGGGAGGAGGGAGGAGGGTGGGACGAAGTTGAACAGACCGTAGAGTTTAGACTAAATGAAAGAGTTAAGGTGTGTGAATGTCTGTGTGTGTGTGGGTGGGGGGGATGCTTATGATCGCACTAATATTTTGATGTCGGTCGGAGAAGGTGAATGAGTTAAAGGATGCGGCAGAGGATGGTGGTTGTGGTGGGTGATGAGAGAGAGAGAGAGAGAGAGAGAGAGAGAGAGAGAGAGAGAGAGACCGTGGATGGTTTGGAGGTGAAGTGGAGGATAGTGAGGCCGAAGTTGGGATGGTCGACAAGACATCGAAGATAGAATGGCGAGGAAGCGTTCATAGTACCAGTTTGGTTTGACGGTAGAAAAGTCAAACTCACGTTTCAAAGAACAACTTTCGTGAAAATGGAAAAACTTGCTTTCTTAGCTTTCACGGCAACGTGATTTCTTGCCGCAGCTTTGAAAAATATAACACCATTCCAATCACACATATAGATGAATTGGAGAGTCTCATGAAACAATTAATACAATATGCCAAGTCTACCACATGATCTAATAAAAATGCAAAATCTAAGGTCAATATTAAATTAACAAGGGGTCTCTCAAAAAAAATTAAATTAACAAGGGGTCGTTGTGGACCAACTATCAAGATAGCCCACCATAGATGCTGCCTGTAATTAGAAAAAAAAAACTCATAATATTAATTCATCCTAAGAAAAGATTGCATACTAACGTATATATGCCGATTTTCACGCTTGTTTAATTTAATACAAGGCATTGGTCGACAATATGCAGATTTCATATTAAATTTCTTAGTCCACGACGTGTAACATATTCAATGAGTTGATATATATATATGCATGCAAGTTGCTTAAATTAATGAATAATAATTAAATATACTTCTAAATTTGATTTAATGTAGCTAGAGTTTTTCTTTGACCAAGATGCTATAACAAGAGTTGACGATAGAGAAATCAATAGAAATTCACATTAGCAACAAAAGAGAAAAACCCTTTCACTTTGTGAAAACCAAATCACAATACTAACAATGGAGGTAGAAAGGGTACAAACAATAGCTCATAATTCCAAAAACACTACAATACCATCCATGTTCGTTAGGTCAGAAACTGAGTCACCAGCAACAACAACGGTTCATGGTGTGAAACTAGGGGTGCCAATAATAGATTTCAGCAACCCTGATAAAGAAAAAATACAAAATGAAATAATAGAAGCAAGTAAAGAGTGGGGTATGTTTCAAATTGTGAACCATGAAATTCCAAATGAAGTTGTAAGAAAGTTGCAAAGTGTTGGTAAAGAGTTCTTTGAGTTACCACAAGATGAAAAAGAGGTTTATGCTAAACCTGTTATTGGATCTGATGTTTCTTCTGAAGGGTATGGTACAAAGCATCAGAAAGAGTTGAGTGGGAAAAGAGGATGGGTTGATCATTTTTTTCATATCATATGGCCACCTTCATCTGTTAATTATAGTTGTTGGCCAAATAATCCTCCTTCCTATAGGTATGTTTTTAACTTAATACTTGATCTGATCACATTTAAAAGTAAAAAAACAACAATTTAGGTTTATTGACTAATTAACGTACCTGACCTTTATATAGACCACATACGTTAGTTATTCAATGAATTTGTAACATTGTTTTTTTGTTGATTTATGTGACCGGAGGGAGCATATTATTAATATCATTGATTCATTCATAATCATTGTTATATCCTTGTATTCATCATGATTAACCGTGTCACCACATTTTCCTTGTATGAGATATGAAATCAAAATTTGTTTAAACATGAAATATTCCTCACCTTATAGTGATTGAGTTGAGTTATGATTTTACCAACATAGGGCTGACTATATCAAAAAATGTAAATCAAGAATTAAATTTTAGTTGAGAGGTACTTACACTTGATGTAGTCAAATCTCCAGAAAGGAAAAAAATATCTGAGTTGTTGTTTTGAAAATTGAATAAATTCAACTAAGATATAATATTTTCGGTTTAAATATGTTATGCTTCTATTCTCTTCAATATTTTTTTGTTTGTTTTAGAATCTATGAAAATTCCACTTTTTAGTTTGTCCTTACAAATATACTATTTTTTAATTGTCCTTATAAATGTACTATTTTTTAATTTATAGACAAAAGTGTTTTGTTTTATTCCTGCAATATATATTTATATGGAAATTGATCTTAGTCATTAATTTTTTTTGGTGGAATAGTCATTAAAGATTTATAGTTTATTTATTTTTAGTTGACAAAAAAGATTTATAGTTTATATTTTATAAAGTAAGTAGTACTATTATTAAAATGATAACGTAGGTTGTCAATACTACTAGCTCCCCATGTGAAAACGGGAACTCTTCTTTAGAAATTTAAAACAATGTCACTGTAATTTAACGACGTTGGTGAGGGTATGAATTTAAAACAATACTCCCTCCGTTTCAAAATACATATATATTTTGGAGAAATTGCAGTAACTAAAAAACCAATTTTTTTTTGTTATTTTTGATGAAATTATGTGTGTTTTCTATAATACATTTAACCATTTATAATTTCATTTTAATTTTTCTCTCTGCAATAAATATGTAAGGTACTATTGATAAAACAATAATTAACGTTGTATTGAAACTTGAAAGTGACAAGTATCATGAAACAAAACAGAGGAGTATATGGTTGTAAACCAGGTTGGTTAGGGGACTAATTTAAAGGACACACATGGGCTGGACCAAAAATTAAAGGACATGCATGGAAGTTTGCGTTGACGAGGGTATAAATTAAAGGACCGTCACTGTTATTGTATAAAGTAGTCTTCACTTTATGCATTTGTCTATCATGCATGAGTAATATATTTTGTATTATGCACAAATATTTTTTGGATCTCGTTAACGAGTGTCTCTGAAACACTCTTTAAGCATTCTAAAATATACAATAGTTTTTTTTTAAAAATCAAATGTTTTGATTTTCAATACATTGATTATATCCTTTTTCATAAATAGTTACTACTTATAGTTATTAAAGAGTGTCCAGAAATACTCGTTAACATTTCCCATATTTTTTTGGGAAATGTTAACTCGTGCCTTAAGGGCACATGTTAAAGATTCCATTAATAGAAATTTTGTATCGGAAATTGTGTTAATCTACTACTTAAAAAATTTAATATTAATTTTTTTCAATTAATACTTACTGGCAAAAATTTAATGCTTAACATGTGTCATGTGCCCTTACATGACCCTATTTTTTATTTTTTTTATCATATTTTAGTTGTAGAAATTAAATAGTCATATCATATTTTATTTAATGTAATGAAAATCGCAGATTCAAGACTGTCAAGTGTTTTTGAAAAGAAGACATTAAAGGAGATTTGATATGCTCTAATAAATTTTTATGACGTCAAATCATTTCACAACAAAAAATTCTTAAAGAATATTCTCTATACTCTTTGAATGAATGAATCTAGATAATTAGTAGATCATTGCAACACCCTAAATAGCTAATTGCCTAGATAACAACTTATAGATTTTAAAATAATAGAAAATGTTGAACTTGTACTTAATTAAGAGTGTACCATATTCGCATGATCAAATCATCATCAACACTATAAACAAGAAAGTGTATGACACCTTTGATGATGTTGCCGATGCAATTCTTGAAGAAAAATTGCACTTATAAGATTTATTTTAAACTTATAAGTCCATGCAAAATAACTATACCTTATAAATGGTTGAAGTCCGGACTATCTGATTAAAGATGCATGATGATACTCTTCATTAGATACAAAGAATACATCGTGTAAAGAGATTGAAGAACTCGTTATTCACTAAAATAACTAATTGAAACTAAGATAATGAGGAATATGACAAAGAATATCATCTCTTATTTTTTATTTTTTTTAGGGAGGTCAATGAGGAATATGGCAAGTACCTTCGTAGAGTGTCAAACAAATTGTTCAATATCATGTTAGTAGGACTTGGGTTTGAAGAAAATGAACTCAAGTTAGTTGCAGGTGAAGATGATTTGATTCACCTATTGAAAATCAACTACTACCCACCATGTCCATGCCCTGATCTCGTCCTAGGTGTGCCACCACACACAGACATGTGCTATATTACCCTTCTCATGCCCAATGAAGTGGAGGGCCTTCAAGCCTCTAGAGATGGTCAATGGTACGATGTTAAGTATGTCCCCAATGCCCTCATTATTCACGTTGGGGACCAAATGCAGGTATGTGTCTATATAATAATTAATGAAAATTAATGTGCTAAGTATTTGGTAGTTCTGCGAGAATGAATAGTTTCTATCTTAATCATTAAAATGATCACAAATTGATCCTATAAAACTGTTAGATTTATCGAAGTTGAGTCTAGCAAAAGGAGCTATTTTTGGCAAAACAAGATTTAAATTAAGATTGTTAAACTTACGAGGTATGTATCAAATTTCAGTTACTTGGGTACAATCTCGAATTTTAGTGAACTCATAAATGAAACTGAATTTACTTGGTTGTACTCACAATAAATTAAAAAAATTGGGTAAATTCGGATGAAATTTTTAACAGAAACTTTCAAGTTCTTTATCTCGGATTTCATATTTGATTCTTTTCATCTCTATATGCTTGATTTTGTTGATCTCATTTTTTCCTTTATAACAAAGTTGAAATGTTAATTGTTAAAACAAGTTTGTTTAAAACTCTCATATATTATACAAAAAAAGACGAGATCAATGATTAAGGCCATATTCATAATGTTTTCAATCTCTATGAGTTTATCTCAGTTGTTAGAGGTATTACATAATATATATAAAGATTGTTGTTCGAACCACGGACACCCCACTTATTTATCTTAAGAGGTGAATATTAAATCACTACAATACATGACCACAAAAAAAGATGGTGTTTTCATTTTATAAAAAAAAAAAACAAAATTATATATAACAAAGGAGGTAACCAGGTCCACTTTGACCGACTCAGACCAAGCAACAAACTATTTAACTGCTATCTGAGAGACTATTTAAATCGGTTAAACCAATTTAAAAAGGGATTGGACCAATCTAAATAGTGTGAAACGACATTTAACTGTCTATGGATAGATGAACGACACTTAAATACCGCTCAACTAGCGATACTTGCAAAAAAGAGCAATTTCATAAAAAAATTATATTTGTTAAATGATGAATGCTAGAGACACTCTATTTTAAACACCCTCTTCAACATTAATACATCCGGTATTTCCAACCAATATTTTTCTATTGTACCCCACCGCAAATTTCTTCATGGATGAATAAAATTTAGTATTTTTTATTCATTTTTATTTCATCTTGTTTAGTGTAGTTTACCTAAATAAAATTTTCTAACTTATAAATATTGAGTTCTATCATATTTTAACTTATAATGTTTGGATGATAAAATAATAATGTTTACTTTATGGTGATATAGATACTAAGCAATGGGAAATATAAGGCCGTATTGCACAGAACAACTGTAAACAAAGAAGAGACAAGAATGTCGTGGCCAGTGTTCATAGAGCCCAAGCCAGAAAACGAAGTTGGTCCTCACCCAAAGTTTGTTAACCAAGACAATCCTCCAAAGTACAAAACCAAGAAATATAAGGATTATGCTTACTGTAAGCTTAATAAGATCCCTCAGTAAAGGAAGAAGACTCTACAATGAAATAATTTAGTGAACATTTCATGTCACACTATGAATACATTGTTTCTTGTGTTGGTTAATTTCCATAAATGATCATGTGGTATGTATGAACGAAATAAAAGACATAGCTAAAGTTGGATGCTGCTTGTGCTATGATTTTATTATTATAATTGTTTACTAGTAATTCTTTTAGGAGAAAACATCTTATGCTATTTCATTCTGAATCAATGAGAGGTTGCTAATGTGAGTCATTTCTCCTTTGTTTTAGTATCAGCCAAAGGCTCTTTCTTTTCGGGGTCCATGTGTTCTGGTTTTCTTTCTTCATCTTGTGCCCATTTTCTCTACGGGGTTTTCTTGTGTTTTCTTTAAAATTGATTGATTTTTTACGATACTTAGTAAAATAAAATAAAGGGTTAAATGATGTTTACCTTCTGTCATTTGAAAGAATTTTGGTTTACCTCTCAGTTAAAAAAAAGTTGGAGATTCTCTTTTGTTACTAGAAGATTCTTTGATTTAAAAATTTGAAAGAGGGACCAAAACTATGTGAAAGAGGGACCATCACCATTTTTAATTTCAAAATTTGAAAGAGGGACCAAAACTATGTGATTTTAAAAAGGAGGGATCGAAACTATACTTAAACTTTCAGTTTTTTGTTTTGTTCATTTTAAAAATTTCTTCGAATTTATGTGTTGAACAAATTGAAACATAAAAAAGTAGTTTCTTTCACATTAAAGTTATCAATTCTTTCCATTTTTAAATCCTTAAGCACTTGTTAGCAAAATCCAAAAACATGCAAGAGATTAGGCAACGCCTAAGACTACTACGTTTTAAAACACTGCGTGAAAAATGCAAGGGTTTTTGTTTTGACCACAATTTCAGTCGATCTAATAGATAAATTTTTTTGATGATTATTTGGTTTGTTATTATTTGGACAGAAATCACTTGATTTTCAATGAAAAATGTTTTAGTAACAAAATCATATTGGCCATTAAAAAAAGTAACAAATTATTGAAGCTATCAAGAGTTTTACTTGGAATTGATTAACACTAAAGGTATGGTAGGATTAGCTGCCAATATAATTCTGATTGGAAGGAAACAAATGTTTTGAATCATCTTGTGTGTAATCTATTGGATACAACACTGCAGTTTGACTTTGATGTATTTAGTAACCTGTTGGACACCATATGCTTCTTGGTTATATTTACCATAAATTTAAAGTTATAAAACTCAAAGTTGAGTGTTATTGCCACGTGTCATATTATAAGTTTGCAATCCGTAGCTCTGTTAATGGAAGTGTAAGAAAGATATAGAACATGGATAAAACTTGTAACGATGTATTAGGAAAAGAATAATCCAATTCTTTTCATAAGATTATGGATAACTTGTGTTGCTTTGATTCACTTACTTTCTTTGTGCACGTATTCTTTTATTTCTTCACCCAGTTTCTTTTATATTCACATGTTGCTTTCACATTCTTGCTTGTGTATCTCAATCCTTATCAATCATAGCAATCACACATATGGCTTTGCATCTTCAAATGATTTTACCAATCACATTGGTTCTTGCAATAATTTTATCAGGTAATAATGATTCTATTACCAAACTCAAATTCTTTTATAATAACTTTTTATTTCTATTTCTTTACTATAATTGCCAAAAAAAATTGTTGATGAGGACAGGGCAAAGAACATGTGAGGCAGCCAGAGTATTCACCATAGTAAACTACTGCAAGGAGACTCTTTGGCCAGCTGTGTTTCCCGGGGAACACTTCAACGGCGGAGGATTCGTCCTTAAACAAGGACAATCCTCCGTGTTCACCGCTCCAGTAAGTTGGAGCGGACGAATTTGGGCTCGAACTGGCTGCAACTTCGACCAAAATGGAGACGGACAATGCCAAACCGGTGCATGCGGAACCACTTTAAAATGTGGAGGGGCAGGAAAAACTCCGGCATCGCTCGCTGAATTCACACTCGCTCAACCCGATTTCTATGATGTTAGCCTTGTCGATGGCTTCAATGTTCCGATTTCTGTTAAGCCGATAAACGGAAAAGGAAATTGCTCAACTGCTGGTTGTGATTCTGACCTAAGATTAACTTGTCCCAAAGAACTTTCCGTTAAGTCTAATGGAAAGACCGTTGGGTGCCGAAGCGCTTGTGACGTGTTTAATACCGATGAGTATTGTTGTAGAGGAAATTTTGGGAACCCTTCTACTTGTAGACCAACATTTTATTCAAAGAAGTTTAAGGAGGCTTGTCCAACTTCTTATAGTTATGCTTATGATGATCCCACAAGTATTTTCACATGCACCGGAACGGATTACGTTGTTGCTTTCTGTGCTGACTGGTTTGTGTTTAAAAAACTTAAACGACGCTCACGGATGAAGTAGTTTTTTTTTTTTTTTGAAAGTCAAGATGTTAATGGAATATTATATTGATTGAGACTAACTTTTATGTTTTGATTTGGACTTCAGGAAAAAACAGATGTGCACTTACCATGATCACAAACTTCATTGTAGTGGATCACAAGGCTTAAGGTCGTTGATTGGAAGCTGGTGGATAGCAATGATGATGGTGTTTTCAGCTCTTAGTTTGTGAATTGGGTTCTAGTTCAAGTTGAAATTGAGTTAATTTTATGAGTTTGTATAAATGGAACCGTTTTCTTTTATGTGTTGTTTTTTCTTTCCTTTTTTGATTGAGGATATATTGTTCTACATAAAATGGCACGTACGTGTCAGTGTCTCATGCGTACGGAAGCTGCTATCATAGTATTTTAATGTTTCATACAAAAAAATTAATGTTAATTATTTAAATAAATGGACTAGTTCATTCATATTCTTTCCCTTAACCGTAAGGAAAAGGATGATGTGCGCTAGAGGTTATCCTTATGATCCATCCATCTAGACAAATGTTAAACACAAACATTCAGACATTAGGAAGTATGTGTAACAAATGTTTAACATTAGGAAGATTATTGGTCACACTTTTACAAACTACACTAAACTACCAAGACTCTTTAACATGACAATGTAGCTTCTGTACTTAGGAGTGGCTAAACGGACTAGCCCGACTCATGGTTATTCGGTCAATAGCAAGACACTACAGACACGTCAATTTAAATGGTCGAGTTGAAACCCACGCTCTATCTCGCCCTGCCCCTCGGCTGACCAATGTGTTGGCGGTAAAAAATGGTAAATGGTGAGGTGCGCTAGAGGTTATTCTTATTGATCCATCTAGACAAATGTTAAACACAAACATTCAGACATTATTCTCAACACTCGCACACACGTATAGATTCGATCACGTCACTTTTTTCATCCCTTTACTTGTTACACATGAACAAATAACACTAAACTACCAAAATCTTTCACCATGACAGTCTTAGGGTAGTTTCTGTGCCTAGGAGTGACCGGACGGATCAGCCCGACGCATAATAAATCAGTCACAAGCGGGACAGGGCAGATAATATTGTGTCATTGTATGTGGTATTGGAGGAATGGCTTATGAAGTCAATTTTCACGTCAATTTATCCGGTTCAATTTGTTCTGAAGCGCGTTTGTACTATCATTATGCTATGGAAGCTAATAAGGTGAAGTGGTTTTGATTTGTTGGTGGTGGTGGTTAAGCACTTCTTATCATCAGCAAATGAGCATGCAAATGCTCTAGTTAATCTTGGCTGCTTCATGAATGGAGAAATAATTTTTGAGTCTTATCCTATTTAATTTAGTCACTTATTTAGGATCCAGTTCCTTGGTATATAGGTGTTAATGTGTTAGTATTTGAAGGTCTTGTGTCCTCTCACATATGGGTTCAAATCTTTGATTTAGTAATTTTGATATTTTATTTCATTTATAAGCCATGTTTTTTTTGCTATTGATGTTGGTTGAAAATATACATGTTGAAGAAGTCCTACATTGCTTATGTGACTATAAAGGAAAAGGTAAAACAAAACTATATGAGTCTTTACACCTTATCTTCGTTTTTCAATATTCACTCAAATAGTTTCTAATTCAAAGGCAATATCATTCAGAGTACTTAAATGACCAAACACTTTCGTATTTTTATCAATGTGTAAGCTATGAAATTGCTCGTTCAAAAACCGATTTGAGATACCCTTTGTTTGATATAGACCCACAAGTTTCTCCCAATGCTTTTTGGATGACAACGTACCAAGAACATTCGCAATAATATATTTAGCCAAAGACATACAAATTGCACTCGAATCTCTCCTATCTAGTTCCTCCCATTTCTTGTTGTCCATGTTGAAAATGTTTTCTTTCAACGCTTTGTATAATCCTAATTGTACCAACAGATCTTTGACTAATATTTTCTACCAACAGATCTTTGACTAATATTTTCTATAAGTTAAAATTGATTCTTCCATCAAATTCATCTAAGTCAAACTTCACTGCACTTGAAAAGTTTGACATTGTTGCAAGCCGTGACCTTTCCCATAAAATACTTTAACAATATAATTTTTTTCTTCTTCTGATGTGGAATATCAAATAATGTTGCAACCACAAAACACACCAAGGGTGTGTTTGGATGGAGGATTTAGTTTTCATTTTAAAATTACAGACACTATGAAATGTTTTTTAAAAAGTTAACGTATTAACATGATAAACAATCATATAATACTCCAATCACACTTAATGTATTTTAGAAAAACTTATTATATAATCCATAATTTAAAAAAGAAAAGTAAATCATCTCCTCCCTTCCCCTTCTAAACTCTCAATCCAAACATACCCTAAGAATTTTATACCCCACTTAATGGAAACTGCTCATACAAATTGTTGACATAAAGAATATAAGACAACACAACAAGAACACAAAAGTATAACGTTAAAACTTCAAAGTGGAGAAAAAATCACAAATATTGTATAATGACAACCAAAGAATAACAATATGTGAAAATAGTTACAACACATAGATTACTATCAACCATCCCACAACCCCAATACACTCGGACTCTCTAAAACACGACGAACCTACGAGAATAATTTAACTATTTAAGCCTAAATTTGTTGAGTCACAAAATAATTATTTTATTCCCAAAAAAATTATTATTTGATTCTACCAACAAAAAAAAAAAGTGTTGAACCTTTTTGTAGGCTTTTGAGAGAGGGTAGCGTTCGAGTTATTGTTGGTGGTGAATATGGCGAACGGTGGTGGAAAGGTTTCTTTCAAAGTCACTCTCACTTCCGATCCAAAACTACCCTTCAAAGTGTATGTTATCATCATCATCATTTCATTCTATTCATCAATCGTGAATATTCTAATTTTCCGTTTTTTTCTTTTTTCTTTTTCAGTTTCAGTGTTCCTGAAGCTGCACCTTTTACCGCCGTTCTCAAATTTGCAGCTGAAGAATTCAAAGTTCCTCCACAGACCAGCGCTATTATCACCAATGGTAATTTCTTCATCATCAATCTCGAATTTCTCTCTTTTTTTATCAAATTATTATTATTACTTTTATTTTGGATAGATTATGTTTTTTTATTTCATTATTCTTTAACGGGCTATGCCCTAGGGAGATTGATTTTTACGATTTGGGGGATTTTTTTAGTGTTGTCTACCACGGATCATAGAAAATAGGGTGTGTTTGATCTGCTAAAAAAAAATGAAGGACAGGACCAGACTCCAGCTGTACGGTGTTTGATTTGTAAAACTGTTTTGTCTTATGTTGTTCTGTCCAGTACAGTGTTTAGCAAACCAAACACACACTTAGGTTTGCTGGATTCTTTTCAAATTAGGAATATGATTTTATTTTATTTTTTTGTAATTGTTGGTAATGGATATATTTCATTTTTTGGTTGAGAATGATTTGATATTTAGGTGTTTTTAAGCACTGGGTATAGTCTAAAGTTATGAAATGAAACGTTTTGTGCAAATGTTCTGTTCTGGCAGAAAAGAAACTTGATCATTGTTTTAGAGAATTTCTGCCTCTTTGTTCCTCTGAACCCTAATTAAATAAAAAGGTAGAAAAGGAGGTAAATTTTGGTGTGAGGATGGAAAGCACATTGTGATTCATAGGTTTATCAAAACTCTTAAGTTTAAACCTCTGAATCATTCTGAATTTTCCTAGATATGGGTCTGCTATATCAACTTAATGTTGCATTCTTCACTCTCCAAATTGGCATGTCATTTTCTGTATACATGTGTTTCATGTAAGCACTGAATGTGTCCATCCGGTTTGGGATGATTTTTTGTTGACGAGTTATAAACGTTCAACTACGTACTTATGGTAGTTTACAGTTTATGCAATCCTTTGGTGCACCTAGCTGGAGCGGTATGTTGGGATCATTAACAGTGTATCTATCTCAAAATTTGTTAGGAGATGGGACTTTGTTCTGTTCTCTATGCTATTCTTCTCAGGGCTACTATAAGCTCTATTTTGGAGAAAGAGAGATTGGGTAGCCTTAATGCATTTTGTAGGTTATCCATGTACCTTTTTTTATCCGGTTTGTATGTTTTTGAACAATATTTTATCCTTCCCTTGGTATACATTCCTCAATCTTCATCCTATAGCGTAGCAGATTTTAAAGAGTTTGCTACAAAAACCGTGATGCTATCCCAGTTTCGCTTTGTGGGAATAGTAGCCGCTATTCCGGCATTTTTAACAGACTTTGATGGCGTAGCAGATTTTGTTTGCGCATTTTTCTTGTTGGAGCAATGCTTGTAATTCGAGGCGCCTCTTGAAAGCATTTTGGCTGATTTGGAATGCGGCAATTTGGACGATTTGGAAGGAAAGGAATGCAAGGATTTTTAAAATCAAGCTAAGAATTTTGATGAGGTGGTGGATGAGATCAAGGCAGTGTCTTGGTGTTGGGTGTTGAGTAGGTTACGGATACCCTCTTGTCTCTTTTACAAGTGGACTTGGAACCCGAGAGAGTGTTTGACTTTGAATAGGAGATGACGGTGGGTGGTTGGAGTAGTGCGGCGTGTTGCTGGGCTGTCAGCTTGGTTTTCTGTTATTTGGCAGGCTGTTTGTTTTTTCTGCTGTTTAGCAGCAGTATTTTTTTGTTTTCCCAGGGTTCGGTGTGTTTGTAGCCGGTGCCTTTCGATGTTTTGTTTGCGCCAGTTTTGGCTTGTTGTAACCGTGGCCCTTTGCACTTCTTGTGCATGGCTTTCCATTAATATATGCTGTTTCAAAAAAAAAAAAATACAAGAGAGGGAGATAATTTATTCTATTCTTTCAAATTTCTGTTATAATATTGTTAAATGCAGATTTGCTATAACTCTTGTAACTTGTTATGCTTGCAGATGGTGTTGGGATAAATCCTCAGCAGAGTGCAGGTATATCCTTGCTTGGTTTACATCACTGTCTGCTTTTGAATTTTTGTTCCATGTCACATAACATGTTTGCATACCTTTTCTTTTTCAGTGCACTGCATACCTTTATCAAAGTCTGCTAAAAAGTTCATCATAATTTCCTGTTTGAAGATGTTTTATTACAAATATTCTAAAAAATATAATCTTATTTTAGCTAATTATTTCACCAATCATAAACAAACAGAATGATGCATTCACGGCTTTTCCTTTTTCTTTATGATTTGATTAAATATCTGGGATGGGATAATCTGATATTCTGTTCCAACATTCTGACATTGGTTTTGTTACTATCTGTAAAATAGTTGTACATGCAAATGCTTAATGTTTACTTTGATCTGACATGCTATGTTGTGACATTTATTCAGGAAATGTCTTCCTTAAGCATGGTTCAGAACTACGTCTGATTCCGCGTGATAGAGTTGGTGCGTCTGACATGTTACGGGATGTCTGAGCTGAACGCTTCCTTTATCTATCTTGGCTGCTGTAATTCAATATACACCGGTGCTTTATTTATATCATGTAGTTTATATTAACAGTGTCCTTTTGACAGAAAAAGTTTAATCCAATAATGAATAGCCTCCGCCTCCTCCCATAGTGACGATGTTTGTAATGGAGGATTGTGCAAAGATTGTTCGGCATGTGAGTTTGTAATGGAAATAGGGGAAAATATATCTTCTTGCTATTGAAAAGATTATCGTCTGATCTGCATTGAAATTTTCAAAAAATTTGGAGATGTGAAAATCTCGTAAAATAAATGTTTTCATTGTTGAAGTTTTAAACTTCTGGACCATTTTCCTTGCCCTACGAGGGCAAGGATGGGGCATGATGGGATTAAGAAATCCAGATCATATACTTCTTTCTATAGTAGTAACTAGTAGGAGCTTTTCCTTTTCAAATTGGAGTTTAAGCAAAGTGGAGAGAAATGTCATATCATGACATAACAATTTTTTTATATGTTATTTCATATTTTTATTTGATGATCATCATGAAATGAATAAAATGACAACATTTTTATTTGATGATTGTATCGAAAATCTTAAGAGAATCGTGCTCTCAACCTTTTGGTATTTCGTACTCTCAACCTTAACTCAAACTAGTTGATCTATCTGACCTCCTCCACCACCGCACACAAGTGAATTCACACGTAAGTGTTGCAAATTTTGGGGTAGTGAGTTTCATTTCTTACTCCTGAGAATACGACATCATGCAAATAAATGCGAGAAGTTTTAGTTAATTTGGAATTGAGGACACAGTTTGTGCCATCAGGACATGTATTTTCAAACAGCACAGTTTTTTAGACATTGTTTTTCCGTTCAAAATTATGTGATTTTTTCAGAAATGCAGGGTCAGTAGAGTTGTCTGCTTCTTAAAATCATACATGAACTTTGGACAAAAAAATAAAAAATGATAATGCACATAACTTTCTGGCTATGGAGTACTACCAACTTTTGTGGTATTTTCTTTCACCTTTTATTCAAACAACTTTATTTATAATTTTGTATTTTTTATCCAATGAAATTTTGTAATTTTTATCCAATGAAATAATTGAATATTTTTATCTATATGAAAAGATGATATCGATTTTTTATGTAATTCTCTTATCTTCCAATTTTTTCTAACAAATATTACTTAACTTTACTCATATTAAAAAATTGTTTTAATAGTCTTTTTTTACGAAAAGAAATTGTTTTAATAGTTTTGATTTTACTAAAATATTATTTATTACAATAATCATTACATTATATTTGTATTGGAACTTCATACTCATCTTAGAAAATAGAAAAATAACCAAATGTTAAAGAATATTCTGGTGGATATCCAATTCATAATAATCCTTTTCATATTTGCTATGTGTCACTTATCACTTCAATGAGTCGAAACTTCCTTCACCCAAGTCGTGTCCTTAATGCTTAAGCTAGTGATACAATGTGCTAGACTCTTGGTATGCTTGTAACTTAATTGTGTTCTATAAATAGGATTCATGTATCATTGTGATTTATGAATGGGATTTTGAAGTGTATAATGCAATACTCTTTTCTTCTCTCTTCTCAATAGGGTCAGTCCATAACTTATGCAAGAAGCGAGACAACACAAGGTCTCAAAATTTTGAAGAACCAAAATCTTAAAATTGCATTTTGTCATTAAGTCATTGTCTAATCATTGTTAAATTAATCATGTTTATAGACCTCAAATTTCTGTATATATCAATCTCTAAGATTAGAACAAGGTCTCCAAAGTGTTTAAAACTGCTTTGCTTCTCTATTCCTCCCTTATTTCCATTCTCTATACTTGATCTTGCTATTTGTTTTGGTTAATTTCATAACAAAGAGTGTTTTTGAAAAAATAATACTAAATAGAGTTAAATTTAGTTACTTTTATTTACATTTGAAGCCAAAAGAAATTATGGTTCAATTTGATTTATAAATAAGACCGATATAATATTAACTTGAATTAATATAGATAATTACTCATATAAGTGGAGGTATACTATTATATTGAATTCTAAGGAACCCTACAAATATGCCTAGGGGACAATGAAACGTTTGTCGTTTCCTAGGAATTTATGATCTTTTAAACGTAAACATGGTGGAGTTCATGTAGAGAGGGGTCCAAGGTTATTATGAATTTTTTTTATGGTTGTCCTTTTGAACTATTTTATCAGCAATCAACAATTAAAATGGACAGTACAAGTTTCAGAAGCTGCGAAAGGTAAGAGAAAGATCAAGGATGTGGACCTCACTGCAGAATTCATCTCAACTAACATGACCTAGTTGTTGTCCCCTTATGGTGCTTTCCACTGCCTTTGACTACATCTTTTAAGAGAAAGTATAACCGACCGATTTGGCTCTCTTTTCTTTTACCTTTAAACACTCCCATTCACCCAAAAAAATAATTTAGTTCCACAAAAGCCACCTTTATTTTCTTTCAAATTAATTTCTTTAGGAAGATTGACATTCTTTATTGGGATGTCTATGATCAAAACATTTTTTTGGAAGTAAATATGTTTTCGCTCAAAAAAATTTATTTTATTTTCTCCTTCAAATTAATTTCTTTAGCAAGATTGACATTCTTTATTGGACTACAAAGGATTTCATAGTATCCTGGTGCTAGCCTGCATTTTCGACAAACTCAATTCGACAGGAAAGGATTTTGTGTCGAAGTTGGGAATGACACTTGGTTACATTCCAGATGATTCAAGGATTCAACATATCCATTACAGATTTAGTAGACTTGGCATATTTGAGGTTGCAAAGCCATTAGTTTTGACTGCAGAAATTCAAATTGTTTGTGAAGAGACAAGATCAAGATGTCGAAGACACATGGAAGCTTGTCAAGAGTATGAGAAACATAGCAGGACACGCATCGAAAGCTTTGTTTATGACTGTTATTTTCAGTTATTTCTTACTAAGTATAGTTTTGAGTAAGAAATAAGGGTCGTGAATCTTTTTGCAAGAATCCTTTAACACTCAAAGTATTTATATCAAAGAGAGAAATGAGTCCTCGGCAAATGTATGATTATGTGTACCGTTTTCTTTAATCATTCAATCAAATGCTTTTTCTATAAAGTTGTTTGCATTTACTTTAAGTTTTCCTTTACTTCTAAACGAATTTCGACTCAGTCGAAATAGTTTTTAAATTCATCTTTTTACATTCAAATCAATGAACATGATGAACATTCAAACATTTATGAGAAATATTGACAAATATGTCCTAGGATTTACTAGTTTGATCTTGCAAGTAATAAATTTAAAGTCAGTGATTGTTTACCAAAAACACATGTAAACACCTGGCTAATGTAATGGTTGCTCATGCTTGAGCTGTCTAGGATTTCAGAGTGACTTGGCTAACCCCCAACAAAGCTAAATTAAATTCAGTCAACTGCCTAACCCTCAATCCTCCAAACTCCTTTGTTAAACAAACAGAGCTCCAAGCAATCCAGGAAATTTTCCTGTTATCCTCACTCCCTCCCCAAAAAAAATTTAAAAAATAGATTCAATGAGAGAGATTATATTTGACGAAGCTTTGAAAAAGGAAAGAACATAGACAGGAAGTGATGTTAGGACAGACTTGAGAAGAACCAATCGGCCCCCGAAAGATAGAAAGCGACTTTGGCACCCCGACAATCTCGATTTAATAGTAGACACCACATGTTTCCAAAATGCTAACTTTCGAGGATCACCTCTAATCGAGAGACCAAGATACAAGAATGGGATTTTACCCACTTTACAGTTTAAAATAGATGTCGCCTCAGTCAACCACGAATCCCCAATGTTAAGTCCAACCAGCAAACTCTTATGAAAGTTCACTTTTAGACCAGACATCTCCGCAAACAAAGTCAACACTGCCCTTAAAGCTCACACATTGGCCCAACTCTTTTCACCTAGTAACAATGTATCATACGTGAACTGCAAATCAAACACCACCACCGAATTGGATGTACCAACCCTGTAAACCTTATACAAATTATTATCCACCACCGAATTCATTATTACATTCAATCCCTCGGCTGCTAACAAAAATAGAAAAGGAGAAAGATGATCCCCTTGACGCAATCCCTTTTGCAAAGGAAACTCATATGTAGGACTTCCGTTTACTAGAATTGATGCAGTTGCTGTGCTCACGCATTCTTTAATCCATTTCCTCCAAAACACCGGACACGCCATTTTATGCATTACCGCATCCAGGTACCCCCAATCCACCAAGTCATATGCTTTTTCAAAATCAACTTTAAAAAGCATGAACTCCTTTTTAGACTTTTTGGCCTCATCTACCACCTCATTTGCGATTAGAATGCCATCAAGAATCTGCCTATCTTTCATAAAAGTTGTCTGAGTCTCTGATATTACCCGACCAATAATCATTCTCAACCTATTAGCTAGCACTCTCGACAATATTTTATACAGACACCCAACCAAGGAAATAGGTCGAAAGTTGTTGAGTTTGAATTCAGAAAAGGTACCTTTTTAAAGAAAAGTAAACTGAAGTCACCACCGAAGATTCTATTGGGTTGAGTCACGACCAGGTCGCTTTCTTTAAGACGAATCACGGCACTACCCGAAATTGTGCAAGATAGACTATCAACTGTGCGCCTCCAGGATAAAACAGCCCAGTTCACCTGTTCGATTAAATACTGCACCGTAAATAATGGTTCGAGAAATAACACCCTCAAATATGGTTTAATCGTTGGATTAAACCATTGTATATGATACTAAGATCACTTGAAACCAAAGGGACAGAAAAGAGTAGAAGAAGAGAAGAAAGACTCATCAAAACAAGTCTAAGGAGGGAGAAGATAAGAAAAGCACTGGAAGCATGAACTGTGTTTTTCGGTGTGAGGAATGCATTGTGAGAGCTCTCTATTTATAGAGAAAGTTCTTTACTAATAAGTGAAAAACTTTGGGAACAAGTAACTCATATATTTGATCTAGTACAAAAATATCTCAATTGAGTACCAAAATATGTTATATTGAGGACAATAATATATTTTTCAGTACAAAAATATATTATTGACTACTAAAATATATTTTCAGATCATGCTCTAAAATATATTAGATTGCCTACTAAAATATTTCAGATTGTGTTCCAAAATATTCTAGATTGCGTTCCAAAAATATTCTAGTCAAACTTGGGGACTAAGAAAGCACTTTCTAATAATGATTAAATTAATTATTTAATTTATCATTTCTAAATAATAAAATATATATCAATATATATTTTTCTAGTACTTGCTTCGTTCACACAATTATGTACCCCAATTAATTAGAGGCACACCCCCACTATATAAACACTACTAATGTGTGTGTTCTATCTGATGTGGGACTTCCACTTTTTTTAATTCACACAACACGAGTTCTACCCAACATGGAAATTTGTGTTTAGTCTTTTAACTCAATTTCCACACATGTTCCAACAATCTCCCACTTGAATTTAAAAAATGGTTTCGAAAAAAATAACGTGAAAGACGTTTTCCATAAGATTACTAATAAACAAAGGTGTTGTAAACAAATTGAACATTTGCATAGCGAAAAATACTCTGACTTGTCAAGAGTTGCCTATAACATTGAACTCTATCTCAGACATATAATCCGCAACTAACCTTTTCCTTAAGGTGTATTCTATAAGCTTGTGCATTTAAGGCCCTACACGTCTATCCCTGTTTTAACGAATGCTCTAGGAATTCTGCCTCGAAATTCCATAGGACCGGCCTCAGTTCCACATTCGTATAGGTGAGTCTATCAAGGGTACTCTTGTAACTAGGTACCCCCCTCAACATAGAGTATAGACCTCATTAAGAGTTTATATTACCTCACCCTTCTTTCGTTGCAGGATCATGCTTTCTTTATTTATCATAGCATGTTCTATCACTTTATGACTTGTTATTACCTATTGAACCTAAGTCTTAGGATCTCCGGTCATATAGGTCGGGTTCCCATCACTCACTGATCTATAAGCAATAGTCCCATCCTACTGGATGTATTTTGGACTTTCTCTTTATTTAGTCCTTTCGTCAAAGGATCAGCCAAGTTTTCATTAGTACGTACAAAATCAACTTTAACCGCTCCTTTAGAGATACATTCTCTAATCGTATTGTGTTTCCGCCTAATCTATCGTCTCTTTCCATTATAATAACGATTGTTAATCTTTGCAATAGCCGCAAAACTATCACAATGAATTAACACAGCTGGTAACAGTTTCTCCCATAAAGGGAGCAAGCATCTTAGCCAACTTGCTTCTCCACTAGCAGTAACTACTGCTATTATCTAAGATTCCATTGAGGATTGAACCAGAATGGTCTACTTCTTAGACTTCCAAGAAACAGCTCCTCCAGCTATGCTAAATATATAGCCATTGGTCGCTTTGGAATCATTCGACAAGGTGTTCCAATCTGCATCATTGTACCCTTCAAGTACAGCATGATATCTTTGATAATGCATTCCTAAAGTCATAGTTCCTTTTAGGTACTTCATGACTCTATGATCACTTTAGCTTTTAGGTCATAAAGCCTATATGTTTTGCTGTTTAAGGCATACCCAATGAATACACATTCATAGGCTCTACTGGCTAGTTTGACTCTCTTGGGGTTAGGTATCCTAACATAGGCTAAACAGCCCCAAGTTCGAAAATAAGAAACATTTGGTTGTCTTTTCCTCAAGATTTCATAAGGAGAAATTTTGTTATTAGTTTTAGGTACTCAGTTTAGCACGTAGCTAACAGTCAATAAAATTTCCCCCCACCAATGAGGCGCTGCACCGGAATTAAGCATGATGGCAACTACTAATTCGGTAAAGGTTCTATTTTTTCTTTTCGCTTTGCCGTTCATTTCAGGAGAATAAGGTGTCGTTGTTTCATGAATTATTCTGAGCTCTTTATAATACTCATTGGATGCGTGCGATAAATATTCAATGCCTCTGTCACTACGAAAACGCTTGATTCTTTTATTGAATTGAGTTTCAATTTCTTTAACAAATATTTTAAACATATCAAGCGCATCACTTTTATTTTTCATTAGATACACATACGTGTAGTCAGAGCAGTCATCAATAAAAGTAATAAAATTTCTTTGTCCATTTCTAGTCAAGTTACCATCAAGTTCGCATATATCAGAATGTATTAAATCAAAGAGTTCAGTTTCTTTAGTTACTGATTTATGCGAGCCTTTTGTTAGTTTTGCTTGACTACAAAATTGGCATTTTTCAAAGTCAGTAGAAGATAATTTCGGAATTAATTTTAAATAGCTCATATTAGAAATAATTCGTTTGTTTACGTGACAGATTCGTGCATGCCAAATATTAAAATCACAAAACATATAAGCAGAAGAAGAAATTTTATTCATATCAATGTTTAACTTAAACATGTCATCAGTGGCGTATCCTTTCCCAATAAAAATACCATTTTTAGTAATGGTGTACATATCAGCCCCTATAATTTGTTCAAACCCATCCTTATTTAAAAGAAAACCAGAAACAAGATTCTTCCTAATTTTTGGAGTGTGCATCACTTCCTTCAATACCAGAGTCTTTCCGGAGGTGAATTTCAGCTCCACATCTCCAATTCCAGCAACTTCAGTGGTGTAAGAATTTCCCAGCAGCACCTTCTGTTCATAAGTAGTAGTGTATGTTTTAAACATAGCACGATCAAAGCAAACATGGCGAGAGGCGCCGGTGTCCATCCACCATCCATCAGATCCACCAACCATATTGATTTCAGTTATCATAGCGGTGTACGGCTGCTCCTCAGTTGTTGTCAAGTTAGCCTGAGCCAGTCTTATTGATTTGTTCCTGCACTTGCGTGTCATATGACCTGCTTGACCACAATTGTAGCAATGGAACGGCTTTGCAGGATCATTCTTTGGTGGTTGCTGATTTGGGACCTTATGATGGTTCCCATTCTTATTCCGATTGAAATTCTTATTTGTAGTGTGGTTCTAATTCTTAAATTGTTTGCCATTATGCTTTAGAACAGCAGCTACAAATTTCTGTTTAGTGTTGTTGTTCGAGACATCAAACACTTCTTCTTTTAGATCTTGTTTCGTTGCCTCTTCTTCAATTCGAAGTCGAGTAATCAGACTTTCAAGAGAAAACTCCTTAGTTTTATGCTTAAGGGTATTCTTGAAGTCCTTCAAAGCAGGTGGCAGTTTATCAATAACAACAACAATTTGAAATTGTTCTGGTAACTTCATACCTTCCGCAAAGATTTCATGAGCTATCTTCTAAAGTTCATGAGATTGTTCTTCAAAAGTTTTGTCATCGGTTATCTTATAGTTCAGGTATCGATTGACAACAAACTTTTTCGATCCAGCTTCTTGAGTGTCATACTTGTTCTGGAGTGCTTCCCAAACCTATTTAGCAGTATCGCAGTTTCCGTACAAATCATACAGATTATGTCCGAGTCCATTCAAAATATAGTTTTTGCACAGATAATCATTATCTTTCCAGAGGGTAATATCCTTCTTGGCTTGACTCACTTTTTCAACATATTCAGCAGTAAGTCTTTCCAACTCAGCTTTCTTAGTAGGATCAGAAGTATCTGTATCCATAGCTGTCTGACCATTATTATTCGATCCAGTAGGAATCGAACTCGCAGGTATCACAGGTATGTCTTCCTTCAAAACATAGGCAACTTCTTTCGTGGTTAAGAAAACTAGCATTTTTTGTTGCCAACGTTTGAAGTGACTGTCGTGGAACTTGAACGATTTGTTGTAATCAACTGTTGTTCCAGACACATTAATTTCTTCGGTAGCCATGGTGTTTTTGATCTGTCTTAAAATTGTTGAGTTTGAATTCAGAAAAAGTACCTTTTTAAAGAAAAGTAAACCAAAGTCACCACCGAAGATTCTACCGGGTTGAGTCACGACCAGGTCGCTTTCTTTAAGGCGAATCACGGCACTACCCGAAATTGTGCAAGGTAGACTATCAACTATGCGCCTCCAGGATAAAGCAGCCCAGTTCACATGTTCGATTAAATACTGCATCATAAATAATCGTTCGAGAAATAACACAATTAACCCTATATATTGATGCAGTATTTTCGTTTGATAAAATACTGCATCAATATATATTTTTCTAGTGTTTGCTTCATTCACACAATTATGTACCCCCATTAATTAGAGGCACACCCCCACTATATAAACACTACTAATGTGTGTGTTCTATTTGATGTGGGACTTCCACTTTTTTTTAATTCACACAACACTAGTTCTACCCAACATGAGAATTTGTGTTTTGTCTTTTAACTGAATTTCCACACATGTTCCAACAAAAGTCATTTAAACTCTGAGGGCTATCAACCTTAGGAATAAGGGCTATAAATGTAGTATTTATACCTCTTGTCAATTTGCCGTTCCGATGAAAATCCGATATAAATCGCATAATATCACCTTTTAAATATTCCCAAAAATCCTTGATGAAACCAAGATTCACTCCATCCGGACCGAGACTTTTGAAACTATCACAATACCAAATAGCAGCTTTTACTTCACCTTCTGAAAACGGTTTTATCAAACCACTTCCTTCCGCATAAGATAAGTTTTTGAACATTAAATTTTTGACCCCCGGTCTTGAAGCATTTGGTGCCGCAAAATGATCTTTAAAATGAGAAAAAATTGCATTTCGAATGGGCTGAACGCCTTCCACAATATTGTCATTTACCAACAACGAAACAATGCATTCCGCCTCCGTCGACTAGAAAGAACCGTATGTAAATACTTAGAATTAACATCCATATCCTTCAACCAAAGAATTTGTGACTGTTGCCAACTGATGCTGGTACTATCACGTGACAAAGAATTAATACGTAAGTTGTTATATTAATAACATTTATTTGAACGCTAAACTTTTACTCCTCGTCTCTTTTAAACTCTTAACTCAGCCAACTTATCATCCACCCCTATGTAGTATGTTGTGGAGTGCACTCGGTTGACCTTGCATGATTACATCAAAAACACGTCAATGTTTGGATATATGGAATCTTCATATTCCTATCAACTTTATACTCTTATAGCTTTCTATGCCGTTGAAGGCAAGCATTCGAAGCATATAATATGAATAGTCATAGTCATTATCAAGCTATTACAAGTTTCAATTCATATATCCCACTATGGTTCAATAAAAAGACCAATTCTTCTTTCTATTTTCATCTGGAAATGAAGATCAAGGAGAAGTTAATTCGATTCTTTTATTCCTTACGTACCAGAACCATTCTAAGTGGTCCTATTCTTTTCCAAGGAATGTTGCAATCTTATCCCTCAATTTTTTAATGCTTCATCTGCAAGTTTTTTAATTGACAAGATTTATGATAAAACCAAATTGAACCAAAAAAACTCGATCATATAAACTAGATCTATGTAAGAATTTGTTTTTATATCAAATTATATTGAATCTACTCGATCATATTTATGTCCAACTTTATGACACATTTTTCATATACACAACGGTATATAAAATATACTTTTAAAATATTTTTAGTAAAGCTTTTACCAGCACCAACGAAATTATTCATTAAACAAAACTATGAATTATTATTACAAAAAGAAAACCCAATAAAGTGACTGCATTTAAAATGAAAGGTGCAATTAAAAAAATTCCACTTTCTTCTCCCTAGGATCACCTTTTCACTCTCTCTTCTCTCTAACCCAAATCCACGTCTCTTTTCTAATTTTCTAAGTACTTTTTTTTATGAACTACTCTTAAATTAGTCTTAACTTTATTAATATTTTAAATTAGTTGTTGTCTTTGTCAAATAGTTTTCACTTACTCCCTATTTTATGATGTTGTCACAAAACAAATACCATAAGACTTAATCGAGAAACGTTTGACAAATACAAAAATTATTTTGAGAGTTACGTTTACTTTTAAATTCCTAATCTTCCTTCCGTAAAATATCATAAAAAGGCAGTGACACGTGATCCAATTAAGAACATGCATGGTGTTATACATTTTCTACGTAACAATAGGAATTTAAGATAAATGTAACTCTCAAAATAATTTTTGTATTTGTCAAACGTTTTTCGGTTAAATCCTTGGTTAGTATTCGTTATGTGACAACAACATAAAATAACAACCATGCATTGAACGGAGTATTTTCCCCTTAATTTTTTTTTTGAACGAGTAAAAATGGAATATATATTAACACTGAATCTCTTCTTATGCACAAGATGTGCAAAAAGAAGACGACTAAAGATACACAAGTGCTCAACCGTACAAAGGAAAAAATTAACCCGTGCCTAAACAAGCAAGAGGGCACGCAAACCAATCATGGGTACCTAATACATACACTGCGTTAGCAGCCTCCATCCACCAATATGAATTAATTTTTACTTTTTCGAGTAGTTGATTCATCGAATTCACTTCATTGTTGAACAACTTGTTATTGCGTTCAGTCCACATAATCCACACACACAAGAGCCAAAGAAGTTGTATAAAGGAGTGTCTATTGATCAAACCACCAGCCAAATAAGTGAACTGGTGAAAATGAGCTGCGACTTCAGACAGATCAGCCCCAAACACCCCTATCCAATCACGAACTCGCCATAATTCACAAAAAACACGGCAAGAAACAAATAAGTGTTGAGTCGTTTCCACCTCGCCACACCCGGCCATGCACATCTGTGCCTCCTGGGCAAGAATCCCACAAGTCACCAGATTTGCTTTTGTGGGCAGCCGGTTGCGGAGAAGCCTCCAAGCTAAGATAGACACCTTTACTGGTACCTTTTTGTGCCAAATTAAATCAGAAACCGTATCCACAACCTGACTGACGTCAGGAGTAAGCAAATGATAAACACTACGAACAGAGTAACCACTGTTTGTGTCAAGGCGCCAACACCAACGGTCATTAGTCGATTCCTGCAAAACAACGTTAGATAACAATATCCTACACTCCCCGACCATCTCCTCCTCCCAATCCCAATCCTCCTTCTCTATCGCCACGCGTTACCTCCCTCACCCACACCTAACTCAAACATCTCCTTAACCGTGCAATTTTTCGAGACACTTAAATCATACAAGCGTCTGAATCGCACCGCCACCGGCCCACCTTCCAACCACGGATCAGTCCAAAACAAAGTATCCCTCCCATCTCCCACCTTCTTAAAAATATTATCTTTGAACGACCCACCTCCCACACCCCTACCTCCATCACGTACGCACCCTACCTTCTTCCACCAATAGGAAGCACGCATCCCACCCTCCCTCAACACGCCATCCTCCAAACCGTACCGAGCCATCAACACCCTATACCACAACCCACCTCTATCAATTAGCATCCTCCAACACCATTTTCCTAAAAGGGCTATATTAAACTCTCGCATCTTTCTCAGCCCCAAACCTCCCTCCTCCTTACGGACACAAACAATGTTCCACCCAATCCACGAAATTTTCCTATGTTCCTCACTGCCCCCGCAAAAAAAAATTATTAAATAAAGTTTCAATGGAGGAGATTATACTTGCGGATGCTTTGAAGAAGGTAAGAGCACATACATGTAGAGAAGACAGGACAAACCTAATGTGGATCAGACGACCACCAAAAGAAAGAAATCTACTCTTCCAACCTGACAGTCTACTTGCAATGCGCAACACAACATGATCCCAAAAAGACAACCCCTTTTACAAATATTAATTCCATTTTGCTTGTACATAGCCCCTTTTATTAAAAAAAATAATCAAAAATCTTAGCGCTTTGTTTGGCTGAAAAAGACATGTGTTGAGTAATTAGTTTTTGACAGCAAATAAAGAATTGTTTTAGAAATTGAAGCTTTCTCATTTTCACTGTTCGAATCCTCCACCACGTTGTGTCAGCAATAGAGTATAAATGCACCATGAAATAATTTGCACATGAGTGTGTGTCTGTAGTTTCCGTTATTTTTTCATAACTAAATTATTTTTTGTCGCTAGAAACTAAAGAAAGAACAACAACAACTTTAAAAAAAAACATTAAAATTTATTGAGAAGTCCTAACATCTTACTCTTTCTTTAATTAATTAATTAATTAATTAAAATTAACATGAATCATACAAAATCATGTGGATTCAATATAAAATTGGTGGTACTTTTGTGAATTCTTTGTTTTACTCCAGAAATTGAAATGAGGTTATGACTCTTTTGAATTCTAACCAATCAAAAACATTGCTTTGAAAAATAAATGTAAAAGAATTATAACCAAACAAGAAAAAACGTATTGAAAAATCAATATTAAAAAGTGTCTTGTTATAATAGCTCTATTCAAATTTATTTATCTTGTTAAAAAAAGCTTTCCAAAAAAAGTTAGAACAACAAGTCAAGAGAAAACAACAAGAGATTTCACTTTTTGAAAGAAAGACCAACAAGGGCAATTTTCATTTTCCACTCTGCTCTTACCAATTTTCACAACATAATATTATTAGAAGATTCTATTTCTCTGATCGACATAAGGCAGAGGTAAACATATATAGATAGCAACAACCATTGCATTTGCAATATTAGAAATATCACACACACTACAAGTGATGGTGACATAGTGAGTGTTGTTCATTTTCTTCCATTTCCCAATCTGGTCCCTCCCACCTTCTTCTCTTCTCCACCATCACCATTACAAAAGAAGCCAAATAAACTAAGCACACTACAAAACCCACACTATTCACATTTCATACACACACACACCACAACACTAACACATCATTTTCAAAGTTCAACTAGCATCAAGTCACACTCTCTCTTTGTGATGAAATCAAAGGCACACAATGGAAACTGTCACGCGATCGAGAATGGTTGATGTGTTGCGTTCACGGAGGAGATTACGACAGACTAAGGCATTGTCGGCAGGGATTGTAACATGGTGGACTCCGACACTACTTCCTGCTTCTGTGGTTAATCTCTCCGGTCTTCTGATGAGTGTGGAAACGTTTCCTTGAATTAAAGTCAAAGATAAAGTGCATCGACATTATAACATTCTATTGGTTGAAGCTTATTTTTAAACTTGTTCAAAATCTCACGTTAAACATTCTATTAGTTGATATTTTTTTCGAAGAAGTTAAAATGGAATATATTACTGAAAGTTTAAAGAATTCAGCATAAGGAGTGCCAAAATCCTAGTTAAAAAAGTATCAATTACAACCAAAAACAAATGGGGAATAAAAAAACATGACCATAAAAGAAAGCTACCCTATTACATATTAATTCCCAAGCAAGATAAATGATTTAACCACCAAGAATGATAGGAAAAAACAAAACTAGGACGATTCACTTTCAGCCACCAGTAAGATTGAAACTTAACTTTATCTAACAATTGATTAATCGAAGCTTCTTTTTGGTGAAAGACACGAGCATTCCTTTCAAGCCAAATCATCCACACACAAGATAACCATATAAGATTAAAAGATGAGCGATGTTTTTTGGAGAAGCCGCCTAAGGTGCCAGATTGATATAAATGGTCTGGCATATGTTCAAAAAACACTATGTGGTAACTAAGCCAGTGAGAAATACCGTACCAAAGTTTACCATAAAAATCACAAAAGAGGAATAAGTGTTTTGCGTCCTCCATCATACCGCATCCACCCACGCATAAGTTAGCATTTGGTAGTAAAATGTGTTTTTTAATTAGATTGTCCTTTGTTGGTAATATATCATGCAACAGGCGCCAAGCAAAGAGACTGATTTTCCGGGACACTCCCTTCTTCCAAATTTATGTCGTGTTAACATCTACCGAGTTGTTGATGGTTGATGTCAACAAATAGTTATAAGCACTTGTGACATTATTAATTGATATTGTTGATAGTTTCTTATTCCAATATTAAAAACCAACCACATCAATAATATAACATAATCAATGGTTGGATAATAAATCTTTATTTTTATAATAAGCTGTTAAGTGGAGTAGATTCCTCTTATATGTACAATACCCTCTATCTCTAACTTTTTTTTAATGGCAAATATATATATATATATATATATATATATATAAACAAAGCTAAAAAAGTTGTACATAATACACCAAAAGAGCCGTCAAAAGACGCTCAAAAGCCCCACGGAGCCACCACTAGCTCAACAAAAGAGCCAGACGGCGGCACCCACGGGAAGCACCAACAAAACACCCAAATAACAACAAGGACATCTCAACAGGAAACCAACAAACAAAACACGAAACCACCAAAAAGATGCCAAAACTCCCACTGCCAAAGACGGGAGCCAAGAAAGAACCCAGAAGATCGCCCAGGAAGGGGAGGATAAGAGAACCCCCCAACAACCCCCCATACGAACCCAGGAGCACCTCCACCACAAACCCTACCGAAGCCAGTAAAGGACGGGTTGCACCTCCCACTCATAGTAAGTGCAGGAACTAGCAGGACACTTGGCCAAGAACCACTTCCAAGCTAAGAATTTTGCTCCATCCACCACAGGCTTCTCGCAATGGGTGCCACCAGCAAAAATAAGGTCGTTCTGGTACGTCCAGATGGTTCAAATAACAGCATGCCAAACCAAAACTAACCCTAACCTAGCTCTCTTCCCCCCACCTAAGCCTGTAAAGGCCTGAAACTGATGACAAGACCGAGGGGGGGAACAAACTCCCAGCCCAACCACCTAGAAACCTGATACCACACCGGAAAGACGGAGGGGCACGAAAGAAACAGATGCACCGAAGACTCAGACGGCATGCCACACAAGACACAACCCAACCCATCGTTCGTGAGAGGAACACCACACCTCACAAGGTTAAACCTAGTAGGGCTCTTGTCTAGAAGAAGCTGCCAGGAAAACACCATGACTTTAGATGGGGCCCACGACTTCCACACCCTGGCGACCGCTCTCAGAGTATCCCCCTGAGGTGCACCCGAAGCCGGCAACCCGTTAATGAGCAGCGAATAGGCTGACTTAACCGAATACCGACCATCAGGACTATGACTCCAAGACCACTCATCCTCCGAACCCAACCTAGAGTGTCTAGATGCCACCACAAGCAACTCATTGAGGAGTAATTATAAATTCTTTTTTAAAAAAGCTCTCTCATCGCCTTAAAAATAAAAAAAAAAAGCTCTCATCTAACCCTTTTTACAAAGGTTATGGTAACTTAATGCTTCGGGAGGATTAGTTAAGAAAATAAAAGAAGAAAATTTTATATTAAAATAGTTTAACTACACTGATTAACATTTCCTATTTTTCAATACATTATTTTTTTTTGAAAGATTTATTATTATTATTATTATTATTATTATTATTTATTTTAAATAATAATCATACAACCCTTGAAAAAAACTGATAACCATACACAATAGCATTAATATACAATCAATTTTTTTAGTATAAATAAATAGTGTCAAATCGGATATTAAAGTGAATAATTCAGTCTTAAAAAAGTTTGTACATTAAACAAAAAGCTGTCATTATATTGGTTAGGAGACAATCTATCGAGTTTATGTTATATGACTTGACCATCGTTTTGTCCAATTCGGTGAAAATGTTTTGAATAAGACAAGGAACTCCTAATTTTGTGTTACATCTTAGCGAAACTTCTGTTTCATATTTAAAAAATCTACGACTTCTATGATTTATGATTTAAATAGGAAAATCTAAGTTTAGTCGTCTAAAATAAAAACAAATCTCAATTAATTTTTTTTTATAAAAAAAGCTAAAATGGATTATATATTATTGAAAGCCTGGAGATTTCAGCACAAGGAATGTCAAAACCTCAGCTGAAATAGTGTCAATTACAAGCAATAACAAAACGGGGAACCAAAACAGGATCAAAAAAGAGAGCTACCCTATTACAAAAATATTCGCAAGCAAGGTAAATGATTCAACCACCACGAATGGCAGGAGAAAACAAAACTAGGACGATTTGCTTTCAGCCACCAGCAAGATTGAAGCTTAACTTTATCTAGCAATTGACTAAACGAAGCTTCTTACTGCTGAAAGATTCGAGCATTCCTTTCAAGCCAAATCACCACACACAAGATAGTCAAATAAGATTAAGAGCTGAGCGTTTGTTGCTAGAGAAACCGTTTAAGGTGTCAAATTGATATAAATGGTCTGGCACATTTCCAGGAAACATTATGTGGTAACCAAGCCAGTGAAAAATATTGTACCAAAGTTTGCCAAAAAAAATCACAAGAGAGGAATAAGTGCTTTGCATCTTCTATCACACCGCATCCCACACATAACTGAGCATTTGGATGTAAAATGTGTCTTTTTATTAGATTGTCCGTTGTTGGTAATCTATCACGTAACAAATGGTTATAAGTGCTTTGCATCTCCAAATTTTTGTCATGTGAGTAATTGCCAAGTTGTTGCTTGTTGATGTCAACAGATGGTTATAAGCACTTGTGACATTATAACTGTTGGAGGCATGTAAGTGCCGAATCCACCTGGCAGAATGAGTAGGCTGCAAAACAATATTAGATAAAATATCACAATATTCCCACACCTTGTCCTCCTCCCATGCTAACAAACGACACCGCCACTGCCAAGCTTCTCCCTCAACCCCCACCCAAAGGAATACTTTTCAACCACCGTTGCCATTTTATTAGTAGCAAGATAAAAAAGATGACTGAAACTATTCTTCAAAACTAACCCATCAATCCAAGGATCCCACCAAAATAAAGTTTGGACACCATCTCCTACCGCCCGCCCAATCTCAATTAATTATTATAATGATAAAAACAAATCTCAACTAATTACAATGATATAAATCCTAGAAAACTATTCAAAAAAATTATTTTAAAAAAAAACAAAGTCGGTTCCCTGTATCAACATTGTATTTTAAAAAAATGCTAACAATTGGTTTTAGAAAAATGCTAACAATTGGTTTTAGGGTGTTTGTCAAAAAGTTTAAAGTAAAAATTTTACCTTAAAAGTTGTACATTCAACACATTGAATCAACAAAAAATAAATTTTTTCGACATAAAATTCATAAATCATTTCTATTTTAAATCCTTAACAATTGCTTTTAGAGCACTTGTTAGCATAACCCTTTAAGAAATTCATGGGACAGGTCTGCCAACTATCAAAATAATTGATCATAGAAAATAATAACCCCTTAATATTTTGTTTTATTTTTTTAAGAGTTCAATAATTTTTTTTAAGTAGGTCCAAAATATTTCTTTATGAACAGGATATATAAACATATCACTTTAAATACAACACGCTTTTAAATAGTTAGGGCTGCCTCCTCTTTTGTGTTCTCTTTTTGTAGCATGAAAAATCTAGTTCCTAATCAAATTATTTGATGAAAAATCTAGTTCCTAATCAAATTATTTGATTGCCTCATGTGGTCTCATTTAGCATATGGTCTTGATTTTGTCCACCGTTCCGAGGGAATATAGTAAATTTCTTCTATAATAACTTGTATAGTTGATTTTAAAAATATCTGTATTATATACTACTATTACTAACCATTATGACAATTATTTTTCAAAAAAAAATTATGGCAATTATTTAAACAGACACTTCGCTACCAACTTAGTTTTATTTAATTTTATTTAAGTTTATGCGGGCTACGAACTACCCATAGTTCATAGGTATAGCCCGTATTTTTTTATGAAACTTAGCGGATCAGTTTACATGAACTAACCAATTTTGATAGCTCATATTGAGAATTGAACTTACTAAACCATAGTATCACAATTTAATTGGTTGAATAATGATATTTGTATAAATATTTTGTAACAAGTTTTAAGGAGTAAAAATACAATGAAAAAGAAAAACAAAATGAGAGAGTTAGAATACAATATAAGATAAAATAGTTATTAAAAATTATCAAAAAATAACTTGTACAAATGTTCTTCCTCTTATTAATTCAGCCACACTTGAGTTTACTCAACCCTAGTTGAATCCTACTCATTTTACATTGAAATAATATATCTTAATGTAGTGTTTGTTTGGCTAAGAAACGTGTTGGAGGGGTAATTAGTTTTTGACAGCAAAGAATAGTTTTAGCAAGCACAACACAAGCATTGTCATTGATCGCATCTTCTACCACGCAGTGTGTCAGGAATAGAGTATAAATGCACCGTGAAATTATTTGCACATGAGTGTGTCCCGCAATTTCCGTAATTTTTTTAATCACTATATTATATTCTTTGTGGCAACAAAATAAAGGAAGCACAATTGTACCCAAAAAATAAATAAATAAAGGAAGCACAACAACACCAACAAAATTCATCAATGAAATTAATTTAGGTGATATGATGTTGACTCTTCTTTTAACGATGCGAGAACTTTTAACTTTTTAATAGTTACATTAATCTAAAATTTTAAAATAGTTATTCATTGTATACTTTTTTTTAGTCAAAATAATCAATAACACTAAAATAATCTTTTAACATCCACAACAACTTTTTTCATATATAAATTGATTCGACAATAAGTATTTATAAAAACTAATTTAACAATAAGTAAATGTATTAAATACCAACCTACTTAAGCTAGTCTGATAGTATTGAATTGAGACTTATGAATATGTTTCTCTTCAAAGTCTCAGGTTCGATAACGACTTCGTCGAAGCTATGTAACAAAACAAAACAACAACCAAATTTATTTTTTGACAGAAAGAACAATAAGATCAATTTTCATCTTCTACTGAGTTCTTACCAATTTCACAAAACAAACTTAGATTCTCTTTCTCCGACAATGTCCAAAGGGAAGCATAGATAGTAACAACACTAACAGTGAGTGCCGTTCATTTTCTTCCATTCCACATCTGGTCCCTCCCACCTTCTTCTCTTCTCCACCATCACAACACAACAATCCAAATCTCTCTCTCTCAATTTTCCGCTGTACCAAACAAAAAATAAATCTCATTCATAAAAACCCAAACAAACAAACACACCACACTACAAAACCCTCACTATTCACACTCACACATCACTTTCAAAAAATTCACTAACATCACATTTCACAGATCACATTCTCTCTGCACAATGAAATCAAAGACGCATAACGGAAACGGTTACGCGAACGAGAATGGCGGTGGCGGTGGTGGTGGTGGTGGTGGAAGTAGTAGCTCACCGAGTCCACCGCGATCTCCACCGCGACATTCCGGCGTTTTACATTTACGGAAACGATTACGGCGGACGAAGTCACTGTCGGCGGGGATAATGACACGGTGGAGTCTCCGCTACTTTTTTTTACTGCCGGTGGTTTATCTCTCCGGTTTGTTGATGTGTGTGGGCCCGTTTCCGTTCACGTTCTTCATTGGTCATGCTCCTCTTCCTGGTTCTCGTTACCGGAGTCACGAGGTTTTCGATCATCTTTGGCCTGAAATTGATTCTGATAATTCCTCTTTCATTGAGGTTTGTGAAATTAAGCGTAATGTACAATATAATAATCGCGTTTGGTGAATAATTTTGTTTATGGATTTGGTGCTATATGAAATTTTATTATGGAGCTGAATTCATGTTACTGAATCTTGTTTGGTGAATAATTTTGGATTATTATGTAGCTGAATTTGCGTTACTAAATCTTGTTTGGTGAATAATTTTGTTTTTGGTGTTATTTGAAATTTTGTTGTTTTGTTGATTTTGTTGTTATTATTAACTACTTATTATAGATGCGTGATCAAGAATGAAATTATTTTTGTCTATAAACAGAGTTGATTTTTAATTGTTTATTTATTTTGCAGTTGTCTTCTGTATGGAAATACAAAAGGAAGTTGAGAGAGAAGAAGCCTTGTTCGAATTTGACTGATTTGCATCATGAACATTTTGGTAATAATTTAATTTGAGAAAATGATATTAATTCAATGTAATTGTATGTGTTGTGTGGGACATGCCTTCGATTAGAGATGTCGGTGCTACCGAGTTTAATATTGCTGCTAATGTGTGATTTTTCTTTGTAATATAGTCAACTTTATTTGAAAGAGCTTATCAAAATATGAATCATAAGTTATTTTAAGCTGATTTTCACAAGCTCTGTTGTAGAAATAGTTTATATCAAATTCATGCAGAATTTGCCCCATTTCCACTTTGATGTAATCTTATATGATAAGCTGCTATTTTAGTTATTTATGGAAAATGCTCTCTCATACTATATTTTCTATAATTTCAGTGTCCCCGGGCCTGAATGGTTTTTTGATTGTCGAGGCCAATGGTGGTCTTAACCAGCAACGCTCTGCGGTATGTCATAGTTTTTCCTTTCTGTCTTTCGGCAATTTTTTAATTCGATGGATGAACTATTTTTTACCATTGTGATTTTAATTGTGGCTCTGTAGATTTGCAATGCTGTGGCTGTTGCTGGACTCCTGAATGCAATACTGGTTATACCTCATTTTGAATTTCACAATGTGTGGAAAGATCCAAGGTGACCAGTTTACTTATTTATTATCTTTGGCTTTGAACCTTAAAAGACAGGTCTTACTAAGTGTGCTTGAGAAATTTTTCATCACAAATATTGCTAGTTAAGTTTCATTGTTTGGCCTGTTTTTGTCAAAGTATCACCACATGTAACAACTCAGTAATATGTGGTTGGGGGGAAAATGAGTTTATCTGTTGCTTAATCTAGTAGGCTGATTTTTCTATCTCTCATGTTGTATACAAAACCTACGCTAGAGGTTGATTCTCTTGGGATATACTTTTAACTAGCAGATACTGAAATTATACCTCATTTGGTGTGTCTATTTTCTTGTAGAACCGCCCATACAAATAACTAATTATTAAATATACGTGTAGTCAACAATATTAGGCTAAATAATTTTGTGTGCCTGATTTCATTTCTGCATTCACTATCTATTTTAAATAATGTTATTTTGTGTACAGTGAATTTGGGGATATATATGATGAAGATCATTTTATATCCACACTTGATGGTTATGTGAAGGTGGTTAAAGAACTTCCTGAGGCAATAATGGAGAGACATAATTACAATATGACCAATATAACTAGCATCAGAGTTGAAGCTTGGGCTTCTGTCAGTTATTACCTTGGAGTTGTTCATCCTATCTTGCAAAAGGAAGGGTAGGTATTAGACCACTTTTCCCTCATTTCTTATTCTCTATATTGGTTTTTGGGGTGAACATGGACTGTGAATCCATATTGGGCAGTCGACACAACTCAATTTTAAGCAAACAATTTGATGAAAGGAACTTTATTTTTGGCAAACTTATGCAGGGTTATTCGAATAGCTCCATTTGCTAATCGTTTGGCAATGAGTGTCCCTCCGCATATACAATTTCTAAGATGTCTTACTAATTATCAAGCATTGAGGTTTTCTTCTTCAATATCTGTACTAGCTGAGAATCTGGTTTATCGAATGAGTGAGAAGAGCTCGAGGACAGATGGAAAATATATTGCTGTGCATCTTCGCTTTGAGGAGGTACTGATGCTCATTCTATCATATTGAAAAATTAGGTTTTGCTATATGCATCTCTAGGTGTCAAAAGTATACAGAATTGAAGTATTATGTAATAATTGCCAAACTATTCTAATATACAGGACATGGTAGCATTCTCCTGTTGTGTATATGATGGAGGAAAGGCAGAGAAGTTGGAAATGGATTCAGCTCGTGAAAGGGGGTGGAGAGGAAAGTTCAAAAGAAAAGGTCGTATCGTTGTACCTGACCTCTATCGAGTCAATGGAAAATGCCCACTAACTCCCCTAGAGGTATTTATTTGCTTGCTGATTCTTCTCATCTTGAATTATTTTTTCCCTTAATTTAAAATCTCGCCAGTCTCATGTCCTTAAGTTATCGACTTCTTAATGAGATACTGCTTTGCTTTTTTCCCTGAATTTATTCTTGATTCCAATTGATTATGGCCTCTCCTTTGTGCACTGTTTTAAATTAGTTTTTTTAGAAGAGCAACCTATTGAGATGAAAATCAAACAAATCTACGGAAGTTTAAATTGTGATAAAACTGAGATTATATTATGGAAGAGACTGATGTTTATTTCCTGTTGATTGCCATAATTATGTAGGTTGGGATGATGTTACGTGGCATGGGATTCAATAACAATACATCAATATATTTAGCTTCTGGGAAAATATACCATGCAGAAAAGTATTTGGCTCCTTTAATAAAGATGTTTCCCAATCTTTATACCAAGGAGTCTCTTGCAACACCAGATGAGCTTGCTCCTTTTATGGTAAAAATCTTCACTGGTGAAATTTTTTTATATTTCATGCTTCCATTCCATGAAACTGGATGGCTACAAAGCTCTTCAGCTTATGCTTTATTTTAGTTCCTTTTTCTTAGCAACTCTTAGCAACCCATATATGGAAGCATGTTACCTAGATTGTTTAGTTAAATTTTCTTATTTGAACCTCGGCCGAAACATATTTTATTATTATGATTTGGAATATTTGTAGATGTTTTTATTCTCGTGGTGACTAAATGAAAATACATCAGAAGTCAGTCGAAACGATAATTGACATTGGACATGTAGATGTATCATCTACATGACCTTGCTGTGATAAAATTTATAGCTAATGAATTGGACTTAGTGGCACGGAGTTGTAATAACCCTTCATTAAAACTCTTAAATTTGGGTTGGAGTTGGACCTAGGAACCGAAGTTCATCCATCTTAAAAGAGGATCAACAGTTTGAACTTCGATTGGTTCATTTTTTTGGATTTGTAGCTGATGCTCCAACACCAAGATTGCATTACTGGAAGGAAACCTGAATATTGTAATATTCATAATAATCAAGGATGTAATTAACTTTCAATTGCAAAATATAGATGATGTATTTGGATTTTTATTGTGGTTCTCTCTTCATCCCTCATTCTAATTCTTATTATATTTGGCATGATGTTTAGTTGTTAACATCTTTACTGCCCTCTGTGTGACTGTGAGGTAAAATGTAAAAAAATAAAAAATCACGGACAGGTTTAGTTATTCTTTCTTTTGTAACCAAAAAAAAGTTATTCTTTCTTTAAGTGTATGCCTTAATATTTTGTGATTTTCGAATATGCTCTTATGCTTAGTTTCATCCTTCTTTAGGGCTATTCCTCCCAATTGGCAGCATTGGACTACACAGTGTGCTTGTTTAGTGAGGTTTTTGTCACAACCCAAGGTGGTAACTTCCCTCATTTTCTAATGGGCCATAGAAGATTTCTCTATGGTGGGCATGCCAAAACCATTATTCCTGATAAACGCAAACTTGTTGTTCTTTTCGAGAACACAACTATCAGGTATACTCTCTCTCTCTCTCTCTCTCTCTCTCTCTCTCTCTCTCTCTCTCTCTCTCTCTATATATATATATATATATATATATATATATATATATT
>Ga0315914_1000277_pt1 | contig 57185 bp, 30 predicted proteins | sample MpolenodulesMG_FD_203920 | JGI IMG/M metagenome (GOLD analysis project Ga0315914, IMG submission 203920) | Medicago polymorpha root nodule microbial communities from Los Angeles, California, United States - elongated nodules | ecosystem: Host-associated > Plants > Roots > Nodule | place: USA...
ACTAGATGACTGCTCTATTTATAGTCTAACATTGACTTGAGCCCCAAGAATTAAATCACTAAAGTGTTGCACAAGAAACCATGGGCTCTAGGTCAGAAATACTAAAATAGGCAACTTGTCGAAGAAGCAAAAGCAGCAAAAGGGCAATATGGGGCACGCCACTTGTTATATTTTTGTACAAGATCTTCAATTCTTTGCACAAGATATTTTTGTACGAGATCTTCATATTTTTGGCATGAATCAGCTCCAATTTCCCTTTCTTTTGCTCCAAGTCTAAATCCTTTGAATATTCGTTCCTAAAATATAATAACTTGCGATTGAAGTAAAATAATTCTAGAAGGAATTAAAAACATATTAAATCTAAATAAAATAAACTTAAATATTAAATAAAAGACACTAATTAATGACTCATTATTGACTCATCAACGAGAAAGAATCTGCAATGAAGGTTATATCGGTAGATTTGACAGAACCAATATGTGAACAAGTCAGAGAGGTCAAGGTTGATGATATAGTGGTGTTTTTGAGAATAGTTTGCAGCCCTGATGCGGGGAAGGTGGGGTGGTTGGAGAGGTTGAGGGAAGTGATGGAACACGAAGGAGGGAATCGAAAGAGAAGTGTGTTTAGGTCACCGCGGAAGCCAGAGAGGTCGAGGGATTTGAGGTTTGGGAACCTTTGGAAGAGACGATAGAGTGGCCATGGATTGCAGATTAATGTTACGGAATAAACAGAACGGTTTGTGACGGAGAGGAACTGTTTGAAAACGAGGGATAGAGTATCTAAATACCAATGGTTGCGGCCGCTATCATTGTCGAGTAGTTTGAATATCACATATTCCCAACAATCGTCAGGTAAACCACCTCCTGCTGCCATTCTTCTCCTCAATGGAAACCAAATATATTATGTTTATAACTTTGCCAACACTTGATTCATATATATAATAGTAACTTTCAAAACACAACCCATGTAAATCGTGCAAAATAAAGAGAACCATCTCATGTTGTTTCCGGATAATAAAAAATTAAACCTCCCAATATGTACTATTGACTTAACGATCATATTTTTCTACTAATACACAAAGATAAATAATGTCATGTAATATGTTGTTGGATTATTCTCGATGAATATTTTTAAAATATTAAATTTTCATAATTTTTTCTAATAAAAAATTGAAGATATCAAAGATAAAACATATGCATTGGTATATGTGACAAAGTCAATTGTGTCATTTAACATGGGACGGAGGGCTAATACTTGATCTTCCTTGAAAAAACATAAAAAGATGATAGGTATTTCATTTTTTTTCTCTAAATTATGAATCATTTAAGTTATTTTGGTCACACATAAATTATTTATGTTTGAGGTTTGTAACGGTCCTTTTAAGTTTTTTTTTTTAAGAGACTGTCTTCTCTTTTTTTATTTCTAATGTAAAGTATTGACTATATCTATACTATATCATTATCTAAAGAAATTAGACTATTTTGAGTTGTCTTTTTCTTCTTTCAGTTATAACTTTATGTAAATTTGATCGAATGTTATTTCGTTGGTGTCATTAGAAAAAAGAATTTATATATTATATATTTTTAAAAGATGTTATATTGTTGATATCATTGAAAAAGATAAGTATAGTTTGTTACGGTATGAAAGTAGTACAAAATATCTATTAACTACTGGCGTTTAGACGGGACATACGCTCTTCTTATTGCGCTAATGCGTATAAATTACGAAATATCATTTTTATGAAATTTTGATTAAAATTATAAGAATAGATAATAGATATTTTTTCACTTTCATATTGTAACAAACTATACTTATTTTTTTCAATAATTTCAACCATATAATATCTTTCAAAAAAAAAATAACAAATGTTTATATGTATAGATAATATATATTTTGCACTTTCATATTGTAACAAACTACAATATAACAAACAATATAACGATATATTCTTATCTTTTGCATTTTATACATCTTAAACAAAATTTCATAAAAACTATTGTGTTTAATTTATACACATTAGCACAATAAGAAGAGCTGACATAATACTCGTCTCTTAACGCTAGTGATACATAAAATTCTTGTTGATTGAGAGTTTTTTTTTTAAATATTACTCCATTAGTTCTAAGGAAAAAAATTAATTCACGATTAATATGAAAAACAAAAAAATATTAATTTTAAGTAGGTTTGATCCATTCTTCCTTTAGTTTTGGGCACCTAGAGGGTGAGAGGTGTCTTTTTAAGTTGTGTGTTGTTGATGTTGTTTTAGCTTTTCTTTTGGTATTGTTTAGTTTTTTGGTGGGGCTTTTTGGTCACCTTTGGTGTTCCTCAAACCATGTATATCCTTTCTCTTTTTCTTATAATTTATGTATATATTTGCCATTTAAAAAAGTTTTTTTGTGTTCTTATTATATTTCACGGAAAAATGTAAAAAATATATTTCATTGGTTACTAAGAAAATAGGATGAAGAGCAAATTGAATTCAACTTACATTTATTTTCATTTTGAAAATGATAATATTTTGAAATAACTTGTTTTAATAGAATAAAAGTTGATATTTTATGCTTATAATTTATAGGACAGAGAAAGTATTATTTTGTTTCTTATAATTTGAAAACCAAGTATTTTTCACAATATATAAGCGTATTTCATGAAATACTATTCAATTAATACTGCAATATATATATTTTTTTCAATTGTTGACGATTGAGAATTTTAATTGCTTTTATTATATACTACATCTTCCTTCTCAAATTATATATCATTTTGGTAATTTCGCATGACTTAAGAAATGTAATTAATGTTGTATGAAAAAGAAAAGATATAAGTCATTTAACAAAAATATCTTTCATTAATGATATGCAAAAGATAAATTAAAAAGAATTGAAAAAAGATAAAATGATAAATATAAGAGCATAATAAAAAAAGAATCATTAATATTTCATCGATAGTATAAAATAATTTTTTATGCCGTCCTTATATTAAAGGTTTGCAGGTGATCATAGTGTATTGATTTGCTTCATTATTTTTGTAATGAAAAATGTGAAAAGGAGGTTCGCAACATTTGTTCTGCACTTCTGCTGTTTCCTTAAGTCTCCGATGTGGGACTCTTATGCATACATAAATGAGAAGCAATATTAAAATGTTCATTCCTTCTTCCATTGTTCATTGCAGCCAATGAAAACCCTCCTTTCAATTCAAGGAGACTTGACATGTCTTACTAAGGAAGATGAAAAAATCAAGAACGGATCCAGAAATTTTGACCAATAACGATAAAGATTATATTGGAAATTATAAACACGCATATACACAAAATTAAAGACACAAACATCCGCAAATTTTAATCATATGGTACTAGAATTTCTTAAATACATGAGTTAGTGATTAAACATCAAGACATTGAGAGAGAAAAGATGAACACAGTTAACTTCTTATATACATTACTAGAATTTCGTTTAGGATAATGATGAAGGCTTTCTCAAAAAAATTGAAATGCTTACATTCAATGTTACAAATTAAGCTAAAAGCTGGACTCTAGAAGGAGCAGCACATGATATGGAACGTATGAAGATGCAAACAACCGAGTTGGCCAATCCCAACACAATTGCAATCATCACCTGACCCCGCTTTGGAATCGGACGGTCACAGATAATTCTTCCTAATACTCCACCGTTGATTTTCATGATTGCAGTTGCAGTTGTAGCACCCTCCATCTTCTCTTTGCTTTGTTTTGCTTTCTGTTTATTCTATTCTCTGTTGAGTACACAAAGACAAAGATGCTCTTGTTTTGTTTTGGTTTATGTTTCTAGATACTATTATATATAGACTGTGATTCCACGTTTAGATATTTATTTTGTAATGGAACATGTTACTAAATTGCCCCACGATATTTTATACACCATGCGGTCCATGCCCACTTTTTTTTTTTTTAATCGGCAAATATTATTAGCCACATGCCCGTGCAAGAAGCACTAATAAGCAAGGGACAACAAAGCAAAACAACAGATACAACTTTCAATCCACAAGGCATAATCAAGATCCAAAAACAGTACTACAGCCACCAAAACAAAATGCTGGCAGCCACAAACCGAAGGTCCATGCCCACTTGTTTGAACTTTGAACTCTTTTGTCGACCTTAATTTCCATTTATATGAAAATTACGTCATTTTTGTGCTGCCACATGTCATTTTTTGAGAGAGCCACGTGTGAATATATTAAAACCTGCTGTATCTTTATTTGGCCCTTAATTACTAGAGTATCAAGACCTTCATGTTCTTTTGTTAAGATGGAACATCAAATATATTTATTTTGTTTTAGGAAATCCCAGCGAGGGTTGTGGGAAATATTTCACATTATACTTGGTAGCTTCTTTGCATACATTTACTTGTTTTGAAACAGTTATTTCCTCTACCCACCTTGTACTCAAATGTCACACTGATGTGAAAATTACCAGTATTCCAAATTTGGCCGACAAGAAGGAAAATCTTTCAAAAAGTATTAGTTGGTCATAAAGAGTAGAATTTTCTAATTCAAAATTAGTAATACGGATATCATTAGAAATTACACATGTTTCCAACATATTAAACCAAGTTCTAAGATGATAACAATGTGAAATTGGTAATTTTTATATTATATACCGGCCAGAGATTTATAGATTTATATATAAGTACATAGTTCCATGAACTAAGACTGACTTTAAACAAATGTTGAATGGAACAGTATCTATACAACAGTGATTAGGTACTCAAAAGTAAGGGGGAAAACAAGTTTACAACTTAATAGTTTGGTTGGTAAAAATTAATAAATTGATAGGGCGCACCAAACCAGCAGAGCCAAATTGTAAAGTCAATTTGACTTTCTAAAGTAATTCAATTGAATCCCAAATGATCACATGAGTTAGTAGGCACATGAATCCAAATATTTAATCTGAAAATAAAATAGGAAAAGCTCTTCAAATAGTGAAAAGAGCATAATACCCAATATTGGCATTATAAAGTCAATGATCAAATTCTATGTCAAAAATAAATGTTCAAATTCTATGTCACAAAATCAGCATTTTTATGAACTCTACTATGAAATGTATTATTCAAATAATAACAATTAAATGTATACTCGTGCAGTTATCATGCACACACCAGTAACAGTAAAAGAAATGGAAGCTCACATTTTTAACAAAAAAAAAATAAAAAATCTAAGTAACATCTAAGAGAAAGAAAAAAAGAAAAAAAAACTTACGATCGAACGAAGCACTTCCAGAATACTAGCAAACAAGACATTGCTCATAGAGGAGTTTCTTATCATAGTCACGGGCACGAAAATCCGGCGGTGCTATTATTTTTCTCAATGATGGCCTCAAAAGTATCATCTTGGCAACAATATCAGCAGACACTTTATAACAACAGTGCAAATTAATCTCTCTCAAGTGTATGCAATTTTCTACCACTAGCCACACTCCCTTCTCTGTGACGTCATGACAATGTTCCAGGTTTAGATGTAGAAGCCGAGGGAAACTCTTTGGGATCATATACAGTTCTTCATCACCAACTCTCGTGTGTGACAAGTTCAACACCTCCAGTTTAGAAGCTTCAAAGTTGGTCCAAATTAGCTTAGGTTCTGGGTGGAAGGCAATGTTGAAATGCGTAATCTTACAACATCTCTTTAACACTATACCAATACCTTTGCAAGATATGAAATGGCAAGAGCTCAAATCAAGAAGCTGCATATTAGGAAACATGAAAGAAAAGATGTTCATGTGTTCATCTTTCAAACGTGAATTGCAAGCTAAGAAGAGACTCTTCACTTGATAGTATACAACCCAATCCGCTGATGTTATTGAACCTTTTCCAATTTTTGTTGACTCCATTCTGATCTCAGTGAGCAAAGGACAGTTCCTAAGGAGTGCAAAGAAGGCTAAACTTGTGAGCTTGTCACAATTACTCACATTTATAGACACCAAATCACCAAGAAATGGACACAGCGTATTGAAATGTTGATCATTCAAAAACTTTGTATTTTGAAGATCTAGATGTTGCAGAGATCGACACATTGACAAGAAATAAGAGATGCCGGTGTGAGTATATTGGGAGCAACCTTGGAGGACAAGTTTCCTCAAAGGAAGAACTGCAAGTGCGCTAGAGAGTCAAGCATCGAATCGGTAATGCATGAAAAGGACAAATCAAGACAAGTTAAGCTTGTCAAACTCGCCAATGAATCAATGAAGCACGAAGTAACGTTTTTCCTTTCACTAGGTTCCTCAAAGTTGGCAACAGACAAAGAAGTCAAACTCAGTCTCTGGCAGATTGCAGAAGCAATACCAGCATATGTTATGGAAGGGCATTTGGACATAACCACCTCTTGGAGAAACTCGCAATTCATACATAGTTGAAAAAACAATGAGTCATTTACGTAGATATTACCAGAGAGATTAACCTTACAGAGTTTCGAAAGCTTCTGAGTAAGAAGAACCTTTAGGGCATTGTTATAGCTATCGTTGTAGTAGTTGCCGATCCTTCTTTCTTTGGGGAAACTAATATCCAGATCTTGGAGGAACGGGAAGGAATCAGTGATGAAGGTCATATCGTCGTATTTGAGATTACCAACATGGGAACAAATGAGAGAAGTCAAAATTGATTTATTCTTCTTAAGAATTGTTTGCAGCCCTAATGCGGGGAAAGTAGGGTGGTTGGAGATGTTGAGGGAAGTGAGGTTGAGGGAAACGGAACGAGGGATTTGAGAGAAAAGTGTGTTTAGGTTAACGCCTTGGAAGCCGGAGAGATCGAGGGAGGTGAGGTTTGGGAACCTTTGGAAGATGCGAGTGAGTGATGATGGATTATAGATTAATGTGAACGAATACACAAAACGGTTTGAGATGGAGAGTAACTGTTTGGATACAACGGATGGAGTCTTTAAACAATGGTTACTGTCGTCTACGCCATCGTTCTCGTTGTTGAGGAGTTTCAATAACACATATTCCCAGCAATCGTCAGGTAAACTATCAAATTCTCTTGTTGCCATTTTTTTACGTTTACTGGATAACAAATTCACTGCCGCCATTCTTTCTTGCTTTTCCAATCTCAAATCAACCCTAACCCTAGTTGGAAACGAAATATGTCATATGTTGCCGAGATTTGATGTGTGTGGGTATATATATCGAACAACCCTAAATCGTGTCAAAAAGATGTCGGAGCCGAATAATAAGCATTTAAAAACAACCTTAAAAAAAAGTACGTGTTTGCCGGTAACAAAATGTATATTAAAAAAAGATGGATGGATCTCCTCTAAACTAACAATTCACTTTAGAAAGTTCTTCAAGAAAAAATTCACTTTAGAAAGTTAAATGAATAATATTTATCGATTAATTAACAAATTAAAGGTAAATATCGTAGGTGTATTTTTTTATTTTTTTTTGAAGAAATCAAAATGGAATATATTAAACGACTGACTGTCCTTCTAGCACAAGGTGTGCCAAGAAAGACAACAAATATTTACAGCACAGTATCAACAAGAATGAATAATGATTAGCCTATACCCAAACACAAGAACGGTTCTGGCACCAATCATAAAACTTATAATTAAAACTAGCACATTTTGCTTTATGCCAATAAAAGGATAGTAGCCTAATGTTCTCCAAAAGCTGAGGAAAGGAGCTTTGTTTTGTTCTAAAGAGTCTATCATTCATTTCCTTCCAAATAACCCATGAAGTTGCAAACTAAATTAAGTGCATTAAAGAACACCGCACCTTTGAATAACCTATTGAAGAACCAAATTGTATGAAGTGATCCAATGTTAAGGGATCCGCAGTATAGACACCTAGCCATTGACAAACCAGGTACCAAACCATACCAAAATGATTGCAAAGCAAAAAAAGATGATCGGAGATTTCACTAGAGCCACAACCACTGACACATGACTGTGCCTCAAATTGAATTATTCCCCGCCGAAATAAATTCACCTTCGTAGGCAACCTGTTCCTAAAGAGCCTCCACGCAAAAACCGAAACTTTCAGAGGGGTATCTTTCCTCCAAAGCAAATCCACAGATACCAAGGGACATTATCGTAGGTGTATAATTACAAGAGTTTGTTGTTTCAAAAAAAAAAAATGATTACAAGAGTTTGTTATAATATCAACTCTTGATTTTCTCACCTTAGACTTTACTCGCTTTAAAAATCCTTGCCCCTAAAAGATCATACTTACCTTTTTAGCAAAGGAATTAGACAACGTATAATTTTCATTTTATAAAATGAGATTAAAGCTTTCAAAAAAAATGAGATTGATTGTTTTTTTAGGAAAAACTAGACCATCGACCGGTGCTAACGCACGGGTCATATCGAAGGTAATAGGTAACAAAATAGTTTATATGAATGTCTTGATTGTCATATAGTATTTCATAATATTATGAAGCATAGACGTTGGTACTGTACCATAACATAATATTTCCATGACATCGTACTTGGTACTGTAACGTAACATAATAGGTTAAGTACAACGAGACAGATTAACATTTATAAGTAAGAGATTAGGTTAAGTATAACGAGACGGCTTAATGGTTATTCCTTTCCGAAAAAATAACATATAATTAGGAACATAATTTTATTTTACTTTTTAGATAAACATTAAATATGCAAAAGTGTGGAGGAAAAATTAGGTTAAAATTAGGTTAAGTATAGCGAGACGGGTTAACATTTATAAGTAAAAGATATAGCGAGTTGGGTTAACAGTTATTCCTTTCCAAAAAATATCATCTAATTAGGAACATAATTTTATTTTATTTTACTTTAGATAAACATTAAATGCAAAAGTATCGAGGGAAAAATTAGGTTAAAATTAGGTTAAGTATAGCGAGACGGAATAACATTTAAAAGTAAGAAAGTGTGGAGGAAAAAATTAGGTTAAAATTAGGTTAAGTTTAGCGAGACGGGTTAACATTTATAACTAAGAGATATATATTTTTTAAAAGTATAAGAGAAATTTGCAGAAATGAATACAGCAAAATACCTTCTAATCTATCTGAAAATATTAGTTGTGTAGTGATTAATCTTAAGTGATTAATGAGGTTCATCTATGATAAATCTTTTAGAAAAATTAAATTCGATTCCGGAAACAAATTTACTCTAATTACTAGGACACCCTTCACTTAAAAATCAGAGGGATGACATCAAAACAAAATATTAACTGTGTTTAAACTCTAATTTTAATTTAATTTCGTATATTATTATAATTATGTTACTTTTTTACTTTCCTCCAATCAATTATTAACTGTGTTTAGACCAAATCCTTGTAGTTAAAGTTTTTTTAAACATAATCAAATTCCATATATTATATTTTATTAATGACAAGTCTGTCATGATGATATTTTCAACTCTATATATAAATTTAAATTTGTTTGGTAATAGGTAATATTTTAAAAAGGGATAGTATAATGAAAAGGAAGAAGATTAAACCTAAAAACTGCAAACTTAGAAAATCGATTAAGAGGGACACATTCTAATAGATCTTGAAAGTTTTTAGTTTTTAATTTGACGAAGATTTAATGAACCTGTGTGTTTCAAATATGAATAAAATGGGTTATACATGCTCAGCTAATTTATTGGCTAAACTAATTTGAATTAATAGCCTAGATACATGAAAACGTGATAACCAGAGATATACACAGGCCTCTGCATGCAATAAAACTGAATCAGAAGAAAATTTGAAAGATAACTAAGGATCAAATGTTTTTTATCTTATAAAATTAATAATTTTTTATTTTAGTCTTAGTAAAAAAACTTAATTGATTTTAATCTTTTCAAAACTTGCAAGTATTTTATTTATCCTTGAAAAATTAGCAAATTTTAATCCATGTAAAAGAAATCTTTGTTTTTCATCCCTCTAAATTCTTATTTTATTCTGTCTCTCTTCTCTATTATTTTAATTTTGTCCATCCTGCATCAAAAAGTGCATAGAAAATCCTCAAACAAAAAAGTGCATAGAAAATGAAATGTCCTTTCAATAAAATTTACATTTACACTATCCAAAAATTATTTTAATTCTTCAAAAGGAACATACTAAAAGACCTTAAGACCTGTTAACTTTTAACTACGTGAATGTTGTCATGGATTTCAGAAAGTGTTTAATATTATGTAGACAGTAGAGCAACATGCACGTATCTTTAGATAGTTCCTCCTCTTTTCTCCATCTAGGCTTTACAATCACCAACAATACCCAACACCTTTTCCTTGAGTTTCTCTATTATCTGCAGAAAAAGAAGAAGCAAAGTGTCATTATTAGAAATTGAGCCATGCAACTCAAGTTTTGATGCAGTATGGTTCCATGATGCATACCAAGCTCGAATTGCTAGCCCATCTTCTGACGGAGCTGGCAGCATTTCTGAGGTGAGAACACTGTGGGGAATCAAATTTCAAATAATAGGTTGAAATTTCATTAGCATCAGCAACCCATATATGGTTTGTATGGTCCTTCTCCTTTTTTATAAGATTACAGAAACCAACCTGCATAAAACAAAAACACAGGTTTTATCTAATATCTGAATTAATGCAAAATAGGTAGAATAATCCAAACTAGACAGCCTAAAACAACATAATTCAATCATGATCAATCAATAGGGAGCAAAAGCAAATGGCAAGCAACAAAAAGTATAACGGGTAGTTAAGAATAGCAGTAACAAAAAGCATGGAACAACGTAATTACCGTAGACCCGGCAAGGTTAAGGTTGATTGGTGGAAATGAATCATGATCAAACAATGGGGAGCAAAAGCAAATGGCAAGCAATGTGTCGATAAACTTTCCTGACTGTAACCCATTCATGATGGATCCATCGGTCACAAAAATCCATTGCTTCTTTTGCTGACTTGATGTATAAACCTTTCCCACATGCACAACAAATGCAACAACATCGAACTCGCTGTACAAGAATAATAACAAGGCTACGTTAAATATTTTTTTGCTTTTCTTTTTTTATTGCCAGCACAAAGATACACACACACATAAGGACTAGGGGAGCAGAATACTTGGAAAGTGGGATGTCGCTCAGACTTGACAATGGGATTGATTTCCGATTATTGGAAAATGGCCTACAAAGGAGAACAATACGGTGGGTTTAGAATTTACATAACCATAATAAAGCCAAGTAGATAGAAATTATCTTTTACTCTTTTTTTTCCATCCTATTCTGATTGCTGGATACCTACTTAAACTGTTCCTTTGCATTGGAAGATAATGGCAACCACTTGGTAGTAGATCCTTTAGTCTGCAAGTGAAGGACATCCGAATCAGAGCCAAATGGTATGAGTCCTGCAATTGCATATGCTCCTCCCTCTGACAGCTCCTGACGCTATCAAATTGTAACACAATGTAAAGAAATTCTGAGATTGTGAGCAATCTTCAGATATTTGTGATAAACATTTAAGATAAGGAATTGGAAAAAAGGAAAAAACATTTAAGATAAAGTACTGGAAAAAAGGAAATCAAGTGTATAGTAACTAGCTAGGCATGCATGAGAAAATCATTTGCATAAAATTCTGCAACCATAAAAATGCTGAAAATTTATTGACATGAGAAAATATGATTATTCTTTGCAATTGACAGATCAGACTCACCTGCTTCTGTGTTGGGTTCCAGATTGTTACTATGCCTTCTTTAGGCTTATCTCGTTGAGTTTTATAAGTTAATCCAACTACCCGCAACCTCATAAATGGTGTTACTTCTCTGTCCCCCAAGCCAGAATCTTTCAAAGCTTTCTCAATTGAACTTTCCATTTGTGACTGTCTATTTGCCTGAAGATGGATGTGAAACCGTAAGTATCTTCCTGCATATAGACTTTTACTAATTCAGAAATATAACTCACATTTAATTTGGCCTTATAAGCAGCAAAAGAACTAAGTTGCTCCGGAGTCATATCTGCCATTAGAAATTCGGGTTCTGCAGCTGTCTCCAGCATCTTATATATCTTAGCCCCTTCGCTATTGCCGTAATCATAAATATGTGAACCAGTTATTTCCTTCTGATACTCCGAAACGATATTATCTACAACAGCCGAGCGTCTAACGCCATAGAGGTGATCAGTCACAGCACAAACAATATTCATATTAACGGCTGGTAAAAATGACCACACACGCACTGTAAAAACCTGATCATTTTTCGGGGCTTCCCATATGTACAATAGTCACAAGTATATTTTATAACATTTTTTGCTTCATGTTATTCTTATGCCCTTCATTTTGCAGCAAGCCATATCCAAATTTACAGTGGCAACAGAAATTATACTTCGCATAAAAGTTAAAACCGTTAAGCTGGTCTCAAGGCCAGGTTGGCCAGGTTGCCCTATATAGCCATCAAATTATATCATTACTCAATATTAATGAGGTCTTTTCCTATTTTTATCTCATATAAATTCAGGCACATTTGAGAAGAAATACATTGAAGTCTTGTGTTCAACAACTTGGATTATTACATTTCATGACAACAAAACTTTGAGCAAGCTGATAGGAAATAGAACAAAACATAGAAGAAAATGGTGTTTATTGATTAGTAAATTCTATTACATTTACACTCCACTTTCCTTTCCAAAACCAAAAACACTTTCTCTGATCTCTCTTTTCAACTATTTATAGCCTGCCGTCTCACATGCCCTAACTAAATGACTTATTAAGTCACCAGTTAACTAGTTGATTACCTATACTACCTATCACAACCATGTACAAAACCATCTGTAATGTATGCCAAAAAATGCTTTTAAAGGCAATAAATTTCTATTGCAGAAATATATAGTTCACCCGAGGTGAAAAACTGTATGTTTACAATAGATAGAAAACAGACAGCAAAAGAAAAATAAATAGCAGAAACTATAAATAGGATTTAGTTGATCATTTTATCGATGTATCTATTTCTTTGCTAGAGACGGGAGGAAATGGTTTGCTTGAAATTTATTTTTAGTTTGGAACTTTTATTCCTTTTGTTTTGTCCTTTCTTCTTGAATATTTATAACGAACTCTTACGAGCAATCCTGCTCCCCTTTTGACTTTGGTCAAATTTTTGCAACACAACTTACTCTATTTTACTAGTTTATGCATCCTGTTCTTATTGTTAGTTTATTACAAAATATCACCTCATGCTTTTCCCAATGAATAGTATCATAATCATTGGCAGTTGTCGTGCCAATCATCCATCGTTCTTACATATTTATATTAACATTAAAATAAGCAGGATACCAACGACCCAATACCTTATAAAGATGATGATGTTGATAGAAACTAAATCAGAAATTTGTAGTTATTATAAATGTTTTTCATTCAATACATCCAAGTACTTGTTCATAGAAATAAGGCCCTATACCGGTTGCTTTTTCGAGAGTTATGTACAAGTAGACGTTGTATGAGATGCAAAATAACAAGATAAACAAGAAGTTTCCTTTCATTTCCTTGCTTCTAGATACTAGGCCTACCAAACCATAATTTTATGCAGAACCTAATACATTCTAGCAGGTATATTGGAAAACTAACATGAACTTTAAAATTTAGCCAGATAATTTGCAATATAGTCTAGTGTGAAACTGACACATAGATAGAGAACTGAAGTACAGACACAAAAGCAATCAATACTGAGGGAAATATTCACATCAGACAAAAAGGAGATTGATGGCAATATTAAGATATTAACTAAGCCACGGTGAATTCTGCTTATGAATATGAGAAGTCACCTTTGATTGTGCAGCTCCATCATTTTACTCTCCATCCTCTCAGATATGACAACAGATTGTCCACTGCTTAACCTAATATAAGGAAAATAGTTCTTAATTTTCTGGACAGCATAATGAAAAGAAAAAAAATTGAAAAGAAATTTACTGTGCATGTTTTCTGGAAAATAGTTCTTAAATTACCTTTCTTTGTAAAGAATGGGATATATTCGGGTAATTCCTGCCAAAGTTTGAGGTACTAAACCGCCATTTCTTTTTATGCATTTGAAAGCCAAAGGTGGACCAGCAACTTTACCTTTCGATTAGCTCAAGAAGATAAGCTCAGGGAACAAGATGCTAATTTTCTCTAACTTAAAAAGAATGACATCCACAAACTAAAAGATGCTTACAAAGTCCTAACCGATCTGCCCAATGAGCTCTATATGTTCCATTTATGTGAAGAAGTAAACTAACTGTTGATGACACCTAAAAATATAGCAGAATTTGAGAAAACCATCCAACAGGAATACACATCTACACAAATACTCAATCATAATTCTAAGCCACGAAAAAACCTCAAGGGGTGAAACTGGCCCATTCCAGCCGCATAAGCCTGCTCCCCAGATCTGCACAAGGAATATGCGAAGGAAATTCAATATTATCTGTGTTATAGCCGTACTAAGTAAGATAAACAATAAAAACAGGCCAGCACATTACCCGAAGCTTCTGTCCTACAAACAATCTTCCAGCAGCCAGTTGCTTTGACAATGGAACATCTAAAATGGCATTTATAGAATACCTGCAGAAAAAGAAAAACACTTTATGTTCCAGGGAATCTCTTATATTTTGAAATCATAGATTCATACGCCATGCAAGTTGAAATTCTAACCATCCATCAGTTAATTCAACTTTTAATGCCTCCCTGCTCTGATTCCCGGTTTGTGGCTCAGATAATGCCCCACTGTCAAGCACATGATCAGAGTGAATGCTAGATATACAGAGAGTCATCATTGAAGAAGGCGATCCATCCCCCTCAAGAATTTTCTTGATAGTAGACCGGTGGCCCTGATTCACTTCTCTTTCATATCTAGGCACCAAATATCATTGTTAGTTTAAAAGGCCTAAAATATTTAATTGGCTTTTTCAAAAAACAAAACAGGCCTAAAATATGATGTTTAAACAATTACATACCTGTACTTCAGTTCCTCAAGCACGTTTGATACAGTCAGAAATTTTCCAGCACACCTAGCTGGATAGCATCTCTCATAGCATGCCAGTTTCCATACAATCCATTTGTAATGATTCAAGACCCACCTAGAGAGATGTGCAATTTAAGTTAAAACTACGCCAATTAAGACTAGGCAAAAGAACATTGTTTAAGTAAAACATAACACACCAAAGTGCCCTCCAAGTACCAAACTCCACTAAATTATTAAATTTAACCACAGAGGACCTCTTATCATTCACATAACAATTGAATATATTAAGCTGCAATTACTTTCTAACATGCTCTAACTACCTAACTGACCTGTCCTTGCATCATATACATTAAAAAATTACATAGAAAAGCTATTCCTTAGTAGTTTCTGGAGATACTGGAAGCACAAGTTCAGGATAGATGCAACTTACTCTTTTGAGGCAAAACGCAGGGAAGCTCCGTGCTGTGTCAATAGATGGATGAAAGCTTCTGCTCCCATACCATTACTATCAGAGCCATCATGGAATATGTACGCTCCTGCATTACCTGATGTCACCTGTCTGGCTGGGTTGGGAGAATGCTGCAACAAATTTCATTTTGGTGTACAAATTACAGTCAGTACTACTTGGTACCAAATGAGGTCCCAGGACAAGAGACTAAAGAACATTGATCATATACTGATTACACTGACCACTTTTTGCTCTAATGGAGGAACAGCAAAAAATTCCTTGATGTACATCCTTGGATAGTGAAATGGATATCGGGTAGAAACCTTTCTTTTGAGTCCAGAAGCACCGGAGGATAATTGAGCCAAATCTTAAGAATCACACATATGAAAATGAGTATAATAGATCTTGCAACCAATAAAAGTGAAAGAAATGTACAAAAAACTCTTAAGCCATGCATACCATTAGAAAAATATTGAACATTTTGGTCACCAGAGGCAGAGATATTGGAAATTCGAGGCTTTTTAAAGGAAGAAACAGTTGCATTTAATCCTATTCTCCTTTTCCCACTAGCAGGCTGCTTATGATTTGTATGAACTGTCTTAACGGTATTGGAAATATCCACCAACGCCCTGCCCAATGGTTTACCACGTGAATTCATTCTTGAAGAAAAACCATTCACTGAAGAGCTTTTTATTGTCGTGTCAGCCACTTCATTCTTGTTATACAAAGGTTTCTGTCCAGGAGTTTTGCTACTTTTACGGCCACAGTCACTTTCATTCACAACATCATCAAATTTCACGATTAAGTTATTCCCATTACCTTCGTTGCGAAGCTTATTTGAAAATTCCGTTTGTTTTGAAGGCTGCAAAGGATATGTGAAACTTTTTGACATGTGATTGGGATGATTCTCTGGTGTCATTTGATGTACCAAAGGAGTGTGAGTATTTTTACTCTCACTTCTTTCAACAGAAGAAGTGATTGTGCTGGTTTGTCCCTGATCTAGAAACGAGAAAAGTGAATCTCCACCATCAAAGAAATCTCCCAAATCAGGATCACCAAGAAGCCTCCTAGCGCGTTTCAACGCATCACCAGAAATAGATAACGACCTCCCACTGGCAGTTTGGAATTTAATTGGAGCTTGCTTAGCACCACCACCACTATCTGGTTGCACAAATTTACTCTCAAAACCATTCTTCAACCTACCAACTAAAGGACTTTGAAACGACACGGAACTCATCATATTACAACTATCCATAAGCTGTAAATGAGGCAATTCTTCATCAAAAGCATGCCATTTTTCAGCATTCTGTGGGGTTTGAATATTACTAACAACAGATTGGAACTTAATTGGTGCATCCTTAGCACCACTAACACTACCACTATCAAGTTGCACAACTTTATTCTCAGAACCCTTGTTCAACCTACCAACTAAAGGACTTTGAAACGGCGCAGCACTCGTCTTTTTACAATTATCCATAAGCTGCAAATGAGGCAATTCTTCATCAAAAGCATCAAAAAAACTAACATTCTGAGGAGCTTGAATATTACTAACACCAGTTTGGAATTTTATCGGAGCTTGCTTAGCACCAACACCACTCCGACTACCAGTATCTAGTTGCACAATTTTATTCTCAAAACCATTTTTCGATCTACTAACTAAAGGACTTTGAAACGACGCAGCACTGGTCTTTTTACAACTATCTATTACCTGTAAACGAGGTTCGTCTTGATGAAAAGAGTTAAATTTCTTAGCATTCTGAGGTGTTTGAATATTAGCACCAACAGTTTCTTCATGCAATCCCAATCCTAATAATGTCTTTGCTCTAACAAGACCGTTAGAAGAAATGGTAACTTTTCTTCCAGAAGCTGTCTTGAAAAGCGAATTCGCGGAGCCAGAACTATCATCTATTGCATTTTCTTCCCCTACAAAAATAAATAAATAAAATTAAAATAAATACACTTCAATTATTATTATATAAAATGATGAAGAAATAATAAAAAAAGAAAAAAGAAATAATAAGGTTAATGAATGAATACGAGAATGATACCTTGAGGTTGAAAAAGGTGAGAGGCGGAAGCATGAAGGAGAAGATCGTACATGGAAGGAAGGGGAGGGGTGGGAATAGAAATAGGAGGGGGTGAAGGTGGAGGAATAACATTTGAAGTGTCGTCGGAGTTGATTTGCCACCGGTAATTGTTATCGGCGTCGGGGAGGATCTTCCATGACGACATTTCTTCGATTCTACCTTCTTTGCATTTGACTTGAGGGTTTAACTAAGCAAACTAGGGATTCGAGTTTTTGGGTTTGGGGATGGCGGGAAACAAATTTTCGCCCCTTTCAGAATTTAATTAAAATGACTCGAATAAGAATGATAAATTAAATTGTACCAAAAAAAAAAAGGAATGATAAATTAAATGAGAATTATTTTTTCATTAAAAAAAATGTGTAGTTTTTTTAATGATAGATAAACTTTTCTTTTTGAGAAAAAATACCTATTTTATTTGTGTAGCTGGATCTAAAGTAAGAGAAGGAAATTTATAAAAATAAAATAAAAAAATTAGAGAAGTAAAAGGCATTCAATGTGAATAAATCTTTTTTTGTCAATTAGTCTAATAGTTTGAAACTCGCACATTTTAAATGTGGAGAACTGAAATATCTGAGGTTTGAACTCCAACACCTGCATATATCATGTAATGTCATATCAATTGAGTCATGCTCACAGAGACACCAATTTCCTCTCTATTACATATGACAATGTTTTTTTTGAAGAAGTTAAATTAACCCACCCCAATTGACACCAGAGAGAATCGAACCTGAGACCTTGAGGAGGAGCACACTCCCAAGTCCTAAGCCAATACCACCAGGCCAACCCAAGTGGGTTTACATATGACAATGTTGATTTCTTTAACCCTCCAATTATCAGACAAAAGAACTCTGATAATTTGAAGTTAAGTCGGTTTGGCGGGAGGTAAATAGTTCTGATCAATAATTGTATTAATCAGAAATAAATCTTAAATTCTTCTTAAGAATTTGTTTGTGGTAGAGCTCATTGATTAATTGTTTGATTCTACGCTAATGTTGATTTAATTTAAATAAAAAAAATTAATAAAATAAAATATTCAGACAAAAGAAAAATAACTTAGTTATGATTATCATTAAATAGAGAAAGAACTTGGTTATGATTACAATCAAATTGTGGGATTGAATAACTCGTTACTGTCTGCATAACCAAGGCTTCTTGGAGCATAGCTCGTTGTAATTGTTTCAGTAACATTTTTTTAGAGATTTAATCCCCACATATGCATATTTACAAATTCAAATGGATTAAAATTAATACCGTAAATCATTTTCTACTGCTACTATTACTATAAGTCAAAATGGTAGTCCATGGATAAATTGTGACACAAGCAGAAGATAACATAGAGTAAATAAACGTACTAATAAGATAAAGAATTACTCCTCGTGATGTATGCAACAGAATTGCTGTAGACTGTAGTGGTGAAGGAAGCTATAAGAAAGACGGAGATGTTGGCTGATATGTTCAATTTAAGGCCAATGAATGTCGATTAATCATTTTCCATGTTATGGCAGTGTCTCAAAACAATTTAGGTAGCGCCACTCTAATCCAATTGGATTTGAGAGTTTTATTCATCTGTCTTTGTTCTAAGCATTAATGTGATTTTTGTGAGGAATTATTATTGTTGTAGAATTTGTGTGTACTAGTTAGTTAAGTTAGACAGTTGACATTGACAGTGTGATTTCTTGTAGTTTTTAATATGGAACTCGGTCATATGGTTAAGTAATTAGTTCAAAACATAGACCATGGCTTCTATAAATGTCTTCAGAGTGCTTCAAGATACTGGTTTGCTTCTAATTTTTAAAAGGGAAATTAGTGATATCTCTTTAACTTGAACATACGTAAAATTTGCTGTTTCCTGACCTAAGAGGAATACTTCAAAATAAGGATAATCAAAAATGAAGATTTTTTCCCATGGACCAAAAGCCTTTTGTCATAACAGTGTCACCAAGGAATTCTTTATTGATTTAAGTAAAGTATAACATGACAAACAAAAAAAGAGCTCAAAAGAACTCCACTATATACCACACATACATAATTAGAAGAGTGGTGATAAAACAAATAGATATGTGAGACACTCTTGGTTATTACACAACAGAACCAAGCAAACATGTTAACGCCACTTATAAACCAATTCCTCTAAATTATTAAACAACTAGAGCTTCCTCAAGAAGTGAATCACTTCTAACTTTTTGAGATTCCAAGACACTTTTGGCAGCTTATACAACAACTTGACCATTCACATAGTGATGGCGGCATACGGGCATTTACAAATCAGCCCCACTAATTAGTTCAGTTTGTTTCCCCTTCCATCTTTCTCAAAGTAAAGAAGGCACGTTTACCGCATAGTTCACAACGAGCCGCCAACTTAGTTACAATATGAGCAATTGGTATTATGTGAAGCACTGGGCCAAAGCTTCTCCTGAAGAACCAAAACACACAATTTGAAGGGAAACATCTGAAAAATGTAATTGACATTTCTCCTTACTTGTCGTCTTCCATATTTTTAATTGATTCAGAAGGTAAAATAAAAGATAACAGAAATAAACTACAAAATCATCTTAGTCATGCCACTCACATACAATAGAGGCCAAGCAAGGGGGCAACAGTCCCAAAGCTGCAGCTAAGAAGATGACAAGACACTTTCTTAGCAAGTCAATCCGCACCTTTCTTTTCCCCATAGTATGATGGAGAGAAATGGTCCACTGTCTAGACATAAGCTATGTAGAACCGGCACTCCTAATCAATGACGTGATTAGTCCCCAACACGTGTGCCAGCATCTGACATTGGCACATGCGATTACAGTCAATCATGTCATTTTCAATGTACGTTTCTATGTCAATACTTCACAAGACATAAGTCTACAATACTGTCAATGAGAGGCTCATGGGGATGAAACTAAGGAGCGGTTGCAACGAGAAGATCCAAAAACATTTTGGAGTCGGACTCAATAACTACTGTCTTGTAACTTTGTCCCAAGTTATTGATAACATGTCTTGGCTGAGTACACTGCATCTGCATCAGCATTCTAAATCAAAACATCAGTACAAGGGTTATACATAAAATGCTCCAGATCAAAATTAGCTGTTGATGTCTACATAGCCCAGCTCAAGTATAATATTTGGTCTAGTTGGAACATAAAATTCAGTGATAATGCTCCAGCAAAAGAAATTTTGAGAGATGTAGGTAAGGGGAGTTGATGGTGGTTACATTCCCACATACATATTTACAAATTCAATTCTGTCAACAACTATTTACATGCTAATAAATAGCATGGGATTATAATGAATGCCATAAAGATTGAAAATTTTTACTATGGGTCAAAATTGTGGTCAATGAATAAACTATGACACAAACACAGGCAGACACTGAAATAGAGAAAATAAATGTAATAATACCATAAAGATTGTAAATTGTTCCCCATAATGTATTACATAGAATTGCTGAAATGGTGAAGGAGGCTATAAGAAAGATGGAAATGGTTGCTGATATGGTCAGGTCCAGACCAATGAGCATTGATGAATCATTTTCCATAGTATGACAATGTCTTAAGACAGTAAAGGCTCAAATCTTTTGGAGACTGGCTTATTCTAAACAGTAATGTGTTTTTTGTGAGGAATTTTTTATTGTTGCAAAACTTATGCACTAGTAATGTCTTAAGACAGTAAAGACTCAAATCTGTTGGAGACTAGCTTATTCTAAACAGTAATGTGTTTTTTGTGAGGAATTTTTATTGTTGCAAAATTTATGCACTAGTAGTAAGTTTAAGTTAGACAGTTGACGTGGTTGACTTGTAGTTGTTATTGTGGATCTCAGTCATGGTTAAGGAACTTGATCAAAACACAGGCCAATGGCTTCGATAAATGTCTTCATGTTGCTTCAATAGACTGGTTTACCTGCTTCTGTTAGGGGAAATTGGCAGTATCTCTTTAACTTGTGCATACATAAACCTTTGTTGCTTATTGTTTTCTGACTTCAAAATAAGGTTTACCAATAATGGGGATTAAGCAGCCAAATATGTTTCCCATGGACCAAAAGTTGTCATAACTTGTGAACAAGGACTTCTTTATTGATTAGTAAAGTATAGTACATTATGACAAAATAGGAGCTTAAACGAACTCCTGTATATATCACACACATAATCAGAATTCAGAAGGCTGAAAAAAGTAAAAAAAAAAAAGAGATAGATTATGTGAAATGCAATTCAGCATGGCTTGTTGAGTTGTTGTTGAACAAACTGCCTGAATCACACAACACATATACACACCAGAATCAAGTAAACATGTTAAGGCCACATAAAGACCATTTTATATTCCTATTAATTTATTTATTAAACAACTGGAGCTGCCTCAATAAGGGAACCACATCCAACTTTTTGAGATCCGAAGACACTCTTCTTGGCAGCTTCTACAACAACTTGACCATTCACATAGTGATGGCGGCAAACCGGCATGTATAAATCAGCCCCACCAATTAGTTCAGTTTGTTTCTCTCCCGTCTTCCTCAAGGTAAAGAAGGCACGTTTACCGCATAGTTCACAACGAGCTGTTAACTTAGTTACAGTGTCAGCAATTGGTATTATGTGAAGCACTGAGCCAAAGCTTCTCCTGAAGACCCAGAAAACACAATTAGAAATTTAGAAGGGAAAGTTGTAAAAGAGGAAATTTCATTTGAGTAAAACTATACACTAAAAGCCTTAGCAATTGTTCTCCAAATAATACCTCAAGTAATCACCATCCAGGCCTGCAACAACAACAATTTTACCATCTTCATCAGCAGCCTTGCAGCAAAAGTCATATAAGTCCTCAAAAAACTGAGCCTCGTCTATACCAATCACATCTAACTGCATCGAAAACAATAACACAGTCAGCAAATGCTATAATAACTCTACATCAAACCATGTGTTATGTTATTAATTTACAATTAATGCTACCAAGATTTTAAAAAACCTTGAGTGACATCAATTTTAATCACATCAAATTTCTAATATATCCCACACCACATCACTGACATAATTAAGCAAATATTGTATGAAGAAAAGCTATAGCTCTACTTCAAAACACACGTAATGCTATTAATTTACAACCAGTTGATTCAATCAATGCTATCGTGATTTAGAAAACCTTCAGTGATACCAATTGTAACATCGAGATTTTTTTCTTATGTAACCACAACCACATCACAACCATAATTGCAATTGCAACAATAACACTTAATTATAATCTTTCACAGTATTAGGAATCCCAGCATAAACAAAATGACATTGGCAACTACTTAAAACCTTGAGCCGTATTTTTTTCTTTTCAAAACTCAGTATCCGGTCTAAGGACCAATTTATCCAAGGGGTCCAATCCAACCGTCCATTTGTGGAGTCCAGTTTAAAGCCAGATCTATGGACAAGCCCACTGATATTGACACCGGAAGGAATTGAACCCGAGAACTTATGGGGATCACACTCCAAAGTCTTACGTCAACACCACAAGGCCAACCCAAGTGGGGTTACCTTGAACCATATATTGATCACAATTTGAATCATTATAATTAAAATTCCCATTGATATGATTACTCCAACACTTATAGCTACTAAAATTTGTATCTTTACATTGCAAGACAAATCAAAACTGCTAAAAGAATCAGTATATGATTGATAGAACATTGAAATTACCTTTTGATAGGCCTCGTGACCATATTTATCTTTGAACAACATCAAATCTGGCAATGCCCAACACGGAAATTTAATCCCATCATGCGTCACAACAGAGTCAACTGCATATCTATTATCTTTGCTCGATTTTAACATCGCCACATTCCTTCACAAAAAAATTATAACAATTAACAATTAGAAAAATAGATCAGCCTAATAATCATAACATTTCATCAAAATCACCTAAACAAAATTCAAATTAAAAATTATTTAATCAGGGTCAACTAGCCTTGAACCAAGGTTTATTACTTCGTAATTAAAAAATAAAAAAATAACAAGAAAAAAAGAATCTGGGAGTGAACGATGAGTACCTGCCGTTATCAACTTCGGACTTAATACGACGAAGAAGTGATGTCGTTTTGCCAGCGAACATGGGACCCACAAAGAGATGGATCTCGCCGGATGATGAGTGAGAGTGAGAGTGAGAGTGAGAAGAGCCAACGCCCAAGGAAGAAGCCATTTGGATTAATTTGAATTTGAATTTGAAAGGGAATTTGGAGAGAAGAGGGTTTGTGTGTTGATTGGGTTAGTGGTGGAAGAAGAAAGCGTATATAAAGGAATGAAATATAGGCTTTGCTTTCGATTTGAATTTGATTGATTTCAGAGCTAAAAATTGTGGAGGGAAAATTGGGATTTTCAAAGAGACGTGCCGTTTGGAGGGAACTGAAAATTCCGGTGGATCTAGATTTGAATTATGTATACAGTATATGTGATCTTGATGACACGCCTACAACACATGTATTACGTGAGAGAATTAAACAAATCTGTTTATTAGTAATATTGTTTATCTTTTTGAGGGGTTCCTTTCTTTATTGTGTTGTGAATGACTCATCTGATTTTTATTTTTATTTTTATTTTTAAACTCGTTTCATCGTTGAATTAATAAATTTTATTTCATCTCATTTAATTTTAAAGTTAAATATGTTTTTTTATCCCTATAAATATATCAACTTTTTATTTTAGTCCCTTTAAAATTTTCCTTCAAATTTTAATAGAGAGAAAATAAAAACATAATATAAGTATGTGAGATAAAGTTCTCACAAAAGCAATTGATTGTACAAATATAATTTTTCTAAAAAATTATAGCTCTTTCTTTATCAAAGTTATATTCAATAGAAACCAAAGCAATTGAGCTCGCGTGGTAAATGAGTTTCACCAAGGATGGATCGTTTAAAAGAACCCGAGTTTAATTTATGGGTAGAATCATTCTTGGTTAGACTATTTTTATCTCACTATTAATAAAAGTTATATCCAATTTTTGTGTGTGTAATGTATGTAATAGTTTCTACCAACGTTACATTGATACAAGTGGAAATCTAGTAAACAGTATACATTCTTGTGTGTGTGTGTATATTGGGAGTGTATATGATGAGAATTCGTATCTATCTTGAGAAATGTTAATTAAAACAACATGATTTAATTTAACGGTGAGGATTAAAAATGTATCTATTGTGTTTGCGTCCACCTAATCATCCCTCGTTCCTTCACTTTTCCAAATTCATCATTCATTAAAACCATTCGATTCCTTTTACTTTTTTATTAAATTAAAAGTAGCAATTTTGTACCAAAAAAAAAAAGCAATTTTCCACCATAAACATACCATGACCACCATAAAACTCTCCTTTTTTCCTATAAATGCATCACATAGATCAAATTTATATGTATGTGTGCGCGCGTGCACACACATCCTCTCCTACATGGGCGTTCGCGCACACACACTTACGCACATATATTTATGTGAATGTGTGCGCACAATGCTACAAATTAATATAAATATTTTCCTCACAACTCAAATTTTATGGAGCATGACAAGTATATTTATATCTATGACATAAAAAAAAAATCATATTAGAGACGATATACGAAAGTCAATATTAAAAAATAGGCCAAATACTTTTTAGAGTCTTTTAAGTTTAATGTTTTTTTCGAGTTAGTCCTTTAAGTTTTAAATTGGTCTTTTAAGTCACACAAAGCTTGCAACGTTTAAAATGGTTGTTAAATGCTCACGTGAAAAGGATAATTCATTAAAAAATAATTTCCCGAGTTTTCTATGATCTTCGTCTTCTTCCTCTTCGTATAAATTACCAACATTTATTGTCATCCCTCCTTTTTCAAACATAAACTCGTTTTCTAAAGTGAAATTGTTTGTGGCCTTGCGCATAATAATTGAACAGAGAAAGAACCATCAAATGAGGCTTTTTCCTTCTTTCTCTTCCTTAAATAATAGCATAGGAAGAGACAAATACCTATACCAGCTATAGATTCAAATATTGCCACTCCAACCAGTATAGCTACTGTTTTGGATCCATTGGAGTTACTCGCTTGAGGATTTGATGGCAATGGAGGCATGACTCATTTGGGTTTGATTATCTAAAAGTGGGTTACCTTCAATGATAACTTTAACACCGTCATGAAACTTGGGCAATGAAGGTTGAAAACTGTTATCATTCAAATCCAACAACCTCATATTTTACCAGTTAAGTTGTTTCTTGATGCTACAATTGCATGTAGTGAAGTTAACTTACCAAGTGAATGACTCAATGTGCCATTAAGACCTTCTCTAGGCAAATTGATTCTCAATAACTGTGTTATTGTAGATCACCCCATGACATGCTTCTCCACAAGGATCGTTTCTAACCCACGTAGCAATAAGAGATGGTGGATAGTTCAAATGATGGAGAAAGTCCAAAGAAAATGATGAATGTTGATGTACATGAAGGGGAAGAAAGTGAAGATCATAGAAAACTCAGTTTTTTATTTTATTTTAATGATATGGCCTTGTGACGTCATAATTTGATAGCCACATAAAGGTTGGACGGAAAAGGATAACGTTAGAAACAAACTTAAAAAACTCAAATGACTAACTAGAGAAAAATGTTAAACTTAAAGGATCCAGGACATATTTAGCCTATTTTTTAATATTGACTTTTGTAGATAGTCTCTAATTATTTTTTTTTTATGTCATAGATATCAATATGCCTGTCACGCTCCAAAATCAAGAAAATAACGTGCCCCTGAACTTGAATTTATTGCATATGCATATTAAAGTGGATCTTATATAAGCTATATATGTCTTACATTAACTAGCTATACATCTATGTTTATTCCTTTAACAAATGTCAAAGCCAAACCCATAAAATTTGAGCGTGAGGGGAAATCTATATTAATTTGTAGCATTACACACACATACACACAAATATATGCGTGTAAGTGTGCGCGCGAGCGCCCATGTAGGGGGAGGATGTGTATGTGCGCGCGCACACATACATATAATATTGATTTTGTCGTTTTTCATATTTTTAAAATATTGAAATATTTTATCATTTTAAATGTTAAACACTAACAATTTCAAAGGGACATGAATTCAATTTTAATCCTCATTCGTGTGGTGTTCCCGTATTATCTAGATCGTCGTCCAAAATGCCATCAAAGTCAACAATAAAAATTATTGTTGTGGCCAGCTTTGTCGCTAGTAAAAACAGAGCTCGAACGTTCTTTTCACTTTGTCCCAACAACATTCTACTCATGATGGAGGAAGATACGTTAATGAAGCTTGTCCTATCTTCGTTTGCAAACTGCCTTTACAGACATTTTTTTTTTGGTACCGGGAGGTCCTAAAATCAATACCCCTTTACATGACTTGCAAACCCCATCACCTTCTAATAGATCTAGCCTTCTAAGGGGAAGCATAACCGTTTCTTGAAGTGATTCTCTGCCATCATTCAATGAACCAATATATGGAAAATTCACCCATGTATCCTTTGCCTTAATTTCATAGTAAGTTTTAATCGATCTCCACTAGAACATGTACTAGCTGGTTAGACGTTGCCTGTATGTTTGACTCTTGGGTTACTATAATGTTTGGGTTTGCAGTTCACAAGGGCTAAGTGGCGAGGAATCGCAACGATCAAATTGTTCATTAAACCTTTGTTTGTTCGTGTCAAGGATACATCGAGAATATGAGGTTAACAATGGAAACTCAAAAGCACGAGCCAAACATGAAACAAGATGTGTGTGCAACGCAAAATTTCGAGTCCATTTAAATATTTTGTCAAGGCATTAGTATGTTACTGTATTTGAATTTGATCACAAACATGATATTGTGGGTGGTACTTTGTGTGGGATATTGTCAGCGTATAAATATGTTCTTGTTTAGCCAAATATATTATAGAGTATTGAGCCACTCTCCTTTATTTTGTAAAGTAAATCTTATTGGACCTTGGGTTTTCTTCTTGTTTGGCAAAAACAATCTTTATATTTTTCTCGAAAAATAATAATTAAGAGTTATTATCATTATTAAATATATATGTAAAAAAAATCATCATTACAAATAATTTTCATTAATATTTAAAAATTTAAAAATTATAATTAAAATTATGCATACAAACATAATAAAATACACACAGATTAACACGGTAAAGCAAGCGGATAGACGAGCACGGTAGTGTCCGTCTTTATGCTAGTCATTATAAAGTTTATTCGTTGAATTAAATTTTTATTTTGAATAAATTTTATTCAAAAATTTCCTAATATTTCAAATTATTAGATGATTTATTTACAAAATAACTTCAAATAAATACATTTTTTTTAAGGAAGACTTCAAATAAATAAATAGATCCCGTGGGAAAAAAATTTAAAATAAATACACTATTTTATGGGAAATTCGAAATAAATACATGATAATTTTTTAATAATAAGTAAATATTCCCTAAAAAAAATGTAGGCCAGACTTTTTATCGGTCTAAAAGCTACTTTAAAACAAAGTTAAAATGAAACTCTTTAAGGAATAAGTTAAAGCTGTTTGGTTTCTTTATTGTTTTTTAGTTTTAAAGTTATTTTTAAGTTAAAGGTTGTTTGGCAAAATATTTAACAAAATTTTGAATTTATTACTTTTTTGATGGTGTCAGGGGTTCGAACTTCAAACCCTAGACCTTGCATATATTTATGCGTTATCTTTTTCTTTCTTTTTTTGGTAGTGCTTTATGCGTTATCTTTATCAACTGAGATAAACTCACAATGACAAAACTTTGAATTTATTATGAATTAACATACTAAATAATAAAATGTTTAAAATATTTTTTGAAGGGAAAAAATATTAAAAATATAAAGATATATTTTTACAAATACTATATTTACTCAATGACGTTTATTTTGTGTAACGTGAATACAAATTCGTATCATCAAATGACTTGTTAAATATTTGAATAGGAGAAATAATCTAAGGAGGCTCAAATAATAACATAAATAATATGTATATGTGTGTGTGTATATAATGAGAATAGTTAGTTTTTTCTTTTCCAATTATCTCTATAACAAATTTTGTTTTAAGAATACCATATTTTTAGTGTCAGTCAAAAAGATAAGAATTGATATTATATAATATTATATTTGTTACATTGCTAGTGTTATTGAAAAAGATATGTTTAGTTTTTTTAATAAGAAAAAGATATGCCTAGTTTATTACAATACAAATGTGTAAAATATGCATAAGTACAATTTTTTTGGGCAACTACACTTGTACTTTTAATTAAAGGAAAAAACTTAGGTACAATTCCTTACGTGCTTTCTGTATGGTTCTTAACTAAATTTACTATGATTTCCTTAAATCCATAATTCTCTCAAAAGTTTGTTATCTCCAAAAGAATTGTATTTTTAGTTAACCATACGAAAAACACTTAAGGAATTGTACCTATGTTTTGTCCTTTTTTGAAGTAGCATTCAACAACTTTTGGTCAAAACTCATTCTATTCAATTTTATGCATTATAAAAAAAGCGTTTTTTTTAGAAGGTACTTTATCGAATTATTCTAGTACAAAGTAAATATCGAATTTCATCTGCTCAAAAGTTTTAAATTTTTATTTAAAAAACAAAAAAATCAATAAGAAGGTAGCTTAAATTTACTCCAAAACAACATAATCAAGCAAAAAAGAAAAACCGTAACGCATAAGCTGCAGAAAAAAAAAATCAATTGGTCAGTCCGTGGCAAGAGCAAAGCGCAGCGGCGGTGTTCGATGGCGGCGGCGGCGAGGAAGAAAGGAAGTGTGAGTTTAGAAGGAGAGAAGGTCATACTGGTCCCTTACATGGAACCTCACGTTCCCAAATATCATGAATGGATGCAAGACCCTTCTCTTCTTCAAGCCACTGCTTCCGAACCCCTTTCTCTCGAACAAGAGTATCAGATGCAACTCTCATGGTCACGTGATCTCAACAAGGAAACTTTCATTGTCTTGGATAAGGACTTGCTTCTTGGAACCTTCTCTCATGGTCAACCCCACGTTGAAGGTCAATATTGTTTTTTTTGTTTTCTTTTATTATTTTTCATTTTTTAATTATTCGATTTTTTAGTAACAATGTGCCGCTATTTGCAGCTATGGTTGGTGATGTAAATATTTTCATGAATGACATCAATAATCCTCAAATAGCAGAAGTTGAAATTATGATAGCTGAACAAACCAGGTACTTACTTATAAATTTATCTCATAGATAAACTAGTTGCTGATTTCGCGCCAACATTTCTTATTGAAGGCGTGTCTGGTGTCGGACATGTGACACTGGAGCATGTGATTACATTCCATTATGTCATTTTTATTCAAATAATTACCGGTGTCAACGTGTCAGTGTCGTGTCTGTGTTAGTGCTTCATAGTATTGTCATGATTGTAACTGATTGATGATGCATGTGTTGGGGATTTACTTAGAAATGAAGACCATATCCAATTAAAGCAAGTTGGTGTTGTTTAACAAGAGCAGCGCTACTTATGTATAATATTTGATCAATGGTTTAATAGATATCTCAGATAAAATTTAGAGGTGTAAAAAATAGGAGAATATAGATGAAAATTACTTTAGTACAGGCCTTTATAAATCAAGTAGAGTATGTCACTTAGTTCACTCGTCTCTGTTTATGTCAACTTTATGTTCTGTTTGTAAATTGTCATCTCTAAAACATAAGGAAATGCTCAAAATTTGTATTTGGTCTCAATTGGTTGAAAGCCTTAGTCTCATATGCTTGCATATGTATACTTTTTAACTGGTGTATTTGCGTGTTTCCATCGCAATTCTAAATATTCAATCATTTGCATTTTGCACTATGATGAACTGAGTTTATAAACCATACCGCAGACCATGGACAAAGTTTTGGAAAACTTGTATTCGTTGTTTGTTCTGTACTGTACCATCTATGTTCTAAATTTAAAATCGCTTGATTATGCACGTTCTAGATATAAAAGCTTTCCCGGGGTCTTTCATCTAGAAGTCTTATGTTTTGGGTTGATTTAGTCTTTGACTGCAAAGTATTAAATCTCCTTGATCTCACTTTTGATCACTTTGTTTTTTTGTTAGGATAGCCGTGGCAAAGGACTTGGAAAGGAGTCTGTTTTGATAATGATGGCCTTTGCTATTGAGAAGTTGGGGATCAAAACTTTTCAGGTTAAAATTGGAGAGTCAAATGTAGAGTCCATCAACCTGTTCAAAAAACTGGTCTGTCCGCTGCTTCTCTATTTTTTTCTTCTTCATATTAAATGCATGAGGTGTCTTACAACTGTAACACCCTAAATAGATAATTTAGAATATCATTAGAATATCATTAGAATATCACTCCTGATACTAGATAACTGGAATATAGAGTCGAAATACAAGGAGAAAAAAAAAACCTGTCTTAATACATAAGACAAAGGTACATTATACAGGGAAATGTATGAACTTGGCCAAAATGTAACACCCTAAATAGATAATCTAGAATATCATTTAGAATATCACTTCTGATACTGGATAACTGGAATATAGAATTGAAATACAAGGAGAAATAAAAACCTGTCTTAATACATAAGACAAAGGTACATTATACAGGAAAATACATGAACTGGAATTCATAAGTATTCATAACTATAATAAGTATGTGTCTAATTTTCAACAGCTAAGCATTGAATTCTCGCCTTTCTATCTGTTTATCTGAAAAATAGAAATTGAATGGGGTGAGATATATTATCTCAGTGAGTTCTTAACTAATCCATAAGCATAATCATAACCGTTAAACCGTTATGCACATTTTCCTTGTTTAATGTGTATGCTACACTAAGGTTCAACTTGCACTTACTTGGCAATTTCTCACTTTATCCTTAGTTATAAAAGCCAAGTTCTATAATAACCTTGACACATTATAAATGGTAAACTTAATCTCGCGAGGACCATGGTAAATGAGCATTACTTCTTAATTTAATCGCTGGATGTTAGAAAAACTGTGCATTTAACTTACTGTAAGTTGTTGTTAAACATGTTTATCCATTTGATGGACAAGATTTTCAGTATTGCATGCAGTTCAAGGCACATATGCATAGTATCTAACTCTGCTTGTCAAAAATATTAACACAGTGTTCATTTTGAAGGCTGTGGTCCAAAGTCATTGAATTAATCAATCATTTTACAATATTTATTGAAAAGAAAGTGTGCAGTATACATTAGACTCCCTTTTTGTAGTTTATGAAACATTTTATTATGAAGAATATTCTTGGAACTATGGCTTCATATGAATTGATTTCTTGTACTCTAGAATCGAGAAGTTTCTTTCTCTGTCTTTGTTAGGAACCCAAGAATGGAATGGAATAGAAAGAACACTTTATTTAAGAAATATGATAGAATAGGAGATAATCTCTCCTCCAAGAGTTTCCCCTTCACAATAGAGAATACTCTATTCACAATTGCGTTATTCAAAGATGCTCTCTGCCCTTTGTGCTCTCCTATTTATAGAAATAGCACTGTAACTAACCACCTCAACTAGTTAACAACTCTTAACTACTTTAACTGCTCTAGTTAGCCATTATTCTAAATCCTAAGTTCCTAACAGTCTCTTGCTTCAAGTGGTTTCTATTCTACTTGTTAAATTCTCTCCTGTTGACTTAGCTTGTGGATTTGATGCAGGGGTTTGTGCAAACTTCACATAGCAACATTTTCAAAGAGGTGAGCATATTTAATTTCAAATTTTCAACCGAGGTGCTCTAACTTGTTTGTTAAAGTTCATCGTCTTTGTTCTTTTTCAGTACGAATTACAAGCAAGTTGTCGTAATTTTGTTTTGACAAAAAGTTTTTATTGTAATTTTAACTATAAGGAATATAACTTCTCTGAACCAGTCTCAATTTTGTTTTGGCTATAACTTCTCTGAACCATGCCTTGTACTTATATTTAGTAAGAGTTACAAGCTAAGTGATTAAGGTAAATTGAAATCTGGAATGTCAAGTTTCCTTTTTTAAAATCAAACTTTTCGGTTTATCTTATGTACTTTGAAAAAATTGAGCACTTTACTTCAAGTCCTGTTGATTTCACAAACTGTTAACTGCAAATATTGTTGTGCTTTATTGAATGCGCGTCTATGATGTTATTCATTTTTGTTTTATAAATCATGAAATATAGCCAAAGTAGAATTTGCAGTTGTTGTGGTGATTTTGAGAAATGAAATATTTCTTGCGTTCCCTAAGTTTTTGTTTTAACCATTATTCAGAACATAATAAACGTTGTATCCTCTTTCTAAGTTGATACAAAAGAGTTGAAAAGATTTCACATTTATGTGATTGATCATGTGTTTTAACCGTTATATGCGGTTTTCTTCTTTCTGTTCGTAGACAACGTTTGTTAATGTTTTGTTCCTAATTTGTTTGACAGGTGACTTTGGAGTTGCAAATAACACAAGCCAAGAGTGAGGAGATGCTTGGTTTGATGGGCACTGTGATTAAACACACATAAGCAACATCATATTATTCAGGCTTATTTGATTCAATAGTCCCTTAAATAATTTCAAGTTTTCATTTTAGTCCCTTAAATAATTTCAAGTTTTCATTTTAGTCCCATAATTAATAAAACGCACGTTTAAGTCCCTCACATTTTCCTCCGTTTGCCAAATAAATCATGACTGTTAATTTTAACCCCAAATGATGTCTATGGTGGACCAACCTTAAGAGTGGTCCACCACAGATCCTATTAATTATTTTAATTTCAACCGTTTGATTTTTTTTTTTAAAAGAGTACCATAGATTAGACATGTCTATTTTATCTTACCACCAACACTTAATTTTTTTTTCGTTTTCTTCATTTTCTATATTTTCATCTTCATTGATCATATCTATACATTCATACAAACATACCCAGAAAAATAATGGGTTAAATCAGTTTTCGAAGTTACGGTATCCGGCAGAACCTGAATGTGGCAGTGGTTTTTTTTCTTTGTTTTACATCCATTCAATTAATTATATGAGATTGTTGTTTAAGCCCAAACGTAAGATTAATCCAACGGTCTAAACATCCAATAGATGGGATTAAAAAGTTTAAAATTAGTAATTGATTGTTTAATAAAAAAAAAAAGTTATCACAGGGATAAGTGATGACTGGTTATAAAAAATTAGATGTTGGTCGTGAAGCAATTTCTGGAGCAGCAACACGAAGAACAACAACAACGAAGAACAGCAGCAAAGCAATAGAACAGCTGGGCCAAAAACTCCCATAGCAACACATCGCCAAACGACAAGAAGAATGGTAACTCGGAATTCCGGTCGATTCCACTTGTTTTTCAGTTCGATTTGTGTTTCTGGGTTACTTTCGTTTTCGATTTTTGTTCTAAACATGATTCATTGCATTCTGGCTTTCCCCCAAATTCATTTTCCAAACCCTAACTCCATTTGAACACAAATTTTGATTTGACAAGAGATGAATTCGATTTGCAGGGATGACGTTTTTATGATGATGCAGCTTGAATAGTTGCTAGTGTTGAGGATTATTGATCTTTTTATTGTTGATTTACTGTTTCATGATGAGGAGTTGTTTTATGCTCGTTGGAGAAGAAAAAGAGAAAAGAAATTGGGATTTTTAATTTGGCATTAGGGGTATTTTAGGTATTTCACATCTTTAACATTATTTTATGAAGATCATGAACAAGAAGGTGAAGATCTAACTGTCCTTTTTATGATAAATAGATCGAATGGTTAAAATTAATAAGGTCTACGATGAACCACTTTTAAGGTTGGTCCACCATATATATTCGAAGTTAAAATTAACAGTTGGGATTTATTTGGCAAACGGAGGAAAATGTAAGGGACTTAAAACGTACGTTTTATTGTAATTGTGGGATCAAAATGAAAACATGAAATTATTTAGGGGACCAATGAATCTATTAAGCCTATTATTTAGGAAGCTTCTATGGTGCAGTCAGGAAACTGACTTTTTTGAAAAAGTTAATTTTAATTTTAATGTTTGATTCAAATTTAAATTGTTGATTACTGATTAATGATCAATAGTAATTCATCTAGTAATGCTTGCAACATCTTGGACTTACATGTACTATTTTATTGTTGACATATTTAACATGCAAACATATTTGATGATATTATGTGATAGTCTTGAGTGTTACACTTTGTGGGGTGTTACACTTAAAACAAGGTAGAATAAGATTAGATTAAGTGTAGTCTTGTTAATCCGATGAATTGATGATACTAAACTTTTGATGCCACTGTACAGACAGTGAGGTGTTACTCGCTACAATTTTGATGTTATAGTGTTAATTTCATCAGAAAAGTCATTTTCACGACTTCACCATAGAATTTTCCTATTATTTATTAGTTGTAGAATAATCTTTTTTGAAGAGATTCCCTGTTCATGATGTGCGTATTTCAAGCTGTCTTACCATTTACCAATACAGGCTTGTGACATTATTCATCTAACTACTATTCCCTTTCAAGTGTAAGAATTTGACATTAAAATTATCACTAGATTGCTAATTACTACGCTCCATTTTATCCTTGTTAAGATGGGTTGACACGAAGTTAACGTATTTGCTGATGTGAGTTGCTTGGCAATAAGTTATATGTGGTGGGAAACAAAATGTCTACAGCGGGAAATTTATCTACATTGAAATCCTAATCACTCATTTATTCATATACTGGTGAGGATTTCGATTGAACTCCTTCTGGTGATAATTCCACGGTCCCATAGTTGTAAACAATAACAAATTGAATTTTTGTATGAAAATAATACTTTTAAAATTTGGTAAAAATAAATGAATAAATTATATATTTAACCTTTTTAAGAGAGACAGAGGGATACAAGATAAAGAAGGTAGAGAGGAGAGGGAAAGATAGGAAGAAGAAATACATGAAGGAAGAGAAGAATAAGTAAAAAAAATGCAATGTTGGTAAAAATTAAATCTTGTTTTTGAAATGATCATTGAAAATATTTATAGGTTTAATCTGCAACACGGGGAACGGATTGTCTACAGTTAAATTTTCTCCCTTGAAGCAATATCAGCCCTTTATTCCTTTCAATGAAAGTCAATGGCTATTGATGAAAATCAAAGATTGATATTACGTAAACTAACTCTCGTGAAACCCCTGTGAGGTTTTTTGTCGCTATATCGAGCATATTCCTGTCTATTTCATTTCCCTCTTTCCTCCCTCACAAGCCGTCGTGTTACCGGTTGACGTTGCCACATGCTATCCGTCGGTGTTGTTGTCGCGTGCTCTTTGGTTGATATCGTCATCGTGCTCCTTTATTGTCATCGTGTTTTCTGTTTTGTTGGCGCTGCCGTCGTTGTCTCAATGGAGTGGTAAGAGATCCTATCACGAAATTTGGCCAATTCATGTTCCTTAGCTTGCATCACTTCCACTCCTCCTAGCTATACCATCCCAAGTTTGTTTTTATCATGATTGTTATTATTGAACTTGAACAAGACGTTATTTCTTTCTAACCAAATGGAGGATATGATAAAATCAAATAGGACTAACTAACATTCCCATCCATTACCCGATCACAATCAATATTATACGAAATCCAATGGTGTTGATCATGATAAAAAAAAGTGTTGTGATGGTATGTATGAGAACAATTCCCAAGTTTACACAACCTTCTGGCAGTCTCGAAGTGCATGTAACGTAGTTTTGGGTAATATACTACAGATAGGACACAAACTGGAGGATGCACAACATATGTTAAGCCTAGATTCATTTTTAAGCATTCCATTTTTAAGAATATTCCACAACAGGCTTTGCTCCGGGGGCTACTAGCAGTAAACATCATTCAAAATCAGGGGCGGACCTAGACTTTTGATATTGGTGTGGCTAAAATATCAAAGAAACTATATATATTAACAAAGTGAATTAGTTACACATGAAGCACAACAACAAAAATGGTTTGGACATGTCCTTTTTACCAACCTGTCACAGGGTTAAAAACTGGAACACAAATTGTTGAACCCAGGGCACGGTGATAGTAAAAGCGCTTTCTACCGCAAGTTGAAACGGTGATAGTAGGCCAAGTAAAAATTGGGTAATAATCTGGTGTGGCTACGGCCACACTATACTTTATGGTGGGTCCGCCACCCCTGTTCTAAATTGGATAACTTCCATTTGGTACTACCTTTACATAGTATTATAAGCAGACTGAGTACTAAATTATTCTTTAGAGGTGAGCTTACAAATGAAATTATCCTCCCCAACCTCATATCTATGAGGTATCGTACTAGTAATTTCACACAGCAACTATCCGGGAACGTACTCCATCAAACACATTACTTCCCAATTGCCATTAACCAGCACAAAATAGTTATCGCACATGTATAATTAACAAGATCTCTAGAATTGATTGCAAGGCGTGGTCACCAATAATATGACCAGATGGTAACCAAACATAGATAAATAAAAATATAGATCTTCTGTTATAAACATTCCATCTCCCACCTTTCATAACCCACGTCCAAGTATTCATAATTCTTCTCCAAACCTCTGAATAATTGAAGGTAGAACTTACTCTAGATATAATATCTCTACCACTCTCATACTTACCTAGGAAGGACCTGGACCTAAAGAACATTAGGCTTAGTCCCCATCCCAACTTCTTGATGAAATATTTATTAAAGTTGTGATCCCTTAACCCTATCCCACCCATCAACTTAGATTAGATGAAGTTGTTCCAATAGATATTATGCAGTTTCTGCGCCCATCTGCTGAACCCCGCACAAAATCACTTTTCATTTTTTCTAGCTTACTACAAACATGCATTGGGAGAATAATTGTTTGCATGGTGTACGTAAGAAGAGAAACAACCACTTATTGAGCCATTGTAACTCCACCGCCAAAAGAAAGTGCACATGCATGCCAGTTACTAAGGCGACGTTGAGTGTTTTCCAACAAATGATCATATAAGCCTTTTCCCCCTCATATAAACAGGAAACACTGAGGTATTTCCCTAAATCTTGAGTTAACCGAAACCATTCATCCTACTCAACTCCAAGGCCCGCTGTGAACATTTTTTTGAGATCAAGAGTATAGTTTTGGGGATAGTCACTTTTTGACTCGAAGGTGAATATAAAGTATTTAAGCATCGCACAATAACCTCTATTTGATCATTGGAAGGTTTTCCAAATAAAGACCATATGTAAAAAACAAATGAGATATACGAGGCCTAGTACGATTGAGCTTCATTGGCTTCCAATTTTCCAGATGCACTTCCCTAGAAATAATATGAGCAAGTCTCTCCAAACATATATAGAACAAAGAGATATAGGGATAGTCATTGCCTTACTCCGCGAGAAGGGCTGAAATATTATTTTCTAGACGCATTAAAAAGCAAACTCACATGTGAAGTATATATACAAGCCTTCAAAAGCTCAATATAATGAAAAATGTTCTTCTTCCATCAAAAAACATTCCCTCCCAACTGAATGGACGAAAGTACACATGCGTGACTTAAGTCACGCTAGGTACTTTCAACGTGAGTTAACTCATGCAAATTATAAACCCAGCGTGCTGTTGTATAACAATAAAGTCAGAAACATAACCATTCACTTTCAAAACACTACCAAATACGATTTTGCTCCCAATTTTTGCAATTTTCACCAAACACTACCAATTGTTGCTTATCCTATTGCATTGCTTCTTCTTTTTTTGTTGAAATTTGTGATTTTTTTGGAGAAATTTTCCATTTTTAGGTTTTTAGAAATTTGGTTTGCACATTAGTTTTTAGGATTGTTAGTGATGAATTAAGTTAGGAATTGTAGTTTAGATGTTGTTTAGAATGCAATGTGGCAGTTTAGGGTTTAGAAATTGTTAGATTTTAAGTTGATTGAAAGTTGAACTCTAGGTGTTTGATAAAATGTCTCAATGAATTTTTTATTTTTTTTGGATTATTAATGATGAAATTAGTTAGAAATTGGTTTGTTATTGTTGATTATAGTTATTTTGACTGCAATGTGGTAGTTTACATACTTAAATGACACTGCCAAAATTGAACTGTTGTTGTTGTTGAATTGTTAGAAATGACACAATGTCCGTATAAAATAAATCATTGATTTTTTGCTTTTTGAAATGTTGTGCAGACATGTCTCAGAGGCCTGACCGACTTAGAGCAGGGAGGGAGTCCGCTACATGTAGTGCACAGAGAGAAAAGGAAGCACATCGCCCTCCTCAGGCTGGTAGACGGAGACAGAGGGCACGATGATTGCTAGGGGTAATGATGCAGGAAGATCATCATCACAGGCTGGTGCATCCCAGATAGCGGGCCAGACAGCCTCCCGATCCATTCCAGATCATCGGCAACATTAGAGACAAAGTGGAGAGTGCAATGGGTATCCTGGTGTATTTTTAAATCCTATCGTTGTTGGCATTATGGAGTGCATCCGGTCCGAGGATATCATTCTGCAGGAGGTGTCAGTTCCGCGGAGGAGTATGAGTCATTGTCCACACATGAGGATTAGGGTCATGTTATAGCGTTTTTAGGACATTTGTATATTTTTTAGATGATTTTGTGACGTTTTTGGGGGATTTTAATGAAATATATTTACACTCGCGCCTTTGCGCATTTCTATGACATTTTGCTTAGTTTATCGATTTTTAATTTTGCGTAATTTTTGGTTTTATTATGCGTATGTTAATTATTAATGATTGTGAATGATTGAATGAATGATGAAAACATGGATGAAAATGATGGAATGAATGTAAGAATGAATGAATGAAGAAAATTAGGAAAAAATGACATTTCTGCTATTCTGGAACCTAACACAGACCCAACGTGACTTAAGTCACATTACGTTTAACACCTGCGTGACTTCAGTCACGCTGGAGGTATTTTCAGAAGTTTGGTTGGGAGTGAGCAAATCTTGTTGGGAGAAAAGCATTTTTCCAATATCATCACCTTATCACCAAATGCAGCCTCATGCAAAATGTGTAATAGAAAGCCCACCTTACCAGTCATGGGTTTTCTCTATATCCACTTTGATAGCAACATACCCCTTTGATAACCCACAAAAATGTTGGTTAATACCTTTACTTTTTCCCCTCAATATTCTTTGAGTGATTGCATGACCTATTTTCACTCTTCTATGTCTATTTAGGTGTTTATGAATTTATCTACCTTTTCATATTATTTTATCATTGGGAACAATATTTGATTGTTAGTGTTTGGTTGAATGAACAATGTTGGAACGAAAGTTGCAACTTCATGTACAACCAAGATTGTCAAGTGTGAAAGTACAAAAATGGGTACAACATGGTTGATGGCTTGGAGTTGAAGTTTATGGAGTCTTCAATAATTGGAGTATGTAAGAAATATGTTGATATCATTTCTTTGTTGAGCCAAGGTTTCGATTTTGAATCCATTTTCAACATCGTTTCAGTATGGTTGCGAACACTGGATCTCAACCCGTATACTATACACCGACAACCTTCATCCATACCACTTGAAGGCGTGATAGTCAAGTCTTAGAAATTTAGAGCCTCAGGGTCAATGGATAAGTGAGGAATGCAAATAGCTCACTTCTATCCTCACTAGATTGAAATCGCTCTCATGTAAACTCCACTTCTTTCTGTAGACTTAAGCAATTATGTTTTGATTTATCATTTTTTCTATTTCAATGTTTGTGTTTAAGCTCATTATAAGATAAACCACAATTGTGGTTGAGGAATTAATAGGTTATAAATATGTTTGCATGTTAATTTTGGTACGACCATATTGATAGTGGCCTAATGTGATGGTTGTTTTAATCATATATGTGTGGTATATTTAACTAATAGATTGACTTTAAATAAAAGATGGCTTAATGTAGTGGTTGTTTTGTCTAATGCTAATTAATGTTTATAGGAGTTTTAATTTGAAATTCAAATCACTCCTCTCCCTTTTATTAATAGGTAGTTACCAAATGGATAGCTGCATGAGAGAAAAGACATATACATAACCTAAAATTTGCATATGCTCATTACACATAATAGAATGTATATTCATCACCAGCGAATACAAGAAGAGAGAAGGCAGAGAGAAGTAAACAATTGCATAAAAGTATCAACACGAAAGGAAAATCTTTTCATTAATCCGAGTATGTTTTCTTACTCTCTTGTAGAAATTCATGGTATAGTGAAAATCATAATATCAATATCTCAAATTAATTTTTCTAACAATTGGTATCATATCATGGTGATGATTTTATGATTTTGAGGGGAATATAAATGTTTATGGTATTTGCGATGAAACTGATTCTTGAACGTTTGCATACCTTGTTGTTTTGAACATTAAAATGGTTTTTAAATTAAATGTTAATTTTTAGAGAATGATAAATTAATGTTTATCATTAATATATTTTAAATTTTAAGAATATTTTGCAACATATATTATATTTAAATAATTCATATAAACCTTCTAAACTCCCAAACAAAACTTAAATATATTAGTATTAATTAACTAGTACATCAAGATTGTTATAGTGTTATGCCAATTTCAAAAATACTTAGCATGCACACTTATTATCACATTATCAAATTCCACACAAACATGCCATTTTATTTAGAGTTTTTAATTGTGAAAACAATAATAAGATTGTGATTGACTAGGCTAAAAATGTTTTTGGAACTTCACATGCATCATTTATAACAAAAAACTCAAATCATGACAATATTAAAAGTTTACACTTATCACATAAAAAATAGACAAAAAAAACTCAAAATCAAAAAAGATTGAAACTTTATAAACCTTAAAATCTTAAAATAGGATAAGTGTTATTGCATTTTGATTAAATGTGAGAATATAAATGTTGAAAGTTTTAACAATAAAATAAGAAGAAAAAATAAATATTTGAATATGCAAGCAAAAAAGATAAAGATTGAAACTTCAAATCCATTTCATACAACACTTATCATATAAAAAATTCGATAAAGGAAATAAAAAAAAAAAAATTGCAACTTTATAAAACTGATATAAAAAAATCCGACAAAGGAAATCAAAACAAAAAAATATTGCAATTTTATAAAACTGAAAACCCAAAATACACGAAGTGTTTTTAAAAAGGACTAAAACTTAACATCCTTTTTATACAAACATTGAATCTCAAAACAGTGCAATATTGAAAATTTACACTCATAATAAAAAAAATAAGACAAAAAACTCAAAACAAGATTAAAACTATAAACCCAACACATGATAAGTGTTTTGTATTTGTATTGAACATGACAATACAATTGTTGAAAGCTCTAACATTAGAGTGTGAAAAAACAGATATAAACAATCTAGGGCATTAAAAAAACAAAATGTTACAGTGATTTTTGACTATTAACATGAGAAGAAAATCGAGTTTGAAGAGGAAGAAACAATGAGGTGAGAAAGAAACGTGCATAGATGTTTTTGAAAATGAAAACATGTTTTTGAGAAGAGAAAATGGAGAACAATATTAACTTAAGGAAAACATTTAAGAAAAATGTACATCGATTTTGCTCTAATGTTTAAGTGGAGGTGGAGGATCACATATTCACTAAACATATCAAGTTATATTATGTAACTATAGTAGTTATAATTGAAGAAATATATTGAATCATATTTTCCAAATTTAAGAGATAGTTTTTTCATTTTGCAAAATTTGTGGGTTTGAGACTTGCTTATGTCGTTTGAGCATGTATGAAACGTTTGAGATCTACTCATTTAATTGAACAAGTCTAATTAAGTTTGAATATCAACCCAAAAGAAATCGTGTGAAATCTGTACCCTTTTGACAATGCTTTATATCTAAAAGAAATCGTGCGAAATCTGTACCCAAAAGAAATCGTGCGAAATCATACATCTAAACGTTTTCTACCCTTTTGATAATGCTTTATATCAATATGTTGTTTATAAAGATATGTGTTGTTGTGAAAGATGTACAAAGAACCAAAATACAATTAGGCAAATGTTAACGCTAATTATTAATGTCTGTCAGGTAAAACATATGGTTAAGGTAAAATAAAACTATTAACAAAGTTAGTTTGGTAAAACATTAACAACCTAAATTCAGATATTAAAAGAGTAAATCATAATCATCTGACAATTACTTATATAAGCATCACATTACAAAATTGATATAAACCACTAAAGAGTGTAGACATCACTTTCAAGTTTTAAAAGATAGTAAGGAGAAACTCTTATATGGGCACAACCATAAATGATAAATATTTGGGCACACTCACATCAAATAGAAAAATTTGAAACAAAAACAACTAGATCACATCAATCAGCATCATTTAATTTTATTCTCATTTAATTTTTTCATTTGATGTGAGTGTGTCAGTTTCCCAATAGTGAGATAGAGAGTATGCATGCATACAATTTATATCAATATACCAACTTAAACATAAATTACAATGAAGTATCTCTTATGCTCATGTGGAGTCGTAAAACTTACAAATTGTCCAATAATCAATTCATATTTCTTCATTTTTGTTATGAAGCCTACAACCAACACTTTATGCTCTATTATAAAAAACAAACAAGATTTCTCTTTGAAATTTAAAATTCACGAGAAATTATAAAAAAAATTAAAACACTAAATTCTATTTTCTAACTTCTCTTAAATCAAAGAGCCCCCAAATTCAAGACACCTTTATTAATTATATATAATTTGAAACAAATATATCAACACATATGTTAGCACATTTGCATCACTTAAGTTTAGTTTCTTTAGTTTGAAACAGATTATATTGATCATATATCAATTTTTTTACTCATTGTTTTTTTCTCCTTCAGACTGTTGTTTTGCATTCACCATTAGTTGTGTGCTTGAGACATTACACAACATTAAAAAAAGGAAGACCCTATACTTTTATCTACACAAAATTTTTATAACAATATGATCAAAGATAAAAAAACAAAACGATAATGGGCATACTCATGTTGACGCAATTGATTGAGTGAGATATAATGGGTGTATCTTAGACACATCATATCCTTATGTGGGGAATTTCAACTGAATTGACAATGAGCGCAAGATACACTAATTTTCTCATTAGTATTTTTACATTCATTATTATCACATTATTTTAATTTGTTTTCTTCATTATTCTATTTAGGCATACTTAAGCTTCCAAACTTTATTAAGGATAAATGTTAATGATGTCATGCTCTACAAAAAAGATAGAGACAAAATTGAAAGAGTAAAATTAGATAAGATAATCAGAAAAGCACCAGTTGGGCACAAATGTTGTGGGTTGAAGTGTTGAATAGTTACAAAAGGGTGACTAAAATTCAAACTATTTACTCAAATCTCAATTAAATTTGTGGTTTAATTAAATTTTATTTTATTTTATTGTAATCGTAGGGCATATATTCTGGTCCGAAAGATCCAAAAGATTTTTAAAAATAAAGATGGAAATGAAGAGTACCATGCAATTACGATTATAGACTTTGGACAAGAAATGAAAAAAAATGAAGAACAAGAAGGAGAAATCGGTCAAATATTGGATAATCTAAAACTCTCATGGAGATGAATGGGGGATACGTCAAAATCAACCGAGCATTTTTGATTGATATAGCATGAGCTCTAGAAGGTCTAACATATTATGACGAAAATGGTTCACCATATGAAGATTAAGTTTTTACTTTGATATTTATATTATAAATCTTAGACATGGAAATTTTGAACACATCATTTTGGTAATTATGGTGTTCAGAACACATCATTTTTTCCCCTTCAAAGTTGTTCTGTTTTGGTTTCAATGGAGGGTACTCTATGGTTTAAATTGATTTAAATGTAGATTTTAATTCTCCATGGTTTGATATGTATAAGAAAATTTGGTTTGCTTGTTTTGATTATATTTGTCTTGAATTTCCTGAACAAATAAGAATTGAAATTTTTTATATAATTAAATCATTTTGTAAGTTGCATATATTCAATACAAGATGCAATTCTATCCTAGTAAAAAAAAAACACAAATATTTTGATTGATTTAGGATAAATTGTATAAATGGTGCAACATTTCTCATCATCCTTGTTTTCTTGATTGTTACTCATTAAATTGTTCCATAAGTCTTGAGAGGATGATATTGTCCTTTTTTCCCTGACCGTGTGTTTGTTGTACAAAATTTCTACAACGACACGTGTAGTAAACTCAAAATAGAATTATGCAAGTTTTAATATATATGGTAATTTTTTTTGTAAAAATAAATTGTATAAATTTAATTATATTAAACTGTAATGATAGTAATATATAGATAAAAGTTTTTAAATATTAAGAAAAACACATTTGTCTACCTATGTTCTGACATGGTTTACATAGTCATTGATTCTCTAAACTTCAAACCTTTCAAATTGAACTTGAAATTACATTATGCAACAAAATATTACAATTTGCACAGACATTTTTATATCTTTAAATTCATTACTACAAATATTAAAATAAACATAACATCAAAAAATAGTTGTACATCACACAACAATTTTTATTATACCAACATAGATTCTTTTGAAAGGTAAAAGACTAACCAAAACAACAAGCAAATTAAAATCAGTAGAAGTTCTTACAAATTTGTATTTCTTACAAATTTGCTCTCACCGTCACCGTCATCTCTCACGTACTCCTGTACTCCATCCGCAGTCGAAGATCAAACTTCACGATCCTTTTTCCACTTTCGCGCAAAGGTAAGCTTATCAAATTCTTATTCTGTTTGCGATTCCGGTTTCTACTTCTAGATGTCATTGCAGTTATCTTATCCGTGTTTTTTCTCGTTTATGAATCGCAATTTTCCATCAATTTTAGGTTTCTCTGTTCCTCATTTGTTCAATTTTAATTTTATTTTTAAATTTGTTTATATTTTCCTTTAACCTTTCTGGAGATTGTTTGATGATGAATTGGAATAACAATTGAATTAATCGATGTTTGGATAAGGATAAACAACTTAATTAAGTGAGCATAAATGCTTTTAGGTATCATGAATCATAAGAAGTGATAGGCAGGCTAGTAAAACTGCAACAAGAAAAATAGAATTGAGAGTAAAGTTGTCATATGAACTTCATCTTTAACTTATTTCATCATTTATGTTTTATCTTTTACATTATTTTATATGTTATTGTTGTGTTAATATTAGGCAATTTGTTTCATTTCCCATATGATTACTTGACGTGACCCTACATGTTTGGTGGGTGACAGTTAGTTAAAAGAATTATGGGAATGTTAGTTATTACCGTTAGTAAAATAACAGTTCGGTTCACTAACCAAATATAATGGTTTGACTAATAGAGAATATTTTTTGCACCCCTTGAACTAGGATAGGCTCTAGCAGTAATGACGACTTCATCCTCAAAAATGGTAACCTCGATAAAACAAAGGTAATAATCATCACCTAACTAAAACCTCTAGTGTTTAAATTGCAAAAAAAACATTTAGGAAAGAAACATTTATACGAAGTTTATTTCTTGTAGAATCAAAACTCACACAAGCACATCATATTATTTTTTTTATATTTTATTGTGAATACAAGAATACGGTAATGATATTAAAACATGTTGAAACTTCACTTTCATCATATACAAACAAAGAAACTCAAAACAAAATTGTGCGGAGATATTTTTAAACACAAAAATGTGTTTCAGGAGATAGAAAGTGTAGAACAATACTTACAAAAGGAAAACAAAAACAAATGTTTTTTACTACAATCGAAAACTTGATTATCCGAATGTAATCTTCAAGACTCAATTTTCTTATTAGATTTATGGATAACTAGAATTAATTAAATAAAATATTTTATCGATCATTAAAACATTATAAAATTATTTCATATATAAGTGTCATTCTCATATGATATGTGACATATCATATGAGAAAAACACTTTTATATATGAGAATGAATATGAGTAATTAGATTAAAAAGAAGGGTTGAGATTAAAAAGGAAATACTGAGATTTAAACATCAATAAAAATAATCACGTGAGACTCCCATCTTCTTCTCTTCTCCGAGATAAGGCTAATATTCAACTATTCATCTTTAAGAGAAAAAAAAACATTTAATTGCTCTTTTTTTATTAATTTACGCCATTTTAAAATTGAAACATACTTGTGTTTTTTTTATTAATCTCCTTACAAAAATTAAAAATTGCAAGACTAAAAAAACTGTAATTCATGAAATTGATTTAATTCAACTCAAAAGAGGGATGAGAGATTAAGAGTCGATGATTGGTATGAAAAATTAAGGAGAGGTAGACGCCATGGGAGAGAGATGGTTGCAAGGAAGTGAGGGAAGAAAGAGAAGGCGTACCTATGATGATGGGGGGAGAGAGAATGTTGGATGAGAATTACATGTGACATTAACACGTGACTTACTTAATCTATGTTTTAATATGAACCATTCTTTTTAATTAAATGATTCATATTCATTCTCGTATATCAACGTCATTCTTTTGTTGTTAAATTATATGATCGATCGATCATAAGTTTTTGAATCATAAATAGTAAATATTATTTATCATTCTTATTATTGTTCTCAAAGAACATGTTCATATTTATCGTGATCTCAATTTTTCTTTTGTAACAATCACATTCTTTATTTCTATTTTTATTTCATATTACATGATTAAATCTCATATATGTCAAAAGCAATATTGTTAACGTATTTCAAAATCAATCAATTCGATTAATAGACCCATTGGTTAAATCCATACTCATCATTTTGTGATTTGCGGTTGTTTGATTTGAATATGTTGATTTTATATGTGCATGATTAATTACAAACATACCTCCAATTGTACCAATCACAATTGGTTAGAATGTAAAAAATTGACGGTAAGAAGTTGAACATTATATATCATTAATCAATATATACATAGTATGAATATCAATAAACAACATATAGTTTAAACACAATTAATAAGAAACTAGACGTACAAACTCTCAATCAACCTATTCATAATTATACATAGTTATATTTTGTCAAATGCAAATAAGTTAAATTGATTTACAAAGTTAACATATTCAATAACAAGTAATTTATTTTCTCAAAAAAACAATAAGATTTTTTTACTAAGTACTTAATCAATTAATTACTCATATTGTTTCCTTATTCTTATATTACTCATTAAATTGATTTACAAAGTTAACATATTCAATAATAAGTAATTTATTTTCTCAAATTTTTTTTTTTAATAAGTATTTAATCAATTAATTACTCATATTGTTTCCTTATTCTTATTTAAATAATTCCTTTTAGGTCACTCAATGTTCAAGTAAACTCAAATAACAAAATTTGTTTACCGTTGAGTGTATAACCTTCTCTAAAATCTCATTCTATTTTTGGAAAAGGCAACAAAGAGGTCTAACAATGTGGTTCACTTCATTATGTTTAGTTGATACAGAGGAGGCTGTGAGATTCTATCATGTGGTTCAGTGGATTCATGACCTACAACTCGCAAATGTTGATTTTGAGGTTAATTCGAAAAAAGTAGCTGACTATTTTAATAGAGTAGGGAGAGATATCACAAAACTTGGTCTCATTATAGATACCAATATCTAATTTTGTAGTTCTCACTTAGCAAACTCTAGTGTTGAGTTTATTATGAGGTTGTCCATGAATTAGTCAAAACAGCCAAATCCTTACCAATCTTCCCTCTCTTTGATGAAATTTTGACATATATTACTGTTTTGATTGATGATGAATTTTTTTTTTTTACAAGGTTAATAATGAAATGCTATAAGCAACCTTTTCTAAAAAAAAAAAAAAAGGTTTAACCTTATTGCTTATAATGCCACACAAAATTCTAAACCAATCCCAAAAATCACATTTTGCAATCGTTAGACTTCAAATTTTGACTATCTAATTAAAATATCAAACGACATTCAATTTGAGCAAACAAACATTCTTTGAAAAGGTTAGAATGCCTAATTATAATTTTCTTTTTGGGATTTAATTATCTAATGAGTTCAATTTTACTAAAGAACGTGTATATGTGTCGTCATGAGCTTAACTCAGTTTGTATGGACAATGCATAATATATGCAAGGTCTGAGGTTCAAATCCCAACCACCACCAAAACAAGAATGAGTATATGTACAAAAACATGATATGAGCTTTTATCCAACCTTTTTTTTAAACTTTTATCCAACCTGTCATCAGGATTTCTATACTTAATGAAATTCAATATTTCTGATAATGTAGATAATTTTGTCTATTTTTTAACAGTTCAAGTTTTACTTCTAAATGATCCCCATAACAAAATAAAAAATATAATTGCTTTAAAAATGAGTAAACTATTAAATTGGTCCTTGTCTTTATACTAAATTTTCAATTTAATCCTTGACTTATTAATAACTCAAAATAGTCCATATCTTTGTCAAATATTTCTCAGATTGGTCCCTGACTCCATTAGTTGTTTTGTATTTTGAGTGTTAATGACTCAATGTCTTTGAATATTATTTAGTGGTTAACGACATAATGCCTTTTGGATCTTATTTCATAAGTTAATGACTTAAAATGCAAAATAACTAATAGAGTCCAGGATTAATATGAGAAACGTTTGACAAAGACAATGACAATTTTAAATTATTAATGGACCAATTTAAAAATTTGGTACAAAGATAATAACCCATTTAGCGGTTTCCTCGTCCAATATTATTATCCTGTGGATACAATAGAGATGAGGGTGGTGGACTTGGAAGTTCCACGAGTTAAGTCCTTCTTCTCTACAGACGACACTACTCGTCCAAGATGGCTTCTACTCTTTTCACTGTTCCCGCTACAACACTCTCATCTTCCATTCATTTCCTTAAACTCCATACCCCTTTTTCTTTTCCTTTTCGTTCTCCAACTCCAACCTTCTTCACCAGGAAATTCTCCACTCTCGCCGTCGCCACGAGCCCTTCCCAACCCGTTGCGGTTTCCGATTCCGATCGCCAAGACCGAATTGTTCTCCCTACTAATGAATCATCCAACACCCTTCTCAGAATTCGTCACACGGTACCGTTTTCAATTCACATTCCGAAACTTTTGTTGCATTTTCTGTCGTTTATTTTATGTTGTTGACTCGTTTTTATGTTTTTTCGGTTGGTGATTATGCTAGAATATTGTATTTGTAAGATAAATATCTATGAATTCTTTATCGGAAAACAAGCGTAGGGGGAGATGAAGATGTTGTGTTAGATGCGTTGTAAGATTAGATGTGATATGATTAAAAATACAATATTAGAGAGAGCTGAGCTAGCATCTATAGTAGAAAAGATGGTGGAAAATAGACTTAAGTGGTTTGGGTATGTACGTACCCGTAGATTCAGTGGTAAGGAAAGTAAATCAGATGGAGGAAAGTTAGAGCACTAGAGGCTGATGATGAAGACTTAGAAAAACTCAAGAAATTATTAAGAAAGGTCTAGAGATCAATGGATTTGACTGAAACATGGTTTATGATAGAACATTGTGGCTAATTTGATCCATGTAGCCAACCCCGCTTGGTGAGATAAGGCTTGGTTGTTGTTGTTGTCGTCTTTTCTGGAAAAACAAGAATAACATGTATTTTGTTTTTTTAGGCAATATGATAATCTAGTTACTATAGATGTTGTTAACTAAGCCTGCCACATTGCATAGCAATATAATGTTTCACTTTTGTTGTTATTTTGACTTTTTCTTTTGATGTTTAATTCAACTAAGTGGCATAGTTTAACTTAACCTGTAGTATATTGGTAGCATTACAAATTTCTATCCTGAAGCTTTATTTTATAATAATAAAAATATCACAATTAGCATGGGTGATTTTAGTACTTTTGAGAAAAAACAAGCATCTTTGGGCTACTGAAATTAGAAAAAAAAAGAGACTTTTATCTTGCTTTTCTCTATGACGTAAAATACTAAAACATTTTTCTGGGGAATTATTTTTGAGGGGGTGTTGGTTTATATAAGTATATACTAGTTACTGAATGATTTTATATCTTTAGTTTCACTAATAAGTTGCAGGGTTGCAGTGTGCGCATGTGATGGCAATGGCCGTTCAAAAGCTTTACCCTCAAGCAAAAGTCACAATCGGGCCTTGGATAGAAAATGGGTTTTATTATGACTTTGATATGGAGCCTTTGACAGATAAAGATTTGAAGAGAATCAAGAAAGAGATGGTAAGTCCTTTATATGTGGTAGTTATGTACTTGTTTGTGTGTTTCGTGAATTCTGCATTATGGTACATATTCAGGGTACACAGTCATTTATTTCTTATCTTGGCTGTAGGATCGAATTATCAGCAAAAATTTACCCCTTGTAAGAGAAGAAGTTTCAAGAGATGAAGCTCATAGAAGAATATTGGCTTTGAATGAACCATACAAGATGGAGATTTTGGAAGGCATTAAGGAAGAACCCATCACAATTTATCATATTGGTAACCTTCTCTCTCTTTTCAGTTTTCACTTGTTTAATTCCTGCATGTTGAAGTTTAAAAGCTAGCGGGTGAAGGCCATGGAGGGAAAAAGAAATAGGTGATTGTGTACTCTAAGTTCATGATTGTTATGCTCCATGCATGTGTATAATAGTCATTCTAATATAGAGAGATAATCGTTATTGTATGGATCTACCAACTCTGTGGTTCTTAGGCTCTGTTTCTGTGTGTATGTATATCAGTCATTCTGCTGTATATTATAATATTCTCCCTCTAGAATAGACACATATGTTATCATGTGCAGCTTGTTACTGGTATATTCTACCTTTCTCTAACAAAGTACCTTGATCAAAATAAATTTGTTAACCGGTCCTCTCTAAGTCCTTGCTGGCGTTGCTCTTGGACAAAGCGAGAATCTTCCTCGGTTTGTTTACAACAAAATTTGCGTAGGCCCAAGTACTCCTGAAGCCAATCTCACCATCATCCCCACAAGTTCACAAATAGTTTGGGCCATGACATAATTCTTTGGTTCTCATTTTGTCCATGCCCCACTGCATTTTGCTTCTTATCCTTGTTTTCATATGGCAAGATTATGTTTCTTGTTACCATATTTTTAAAGTCAGTAATGGTGTTATGAGGTTTGCATGATCACCTTCAAACTAGTATGGAAGTTATATTTTTAGATGTTCGCTAAGCCCAAGTATTTAGAGCACTGAACTTCTTTTTCATCTTTAACCGGATCAATTGACATGCTTCAGCAGAATGAAAATGGACAATGTAGTGTGTCTGAAATTGGAACTGTGAAGATGGAAGTATAAAGTAGAATAACAATGAAGAAGCAAAGATGTGCTCAGAAAGAGTACTTTTCAGGTCTAACATTGCATTGAAAGAAAAAGTTATTGCATGAGGTGTTTCATCTGTTCTTTTACCTCAACTTATGTTCCTTTTTCCTTGAAGGTGGGGAGTGGTGGGACCTATGTGCTGGACCTCATGTTGAATCTACTGGAAATATCAAAAGAAATGCTGTTGAACTCGAGTCTATTGCTGGTGCTTACTGGAGAGGAGATGAAAAGAAACCAATGCTGCAAAGGATATATGGTACTGCATGGGAGAACGAAGAGCAGTTGAAAGCGTATCTTCATTTCAAAGAAGAAGCTAAACGTCGGGATCATAGGCGCCTAGGACAAGATCTTGATTTGTTTTCTATACAGGTACAATTAAAAGTCATGTCTATATTATCCTGCAAGTTGATTGTGCTTTCCATTTTGATTGTATTTATGAATCAAATGAGTTAGCATGTCTTTTTATGATTCCTAATTTTGTGGGTACATAAATGTTGATTCAAGACAACATCTTGCATGTAATGTATTGAACTTCCGTCTTCTATTAAATTTATGCAGGAGGATGCTGGTGGGGGTTTAGTTTTCTGGCACCCAAAGGGTGCTATTGTGAGACACGTAATTGAAGATTTTTGGAAAAAAGTTCACATAGAACGTGGTTATGATCTATTGTATACACCACATGTGGCAAAAGCTGATCTTTGGAAGATCAGCGGTCATTTGGACTTCTACAAAGAAAATATGTATGATCAGATGAGCATTGAAGAGGAGCGTTATCAACTTCGACCAATGAATTGTCCTTATCATATTTTGGTATACAAAAGGAAGCTTCATTCCTATCGGGATTTTCCTGTTAGGGTAGCGGAATTAGGAACCGTTTATAGATATGAACTGTCTGGAAGTTTACACGGCCTTTTCCGCGTTAGAGGTTTCACACAGGTTTGCTGTTTTACTTAGTTCATTATCTTGGGAACTACAAAGATCACAATAAAAAAATTGTTAATTCAGTTATGTTGATGTTAATTTTGTATGCTTTTCACGACTCTTACATAATAGATGGCGGGCTTGCCAAGACTATTAAGGTTGCATGACACGACTGTCCAGGAGCCGTTGATTGTTGATCCCATTAGTTTTTTTAAAAAAAAAATAAAATTGGAAAAGCGGGAATTTCTTTTTATTAATTCAAGTGGCACAAATGCCCATTTCACAACTGTCGCATAGGGGATTTGAACTCTATACTTTGAGGTTACAAGGCTAAAGTCTTACCACTGAGCTAGCACCTCAAGTGTATGTCGATCCCATTACTTATTTTATTTTGAAATCAATGGTCTATGATACCTTAATGTGTAATACTGCACAGCCTTTTCGAAGTTTCTGCATTTAGTTTTTAATTCATTTCTTTAAGATGCATGCTCATAAGTTGGGTCTTGTTTTAACTTCAATATCTTTGGTACAGGATGATGCACACATATTTTGTTTAGAGGACCAGATTAAAGATGAGATCAGGGGTGTCCTGGATCTTACCGAAGAAACATTATCGCAATTTGGTTTTGATAAATATGAGATAAATTTATCTACACGGCCTGAAAAATCTGTTGGAGAAGATGATATATGGGAGAAAGCCACCTCAGCTTTAAAAGATGCTTTGGATGATAAAGGCTGGACCTATCAAATCGATGACGGGGGAGGTGCCTTTTATGGGCCAAAGATAGATGTCAAGATTGAGGATGCTCTTGGGAGAAAGTGGCAGTGTTCAACCATACAGGCAATTCCTAACTTCAAAATTCTTTGAAATATTAAAATAGGTTTTTGAAGTGGTAAAGCCATAATTTTCCTCTACCTGATAGCGCTCTTCATTTAAGGAGATCTGATATGAGGATTGAAAGAGCTTATACTGAGTACATATGAAGTATTACCTCCTGTTTTGATTAATTGAAAATAGCTTGCGAAACCCATATAAGATAGGTTAGTTTACAACCTGTAGTCCCATATAAAATTTGTTCTTCTTATATGATAGGCTGTTTTGATAATCTTGGTGAGTTATCAAGATTAGCTGTTTAGCCAAACGAGATTAATGGCTTAATCCTTGCTTCCCCGTCAGATTTTGAAGATAGGCCTTTGCATCTTCATGCTTCATGGCCAGAGGATCTTGAACGAGTCATGAGGGGGGAATTAAATATATAAAACTATTCATGTGCCTCCATCTAATAGCTTAAGCTTTAAGGAAAGTTAGTCATTGACTATAATATGCTTTGTCTTAAATCTCTTACTTTTGTCAGGGGTTGTGGCTATGCTGTTATTGCTTTTATATTGTTCACTTGATTTTAAGTGAACCAATCTGCATGTAACTATTTGACTATTTGCTTGACTTAATTCCTTTTCCACTTAAAACAGGTTGATTTTAATTTACCACAGCGTTTTGATATCACATATGTTGATTCAAACTCTGAAAAAAAGAGACCTATAATGATCCATAGAGCAGTGCTTGGATCCTTGGAAAGATTCTTTGGTGTTCTTATAGAGCATTATGCTGGTGATTTTCCATTATGGCTTTCTCCAATACAAGCTCGAATTTTACCTGTTACTGATGCCCAGGTAACGTTTGACTACTTAAGAATTATTTGCAGAGTTGTTTTGTATGATCACAGTTAATTAATGGAAAATATTTGTGCATTTGCAAACAGCTTGAATACTGCAAGGATGTTACAAACAAACTGAAAAAATATGGCATTCGAGCTGAGGTTTGTCACGGAGAGCGCCTGCCAAAGCTCATCAGAAATGCGGAAAAGCAGAAAATTCCATTGATGGCTGTTGTGGGCTTGAAGGAAATTGAAACACAAACAGTTACCGTTAGATCTAGGTTTGGTGGGGAGCTTGGAACCATGCCTGTTGATGATTTCATTAGCAAAATAAAGTTGTTTATAGAAAACCCAATATCATTATGATACCCATTCAGTATCTTATTCACGTGTGTGTTAGTTTGGAAAAGAATGTAAGGTTAAACGGTTAAAACATTATGTGCTGTATAAACATAAGTCAGATATATTCTTTGCAACTCTATATACCACAAAACTTGTCTGATGTAATTTTTCTTTTTCAATTTGTTCCTTTCCAGTTTTCTTTCGTGTAAGCCGGTCCACTATTTCTTGTCTTCTGTTTTTTTTCATTTGATTAGGTTGATTTTTTGTATGGCATCTTACACCTTTGTGCTCACATCACGTATTGTATTGAGATGTCCTTGTTTAATTACAAAGATGAGCATGGCAACTAACACCTGTTAAGAAATCTTGCGGTTGACGAATAATAATAATAAATCAAAATGAAAAATGAGTGGTACATAAATGTGAAATACAGAATGGGGCATGTTCAAAATTTGGAAGGAATTGTTTTCACGTTAAAAAAATTATTGAGAATGGGGATGAGAATAGATATTATGTTTTTAAACGAGGTGTAAGAAAAAAAGATGCATCTCCCGTGAAGAAATAAGCAAAATAATTGGGGTGAAATTATGATTTTGAATTAGGGGTATAAGTTGGAATAAAAAAAACAGGGAGTAAAGTTGATAACAAGAGAAAATTGGTCTAAAATGGGGAAATTTATCAATTTGCCCATGCTTCTTTCTATACCTTTCTCTTTGTCATACATATATAGAATGACTCCCAGATTCTAACAAGCATTCACTTATCGTCTTTTCTCTTAATAAAGACTTAGTAGTAAATAAAGAAATTAAACTAAAGCATTAAATACTTATAAGCAATAATAGTTTAGCGGACATAAATCTAACAACAGTAGTGTGAATTTAGTAAAAAACTACTACTGCAACCCTGTTAAGTCATAATCCATGAAAACCACAACCACATCATGTGAATAAAATGGTATGGAACCATGTAACTCTTGGAATGAGAAAGCAACCCAAATCATATCACAATTTTTCGTACGGTGCTCCATTTACACCTGGACGTTCATGTGCAATACCTTCAGGTGCCAAACCCCCTTGAGGTACCGATTGTGGATTAACGCACGATTAACTCTTGCAAACCCATTATGTCCCCACTTATCACTGTGAATTTTGAATGATCCAATAGTGGATAGGTGCCCCTCCATCTTCACTAATTTGAGTGCCAAAGCCTATATTACTAGCACCGCATGTGTTGATGCCATCCCAAATGCTTCTTCATTAACCGGTCCAGAGTATATCATGTCCTGCAATTACAATTAACAAAGATTAAATTAAATGTTAATGTTAAGTTTTCATTGAAAAAAATATATGGTATATATTTTACCCCATTTATGTTCTCCAACTCTTCAGTCCAGTCGATCTCTACCATGACAGGTCCCTTATACTTGACATAGCTCTCCATCTTCTCAAGTGATACCGGTGCGATAGTCTCGATTCTCATTTTAACCTACAATGTTATGAATCCAATTAAAAGAGATATTTTGGTAGACACAACTTCAAATAAAATACACATTATTTAATTATTTTAAAAATAAATGTTTTTTTTAATCAACAAATATTATTCTCAACAAGTTTATGTAAGGTACGGTACATAAGACCCGCGGAAAAAACAAAACAAAAATATAAACGAGGTGCCGTATATACGCGGAACACCCATAGAAATTAAACCAACGAAAAAAGGAAACAACACCAATGGTCTACCCCTAATAAATAAACTGGCAGCACAAAATCAGCACAATTATGATGCTGGGATAGACAAAAGAGAAAAAAGGCAATCTGTTAGAAAGCATAACAGTTGGTCCCTTAGAAACTAAAAATGCATATCCCTGCCTCATAAAAAGTGCACCAAAAACAAATCCAAAACTGTCCAACATTGTTGCCACACCTCCACCAAAACATCAACAGTCACGCACACCTAAAACCTTGGAGCAGAACCGAAAAAAAAAACATTTACTTTTTACTTCTACTTTTTTTTTTTTTTTTTGATGTGTTTCTTAACAGTGTGCAAAATCTTGTCACCACATAAAAATAATTTCTCAAAGATTAAAATACTACTGAGCAAAAGATTTAAATAAAAATAAAAATAAAAAGTAAGAAAATAGTGTACACCTGACGCTCAGCAAGAGGTATGGGTGGTTCAAGCACTCCTTTATAGGGACAATCTGATTCTAAAACACAGCCATTCTCATTGATCCAGCTTAAAGTTTTGAAAATGCTACACCCTCCCTTATCATCTTTTTCTTTGTGGACACTCTCTAAATTGTTCCATAAGTCTTGTGGTGACAAGATTACCTTTTGTACGGCCCCGGTCCTTTTCTTTGTATGTTTGTGGTGCAAAACTTCAACAACGGCGCAGGCAAAACAGCACTCTGAAAGTTTTACAACATATGTAAACTTAACTATTTTAAACCATAATAACAGTCACAGGTAGACAAAAGTTTAGAGATCAAGAAAAATACCTCCATATCCCTGTGATCTAACAGGGGTTAGGTATTCACTGTCTCTCCAATCTTCAAAGGATTCCTCCTCCATAGGTCCAATCTAAAACCTCGCAATACAACAAGAAGAAGTTCCAACTTAGATAAGTCATTTTAAAAAAAAAAACATTTAGCAGAAAAAAGCATTGATACAAAGTTTTACTTTTTATATTATATTATATTATATTATCACAACTCACACACACTATATTA
>Ga0315914_1000278_pt1 | contig 57176 bp, 28 predicted proteins | sample MpolenodulesMG_FD_203920 | JGI IMG/M metagenome (GOLD analysis project Ga0315914, IMG submission 203920) | Medicago polymorpha root nodule microbial communities from Los Angeles, California, United States - elongated nodules | ecosystem: Host-associated > Plants > Roots > Nodule | place: USA...
TGAAGAACATACTACTTCCCAAGCCTTCTTGAATGCCTGAATATTATGTACCCCACATGGCCAATTATAGGAAAATTTAAGTTTTTTTTTTTTTATAAAATCATTTGATGTTCTATATAGAAAACCAAATTACTATAGACATACAAAATATTAAATTAGTGACAAAAATTTAGAGATAAAAAATATGAAATTCAACATTAATTCTATTAATGTTCTTTCTAATTAACCCATTGTTATATATAATCTAAACGAAAAAAGAATTTTAAAAACAAAAAATATGTCGGACTAGATGAGTATATTATGAATTTTAAGCTATATATGATAAGTGTATTATACCTGTGTGTCATCAGTATGACCATCTCCTTTAGCTCCATAATCTTTGGCATTAACAATTTTAAGCGAACGTGAAGTGACACCATGGTCTAAAAACGAAAAATCATTTGTGTTTTGCTCAACCAAGTTCTTGAATAATAATGTATCACCATCATCATAGGAAGGTGAATCATCAACGTATGTAGTAATAAGTGGGTCCTCTTGCAAGTTGCTATTGCAAGCAACAAATGAAATGATGACGATAGTGAATGAGAGGAGGAATTGTCTTAGGAGGGCCATTATAGTTAATTTCCTCCCTTTGTATTATATATTGAGAAAAATATATAGATGCACTTTGAAAGGTGAGGAATAATAATTGTTTGATGAGAATATATTTAGCTATGTATCGAGGTATGGAATTAAGTAGGGGGGAGATTGTGTATTTATAGACAAGGAAATTAAAAAGATAATGTTGGTTTTTCATATTTATATCCACATATGGCTATATATCGGTATGGAAGTTTAGTTAGTTAGGTATAAGAGATTTAGACGAAATGGCCAAAGTCTCTATACCACACTTTGCCTTCTGCTCCATACAATGTTTGCTCCATAAATGGGATTTATTTATGTGATTTATGTGCGTGCATCAACTTTATAGGCTCTTAAAGAAAGAACATAGTGACAATAATAATTTTTTTAAAATAATATTAAGACTTAATTGTATTTTTGTCCTATAAAGTATCATAAATGCACGGTTATAGCCTTCAAAAAAATTTTTTATCATGCAATGGCCCCCACTTCAATGGATATTGAGCAATGATATTTGAACAACCATTTGCTAACAATTTTTATGGCAACCTCTTTTCTCTCTCTTTTTATTGATCAAAAACAATGGAGAGAGAAAAAGGAAGAGAGAGAGTAAGAATATAATGTGAGTATGAGAGAGAAAATTGTCTAAAAATTATCAAAAAATGGTTGTACAAATATCATTTCTCATGGATATTATGCTAAAGTTTTTTTTGAAGAAATCAAAAGGAAATATATTAACAACGGCGATGGACAATCCTTAGTACAAGGTGTACTAGAGGTGTCAACCCGGCAAACAAAGTGTCACAGAGTATAATTACAGATAAAGGTCAATCGATACCCAGACAATAAAAAGGGTTCGACCACCAACTTTGAGAACCGTACACAAAAGTGGTTTTATTGGCTTTAAGCCACCACAACGAGTGGAATTTTGCTTTATCTAATAACTGCTCGATAGATGTTTCAGTGTTTTTGAACAATCTGTTGTTTCGTTCATTCCACACCAGCCAAACGCACAAAAGCCATAATAATTGTAAAAAAGAACGACGTGCCTTTGAATAACCTGCATAATGGATAAATTGCTGAAAATGTTCGCTGACGTTGTCTGTATCAACACCAGTCACGTCAATCCAAGATCGAATGTGCAGCTAGATAGACCCAAAAACCTGACAATGTAGGAACAAATGTGATGCTGACTCCTCTTTGCCACACCCCGAGACGCACTAAGTGTCTGTGACCTGAGCGATACCGCGCCAATGGAGATTGGTTTTTGTTGGTAACCTATCCTTCAGTAACCACTACGCAACAATGGAAACCTTTTGAGGGACCTGTTTATGCCAGACAAGATTCGCTGTCACATCAAGAGTGGGAGCTACCATGTGTGTCAACGCTTGATACGCGTCTCTAACCTTGTATCCATCATTTTTGTCCAGCTCCCATTGCCACCTGTCAGAAACATTTGGCTGCAATACGACATTAGTCAATAAAATCCTACACTCCTCTACCATCTCCTCCTCCCACACCCACAGACGTCTCCTCCAACTTCACGCCTCCCCACCGTCCACCCAACCAAGAGCAAAAATATCTGCCACAGTGCTTAACTTATTTGTTGTAAGGTCAAATAAGCGAGCAAACCTCCTACACAAGGGAACCTCTCCTACCCACCTATCCAACCAAAAATAAGTATTGTTCACATCCCCTAGGACTTTCGATACCCTTTCTGCAAACCAGCCCCTATCGTTCTCACCCATTCCATCCCTAATCTTCGCTATCTCTCTCCACCACGGTGAAGTACTCCGCCCCCCAACCTCCACCCTCCCTGCCTCCTCACCATATCTCGCCACCAGAACCCTATACCACAATCCGCCTCTCTCCACCAACATCCTCCAACACCACCTGCCTAACAAGGCGGTATTGAATTATTTCAACCGCCTCAACCCCAAACCTTCTTCCTCCTTCTGTAAAGAAATGGAACTCCAAGCAATCCAGGACATTTTCCTGTTACCCTCATTCCCTCCCCAAAAAAATTTGTTAAAAATAGATTCAATAAGAGAAATGATACCTGGTGGAGCTTTGAAAAAGGAAAGAGCATAGACTGGAAGCGAGGCCAGGACAGATTTGAGAAGAATTAAACGGCCCCCATATGAAAAGAATCAACTTTGCCACCCCGCCAATCTAGTGTTAAAGGTATTTATCATAGGTTCCCAAAACACTAATTTTCGAGGATCTCCTCCATTCGACAAACCAAGATATAAGAACGGAATTTTACCCACTTTACAGTTCAATATGGATGCCGCCTCTACCAACCACAAGTCCCCTATATTGATGTCGACCAATAAACTCTTATTAAAATTCACTTTAAGACCATACATGTCTACAAACAGAGTCAACACTGCCCGTAAAGCTCGCACATTTTCCCTACTTTTTTCACCTATCTAGAGTGTATCATCCGCATATTGCAAATGAGACACCACCGTCAAATTTGAGTTATTATCTAATCTATTGAAATGACACTCATATACTCTATCAATTTAGCGTGCTGCTTTTAATAAATGATTTATTGAAATGACACTAGTATCATATTAAATTTAATCGAATTTATATTAAAGAAAAGGATGACTCTCAAATTCAACCAATAATAGATGAGTGGCATTTCAATAATTCATTTATTAAAAATATTACGCTAAATTGATAGATGACTGTCATTTTAAAAAATGATTCAATTTTAGAAGACTAAACATCTTTTCTACCAATATCAAACTAAATCGGTAGATGTGTTTCATTTCGATAAATGAATTCAAATTTAACCGGCTCTTAAGGAATCTAAAATAAAACCCAAAAATAACTTAAATGATATATACGTATAGTAAAAAAAATAATATAATTTGGCCCATATTTTATTAAAGGGTCGGATATATAAAACCAAGAAGACAGGTGATACCATTGAACCAATCTTACATCCATTTTGATAATTCCATAAAGATTATGTAAATCGTATAATTTATGATAACTACAGTCTACAACTTGGACATATCCTAAAAAAAAAAAAACTTAGGACATATTTTTTTTTAGAGGATACAACTTGGACATATTGATTCCCTAAAAAAGAAAAACGGAAAAAAAAAAAAAAGAGCCGACATCATATATATATTGCTTATTTAAAAGAAACGGACAAGGAAAAACGAAAATATTATGAGTACTATATTGAACTTATAAATATTCCAGCCTTGTTTTTCTTAGGGGTAATCATTTTGGGTATTAAAATAGATGGTTTTAAGTCCATAAATCATAATTCACTTGCAAAAATACCAAAATTATTAGGACGAATATCATGATTGAAATTTGAATCTTGACTCCTTTACTATGTGAGTAAGTTTTCAATAAGTATTGTTATTTTGTCTATTTACCCAAAAAGATAAATAGTAAGGAATCAATAAGTGTTATGTCTTGTTAGCAGAATATACTAAAACGACACAACATGAAGAACTAAGTTTTTAATATGAGAGATGTGTATCCACATTTAATTTGCGACAATGTCAAAACCGACTCAATAATTTTGCTAGTAAGTGAGAGCAAGTTTTAAACTCTATGAAATATTTTTTTGTCTTCGTATGAAGTATTTTTATTTATAAAATGAGATATCATTATTCTCATATGATAAATGGACACAAAAATAGAAACACAATACAGGCACCACCGTATAACACTGTTCCAAAATACTAAATTTTTTTTTTTCATTCTCTATTCCCTGCAACTTATCCCTCCCACTCATGTTTTTTTTTTTTTTGTAGCGCTCTCTTTATTTCCCTCCTCTGCAAATCTCTTTCACAACCGAGTTCACCGCCACTGTCCGACTCGTTGTCCAATGGCCACCGGCGTCCCACTGTATCTATCTCTGACCTCATACTACTCATCCAATTGTCGCCAAATCTCCTCGCCGCCACCACGCTGTCTCACCATCAGCATGCCTCTTCGATCTCGTCGCCGTCAACCATCACCGACGTCGACCTCACCACCACCACCTCATCCTTCTTCTCCGACAAACTCACAAACAACCACCATTGTGCTTCTTCCACTCGAATCTCAACCACCATACATCATATTTCTTCTTGGATCCCACAACAACCACCATGCTTGCTTCTTTGGTGATATTGGTTTGTTGTAAGTGTATGTGACAGAGAAGAAGAAGAACGATGAGGTGAGAGGGTAGAGACACAAAAGAGAGAGATGATTTTACAAAGTCGCCCTTGCACTTTAAAGGAAATTACAAAAAAGGTCATTGGTGTCATTTTTGTGTCAAAAAATATGTGTTTATTTATCATTTCTCTTATAAAATCTAATAAATTTTGTTTTGTTAATGGACCTATTGGGATAACTTTAGTTGTCTTACCTCTGACAATATCTTGAATATAATTACCTCAAATAGATAGATAACCTATGAGAAAAACATAAACGTCTAAAAGGGTAGAATTGAGTAGTTAATGCATTAAGTTAATTTTTATTAGGCAGTGTTTGGAAGTGTTTGGAACAAGATTTATAGGTGGCTAGGTATTTATTTCATCTCTCCAGACTCTGTCAATGATCATCTTCAGCAGTTTAGTTATATGGCAGGGTTACTGCGATTTACTCAAACTTTTTTTAAGGTGATCTGGCACACTTGTGTTTGGATCGTTTGGAAGGAAAGAAACAACAGGACCTTCAAAGACAAAGCACAAGACTTTGAACAAATTTTTGACAATGTAAAGTTTGTGTCTTTTTCTTGGTTAAAGGCTAATAGGCTAACTTCCGCTTTCAGTTATAATGACTGGTGGCGGCACCCTTTAATTTGTATGGGTGTTATGGAGTAAAATTTTTTTCCTTCTTTTTGTTGTGTTTGTTGTTAGGCAACAGACAACTGGACCTTGTATTCTTCTAAGGCGCGTTTATCTTTGCACGCCTTGTGCGAGATGAACTGTTCTTGGTGATTATATTATTTTATTTTATTTTGGCTTGTTCAAAAAAAAAAAGTTAATTTTTAATTTAAAATAGAGAGATTTTTGAAATCAAAATATTCAAAATTGTTCAAGTAAAAAGAAAATGTTAAATATATTTTTAATCGACTTATAGAATTACGGATCTTTTTTGTCAAAAAAAAAAAAGAATTAGGGATCTTGTAAATTTAGTTCTACAATTTTTTTGACCATTTATATATAAAACAGTGGTTGTAGTTTATCTATAAGGAGTAAAAATTGATATAAATTTTATTAGCACTAAAATATATATTTATGTTAATATATTTTATTCTGAGTTGTTCAAACAAAATAAAATATATACTTTTTTTTAGGGAAAATAAAAAATATACTTATCGAAAAAAGTTTAAAATGGTTAAAGTATAGCCTATCGGTGCCGTACTTGTATTCAAAAATCAAAATGATACATGAACGATTCTCATGCATACGTATTCAAAGGAAACTTTTATTTTATTTTATTTTTTGAAGTTTTTTTAACAGAAAATGTTGACTGATACACTTAGGAACAACATTGATATTCATTTTCAGATGCAACTTCAAAAAACTTATCATAAATTTTTTCGTATAGCATTATCATGTTGTGAGTATATGTCATCTACACAAAAAAAATGAAATACATGATTATGAGCCATTGTTATTGAAGATGTAAACGATTTATCATGAAGCATATGCAGGTTGTTATCTTAATAATTATTCAACGAGAATATGATGCAACCCCAATCGAGTGTGTTGAATCAGGGGTTTCTTCATGCATTGTAATACTTGTTAGCATTATTACCTTTAACTTTAAGAAGATGCCAAATGCTTTGGTGGCATCAGCATGGCTTTGGAGTAGAAGTTTGTCATTTGAAACTTGTCATTAATTAGCTATGTGTGTCCAAAAGTTTCCTAAACTAATGTCATAATAATGTTATTAATGTCATCATGAAATGTTGGACCTCAACAAAAAATATCACTTGAAATTTCATCTCTCTTTTTTGATTGGATATGTATTTTTCAGCTGGTGCACTTATCATTTGATGTACTTCCTCCGGTTTTTTTAAATATCGTTTTATAATAGTATTCTCCAATCAAGGGAGTGAATCTTATAATTTTTTCTATTAATTTTTATTGTAATCCGCCACTAAGTTTCTATTTTGTTGCATACACTTTCTCTAATTCTTATAAATTTGATCCTATCATAGAACCATAGAACCGCTGTTATAGGGAACCAAATTTAGTGTTATGCAAGTTAAATTTGCACTTAACAAAAAAAACAAACTTTGTTTCGACAAAAAGAAAAGAAGTAAATTTTGTTTTTCTTTAAAAAAAATCTATTTTTAGTTCCATTAAAAAAGATTAAGTAGAAGTAATTGAGAAATGATATAATTGACAAATTGTTCTCTTAAACTATCAAAATGAGGTTTAAATAGAAATAAAAATGTGTACTAAACCGACCCTTAAAAAGAAACGAAGAAATATTAAGTAAAAATATGTTTTTGTGAGGATATGTGAGATAAGAAGGGTCGCGAGGCTTCTTTTTATTCAGTTCATTTAATTTTGATTGTAATTTCTTTTTTGACAAATTGATTGTAATTTCTTAAAACCCTCCTTTTGTACAATCACTTTTTGACGACTTTTTGTGGCAACTTTCTCACTTACTCATATTATGTTTGTACTTTCTCTCTCTATTGTTTTGGTTTTTGTGTCAATACATCATTTTCTTTGTAAAAGTATGGTCCCAAAAGTTATCAATCAAATGGTTGTTCAAATAACACAACTCTTCGATTTTTGTGTCAATACCTCATTTTCTTTGTAAAATTATGGTTGTCCCAAAGTTGTCAATTAAATGGTTAACACAACTCTTTATTAAAAAGAAAATTGTGTTTTTTTTTTTTGACCAAAGAAAATTGTGTTATGTTATTTGAATTCTATATCATTGCAAATTTCTTTAACTTCATTAAAAATGTCGATATTTTTTTGTAATCCTCACATATCGATATTACTTACGCTCGTTTAAAGGGTCGACCTAAGGATCAAACACACAAATATGGAAATTACGAAATTGATGTAATGTTGAATCAAAATGGTCATATAATGACTATGTCGAAGAAAACACATATTATCATGACCAATTTGAAAATTTGGCAGCATCAGATCATGTGGATTGGATTTCTTGCGCAAGAAGTTGCAGGGAGTGATGCTTGAGGCAAGAACAATTACGGATGAGCAAGGAAGGGTCTTTAAGCATATTTAGAAGTGTCTGGCACCGTCAAAAGTTGTCGCATTCTCGAGGAAGCTTCTCCACGATAGGATTCCGTCAAAGGTCAATTTATCATATAGACATGCTTTACCTCCAGAGTCTTCTTTAAATTGTGTTTTGTGCCAGAGGTCTCTGGAATCGTCTGACTCTGACCATTTGTTCCTTCACTGTGAGTTTGCTAGAGGGGTGTGGGAAGGTTTATTTAGATGGCTGGGTTTTCGGTTTCTGTCACTCCTAATATGTTCATACATTGGGAGTGCTGGAATGGTTCATCGACAAACAAAAGGATTTGTAAGGGTTTGCGGTTAATTTGGCATGTAGCGGTGTGGAGCATTTGGAGGGCTAGAAACGACTGTATTTTTAAATATTCAGTTCATAGGTAGAGGAGATTGTGGAAACCCATTAAGGTTCTGTCACGGAGATGGACTTTGACTCGGTTGAAGGTGCCGGCTTGTCTGTTTTGAGATTGGAACCCGGGAGATTGTCTCATGCGTTAGAGACACTGCTGTTGTACTTTTCGAGGTTGAGGCTGGGGTATGCTATGGTTTGCAGCTTACTGGTTTCTGGTTTGATGGCTTATTAGTATATGGCAGCATCAAAATCCTTGATAGTAGCAGTAGGGAGGTTCTGATTTTTTGGGCTTTCTCTTTTTGTTTTTGCTGTTTTGTGGCAGAAGGGTTTCTGGTATATCAGTACCCTGCGAGTTTTGGTGTGCTGCTTGCACACACTCGTCGTAATAAATTTGTTGATTCTAAAAATAAAAGATCATGTGGATTTCAATCTGGAAATGTTCTTTAGACACCCTTTTAAGCAAACCCTCATAATCTTATGTTATGTTCTACTCTTTTTCTTGTTTGTGACTATACCATTTTATGATGCAATGAAATAAGAATAATACACTCAAAATTTCAAACATTGAACGTCTTTTATTTAAAAGAAACAAAACATACTACATCCATGGGAGAAGAACATCATCCCTCTCCCCAACACATGACATAATTTGCAACTCTCACCTACATACGTTACAAGTTACAAGTTAAAATAACAGCCAACCCAATTTTCCCAATCTCTCAGCTACATGGTACCAATAGTGTAGAAGTTATTACCATAAAACTCTTCTCCCTACACATTTCAATAAATACCAAGTGTTGATGACTTAAACTTGGATCTCTATTAACCATTTATACATGTCCTCTTGAGGAACTGGGATGGAGAAGGTTGTCAACCCATTTTCTGAGTTATAGTCGAAATCGGTTTCGGCACCATCTACCGCACACTTCACCGGACGCTGGGAGGAGTAAACTCCAAACTTGCCGCTTCCTCTCACTTTCAAAGCAATAGTTGCTGTTGTCGTTCGGTTAGGACTGAGCGAAGTGGTTAGTTCTGAAACAACCTCGCCATCAAATAGTTCTTGTTTGTTGTCAGAGGCTTTACGGATTTCAACCTCTTCCACAGCTCCTCCTGTGTTGAACATGTCCATTAGGCCTATTGCTGCAAATGATATACCCGGCGCTATTTCCTGGCGAATAAAACATTACATCGGTTAGTATAACAAAACTAGAGGCAGAAAAATTCAAGTAACCAGTGACATATAGCATAGGCTGATTGTGATGTCTTACTTGGATTGGACAGAAATGGAAAAGTTCAAACTCCAGAACCTTAAGTGTCACTGGAATCGAAGCCCCTTTCGGTAATCGAATCGCCTCGCCTGAAAATATGAAGGTGGATTTCATGCATATTGTAACTTACTGAAAGTCAGAATCAAATGCATATTCTTATACACGTTCTATTCATTTGCTTAACTTAATTGTGACTAACTAATATTACCTGATCTGTAAGCATAAACAATAGTCTCTCCATGCCATTCAGCACCAGCTACTTGGTTGATGAGATCAACATCAGAGGCACAAACAGAGCTAGTAAGTGTACCGGGAGATGTATCATGGATGCGAGTTTTCTTCTCTACCTTGCACCACCCAGCACCTTGGCAGTTAAACACACCAACAACTCCAGTACATTTGTTCATGTTCCATATTTTTAGCAAGCTGAAAATTACAACTTAAGTTAATAAACAAGTCCTCAATTTAGTTCTGAGAAACATAGCCTCAAAAGGACGAATATGTTAGAGTTAAGTAAAACAAACCTAGTCCTATCTCTTGCCGGATCAACAAAGAGTGAGTCGCGCGTAGGCCTTCCAGGTAATTGAGCACGGAGAACAGAACCATCCGGAAGAACCAACTTCCTAAGAAGGTCAAAATTGTGGTTGCCTGGCTTATCACTATAAAAATCATCATTAAAAGAAAAAATATATCAGTTAAATATATATCCATTTCAGTATGTATAAAAAACAGGTTTACAACTGGATAATATCGCTGTACCTGACATAAATTGGACATCCACCGATTGCGCGAGCTGCAGCATGATACTCTGCTGCCGGATGTAAACTCTGAAGTCACAAAGATCGATTTGTTAGAATGAAGAAAAATTAACATCTGAAAAAGCAGGCACTGACAAAATTACAATTGGAGATGAATTTGGTCTAACTTACATGGAACATGTCCCAATCTGGCTGCATAAACTCTCCAAGGAAAAGTGAATTGTATGCAACAGACGAAATATGGATGGTGTGGGAAGCGGGATCACGCGGGTAAAAATCATCAGAGGCCCGCACAACAGCAGTCTGCTTAGCACTGTAAAGTCCATCAGTGTTATGACACATGCACGCGATGCATCCATTGTCAGAAAAGTTACGAGCAATGGAAGCCTCAAGTGCATGATGATAGCTGCGAGTAAGTGAGACTCGGCCACCATGTCCAGCACCAAGGGTTTCAATAATGTTTTGCACATCTACCTTCACTCCATCTACTCCACATGAAGCTAAATAAGCATGGAGCTCATCGTAGAAGTTGAAAACCTTCTTTGGATGTACTAGACCAAGCCCATGTACAGACAAGCTGTCCATGACAATGTCGGGTTGGTTTCCCAGTACTCCCGGCGACTGCACTGGATATGCCAAGGCAGTGTCGTAATGTTCCATGCCAGTCGCTGCTGGCTTCACTCCGCCCCAATAACCAGCTAGTGCATGCCATACATAAACATTTCTGTCCATCAACAAAGTAACCAATTAAGAATTCGAATAATTAATTCGCTGAGCAACTTGTCAAACAATCATTCTCTGTAAACTGTTGTCAATAAAAAAGTAAGTTGAGGAAATAGGACCATACTTGACATTGTGATGTTTCTTCACTCCGTCAACTAGATGTTTAAGACCTGATGTCGGTTCGTTGTGCTCTCCATTCTTATTCTTTTGAAATTTAGCATTCTCCTTAATCCCTGTCAACATAGTAGCAAACCTGCAATAATAATTACAATTTAAGACATATCAATTGCAAGTATTTTAATCAGTTTAGTCACAAAAGAACAAGTATTATATTCTTAACTGCGATGTATTATTGAACTGAAAATAGAAAAATAACATTATTATAGAAAGCGATGAGTCTTACTGTGCTCCTTCTTGTACAACACAGTCAGGATCCTTTGCTTTACTTTCAATCTGTTGCCAGCCGTCATCTATGATGAGGAACCGCGGAGGTGTACCTCCCTCTGATAGACTGCAGTTACATTAAACAAATTTCATTCTTTAGTTAATCTTCAAACATCAGCTTCAAATTCATCTTTACTTCATATGAAATGAAACAAACATAATACACAATTTCTCTCAATAATTACCTTTTCAGGCCTTCCTCAACACCTTCAGCTGTTACGTCAGTATAGAAAGCATCCCATGTGCACCAACCAAACATGTCAAGAAAAGATGGCAGCTGCATAAACATATAAAACCAACAGAACAAGGTTAAAAGATCCATAAGATAATCATTATGCATAATTTACATTCATCGGTAATACTTCAAGGAAGAGGGTCTTACTCTTTTCTTCTCACGATGATGAAATGTTTTCATGTGCTTTTCCACAGCCCTTAATAGATCATACAGAAAAAGGAATCAGTACAGCTGCAATTGTCAATATACAAATTCTAAATGAAGAATATATTCTAACTACTACAATGCAAACAAGGTCAGGTACCATGTGTTAAGTCAGGTGTTAAGTCGGTTAAACGATCACGGGGACGCTAAGGGAAAAGTACAAGACAGGCTATGTTTGGATAAACAGTTCGACTAAGCTCGACTGACTAGCCTAGCATGAGACACTCGATGGATAGTGTCCCCAGCTGGGTTCGTCGACTTGACCCAAACACTTATCATATAAGTGTTTTATGTATAAGCTATTTTCTATAACAAAAGATAAAATAAGTTAAACTGTTTTCACATAAGCTATAAGTTGTTTCCATAAACAATCCTGAAGAGCTTATGGAAATAAGCGAAAAATCGTTTATGGACATGTCCTAAGTTTTTTTCATAAGCTCTTCCAAACAATCTCTCAAATGCTTATTCATCCTAACAACCCTACAGTAATGGGAAAAATGTCTTACTTGACAGCTTGGTTGATTACTTCAAAGGGGTTGGTTCCAGCATGCATGTAAACCATGTGAAGGCCTTGATTTGTCTCAACAGCATGATCACCTGCAAAACCAAATCAAATACCAAAAGGAGTTTGATTGGGATACCACCTTATATATATTTTCTCCAAAGCAATAAACTCCATTTGTATGATTCAATTGATTGAAGATTATCCAGCCCCAATTCTATGTGCATTAACGACAGCTCCACCCCACAAATTTTGGCAGACCGGAAGGAACTGAATTAACAGTAAACATAACTAAATTATAAGTCTCATGTAGCCTACACTAAACCGTTTTTCGCATGATAAAGAGTTACTCACCACTCTCGAAGCAGATCTCAATCTCGCTTTTCTCATTGCCTTGTAGAACAGATCGGAATGGACCTTCCAGTAGAGGAAGCAAGACAGTGTAGATGATGGGAGAATTCTGTCCTTCCCCTTCATGGTCTTTGCTCTCTATAAGCATGAATTGAGTCTCCAGAGGAATATCCTTTCCACAAGTTCCCATTCTCTGTGTCATCCACCATAACTTGAACCGGAAGCAACACATGAACCGGAGCCCCCTGCAAATAAAGTCCAAGTGTTTCATTAGTTCTATAAGTTTCAATGTAAGCAGAAAATGGTCAGCAAAAAAAAAAGAAGGTGTGCTACAATAATTTTGACTTCGACATCGTTTCATATCCCTATGACTGCGATTGAGACTACATCAGCCACAACCGTGATTAACTAGAATATCACGGATCACAACACAACCATGATTTATCAGAATATCAAAGATCAAAACGCAACTATAATTTACAAAAATAATAAAAATTGTGATGTGACCGTGATTTAAAACCTTGATAAGTGCATTTGAGGTAGTGAAAGATAGAAGAACTTACTCTAGGATACCAATGGGAAAAACATGGAGGCTTTTGGTATGGGAAGCTGTAGCACCAATGAATGCACCAGTAGCAAGACCATTACCAGAACCTGGAGTCAGCACAACATTTTCTGGGACTCCTTTGAGTATGGTCTTGCCATGGACAACCAAGTTTCCATTGTCAACTGAGATATTATGTGTGATAGTCATATTTCCTCGGCACTTATTCACTGTGTTATCATAGCAAACAATAAGGAGCATAAGATTGGTTGGATCATCAACATCAATATCAAAAGTAATGAAAATTGCAAGCATGAATGAATTAACATTCTAAAAGCTACCAAAACAACGTTGCTTAACACCAAATTTTGTTGTAGCACATCAAATTAACACTACTAACTAAATTTGGGTGTTGATTTTTTGTGAGGAAAAAAAAAAGAATATTGCTTGGTTTTCATTTTGTGACGAAGAGGTATTGGATAAAAATGTGTATATACATTTTTTTTAAATAATACTTTATAAAATAAAAAAATGTAAAATTTAAGCTTAATGCTTTTATGATTTTTTTTTTTGTCAAGTAGCTCTAGTGGCTAAATTCACATATTATGTGTGGGGAATCCGGGGTTCGAACTTCGGCCCTTGCACAAATTATTTATGGTAGCTGATTTATGATTTTTATGCGAAGAACTTAAAAAAAGCAATAATTTTATCAAAAATATGTAAACATATTATTGAGAATTCTAATATAAAAAATATGCATGGTTTATTTGTTTGATCCAATTTTAACGGAAGAAAAAAAAAGAATTGATCTAACAATTATGCTGTCCCAATTATACCCTTGTGATACATAAGGCGGCGTTTCTGTTATAAAAGTAAACCGACTTTAAAAGGGAAAAAACACAAGTACAATTATTCTCAACGTACAATAATTACCAACTTAAAGTTTTATTTAAAAAATAAAATGAAACTGCTATGTATGTGTTAAATGATCCTCTTACCGTAACGTTTGTAGCTTAGAAAGAAGTTGAAAAATGTAAACTGGACCAAGTAGTAACAAATTAATTCAAAGAAAACTAGAAGTGCACTCCAGGAGGGAATGCTTCTTCTATAAAACACACACGCACGAAGCTATGAACTCAGCACAATGATATGATATTTGTTTCTGATTTGTATTATGGAAAAAGAGAGAGCAAGAAATGGGTTTTTATAGTAGTTTGATGGTAAATATCGAGCAAGTTCTAGGACTCAAGATTCTCACACGTGGAATGCGGCGTTCCATAGGATTCATCCTGTCCCATACATGAATTAATTGTTTTTTTAATTTTAATCGTCAATCAATCAATGATAATAAACTATTATAATTTCTGACAGCAAACAACTATCCAAAAAACGGTAAATAATTACGTGTGACTATGATGTGAGAAATTTGCTGAGTTGGAGTAGTGGTTTTATAAACGTAAACAGTACTTATCTTTGGTAATATATAAACCGAAATTATTGTGCATTATTTGTGTGTATAGGTAACAACAAATATGTCAATTCATAAAAATTAGAATTCAGTGTTTTCTAGTTTTCTATCGAGAGAAACTTCAACTTCTCTTTAAATTTTTTTTCTCCTTCGTTCATCGAGAGGGTTAGTTTTAAGTTATTTTTTGATTTAGAATCATCCATCGGCATCTTTTTTCCCTTTTCTTTCAATCTAAATACGTGATTTTCACATATATCAAGTTTTTTTTGTGATTTCGTCGTCTAAGTGCGGCGTTGTGTTGTTCGTCGTCTTGTGCGACGTTTGATTTCACGTCTTATCGCAGTGTTCATTTATTTTCTATTGAAAGATCGGCATCAATCAATTACAAATTCAACCAATGATTTGTGCGTCAACGTTGAAGATCCGGAAGCATGTGAATTTCGGTGACTTTAGTTTTATCATATTATTTCTAGGCATTTTGTCATTTTGTGCTATTAACTTGGGTGTTGTGAGTATGTTCACAGGTTCACCCTTCACGTTTTTAGCGATGTTTATATCTGATGTAATCTATCGATTTGAATAAATGAATATCGTTTTATTTTTGTCAAAAAAAAAAACAAATATGTCAATTCATTTATAATAGTGTTATTTGAAACTCGATGTTAAACTCAATAATGAACTAATTCGGGGAATAAATTACAATGTTTATTAGTGGGAATTAATTAAAAATTAGGTCCTCAATATACTTTTTTTTTTATGATATCTTAAGGTTTTGCGTAGAGATGTTGTGTTTCAATCTCTTATTCATCATGGAGAATTAGGCCCCGTCTGGTTTGAGCTTATTTTGAGCTTATGAAAAATAGCTTATGTAAATAAATAAACTTTTATTTTAATTTGTAAACTCTCACGAACGAAAATTGTATCTTCATAAACTATCTTAAAAACTTATAAATAATACATAAAAACTTATTTATTTACATATGTTGTTTTATATAAGCTCTAAAATAAGTTAATCCAAACGCGCCCTTAGTTTATTGCTCCTCCCAAACTCCCCACCGCATTCCGGACCAAGTTGGTTGGGATGTTGTTTTGAAGTATTTATTTCAACAAAACAATTTGACTTTAAGAATACCCATTCAAAATACTCTATCATTGTTAATTATAAGTAAATTTAATTTTTTAAATTCATTTAATAAATTATGTATGTGGTTCATAATATAGTCCATAATATAGATCACATACATCATTAATTAAATAAGTCTAAAAAGTAAAATTTGTTTATAATTGACAACAAAGGGACTATGTTTTTCTACATTTTGAAAATATTTACTCTCTCTGTCTCATAATAATGAGTCATTTGCATAAAAATATGTCATAAAATACTAAGTCATTTCACTTTTGGATACAATATTATTTTTTTTTTCTTTTTATAACTCATTATTATTACTTTCTTCACTTCCAATTCAATATATTTCACTTTGCATTTATGTAGGGAGTATGTATCAATACTTAACAAGGGTACTTAAAACCATTTTTCTTACTTCTTCATTTATAAATTTTTCTTAATATTTGTGAAATAACCAAATGGCCGATTAATTCAGGACAGATAAAGTACCTCCCTTTTGAAAGTTGGTTTTTCAATGGTGCTTAAAAGAGTTGCACATTTGATAACTTTCAAAGTCTCACATGGATAGCTTTAACCCATTGAATAGCCATCAACTCTATACAGAAAGTGATCATCCTTTTGTTAATACCGCACCAAGATGAACGCATTTCTCAACGTTCTCTTCTCCCTCTTCTGCTTGAAGCATTTACCAGTCACTTCTTCCTTTCCTTTTTTGTCCCTACGTTTTTCAAGAGATCTTAGTGTAATAGTTGTTGAATGACTTCTATCATATTTGAGATTGTATTCTAGAATGGATTCTAAAACAGTAGAACTCCGACACAACTTCAAGTGAGATGTTTTATTTTAGAAACGTTGTGGTCGATAGCCTAATTATACAATTTTAGTCAGTGCCACAAAACATCTTAAAAAATGTAACCTAATATGCGAGACAATCCCATAATAATTTCAAAACAATTTTATTTTAAATGATTATAGTTTTGTCTTTAACTAAAAAGTGATTCAATGAATAGTGGAGTGTGGATATTTGTAAAACATCTCAATGAAAAGGGAAAATTAATAAACTAGGTAATACAAGACTTTATTTTTGGCCAAACAGTATAAATATTGACTAGAAATTCATCTTTACTTAAACAGATAAACGTAGAATATAGGGTTCAAACTTTAGTTCATACTAAATATAACAATGTCTTTATCAACTAAGTTGTGTTCACATAGACAACAATACAAAACTTTTATATGGAAATATGTATTTTTTATTTTTCCCGTTTGGGCACATGGGCAAAGGAAATGGCACGCAAATCTATCGGGTAAGCTCACCTCGAAACTATGCTGCTCATATGCTAGATTGAACATGTTGGGAGCTAGTGGTAGCAGTAGATGTCTGAGAATTATTGTTAAGATCGTGTATAATAAATTATCAATGACGGTCACTTCAACATTTTTCTAAATAATTTTGGTGTATTTTTCTGAAAACTTTTAAAAAAAGTTATGTTTGTTGTAATTTTTGACGATAGGTATTAACCAATACATGATGCAACTACTTGCCTTGAGAAAAAGATAAACCTGAGATTGGGAAAATGGGTTATATATGAAGTTATGAGAATATTGTAGAGCGGTCCAAATATTTTGGATTAGAAACAGTATGCACTTGACCAAAACCAGCAGCAGTATACAGTTTCAAAACTATTGAATAAATCATGTTTTTTTAATAATATTAAAATAAATCATTTTCTTTGATCATGCTATACTTTTCAAAGATTTGGTTGCCAATACAATGTACGTTAACATGTGGGAGAAAAACAAATTGCAGTAACAGAAGTTGCACCATTACACCGCCTTCTATTATAGAGATGGCCCCAGTTGTTTTCTTCTTCTTTTTTAAATCAAATGGTAATAAATACAAACAAAACACAAAACTACGCAACTTGTGCATGCAAAAGGAACACTTTCGTTAGACACTTTCACCCGAATCTAAAACCATAGATCTGTAACTAAGATTCCAAGTCAATCAAAGACTTCTCCAAGTTGTGTAACCTATAAACACAATGCATGAAGATCCTTCACCCAAAGACCAAATTGTATATCCCCGCAATAAAAAGGAAATATATATCATGTGATCAAATATGCACGCTTTGATGACAATGATCCAAAAATCTTGTGAATAATTTCATGCGACTACCTATTTGCCTCCGGGTGTCACTCTTATTTTCAATCCTTGGTAAAAGATACATTCTTTGGTTTTAGGAAAGTTATTGACTCTTCTAAACTCTCACTGACTTGAGCATGGGTGGGAGTCCTTGTAAATACACCATCACCCGTTGATTAGCAATGACGTCCTGCATCGTAAGTCTGTAACAAACTAGCTGTGATCATCATCTTCAATCTGCTCTAGATTTTTGGCAACATTTGTGAAAATCAAGGGTTTAAGCGACGCTAAAGAGCAAATACCATTTAGCTCCTTAACCTCGATCGTAAGACTATTGTTTTGATTGTAAGATTATATTAGTCAAACAAGTTATAGTCGAATAGAAAATTGTTGAATACAAGATAGACAAATCTTTCTCCAATTTCATTGAAGTTCACGCATATCATAGGAGTGTCAGAACTAGTCAAAGACACGTACAACTTCACAATCTAACGTTTTGCTCGTGTACGTTGTTTATAGTGCCACTTATAGAAGTGACTATCTTCATAGAGGCACGTTTTGAGGCAATGTCACACATGAATTAGGAAAACAAAAAATGACGTGAGATGGAGGGAAATAAGTCAATAGTGGGATGTCGCATACAACCAACAACGAAAAGACTCACACATATTAAACACAAAAATAGTCAACAAGGCTAGACTTCGTAGGCCAAAATGTTTTGGCTAGTAGAACTAGATTTGTCTATAAATATCGCACATGGACACACAAAGGCCATCAATTAAATCAGACTATTCTCGCAAATTTATCTTTTATATTTTTACTTTACTTTTAACTTATGCAATTATTAGCATGTATTTGGAATCACGTTGGATTCCCTTCCAAACATAGGAATTTTAACCCTCCAATTTGTAGCTTTACAAATATGTGAAGAAATGTCTTGGGAATGGCAAACGTGAGTTTGGAGTTGCAAACGGCAAACCAAACACTTACTTAGTTTAGCAACTAAAAAAAACTTTGTATTTAGCGTTTTGGAGGAATTAAAAAACCCATGACTAAAGGAAAGAGTCTCTTTCTTGGCGTAACCATTTGATGCGTAAAGAGAATTAAAATTTAAAACTATTAAACGATCACTTAATAGCTGATCACCCGATTAACTAAGTTTGATAACATATGGCTATTGAAAAAGTGGAAATCCAACACAAAATCAGTAGCAGTCGATTATTTCTACTACTTATTTATCCTGCATGATTGAGGATTGGTACGTGGCATATTTCTTACTTATTCATGTCATTATCTTGCCTATATGCCACTTTGACTTGTGTTTGTACATTGATTAATAAAAATGATAATGATTAACCCATTCCAATCATTTCAATAATACGTGTATCTTTTGTCCACCCTGCATAATTATTAAATTTATTTATGTAGTTGGAAACATGAAAGAAAGGAGAAAGGTAAAAAAAAAAAAAAAAACTTTTGGAGACGGTTGGGTGTTGACAAGTCTTTATGTTTAATCAGGCATTCATCTATGGACGACAGTTATTAGATTGACAATCTCAAAATTGTTGTTGAATCAGGCATTCATCTTGGTGTTTGCTTGTTCGCATTATCGTCTAAAGATCTGACCAAGGAAGCATCAAACTCAACCGTCCTTTAGTATTGTGTTGATCAAATATTGAGAACATGATTGTCACGTCGTCGTCATTCATGAGTTTCATCTTGGTGAACTGAACGTTTTCATCTTAGTCGGTCAATGGACGACGATACTCAACATTGTCCACCGTCCTTATGTCTTTGTGGTTGAGTCAACAGTTGATATGACTCAGTTCATCGTTCAGAACTAATAGTGTAACATCGACCCGGATCTTGAACAGATTGGGGTTTCCCTTGTTGTAGTAAATTGTGGCTAACTTGGTGTCCAAATCACTAGATAAATGTTCATGATTCATTGTAGCTTGTTCAGATCTACATGATTGGGGTTGTTCAAATCTACTTAATGCCTTTGTATGTCAGTCATATCTACACAACATAAAAAATGAAAGAAAAAAAATCAATAAAAAACTCATTCAAGCATTTCATCAAACAGATAGATTGTAAAATGTACAATCTTGATTCATTGTGTTATTTCAAGTTTTAAACTATCACATTGAACTTAATCCCCAGTCTAAACAACATTCACAATGTAAACATGCAAACATTTGATCATTTCACAATGTAAACATGCACACATTTGATCATTTACTACCAAAAAAAAATTACATAAACTCTAACCACTAAAATATTATCAATTTAAACAAAACAAAAATTAACATATAAATCATAAAATGTCATTGTTAAAAGATTATGAATAGTTACTTATTATTAGAGTGATGGGTTGCTTAAATTTGAAGAAATTAGATGCATATTGCTTCGAAAGAGTTTGGAGGTTTTTTTTTTTTTTGTGTTTTGAAAGTAATAAGAGTTGTCGTTGTTATAAAATCATAACGCAAAGGCATTTAACTATCGTTAGTTCATTTAGTGAGCAGCAGTTAACAATCGTTGTTAGCGAAACAATAGTTAATTGTCGTTGTGCGTATTTTTGTATTTTCTAAATGTATGTGAGACATTTTGCAATTGAAAAAAGCAATTTTCCTTTAGTTATATGATGGTGCTTATCCAAAAATGCAATTGAAAAAAGCAATTTTCTAAATGTACCTGGTGATGAAGTCATATGATGGTGCTTATCCAATAATGTTTTATATGTTATTTTTAAATAAACTTAAATTGACTTCTATATACGATAAGAAAAGAATTGATTAAATATATATTTCTGTCCTTATATAACTTTCTTATCAATTTGATCCCTACAGATTCATTTTTAGTCTTCAAAGCCCCCCCACTGGAAAAGTGGTTTATGAGCTAGTATACCATATCAACATTTGATCTAGCAAACCAAACTTCTACTTAATCAATTACCTAATCAAAATAGTCAATGATTGTTTCATAATAGCTGGTAAATAATGCAATAAAATTAGAGCGCATGGTTTGCCTAAAAAATGCGACGTTAATATAAAGCGTGATAATTTAGAAATATTTACAACCAGAAATGAAGACTTGTCCAGTCTCTCTTTCACCCTCTCCTTGTCTTCCTATCACAACCTCAACAAACCCAGAAAAAATTACAAACACATACAATACAAACAACATAGTAACACTGCTGGGGACAACATCCTTTTTTTCTTCACCCATAAATGGGGGTGGTGTTGGATAAAGAATTACAATGAAGAGAAGGTTAAAAATAAAAAATAATAGACTTCTTTATCATGTTTTCTTTTTCCAAAAGTGAATTTTGGCATTTTTCTAAAGAAAGTCATCATCTATCGTCATTGTTTTTCATTGTTTAATTGCAATGACCCGTCCTTCATCAATTTCAAGCTCAGACTGTTAAACCTCTCTCGTGAATACTGCCTTGAAGCCTTTCTCCAATCTGTTCCGGCCTTCATCATATTCGCAAATTCCTCATAACTTATCTTTCCATCCTGCAATTTCAAGGGGACAGATATGATCAAAAACTGGTTACGAAAATTCACTAGAGTAGTACAAGACTTTTCTTCAAGGTATCTTCCAAAGCACAAAAGACAAAATAGGAAACCGAAGAAACTTAAAAATACAGCAAAGTTGACTATATATCTGCTTGTTGAATAAAACAAGACAGATATATTGTATTAGCATAGCCACAGAAAAGTAGGAGAAGGAAAATGAATTATTAAGTGAAAATAGACTCACTAACCTTATCTGTGTCCACATCATGCATAATTGCACTAATGACTTCTTCACTGTTTGTTTCGATTTCATCGGATAAGGCATTGCGCAACTCCTCAATCTCAATATACCCAGTTTGGTTTTGATCAAAAAAATCAAAGGCTTTGTGAAGGTGCTCATCATTTCCCATCTTTCTCAGATGAACAGAAATGGCTACATACTCCCCATAATCTAGGTATCCATCCCTGTCTATATCACCCTGTAAAAGCAGTAGCTCTCAAACGTTAGAAGATGAAGAGACAACCAAAGATCCGTGTATAACAATAATTTAACATAAACCGTATATGTAAATGTGGAGAATGGAATCCAGACAAAGGGTGAAAGTAAAACTCACAGCTTCCATAAGAATTTGGAGATCAGAATCGGGAACTTGATGGCCTAGTTTATGCAACCCCGTTCGTAGTTCATCAATGTTGATCTTGCCTCTGTTGGTTGTATCCATAAGATTGAATCCTTCTTTTAATCCGGCAGCTTCTTCTACCGACAAATGCTCAGCAATAACCTGTTCGCAAAAGAGATATTAGTTGTAGAAAGAACAAGTGTGACTTGTTTAAATGGCCATATGGATAAACATTCCAGGGCCGATTCCCAAAGGAACATTCAAACAATGTTAAGAACATTACCCTCAAAGCTCTTTTCTTAAGCTTGTTCATTACGGAAAACTGCTTTAGCCTTGCTCTAACTGTTTCTCCTAACGAAACATTGGGAGCTTTCTTTGCATTTATTAACCATGGATGATCTGTATTTAGTGAGCAAGTAGTGTTAAAATCCTGCTGTTTCCGTGTAGAAAAATTTGAAGAGAAAAATAGTGTTAATTTTCTGAGCAGAATATGAATTGCATGATACCTACCTAACACTTCTTGTGCAGTAAGTCGCCGTTTTGGGTCAGGATTTAGCATCTTTTTCACAAGGTCTTTTGCATTATCAGAAACTTTTGGCCACGGATCCCTTTTGAAATCAACAACAGATCGTATGATTGCTTGTGCAACTCCTTGCTCAGTTTCTTCATTTTACAAAGGAGGGAGAGACAAGATTTAGAAAATCAGAAAGAAAAACAATTTGTGGCATGCATTGATTTTAATGCCAACAATTAATTGAAGCATATTATAATAAATTAGTTGCATGAGCTTCACAGTGACTTAATATTGGACTGCTTAACATTTCGTTCTCTAAGAAGTCAACAAACATCATTACAGAATCACAAGACAAAACTAACCTGCCCAAAATGGAGGAACACCACAAAGTAAGATGTATAGAATAACTCCAGCACTCCAGATATCAACTTCTGGGCCATAATTTCTCTTCAACACCTCAGGAGCCATGTAATATGGACTTCCAACTATCTCATTAAATCTCTCCCCTGTATAAAATAACAACCTTTCAGCAAAATGCAAAGCAATGAAACCAGCAATACGATGAAAATCAAGCAACAATGCAGATATAATCACCATCCAAAAGGTTTACCTGGCTTAAAAAACACTGACAATCCAAAATCTATAGCTTTCAATGCTGCTGTTTCCTTTTTATTTGCAAACAAAAAGTTCTCAGGCTTGAGATCCCTATGCATCACACCATGTTTGTGGCACATCTGAAACAAACAACAAATCAACAATCATGATTCAAGACCACATTCCCAATTTATCACAGCATAAAAAAATTGGAACAAGCCCAAACACATCAATGCAAATGAAAAACAAAAAATCCACACAGCATACAAACACAAAACAAAATCATACACAGCCATCCGTAAAGTCTAGCTCAACTGGCAAATGCCTATATTGCTAGACTGAACACCTTCACTTGGATTCAACTCAGGACCTCACAGTTGTGCGTGTGAGTTTCAGATGGTGTCCATCACTTCCGTTTACGACCGTTGACCCAAAAAAAATAAAAAAAATACACAGCCAAATTCCCAATTAAACCAACCAATAAGATGCATTTACTCTTCACATAATATTATTTCAACTACAAAATAACATTAACAAATTTCCCAAAAACAGCTCTTTAGCACAAATTTCATAAAAACAGCTCTCTAGCACAAATTAACAAAGTAGACTCCATTAATTAAATTACCTTATAGAAAGAAAAAAACACCTAACTAGCATAAAAGTTGATTCAACAAGATCACAAATTCAAAATTAGTAAACCAAATTTCAGTTTTTTTAAATAAAAAAAAAAAAACTTAAACTCCAGCTGATAAATTATTTAAAAAAACATAAATTAAAACTTTTTAAAAAAAAATGAATTAATAATCATCATATAAACTTAAAGTAGCAAAAATAATTGAAATGAAAAACCAAAAAAATAATCAGATCCAAAAAAAGAAAGAAAGAAAAACCTGAACAACTTCAACAATAGTTTTGGTAACAGCAGCAGCAGCACGTTCAGTATAATGTCCTCTAGCAACAATCCGATCAAAAAGCTCACCACCTTCACAAAGCTCCATAACAAGATGAACAGCATTATCATCTTCATAAGTATCTTTCAACGTAACAATATTATTATGCTTTGGCATATGTCTCATTATTTCAACTTCTCTTCTAACATCTTCAATATCAATCGCTGTTCTTAGCTTCTTCTTCGATATCGACTTACACGCAAGTTCTTCTCTTGTTTCTTTGTCTGTGCAAAGATACGTTACACCGAATTCACCTCTACCGAGTTCACGACCGAGTTCGTAACGAGTTTCGATTTCGTTACCTGTTGGATCTTTTAACACGGTTAGTTTTGATGTGGTGTTGTTGTTGTTGTATGCGTAATCGGTTGCGAATGGATTTTCCTTTTTACCCTTCTTGTTCTTTTTGTTGCTTATTTCTTCTCCTGCTACAGCAGGGGTAGCGCAGCAATTTCCCATGGTTTAGAAGAGATCTGGGTTTGGGTTTGGATCTGAGATGAGAATTTCCAAGGGTAAAATCGGTATTATAAAGAAATGAAATTTGAGAGTAAAAGAGGGTTTTGGAGAATAGAAATAGAAGAATGAAGAAAGGGGATTGAATGAATTTAAGGGCGTGTTTGGGTTTGAAATTTGAATGATGATTATAAGCTGAGAGGGTCAAAACTTAAGTTGTTTCGCAGAGACTTCGTCCATCGTCGTTTATCTCTCTCTCTTTTGTTTTTCTCTCTCTTCTTATTCTTTATCACTTTTTTCATTTTTCTTTTTCTTCTAATTTTCTTTCTGTAACAAAAACCCAACTCAATAATGCTGTTTCTTTATCCATCATTGCTGTTTTTCTTAAATTAAAATCAAATATCATTTCTCTTAAACCAATTTATGATGTATTATTGCTAATTTTAATTTTTATGTCATTTTAAAAAATAGCTGATAATATCCCTCAAAAAAAAAAACTGATAATAGTAAGTTTTTTTAATCAAGCTGTAAGTGCAATCATTTTCCAAGAAATATGGAAATTATTTATTTCAGTTTATTTAAATAATAATCTCTTCTTTTAGTGAATGATTCACATGAGTTCTTTTTCTTTGGACTGTAATTCTCCAACTTGGGTAATTTTTTGGGTATTGCAGTTTTTGGGGAAAGCAGGTCAACAATGTAGTTTAGCAGCCAATGGCCATTATTATCACTTACCTAAAAGTTGAATTTTATTTGCCTTTTGTTATTAAAGCATGAAATAGAGTCAAGTGGTTTGGTGGGGGGTTTAGATCATTTTCATATGTAAGGTGTAATAGAGAAAAACTGAAATTATTTTAAATATAATCTTGAAATATAATCTTTTCTTTTTTAAGAATATTTATGAGTGTGCTAAGAATATTTATTAAGATTGTTTTTTTAGTAAATGGTTATTTAAATAATATATCTAATTTATTTGTCTTGTTGGAAACCTCGAAAAGAAGGATGTGTTGGGTATTGGGCTAACTTTCTATATGGAGAAAAGCCTAAATATGTTAGTCCATTATATCTCACTTATATAAGTGGAGAGATGTCATATTAAGGTTGAAAAGAGAGTGTTTTTGTGAGAAGAGTAGCCATCAAAGTCTAAGCTAAGAGAAATTCGTATTGCAATTTTTAGGGTATTTTTCATCTTCTTGTTCTCGTGAGTAAGCTTTTGTTGCTTGGTTGTGTTGGCTACTTGTTGGCACTATTTGTGCATTACTTTTGAGACCCTCTTCTATCCATCATTTGATTATAGAAGAGCTATTTTATTGGTTTGGATGACTCGTAGTTTTTACTCTTACAATGAAGGATTTTTTACGTTAAAATATCGGAGTTCACTCGTTTCTTTTATTCACTTCTCACTATTGTCATTTATTTATTGTTGCTACTCATAGATTCTTGCATGTTAATTTACCATCACGGTGTTTAAAGGATAATGGAGATGATGGATGATGCAGTAACAAATAATTATGGTACTGTTGCGGGTTGTGGAGGAGTTTTGTGGGATCATATATATAATTTTGTCTTCTTTATGGTTATTCATGCAACCTAGGAACATGTTTCATCACTGCAATTGAAATGTAAACAACTATTATCTCCCGTGGAATTTTCACTAGAGGAGGTCCAATACATGTATCCATCGTTCAATTTGTTTTTTATTTAACGTTTTAAAATGAATGGCATAAAAAAATTGGTAGTCATGATTTCACTTGAGAAACATTTCACCTTAGAAAATCCACTAACAATGAGATCAATTTGGTAATGAGGTAATGAGAACAAACTTTAGATTTATTGATAAAGAGAGTAATAAGAGACACCCTTGTTATGGTTTTGTGACCAAAACTAATGGGTTTAAAGCAAAACTTTTAGGGTTCAAAATCTCTCATATATCTTTTGTGAGACTAACCACGTGGTTGATTCTTTTTCAAAATTTAGACTTCAAATGGTAAGCAACAGTCGTCTCTTTAATATTGTTCCACATTTTGCTTCTTTTGCTTTATTAGCTGAGATTAGTGGTATAACCTTTCAAAGTTACCCTTTTTTTTCCTGTTTCTGTTGTGGGGTATCCCCGTTTTATCCACACAAAAATGAGTAAAAGGATTAAATTTACTTTTAGTTTTATAAAGTACGTTACTTCATAAATATCTATAAGAAATTTCGCATATTTCATGCATATTTTCCAACCAACATTTAGTTCCAAACATTGAATGTCTCTTTTCTTTTTTTTTGAAGGATTGAATGTCTCTTTTAATTTATGATGTGGATATAACATGGCTGAAAATTTGGCGTCATATGGCTGTAGTTTATGTTATCTATGTCAGTTTATATGTACTTCAATCTATATAAATTCATTCATAAAATTATTTTGTTGCACAAATTTTTGATCTCCACCTAATTTGTATCTATTGTTTGTTTTATTCATGCATTTGTTTTGAGAGAAACTCTTTTATGGACACAACTATAAATGATCGTATACCCACATGAAATAAAAAATTTAAAACAAAAATAATTAGATCACATCAATCAACATCATTTAGTTTTATTCTCTTTTAATTTTTGCATTTGATGTGAGTGTGTTTAAATATTTATCATTTATAGTTGTGTCTATAGAAGAAAAATGGATAAAGAGACAATTATTGTAAGACGGAGGGAGTATCAACTTATGTTGACCAATTTTTGCTTATATTTTGGGACGGATGTAGTAAATGATAAAGAATTATTGGTGAGACCCATTTAAATATTTTGTTAGAGGGTCTCCAATAAAGCGATTGAGTGCTTATTAGATATAGTTAGTAAAAAAATTACAAAAGAGGAATGTGGACACGTGAGACTCGTTTAAGACTTTAAAATTGAATGTTTCTATGATAGATGTAATAACTCAAAATCAAACAAATTTCAACTTTGAAATAATTTTCAAATTAAAAAATAGTTTTAACTTGTTTTATTAGTTTTAAAATAGCTAATAAGAAAAGAAATTATATTCCTTAACAAAAATATTATATTTCAAACAATTTTTAAAAAAAAGTGCTTTTTTTTTTAGATGCCGCCCTTCCAAAATGCAAATCCAATTTATTTGTCGACGTACTAGTCAAACACTGACGACTTTGACACCCAAAAGAATATGAACTCCAACTCTCCAAGTGCCTACAAAATGTAAATCCTTTTTTTTTTTTTTGGCGTAGTATTGGTCAAACTCGACGATTTTGACTCCCAAGAGAGTATTATAAAATTGAAAGGTGGCACTTTGGGTTGGTCAAACAATGTTTTTTATAGATAAAATGTTTGGTTCTTTGCAACAATTTGTTTATTTATAGAATATCATTTAAATAAAAGTGATTTTAAAAATGAAAATTGACTTTGATATGTCGAGTGTTCTTAGATAGAATTGTTTTCTCTACCTTGTATTTATTTTGATACAATTGAGACTGTGAATTATTTTATTTTGAAACAAAATTGAGACAGTGAATTCTTCTTTGATTCTTGTGTTATTAAGCTCTGTCTAATTGTAGAGCAATCTAAAAAATAACTACGTGTTTAAATCATTAATAATCACTAACCCTGAAAATTTGTATGAAGTGAAATAGTTTCGTCTGTATCATTAATAAGTAAACTTCTTTTACTTACCTTGTCATGTTTCATGCGCTACATCTCGCCTCAAACGAAACAAATATTTCGAGAATATAAATCGACTCAAATTCGATGTCACGAAAGAATTTTGTAAAGAATCGTAAATCGTTTGGCAACGTTACAAGAGCACATATTTTTTCGAGAAGGGAAATAGAGTTTGGACACCAAATGTTTTAACCGGTTGCTTTCACTTGAGTTAAATCAATTTTTATGATTAAAAAAATTGTTATTTGGTAATAAGGACAATTTACTTCTTTTTTTTTCTATACATGATATAGAATCTGAATTAAATTTAATTAGTAATATTTATGTGTTGTCATTAAATATGAGATGAATTAAATTTTCTTGATAGGTGATATGAGATGTCCATGTGGACTTGGTTATCGTTTTGGTTCTCAAATGTATGTATAGTAGATATACAGTATATATAGATTAAAAAAAATAAAAAAGTACAAAGAGAGTGGTAGAGTAAACCAAAATCCTCGATAAAAACAAAAGCAAATTGAAAAAATATAGACGAATAAAGATAGAAAATCTTAAAGTATAAATGTCAACTTCTCAATTTTCACCAAAGAACTAGCGAGGCAAACAATAGGAAACACCATACCTTAATTTCTTTTATCGTCTCACTCTTCTGCTTCATTAATTTGTTCTTCTTTTTTTTGGACTATCAATTGAAATTGTTGACTCGAGTTTCTAGAAAAAAAATGATATCTTCTTTCAAAGGAATATAATAGAAAAAATAAAATAAATTATTTATTGATATTTTAAACAATTTTTACCAAAATGATTTTTATTATAAAATAATGCAAAGTAAAAAATATGAATCCAAAAAGCGGTTCATACATATGGGCCTGAATTCTATACGGTAAGGCTTTGGGCCTATATTTGGTAATGAAATTGGCTAGAAAATTGCTCTTCTCCCATTGAGTTTTGCTTACACCCAACTGAAAAGTCAAAAGTATTCATGCGTGACTTAAGTCACGTTTTGTATTTTCAGTGTGAGTTAACTCACATAGATTGTAATGCAACGCGACTTAACTCAAGCAGATTGTAGCATGCCTACGTGACTTAAGTCACGAGGGGTTTTTTTTGTCAGTTTGTATGGGAGTGAGCAATTTTGGATGAGAGAAGAGCAATTTTCAATTGCCTGTACTCTTTCTCTTTAATAAATGATCTTTTAAATGAATTTTAAGAGTAAACAATAAAATTAATCTCTTACTTTTTAGGGGTTTTTTAAAAAGGACACTGATTTTATCAATAATTTAAATTTTGCTCATACTAATTTAATAAGGTCTAAGAAGGATTTCCAACTGCAACACCTTGAAGTATATAAATAAAAAGAAATAAAGCACAAAAAAATGGGGGACATAAACCAAAACTCTCAAGATAAATAAAAGCAAAAACAAACAAACCAAAACCAACAAAAAGCCTAAAAGCCAAAATAACAACTTTCCACCAAATTACTAGTGTGGCGAGCAGTCAGAAGCACCTAACTGGAACCCTTTGTTAGTCTCAACCTACTGCTTTAACTTGTTCATCTCTTTCCTTGGAACCACCAACTGAAAATGTTGATTTGTGTTTGCCACATGAGCAATCTTTTCCTTCTGACTCATGTTAACCCATGCAAGTCCTAAAACTTGCATATCATGAATAGAATTTTACTGAAGTTTGACAAGTTAGAGTATGTCACCACTATGGATCTACCAAAAGCCCACTGAGCATGATCTTCCAAATGAAGTGATTCTTCTACCACTTCCTCATGCAGCTCTTCACGAAAGTGTCAACTGCATTTGTATCAGATGCTTCGTCCTGATTATTACCTTTTTTTCTTGATATGATGGGAATTCTTGTAAAACATTGTTGCCACCTATCTTCACACTTGGAATGTGATCAACACCATGAGCTTTGGTGTCTGAACTATCTATGTTTACATCTTCTATTTTTATATTTGATGTCGAAGAAGGTAGCTCGGCAACAACAACTTTAGGGTTTTTTTTTTCACTCTGATTAGGTAAATTTTTTATTTTGAGTGCCTCTTGTACTTTAGGTTTATCATGCTTATTGCATTCAAGAATTTTTCCATGCTTCAACTTGTTACATTAAAATACATGATAATACAATGTCCAAAAGTTATTATAAAATTCATGATGTTTTTCATACACAAGGACACATTAAGTCAATATTAACAAACTTAAAACATGCAACATCATGATTTCTAAACTAATGGAAAAAAAAATCTTTATGGTTTTCCAATTATTTTTCAATTTAATCAAGATTGGTGGTAATTTTCTTTAACACATCGAATTGCGAGACCATTTGATCATGATAATTATAACATTCTAAAACTGCTTACATAACTAATTAGAGTGACCACAAACAAACATAAAATCCTCTTGACAAGTTAGGTTCACACTTATATAAATCGTCTTATCTTATTTCATTACTTTATATTTGAGGCATTCACTTGAAGCCTTTCAAGAGATTCTCTTTGATCATGACTCTTCTGTCAATGTAACTCCCTGTTCTTGGTACCACAAGGAGTCAAATGCCCTCAAACTTGTTAGTTCCCAAATTAACTGTCTCTAATGCTTTCAGGATCGAATTGCTGACTGTTCGCACAAACTGATAAAGTGTGATTAATTTATTTTATTTTCACTCACACGAATCCTAAGATGTATACTTTTTAGAAGGTCACATATCCAACTCTACAACAATAACCAAATTTTATCCATTTAAATGAGGTCGGCTACATGTATCAAACTATGTCATAATGTTCTTATTATAAACACTATTTCAATAATCTAACTCATTAATCTCTAGATCTTTTTAATAGTTTCTCTTATGGTTTCTTTAGATCCAACTTATCCATGTGTTTTATTGTCCTCACTACAACATCTATAAATATTTTCACTACATATTCTATTGAAATTTGGAGCCTAACTCATCCTTACAAAACCGGCTTGTAAGGTGAGGATTGTCTCCTCTATATTAACTTTTATCAAGAGTCTTATCTATCCGATGTGGGACTTGGGTTTTTCCCAATACACCCACTCACGTACAACACTCTTTGGGCTTGGTGCGTGAATCAGTAGGTGGCCCTTAAATTCGACAAGCTCTGATAAAATGTTGAAATTTGGAGCCTAACTCATCCTTACAGAACCGGTTTTTAAGGATGAGTTAGGCCTCCGATTTCATTATGGTATCACTTCATATTCAAATCATCTAAACCTAATTTCTACCCTCTTTTTTCTACGTGTCACCCCAATTCTCTAATATAGTCACATATATATCAATTCCCACATTTAACAAGCTTCATAAATTACCAACCAGCTGCACAAAATGATTCCTTCTGTTTTCACATTATATATTCATGCAAGAGAAAGGAAATTTAAGTCGACCAGAAAAGAAAATGATCGACAGGCTAACATAACGTAGTTTGTAAGTACCTTCTTTCAAATGATTAGTAGTTGATGATTAAGATTCACTACCATGTATCTTAGATGTCTTGCATGACCCAGTCACACCCAAAAAGTCAACAATTGCATGTGTATAACATACTTATAACAAGGAATGGTCCATGATGGTTAATTTGATTCTAGAAAGTAGAAACCGTCTAAACCAATAAAGTCAACATTATTATTAATTAATTAAACCAAAGTTTGCCAACGAGAGTGAAGACGACATAGTCTATGATGTAGAATATATTCATACACGTGTTATATATATATACCTCTAAAAATAAAATCTTCAAATCCTACTCAAACATTAGCTAAATACTAGTAATATCTGTTGACAAAATTTGTGTTTCATGGAAGGTTCTTATTAGCAACATTATAATATTAAATGGAGTCTAATTTACGCGTATTGCCGTTGAAATTCATTCACTGTTGGACACTTTCTCTTTTTCTTAAAAATGATTCCCAAGCTGGACCCTATTGGTAGTTACTAAAATTGAAATTTGTCTCCGAGGTGCTAGGGTCCAAAATAATGCATGATTAATTTCATTTTAAATTGAGTGGTACACTCCCAAAATTTGCAAGTTGCAACATAACAATTATGATCTTTTATGTATTTTTGGGTGTGACTGGGTCAAATGGATTCCCAACACTCAAGGAATTTTGCAGTCAATTAGTCAACACGTTAAGAACTCTTGGATCAACTAGTGGTATACACTATATATGTTTGAATTTTTCAACAAAAAGCACTCCGAATCTGGTAAACATTATTACTTTCCTCCTGCATACATACCATCTTGAATAAAGGAATCATAGTTTGCACTTGAGCTATGTCAAGGGAAAGGAGTACCAGTTTAAAGGTTGTATGTAGTTCAATATAAACATCTCTAATAGGGTGAGCACCAAGCAGCCAAATTGGGTATAGTAAGTTACGAGTCAAATTGTCGTGTTCGATTTAAAGAATCGAAAATTGATTTAAGTAGTTTTTACTTCAATGGTGGTTGTTTATACTAATCCAAAACTTGAGATGGACTGAAAAAGAAGAATTAGCAATATGCATAATTTGCAATTCATTGATCAAAATGATACTAAAATAAGTAAAACTGATCAGTACAATCTTTGAATATATAGGCATCAAGTAAACAAGCTACCTGAACTGAGCATGATGATGGTCTTAATTATGCAGGTGGAGTGGAAACATATTAGTTAGCTAGCTGCTTAAAGAAGCAAATAACATAAAACAAACCAAAGCTGCTTTTACATTCTACGTGACAATTTTGTTAGGCTTTTGATTTTGTTCATTAACTAGATTTCATGTTCTTAATTATGCAGTATATATGCAAGTAGATTGATTTTCCCAAACAGTTTTACTTTCAGGGATTTGAAATTTCTTTCTATCAAGATAGTCTAAGTACTAATTTTAAGTTCCAACAAAGAGTAGGATGTGAAATTTTGGAACCGGAAGCCACCCCTTTTAACACTCGAGGGTCAATTCTACGACGGATATAGACATCGTACACGGATATTGACACGTCTATACTCTATGCCGTTAATAATTTGAGAAAATGACAAATCAATGTAATCACATGTGTCAGTGTGGTGGTGGTGTCAGATACTAACATGTGTCGAACTCCAGACACGTCTTTGATAAGAAGTGTCATCCTACTTAATAGAATGTTTATAACTTGTTCAGAACCTAATTCTCTAAAAGTTAAATGTGGTTCCTGAGAGTGATGAAGTTAAACAAGAATATTATGGCCTTGTCTTGAATTAAATTAGATATAATATTGGGTTTAGGCCCTCTTTCATTCCAAAAATGAAAATAAAAAATTAGATACAATATAATTGATTTAGTGTATTGCTTGACATGTTCATATGTTGATGGACAACTTGACATATGAGAAACAACACCATGGACTCAGGGGGTTGGCTAAAACATAAGAAGAAACAAAACAAAATTTAGAAGTTTTTATGTTTTTACTGTTCTATCAGAATTCAACAATTAGATTATATATCTATTCAATAGTATATACTTATGAAATAATACCCTTTTTACTATTTTTACAAAAAAAAAATAATTAAAAAACAGGACCTCTAGAAAACAAAAGTGACTAAAGATTCAGTTTTATGATCATGAAAAATTAAAGGAGGAAATAGAAACTTTAAGAATGACATGTATTTATTCACCAATCACATATGATTGAGAAGAATTGCGGTGGTAGTGGATGATACATGTGATTTCCTTTTTGGTTGATAGATATTTTACCAAAGAAAGACATTTTATCTATCTATCTATCTACCATATATGTTATTTATGTTGACAGTTGAGATGATGTGTCCCGTGTCGGCAACAAGTCCTTTTCAATATTAGCAATTAGCAATGATCAGAAAGAAAGGCCTTCCACTGATGATTCATGGTGCACCAGAAATCACATTTTCTACTGTTTTTTAACTTTAGTTCTCTTTTTTTTAGATTGCTAGCTAGCGTTTGTAAAGATAGTGAAATAATGAAGTATGTATTGAGAAAATGACGCCCGATGAGCTTTTCGACGTTGATTGTGAGTTGGGGTACTTACAAACACTACGAAGTTCAAGTTAGTAAGAGAACGTGAGTGAGAGGTTTGAGTTAGAAGGAATCGTACCTAATAGAACAACCAAGGGTCCTTTTTGTAGGTGAAGGCGCGAAGCTTTATGAAATCAAGGCAGAAGAGCCATTGGGTTGCGGTTACGGACGGCGACCGGGTATCATAACCGTTGGTCCATTATGGAGAGGAGGAGACAATAGGGATCTTGGAAATCCTAAATTCTTGCTCATTGGAGTCTTTGTTCGGTGCATGTCTGAAGCAAGAGCGTTGTGCATAGTAATGGGACTATCATATGATTTGGCCCTCTGTTACGCTTAGTGCAAGACCATCGAGACCAATCACGTGGCTAGTTCAGAACAAAACCTAAGATAAGGTGTGAAATGAGTTCATAATTGAAATGCGGTATTGTTGGAACACTAGTTGAATTTAGTGAGAAATTGGATAAGAAAAAAACACAATGTAAGAACTAGTGTATGTGTGTGACTTAAAAATGTCCCACATCGGTGAGCCACACCAACTAGTAAGTGTTTATATAAGGGTAGAGTGACCTCAAAGGGTGTGCCCTTGGGGTACCCACTTTTGTGAACGGGTGAGCGATTACAATAACAAGTATATATCGCGCGCGACGCCATCCGGCCGGGTCGGAGAATGATATACATTTTTTTTTGTCACTTTTGTGAACGGGTGAGCGCTTACAAAAACATGTATATATCGCGCGCGACGCCGTCCGGCCGGGTCGGAAAATGATATACATTTTTTTTCTCACTTGAAAATGTTAAATTAATTAATTTAGTCAATATCTGAAAGCGCTACACGTACTAATCCGAAACCCAAAACGTGTCACGAATTTTCTGGATATATCCAATTAAGAAACAAAATCGTGGTTACTTAAGGATTAAGCCGAATTAATCCCCAAGTCACTCATTTTCTGTTACTAACTCTCCCTATAAAAGGAGAGCTCGCCCCACTCATTCTTTACAGCGAAATTCACAGTTGAGACTTCCTGTGCTTTTCCTCTCTTCTCCCTCCGACTTGTGTGTTGACGAGTCATTCTTCTCCTTCTACTCTTGGGTCAAAATGATATATATATTTTTTTTTCACTTGAAAATGTTAAATTAATTAATTAATTAATTTAGTCAATATCTGAAAGCGCTACACGTACTAATCCGAAACCCAAAACGTGTCCAGAATTTTCTGGATATATCCAATTAAGAAACAAAACCGTGGTTACTTAAGGATTAAGCCGAATTAATCCCCAAGTCACTCATTTTCTGTTACTAACTCTCCCTATAAAAGGAGAACTCGCCCCACTCATTCTTTACACCGAAATTCACAGTTGAGACTTCCTGTGCTTTTCCTCTCTTCTCCCTCCGACTTGTGTGTTGACGAGTCATTCTTCTCCTTCTACTCCTTTTTGTTCCTTTCAGTTTCGAATAGAGTGGCTACGTACCGTATTTGAGTGGTCTTAATCGAACGATTAAACCATACTAGAGGTGTATATCTCGAGCGATTATATACTGTGCAGTGTGTAATCGTAACAGTGATCTGGGCTATTATCCTGGAGACGGCGTGGTTGTTAGTCTACCTTGCACAAACTTGGATAGTGCCGCGAAACGTCTTAAAGAAAGCGACATGGTCGTGACTCACCCCGGTAATTCTTTTGATAGTAGTTCTGATTTTGAAAATACGAAAACAACAGGTATTCCTTCTCTTACAAGTCCATTCCGTGAAAAAGATTCGATATAAAATTTTAATATGATATTAGAGCCTAATGGTTTTTCTATCTTAAACGATACAAATATGGAATAATTAACCTTGACATGCTGATTTTTTTATATATGGTGTATGTGCAAAGTATGTATCGGTTGATTTTACATAATTAACCTTTGACAAGAATTTGACTATCAACCTTTGGAGGTGTCCTCTCAAACAACTTTTTTTTTATCTGCATGTTTCTAGTTAGAGACCTTAAGAAATCCAAGTCAAATTTAACTCTAATCAATATACTAATATAGTAATAGTGGTAAGAATGGTGGGTTACGAATATTCTTTTATGTTAGTATCTGTAGTAATAGTTACCGTGAGTTTGTAATAATTATGTTATTTAGTGATTTTTTTGTTTGGATTTGCACATGTAGTTTGACAACTTTAGTGACAACTTTGTTTTTCTTTTTTTTTATACGTTAAAAATAATGGAGTGAGAAAAATGAAGAGAGATGATAACAATGTGAGTATGAGAGAGAAAGTTGTTCAAAAGTTGTCTCAAAATAATTGTACAAATATCATTTATCTGATGTGAATAAATGTTATGCGGGATGCGATGTCCATACTTGCACATTAATTACAACAAACATGCACAAATAAGCTGGCCTCATGACATGACAACATTTATTGAGAATGTTGTGAAAGAGCAATGGCCACACAACAATGATAATTTGATTCAACGGAGGGAGACCAAGTTACAAATTTTGTGCAAACTACAGTAGTACATCTTAATATTTCATTACTTAAGTCCCCACATGTTATTTATGGTTCACTAACTGCTTCAAAAAAAAACTGCTTCAAAAATTGGATTTAATGTTTGGAATGTAACAATAATGTATTGCTCTCTCCCCACTAATAGTATCAGTGTACATATTCAAATTTCATATTGTTGAAAATTTCTAAATTTGATGTATTCATGCATTTTGATTGGACAACTCAATTTTCTATTTGAAAAAATTTGATTTAAAAAACAAAGTTAAAATGTGAAATGTCCAATCTTAATTCTCTGCAATCTCCATACGCTGAACAAATTTTGTTTGTGTCCATTATTAAGTGATAAAGTGGATTTGTTAGGGACTGTTACGTAAGCCATTATCTCATTCATATTTTAGAGAAAATTTAGAAGTAGGTAGGCATTAGGAACAATTTGGTGTGGTGTGGGCACTTGTTGCAACTTTGCAAATGCTTTCCAAGAAGTATTAATTAATTAAAGTAATGTACACAAAACACCAAAGTGTGTAACAACCACAATGATCAAATAATTAAGCATGTCACCACACCACTTAGTACACTCACCACATTCAAACACTAATCTATTATCACTTATAAACACTCCAATTGGTTTTCATTAACTATATGATATGATATGATTGATACATATCACCTTATCATGCTATCTTTATATACTTCTTACTGCAATCCATCTTGCACTCTTTAACTAATTTAAAAGGAAAATTATTATCCCTTTTTTTTGTGCCTAAAAAAGTTTCCAATTTTTAAAATATGAAAACTAACTTAGAAGAAAGATTTTTTAGCAGGAGGTCTTCCAACTGCTCTCATAAGGTTTGCAATCTCAAGAACTCTAGCCACTTTAGTCCCTCTTTTTGCCTCTGCTGATGCTTTCTTCTCTTCTGCTTTTCTACGAGCTTTTGCTATTTTGTTTTGTGTCTTCTCCAAGGCTCTTGCTCTTTTCTCTTCCAGCTTCCTCTGCATGACATGTGATTATTTTTTTGGTTCGTTATGAGCAAGAATTGTAATAACTTAATGTACAGAACCCGAGTTATTACTTATTAGTCAACGCTTTGTTTTACTACAATGGTAACGTGTAAAGTAAGTTGAATTTGAGTATTTAACGTGCAAATTAATTTGTTAACAAATTGCTAGATGGTGAGAAACATGTTTGGACCTCTTTTTGCTGTCAATGTAAAAGACACTTTAATATTCAATAATTAGACAATAATGCAGGCCATAGCTATAGGAGTCTGTTGTCACAAAACCACCACCACGTAATGAGGTTAGTGGCTTTTAGCTTCAAATGCAATGCAATGCAAAAGAGGATTATCTTTACTTTGTATGAGTAAAATAGATAAATGATTGTTGATTTAACTTATCTAAAGTGAACAGTTCACTTAATTATAGGATAAAATAAGTAATTTCAACGGTTAATGAGAAAATCAACCATTATTTATAATCTAAGATATCCATGATTTGTTATGCTTATACATATGCGTCATGATATTACTTTTTTTAGACAAATGTTAGTTTGTTAGGGTATGAAAAAAATGTATTTTTAAAGACAGATTAAAAACTAACATGTAAATATGTTAGTTTGTTCATCTCCTAACAAACTAACATTTGTCTAAAATAAATAATATCAAATTTTGGTGACGAGAAAACCAACTTCTAATCTCACATATGTATAAAAACATATGTGACATGGAAAAAATGCTAGTAAAGAGGTATTGAACCCCAAACCTCCTACACAATTTCCTTTAAAAGTTAAATTCTAATTGGGGTGTCTCTTGAAGATTTGAGTGTAGTTTGTAATGGTTAATTGGATATGTTTCCCGTGTTGGCTTAACATCATTTTCTTTAAGTTTGTGATGATTTAGACATTAAATCTTTGGTACTATGTTATCAAGCTCTAGCAAATACCAAATAGCAATGCATGCAATGCAAATACAACAGATATATAAAGGGTACTGCTGACTCTATTATTTATAGAATTCATTGAATAATAAAGGAAACAAGACTATTACTTCTTACTAGCTAGTTTCCCGGCCCCTACACCCCAGTTAGGTTCCTCAACAACCATTAGAAAGTAATTCTTTACCTTTTATCTTAGTATACTAATATATTCATGATATAAATCCATTTTAGAATAATAAATTAATTATACCATAGTAACTCAAGCTAGGCAAGTCTTTTTCTTTAATTTTCACATTCACCCTTTGTCAAGTATTGATTGGTTCAAAGTTGGTTGCAAATAATAAATCCTACTTCATTTTTAGTTTTCATAGTAATCATTAACTAAAATAAGCCTAATCAACCTACTAATTATTACCACAGCATGAAATGAAATACATAACAACGGTTAAAAAAAACAACCTACATGCAAATAACACCGTGAGAAAGAAGAAAGAAAGAAACACTTACCTCAACTTTCTTCATCCATGAAGTAGCTTTCTGAACCTGTTCACTCTCCCAGCCATTGATGACAGCATCATCTCTCTTGAACCTGTTGTTAATCTTAGCAACTTTAGCATTCTGCCAAGCTGATATCTTTGCATCAACTTCCTCTTTCTTTACCCTATCCACCGACACATGTTCTTCTTCACTACCACCTTGAACACTTGAACGTGTACTTCCACCAGCCGTAGTTCTTCTGCTAGTAGGAGATGGAATAGGATCAAAAGGGTTGTTATCTACCACAATCGCCAAAGGGTTGGTTTCTTCCATCATATGATCATCTTCTCTAATCCTCCTCAAATTGTTGTTGTTATTGTTATTGTTATTGTTGTTGTTAGCTGTTTCATGTTCATGAGGACTTATGTTGTTAGGGTCAACATTTGATCCTGCTAGAACTAGAGCATTGAATTCTCTGCTTATAGTTGTGAAGTTTTCACTATCTGTGCTGGCCATGGATAGAGATGATGAACGGTGGCTATGGCCACCGCGGTTGGTTGGTGGTGGAGGAGGTGGAAGTCGAGGCGGTGTTAAGGCATGGATTTCTCTTATTTCTGTTATTTGTTCATCTTCTTGGTTTTCCTCTGATACATGGCTTGTGGAAGTATTTAGATTATTATTCAACATGTATACAATCTCAATAGTACGGAGGGGAAGTTTGATATGAAACAACAAAGTGAAGAAATTTCATTCAAGCATGGTATAGTGATAGTGTGTTTTGAGGTTGTTAGTGAATGGAAATGGTGAGAAGAGTTTGGACCACATAGAGAAATGGAAAAAGGAGACTTAAGAGACTTAAAGAAATAAAAAAAATAAAAAAATAAAAAAAATCTTCATTATTATTGTACAGCTTAATACAATGTCAATAATTAAAGTAAAGGCAGACTAGGATTGATGTGAAAATATCTGGATTTTTTATATAAAAAAATTAGGATAATAATTGGTGTACATATATATCATATGGTGTAACATCTCGAGAGAGAAGTAGATACAATGAATGATGTGATAAAAGGGATAAATCTGTAACGTGATAGAAAAAGAAAAATAAAATGAACTTTTGAATCTATATTGGGTGAAATCAAATGTACAAATATCACTGTTGGGGGAATTTTGTATTATTAAAAAACTACAACACAAGAGTACAAGAAATGTTCAAGTAAGAAAGATATAAACCATAATCAACGTAAAGAAAGAAGAACAACAAAAACAACTCTTTCCACAGTAGAAGTGGTAGCACGCACGCGTGCGTCTACTAGAAGTAAAGATTTTAAGCTTCATAAAATCACGTTAAAATGGCACCATAAACTCACGTCAGCCAATTCAAAAGCCAAACACACAAAATCAACAACCAAAAGTTGTTTTTTGATGAAGAGAATGTTGTGTGCATGTCGATTTTTTTTTTTTACACAAGAAAAAGTTTAGATAAATTTGATTTTGATGGTAAGAGAAAGTTGAGTCAATCAATCAAATTCTTAATCGTCAATAGATTTTAAACTTACTTTCTTGTATTAATTTTATCGACCTAGATGACCTTTTTTGACAGTATATGTTTATTATGAAACTCTCATAGCTTCAACCATTAGAATCAAGTATGAAGCTAATCTTAGTCCACGGTTTATTCACACTATTATGAAGATTGAACCTTAGTCATTTCACTTCTTACTCTAGGTGTATGTGTTTTTTTATGAAAAGAAATTTTGTCTACCAATGCACCTTAAGCTTTTGTTGGACAAACTTTAATCTTTATAGTTGTCTCGGGTCTATCAGACTCTATCTTCTATATTGTCATAATTAATAGGAATGTTAATTTATTTAACTTTACTTATTTAAAAAATTATCAGAAATATTAGTTAAGATTGTTCAATTTAATGTGTTAATGTGACACGTCCATTCAATATGAATGGAATATTCAAAATATTGTCAGTTATGTTTATATTGGTAGGTCTCTGTCATTGCACCTTCTTTTGTTGATAATATCATTGATATACATCTTGTTTGCATTCTCACCATACATTATTAAGTCACCCAAAAAAAAAAAAGAGAAACACAGCACATACTAATCAGCACATTAATAAATACTTGATAATTAAGCTACATGTTATTCATCCGTAAACAGTTTAGAAAAAGTGAAAATAATGCAAAAATAAACAAAATTTTGTATTGTTTTGGACTTTTTCTGACATTTTTCTTGTGTTAGGATAAATTGACTGTTGTGTCGGCTAGAAATTCTGATTGAATCATGAACCACCTAACACAAAAATGAACTATTTAGGAACTTACACGTGTTATGTTGAACACTTGAATCCAAGTAGAAAGGCAATAGTTAATTGGTTATAGTGTCATGATAGCTATTGTTTCTTCCATCCATGCAAGTACAAGTATGCAACTGATGACATCATAGGCTGTATCTTCTAATAGGGCCACGTGTGCGGTCATTTTTCCCTTTCTTCTTAGAGGAGAGGTTATCAAATTAATTTGCCCCTGACTCACGTTAATTGAACTTTAATGGAGTGTCAAAATATCAATAGATGTAGGGTTACTTGTTTTTGTAATTAAGAAAAATAGATTATATCTTATGAGTAATGATGTAAATATTGGTTAAAAAAAAATAACACCACTTTGTGAAGTAATTATTGATGAAAAAAAAAAATATGTTATGAAACTATTAGAATAAGAAGAAGAATAAAGAGAAGAAGAGAGAATAGAGAAAGAGAAGAAAGATGATTATATTATTCTCTTCTTGTGTACAATTATGTTACATATGGTCTTTATTTATAGAGATATACAATGACATGACTTTACCCTTAAGTACTTAAGGGATAAGTATAAATATATGTAACTTAGAAGATAAGTAATATGGTGTCACTTAATATGGTATCAGACTCTCATTTACATATAAGTTTTCATTAATCATTTCTCAATTAGTCTTTAAATTGTTATTTTTCAACCCTTGTCACAATTTTTAGTAGTGCAATCTTTTCTTACTGATACTCCCTCCGTCCATAAGCACCCTTTTATTCGAGACAAAAGGTGCTTATGCATAAGAACGGAGAGAGTATTTGTCTATTCTCGACCCAAATACCATGATAAGGGCACTAATTTCATTAGAGTTGCCATATATTGTATCTTCCTATTCTTTATGAGAAAATTTTACCAGATACTCTTATATTTATATTCTCACTCCTACATTTTATATGAACTATCTATGTCATCCTCGAATATAAACATAAACACTTAAAAAAAAATCTCAAATTGTTTGGATCCATTCCGGATTGCAAATGAGAGAACGAGAATGAGTGTGAATACCGGAAACCTTTTCCTAACATTCTGATTTAATTTTTCATTTTAGAAATCTTTACAAATAATTTATGGTTGGTTTTTTTATTTCTGACCGGAAATCTCTCACAAAGTAAGAAAACATTTTTAAAGATTTGAAAAATTGGGCTTTCCTGTTTGATTGTGAATACCGGAAAACTTTATTCAACTTTTCCGATGTAATGGTGAAATTTGGAAATAAGGATGAAAAATAAAGGTGTAAAAAGTTAAATGATAAAAAGAACAAAGCTTGACATTTTTAACAAAGCTAGTATAGTTGTATTTGGGGGGCTTGTATAGTTGTATCTTCTCAAAACCCACATCAAGCCCAATTGAAATCAGTGGACCCAGAAAACATAAAGATGACTTTCCGGCAGTGTGCTATTTATGCTTTAAGTATAAGAAAATTGCTCTTTAGACATCTATTCTTTGCTCACAGGCACCCAAACTGATCAAAATACTCCAAAGTCTTAATCCAACACGTGAGGTCAATCCAAGTGGGTTTATGTGTTAAATTTTATGAAAATGTGGTTTGCAATTAGAGGGATTCAAACCATGTACACGGAGCATTTGAACTCTAAAGTCCAGATGTGTTTTTGTTGATATTGGTTTAATTTTATTATAAAATTGGCCACTTACCAAGGTATTAAAATTGGCCACAACAATGATTATCTTTTTGTGGAAATGTTTCAAAATGATTAGGTATTTAATTATTTTAAGGTTGCAAATACAATAGTGTACATAATTGAAGTAGACCATACTGCTTACAAAAGCATCCACATCCTATTCTTGTACTATGAAATTAAGTAACCGCAAATATGGACTTTATCAATTTGTCGTTTCTATAAAATAATCGGGTCCTCGAATGGCTTTTGGGTATTAAGGTGCAAATCTCATTTCATAAAATTGGTCAAGAAAACAAAGATGGAATTTAGGAGTAATTAGCTCATTTCCAATCTTGTGTTGTTTTGTGATGTTGTTTTCTTGGCTCGTAATCCAATTTAGCATGAATACACGAAGCACATGTTCAATGTTCTTGAGCTTACTTTGGCTTTCATGTTCTGTCTTTCTTATAATCAAGGAAATTTCATTCAATAAACTGCTAAATTGAAGCACAAGTACTTAGTACTATTCCCCTAAAAAAAGTACTTAGTACTATTAATTCGGTGTAAATTAAAGCACAAGTAATACTATTAACTCAATGTAAATTGAAGCTAGTAATTTTTGTAGTTCTAAACTTCTTATACCAACTCTTCTCCAACACCAAGAATCATCTACACATTGAGTCGTTCAATAGAAAGATTTTTATTTTGAACTACTTGATAAATACATCTTTAAGATGTGTATACATCATGCCAAAACGCAGTAACCTTCATAATCATAATCATTTCACCAACGTTTTTTATTTTGTAAATAAAATTTGCCACATATAATGAGTTTAATGCAATAATCCAAGAAGGGTTCAAGCTACGCATGCAATCAGTGTCCACTAGTAGCTGTGGAAAGTAGAGCAACGCAGGGAACATCATGGCTTAACTTTATTATGCATCCACATCACTTCCAGCCACGCACTAGGCCTGCTTTCTTACGCGTGTGTGTAATATACTACTCTGCATGTATACGACAACAAATCATTGAATATATATTTAAATATTTTTTAGATCAATGATCAACAATGTATATAAACTAAACTCATCGATTTATTAAATTTTGTTGTCCAAACTCCAACAAGTAAAACATGTAACTTATTACATACTGGTTGAAAGACGTACACTAAATTTATTGTTGACAAGTACAAATATTTTTTATAAGCGTGAATATGAGGCTAGACACTGTTACACCATGCAAAATGATGCCATCCCTAATTTTCCAATCCTATTCTAATGTTGACTCGAAATTTAATTCATTGTTGTTTAGTTGTTTGATTAGGATATGACCATGAGAGTGCACCGGAAGAGTGGCAACCTAGGACACCATTTTTTAGGTATCAAATTTTATTTTTTTTAGAATAAAGGTATCAAAATTATTATTTTTATTTATTAGTTAGTATCATATATTATATATATGTTTCTTTTGAATTCACTTTGATTAATTTTACTGATTTTTTTTAAAGACCTAGATTATAAATTAATCTTATACAACAAAAATTCCACAAGAATAATATTTGGATAATTAAAAGAACACAACTTTATTCGTATAAAATACCAAAAATTTCAGGACCGACCATGTTTCCACCTATTTTTAATATCCTTGTGTCTAGAACCATTTATCAATTGTCATTTTAAGGTGTCTTTTGTTGTCTTTCGGGAGAGATGAATTATGATAGGCACAATATTGAAAATGAGTTTAACTTTAACCAAAACTTTTGTCAGCTGGTCCACATTTTTTCTATGATCCATCCACTTACATACCGGTTTCTCAATAGAAAAAAATCGCAATCACCTCTTGCTGGGGTCCTCGAGACTTTGAACTATGACCGGGGTGGAAATCCAATTTGATAGGATAGACCAATGGAAGAAAGAAAGAATAAATTTGAATATGAAAATAAACTTTATAAAAAGTGAAAGGATTATTTGAGAAAGCAACAAAGTAGAAAGCGAATTTCTATTATAATATTTTGTCTTCCAAATTTTGCTATAATTGACAATTTTCTAAAGATTTGCTTTTTAATAGGCACAATGTTGCAATTTGCTTTGTCGATTGATTTTTTAAAAAATGTATGCGATTTGTCTCAATTTTATCATAATATTTTCTTGTCTTTGTTGAACATGAATCTCATCAAAAATTATCAGATTTATGAACGAATTTGAGTCTAAAAATTAACTTGATCTCTAATGTAAAGACGAGATTCAAGTCACATACAACCCGATCTAAACCGTCATTTATACACCCTAATTCCGGATTAGGATTCAACAATATTAAAAAGATTGAGAGCTTTGCTACTTATTCTTTCATTGACTTGAAAGATGGATCTATGAAGTTATGTAGCAGCACTTAAAATATTAAAATATAGTATATGTTAAAATAATATGATTTGCCTTTTCTTGTTTTGGTTTTTTCAAAAATATAATAATATGATTTGCCTTTGCTTGTTCCACCAATCACTCGTTTGTGCTGGTGAATATCCATTTTCAAGTGCTATTTTGACTATCAGCAAAACGTACCGTAGAATAAAAGTCGACGTATTTGAAGGGCTCAAGTCAATAAAAAATTGAAGTGTGACTTTTTCAGGTCAATTAATCTTATAATTATATATTTTTTATATTAATTAACAGTCCAAAAATGAAAATTAACATTATAATTGAAGGCACCTTGATTGCTTTAATATGATAATATGCCCCCCATTGGACTCTCTCCAACGTTACGAATATTTTAACTAACTAATACAACTCCTTTTGTGTTCGAGAAGAGTCTATGCGAGTTTAACTCAATTGTTAAAAATATTGCATTTATACGCAAAGATCGTGATTTGAATATCAGACACTTCACTTCTCCACATTTAAATGTATGAGTTTTAGCCATTAAGTTACTTGATAAAATAAAATCCTTCTGCAGCTTTCTTGGGTCAAAGGTATTAAAAGAAAAATCCAATAATTTGGTCACACACTTGACACTTGCTTAGAATTTAAATGAATGGTTCTGCCGACTTACCTACCACATTGAAGAAAAATTGAACGGTTCTATGTTTCTGTCTTCGTGAAATAAAAGATGCTCAATATTAAGCACTAGTCAAGGGATCATTGGAACATTGTATAAGGACCATTTACCACCTCACCATCAATAAAAAAGCAGAACTTTCCCTTCAAAATGATCGCCAAAATGAGGCCAAGTGTGTGAAGGGAGGGGAATGGACTGTCACCACTTAATGTATCTGTTTTTTCTTTTTTGTTATGTGTATTCTTTTGTATAAACTAAATTTTTCATCTAAAAATAAAGTTTTTTCTTTTAAATTAAGAAAAAAATACGATAATTAAGCCTAAGCATTTTACTTTAAGTTATTCTTTTACATAAGTAACCTCGAGGTCTCTTAACTTAATTTTAATTTTTCAGATTTGTCATTTATCTTTTCTTTAATTTTTTCTTCTTTCAAGTTAGTCACTTAAGTATTAAAATATAATGACAATTGACTATGATAATTTTTCCATATAACACGTTAACCTTTTAATACATAAAAAGACTAATTTGATTTTTCTTAGTACTTTTTTGACCAAATATTTTTTAGTAATTTTTTGACCAAATATTTATTTATGCTGAAGAGACTAAGTTGATGCAAAAAAAAAGGGAAAAAAATGGTAACGTTTTAATATTTAAAAGATTAACTTGAGAGAACAAGGTAAAGAAGGACTTCAAAACTTTAACTTAAATTAAAAGATTCTTAATCAATTTTATCTTATTTTTAATAATCACTATATTACGAGAGTAGGAGGTAAGATTTTACAACTTGAGAGTTTACCTCAACTCGTTTTAGCTATGTAAATTCGAATCGTAAACTCGTACGAATTTACCAAAAATTAAAATTATATAAAATTTATTATATATATATATGATATCTGTAAACTAATATTTAAACAAAACATAACCAATTAACCGCATTTAAATAATATTTAAATAATAAACTTTTAACAATATTAAACAAGATTGTTCGGTACATTTAAACTCTGTTCCATCTTCAGTTCTAACTCTAACTTCAATTGTTCCATTTTCTCATTTAAATATTTGAGCAAGTAATATATTTGAACGATTTCAAATCAATAATAACAAGCTTGAATGCATTCCCTAAACTTCAATGGCATAGCTTCTGAACATAACAAGCATGGGAAAAACATGTTAAGTGTAAAGGCAACATTTCATAATCTTGAGCTTGAAAAAAGAATTGGGTTTTGAAAGAAAATAAGACAAAAAAAATGGCAGTAAATTCGAACGAGTGTACACGAGTTTAACGCATGTTAACTCGGTTAAACTTTCCGATTTCACTAAAAATCGAGTTTACCTCCGAGTTAACACGTTTTCAGCATTTAAAAACGTAAACTCGTACAAGTTTACAAGTTAACACTTGATTTATGGAACATTGAATACGTCTTTGTTTTGAAACATAATTGCATTATTCAACATGTTAGATGAGAGGTTGAAATTCAACATGAAAAAAATGAGAGCATGAGATGGTCCTTTCTCTAGTCAGACTATCAATCCTACTGATGTTCTTAGGGTCGTTCCCACAAAAAAGAGAAATAATATTATTTTGACAACCATTTTGTGACAACCTATGTGATAACTTTATCTCTCATACTCATATTATTTTTTTATTTTCTCTCTCTATTACTTTAGTTTCCGTGTCATTATCTACTTTCCTTTGTAAATTAGTGGTTGTCACAAAACTTGTCGCTTAAATGGTTGTTCAAATAACACACCTCAACAAAAAATTACCTAAAATTCCAAGGGGTTTCATGCCCTCTAATCCATCCCACGAGTGATAGGCATGTGGAATTCATTGACCACACTATCATAGAATGTGTGTGGACTATTCTAATCTGGTTAACCTATCCTCTTAGCATTTGATTTTATAATGCTGATTAAATTATTCTTGTTTGGCTGGCTAGAAGAATTAATTTTTTTGAACAAGAGCTAGAAGAATTAATTTTTGAACAAGAGCTAGAAGAATTAATTTATCACCAAATCAGATGAAAAAAAAGTAGTAGAATCTGCTTCATCAATCATTTATGTCATGTGATGAACAAGGAACCAATCATAGAAGAGGGTTATGTATGTTCTAATCATCATCAAACTACTAATTTATTCTCTATTTAAATTTCAAACATTAACATCAATTCTAAACCTAATAGTCATATTTATAAAAATCTTCGGTCGCATAAGCTCTTGGTGTGGCATTAGGTTTTAGTTTCACTATGGGTTTAGGATTTCGCATAATAATGTTTACGACAAATGCTCTAGAGAATGTTCGGAAGACTCCATAAAAAAAAAGACGGTTTCTTTTTTCATTCTAAGAGTATGTCACACGTCCTATAGAATTTAAATTATAGAATCAGAACGACATAAACATCTCTAAAACACATTAAAACATTTAGGATTTTAAAATTTAAATAAGACGTGAAAGAAACTCATATGGCGGGAAAAAACTGAAAAAATTGTTGAGTGCATTATATGTGTTCCACGATTCATGATGATTGGGCTCTTGAGCCTTTTTTCAACTCATTTAGTTTTTTTTTTATTTTATTTTATGTTAGGAGAGATCAAAATTCAAAACCGGATGGTAATATAGTTTATGTTGACTCAAGAGTGTGTTTGGCTATAAGAGGCTCCTCTATGTTTTTTACAATCATTTGTATAGATTTGCCACATCTATGTGTATAGTTTTTAAATATTTGGCGTATGTATTTTATCAAAAAAGTAATGAATAAGAATTGTGAAAACAAACTTCTCTACGTCACTTTGGTTCTTTTATCCCCACTTGGCAACCAACTTCACCACTTGAATTCTCTTAGAACTTCTAGCACCGCAAGGAAACATAAATCAGGAATAGGATACTCCTTTTTCATTTTTTCCTTTGACTCAATGCTACCCTAATTATTTTAAAATAAAATTAAAAATAAAATAAATAAAAAGGTAAATTTTTCGATGTAACTCATATGATGCTAAACTGCGTAGACCAATTTCTCAAGTATAATAAGATCTTAATTGATAATAATCTTATCAAACTAAAGCATGTCTAAACTTAGGTTAGAATCATCTAAGACTAAAATTATGTTAGAAGATATTCGCGTCATCCGATCTGAGAATCATAGGTAAAAATTGCATAGACCAATTTCCCAAGTATCTAAGATCTTAATCGGTAATAATATCTTCAAACTAAAACATGTCCAAACTCGGGTTAGAATATCCAAAAATATGATTATATTAGAAGATATCCGTGTCGTCTGATCCGAGAATCGCGGGTAAAAAGAGAAATATTTATTTTACTAAAATGAATAAGAAACAAAAAGAAGAAGCTTCATAAGCACCCCCCACAAAGAAAACATAGACAGGTCCTGCCTGCCTGCCCTTGAAGGTTTGTAAAATCAACAAAGCCGCCCCCTTTTTTCTTTTGAGCCTACAAATATGAATTTCTTCCTCACATTTTCTTCAAACCCTCTTTTCCTTTTTCATCTATTTGCTTTATAACATCAACACAAAACAGCTAACTCTGTTCTACCACAAAACAAAATCATCTTTTTAAGGTTCTAAAGAACAGAACAACTCGTTCTTGCTTCGTTTCTTAAGGTAACTTCAACCTCTTCAAGATTTCATCTTTTTTCACATTGCGATCTGGGTTTTGTTTTCTTTGATCTAATCTCTTCTTATTTCATAACCCCATCTGAAAAATTTCATTTTTTTTATGTTTTTTTCTCTGTTTTTTGAATTTTCAATGTTGGTCTAGTTTGGTTGGTTGAAAATTCTACATTGTTTATGTTTTGTTTTTTTGATAATTTTTATATAATATTTTAATTACGATGGATCAGAATGATTCATATAATGGATAAAAATCCAAGCTTGATGATTTCTTTGATAAATATTGTGTTGCTCCTGTTTTCCTGGAAGTTGATGAAATCTGGGTTTGTCTCTATTTGAATCTCATGTTGTATATTGTTTTTTATATTATTTTTTATGCTACTACTTGTAATGTGTGTTAATTTCAGTTGAGATTTTGTTTTCTTATGAATATATTGGCAGATCCCTTAATAATTGTTATGATATTCATATATTTTTTTATGGTTTTTTGTTCAGGGTTTAATCAGGGAATATAGACACATATTTCTCTATGGTAAGCATATTTTTAATCTTTCATTCCATGCTATTTTATTGAGTTACAAAAATGTATAGTTTCAATGAGAATGTTAGTAGTAGATTTTGAATTTGTGAAGATCAAATGTGGATCAAAATGGTTTTGTTTTTATGTGTCTAATTTAATTTCTATTTGATTGTGATCAATAGGGTGAAGCACCAGCATTCCTTGTTGATGACCTTCAAGATGGACCTCTTAATGGTCTTGAATTGAATAATGGAACTTGCAAAACAACTACTGTCGTTGGCGAAAAAACGGTAAGATTATACTTTATGCTTTCGAGATCATATGTTTATGTGTATTTGTTCATTAATTAGATTAGCTAGCTAGCCAATTTATGCCTAAAACAAAAACCGGGCCTCCGTTTGTTTGACAGTATGTCACTGTTGGAGCTGATGATGGAACTTTGTCCATTGACGTTCAAATTTTTGACCGTAGTCTTGGAGAATGGTCAGTTTGAAGTTTCTTAGCCTCATCGCTGTTTTTATAAGGCTTTTCGTTGCTGATATCCATTTTGGATTGCAGGGTTCACCCAACTGTGCTAGGCACCAAACCCTTGTCATGCAATGGACACTCAGCCGTGCTTTTCGAAAACCGGATCCTAGTTCTTAAGAAGGGTTCCAAATCAGATGATCAGATATGGTTTCTAGAGGTGAGTGTTTATAAGAAAGAATATAGTAGATTTCTATGTTGTAGAATTAGTGCTAAATGCTAATTTTTTTATTATTACTAGGTGGACACTGAATATGTTAGGCAGCAGCGGAAAAAATTGGGGACTGAGGTTGTTGCTTGGAGTAAGGGTGTGATAGGCAATGCTGAGAAACCTATTGTTATTAGTGGTCCTTCTGGAGTTGGTAAAGGAACACTGATATCAATGCTCATGAAGGAATTCCCTTCAATGTTTGGTTTTTCTGTGAGCCATACGACCCGTGCTCCGAGAAATATGGAGAAAGATGGGGTCCATTACCATTTTACCGAGAAGAGTGTGATGGAGAAAGAGATTAAAAGTGGAAAGTTTCTCGAATTTGCTTCTGTCCATGGTAATTTGTACGGGACCAGTGTTGAGGCTGTTGAAGTGGTAGCAGATGCAGGAAAAGTAAGTTCCTTCTACTTGACTATCATTCTAGTTCATTTTATTTGAAGCTTGGATATTAGAACATTAAATCATGGGTACGCTGGTGTGCGACATTTTATCCAAATCACCATAGATTTCGACAAGTCTTGCATTTATTCATTCTGAGTTCAGCTAAAGGTTTTATATAAATCATTTATTTTCCTTCAAGTTCTTAGAATTGATTGATTTTTAAGAGCCGTTATTGCTGAACTGTGGATTATAGCTTTGTTAGAGGCACAGCATAACCTCTCATTACATTGGTAGGGTTCCAAATTCCAACAATTTCTTACCTGATATTTAAATTTTTAAATATTCCAGAGGTGCATTCTTGATATTGATGTTCAAGGAGCAAGATCTGTTAAGGCTAGTTCTCTTGAAGCCATATTCATCTTTGTCTGTCCACCATCAATGGAAGAGCTTGAAAAGCGCCTTCGTGACAGGTGAGTAGTGGCTGCTTAGTGATGTATTTTAATTCTAAACTAATCCAAAATTTAGGCTTAACTTAATGTTTTGAAACCAGAGGGACTGAGACTGAGGAACAGATCCTGAAGCGACTGCGTAATGCTCAGGCTGAGATTGAGCAAGGAAAGTCTTCCAATATATTTGATTTCATCTTATACAATGACAACCTTGAAGAGTGTTATGACAGGCTTAAGGTAACTCTCCTGCTAAAGCAAAAAATTCCTCAATCCAGAAAAAGTTCTTATCATCCTAATATACGTATATTCATTGGTGCAGAAATTACTGGGACTTGATGGTTTTGTCGCAGCTTCACCCAAATCAGGTAAGAATTTTTTTAAGTAGCCAAACTGAATGTAAATTTTCAGTTTATAAAGCCGTGAAGATAAATACTGACATGTATAAATCTGTCAATCCAGCAGCACCTAGAGAAGTTAATCTACCAACGGATCATTCGGTGTCTAAAATTGATGACAAAATCATCATAAACTGCATCTCTTCTGGACTTGACAAGGAGTCAAAGAATTTGTAAGCCTTCTAAACACACACACACACACAGATATATATATATATATATATAATACTTGAGTGGATCACCAATTTTGTTTCTTAAACCGTAGACATTGGACCATTTGATTCATAAATTAACAAAATTTCAAAATGATCCCTGAAATTGAAAATCCTTAATGTTCTTTTGGATCACCTTTTGGAATTTTGTTAATTTCAGGAACCAAATTTACCGGGGTCCTATAAATTTTTTTATTTGTTTTAGCACTAAAGGGTAAGGTGCTGATCTTGCAATTGACTTGACAGGATCATGTTGGATGTTTCCTCACTGAAAGGGGGTGCACCTGGAAGGACAAGAGGACTTGATTTTCCAGTCATAGGCTCTATTGATCAGCTTAGCTAACACTCTATGAACTTTAGCCACAACTAACTTGGTTTTTCATCATTCTTATTGTAACTTGCGAAAATGCGACGCTCGACAAGGCATTAGATTTATGCATTAGACAATTTTTTTCACTCTTACTGGCGTTCTTTGATTATTTATGGCAATTGAAATTGACTTGAGTAGTGTTGGTGATGACACATTATTATTCCCTGCATGGGCAATGAGATGATTTTTGTGATTTCGTGTCTCTAATATATTTCATCAACATGGAAGGCAAAATATTCTTAAGCACTCCTAAGATGAGTATATACACCTTGTGTCTGGCTAGATATGGTGTTTCAAGTTTTTTATTTTTTATTTTTATTTATTGATGCTTCATTTCAAGTTAAACTTTTTATAATAAATTGAATTTTTGTGTCTGCATGTTCCATGTTTTGTTAATGCCTGTTTGACAGTTATACATTTGTCCTTGTTGGTAACATTTTCACTATTGAGGGTTGCCCCACATTTAACTTGCCAGTTGCCATCAGTGCTCCAACATCCTAAGGTCTTAAGGATGAGTTGGAGTACTTTTAGCCCTACACATTGTTCTGGTGATGTGCCTCTAAAAAATGTTAGAACAATGATCACTTGTCTCCTCCAAGCTTAACTCATGGTATTGAGTTTAAGTCTAAATTATGAGAATGCATAGTGTTAAAATATTGAGAGAGTTCTGTATATGTGGCTCTTCCTAGTTCAAATATTTATGAAATAGACAAATTGTTTTCGTGTTAAAATTGTATTTAAAAACCAATACCAAGATCACCATCGTAAGTTACATATGGCTGAACAAAATAGAACCTTATTTTGTCCGATCCGATTAATGAAGATCACCATCATTAAAATACATTTGGACGGAATTTTTATTTATTTTTTATATAGTATATGAAAAGAATTAAATAAATAAATAAAAATTAATGTAGAGAAGAGGACAGTATGCAAAGGCCGTTAAACCAGTTTTCAGTTGTGACGAGTGTGCCCACAGGGAAAAGACTTGTCACATCGACTAGTTTTGGCACTAACATACATAAGGGGGATTGAATGTGGTTGAGTTGATGATGTTACAATTAAAAGTTGGCTTAACTATGCCCTCATATCTCACCCAAATCAACTCTAACTAGCCGTTAGCTATTTCATTCATTAATCAATATCAATCCTATGTAATGTATGACGGTTGGTTTAGTCCATCATGTGGGGTAGATGAGCATGCTATTCCAACTTGCTCTTGATGTTGTACCACTTGCAACTGCAAGGTTTGTATTTTTCCACATATAGATATTGCGGTAAAGCTAGAAAGGGAGATCGAAGTACTTTTTCCCTCTTCAATTGAGCACTTTGTAAGGAATTAACTCAAACTTCATAGAGTTGTGGATTCAACTTTTGTTGTTAGCGTGAGACCTTATTGATAAGTAATATATAAATACCTTATTGTTATTTGAGTTTTAAGATATACAATAGTTTTGTTGAGCGTGTAAGAGTCAACTCACGTAAACCTCCATGTTTATAGAAAAATGATCAATTCAATGTGTATCTCGAGGAAGTAACGTCAAGTCCATTATTTAAATCAAATCGATTTTATAATTGAAACTCATTAATCACTTCATTATATAGTATATAATGAAACATGGGATCAAGACAAATCTACAATGGAACAAAATACATAAATTTTGTTTAGTGTTTTGTTTGTTAATTTAAAAGAAATTAATTTAAGTATAAATTGTCAAATACTATTTATTGGTTGGTTATACCAAATATTTTGTGGCACTTGACTTGTGTGGTTGTAGTTGTGTCTTTGATTTGAACCAACGTAGAAAGGGGGGAATGAATGAGGAAAGCAAGGTAATGTGCAACTTGCCATCTGATCTCCCTACCGAACTGTGTTTGTGTGTGGGGACCATGAAAGAGCTTATTCACGGGACCAAGTTAGGGACACATGCCACTGTTGTCCTTCTCTGCATACGCTTACAACTATGATGCGTTTCATTGGTCACCAATTCACGTGCTAGGGTTAATAAGGTGCCATATAGGCAGGCATATAGTATTCAATTCATTGTTTAAATATACACTCTTCAATCTTATACCCTCCGTCCCAAATTGTATGTCGCTTTAGAGAGAAAAATTTGTCCCAAATTATATGTTGCTTTACAATACCAATGCAATATTAATGTTGCTTTTCCTATTATAACCTTAACTATTTATTACTCTCTCTTCTTTCAATTCTTTCATTTATCTTTCCCATATTATTTATTAAGAGCAATTTTGTAAAACAACTCATAATATCTCTTTTCCACACAATATTAATTGCATTTCTTAATTTTTATGAAATGCCCAAAACGTCATACATTTTGGGACGGAAGGAGTACATAAGATTAACTTGAGTCATTAAGATTTGATCTAAAACTGAGTCAAGTTTTGTTGACTCAATTAATATTCATTTTACTGTATATCTAAATAAGTATTATTTTTTAGACTGTTGATGTCCTATGGAGATGTTAACAAGCAATACATATTCATATGAACTATGATCTTATAATGTTTTGTTGAGGAGAATGAATTGGTGAAAGACTAATTTGACATTTTTACAATTATTTGATTATAACTATTGTAACAATATTTTTTACAAGGGGTTTTGCATAATGTTTAGATTTTTGGGAGTTAAAAATAAACTTGACAGACTCTTGATAATTATTAAAAATCTATTGGGATAGTTTGAATACCTTCTTTGTCACGGGAATAGATTGTCACCCGTGAAAACATACGCAGTTTTCTCTGACGCCAAATCTAATCCATTAAACATCTTCTCTCTCTTGATTTTAACATTTAATTTCTCAAATGTATTTATTTTTTAATGGGTATGATTTCGCTAGACTTTTCGGTCATCGGGGAGGATCTAGTCCCCTTTGTCACTAATTTGTTACATATATTCTAACCATAACAATCAATTACATATGATCACAATAGTTTAGCAAGTAGACTAAGATCAATCTCTTAGCCTAATTAATCATCTATACACGAAAATTTTGTATAACCGTTATTGATAAATATTATAGATATGTTTTTAATTTATTTTAATTAAAAAAGTTTTTATAGATATGTTTTATAATGTACCAAAAAATAATAATTATAATTTAGAACCTACCTGATTCAACTGAACCATATAAATGCATTTTAAAGCATAATATCGAATCAGCCTTTTCAACCACTTGAATTGGTATTTAATCTGTTTGCCAATTGATTTGGTTTCAGTCATCTAGAATCAAGTTGAACCGAATCCAATAGAGATTGAACTGATTGATGCCGCACGGGTTTTATGAGTTGGAATAACTATTTAATTATGTAATTTTAATTCATAGAAATAATTGTTTAAACCAATATTCTGTAAGAGAAAATTAAAGTTTATGGAAATTGGAAAAGTTGGGATAAGAAGCGGAGGCAATTTTAGAGGTTTGCTAGTAAAATGTAATTAATTAAAGATTAATGTCGTGAATATATATTTTTAAAGCGAAATTAATTCAACCAAAACTTGTGTGGCGTAATGGCAAAAAGTGTGAAGAATGACCATATGCAACCGGGTTCAACTAAAATTAAAGCTATGATAAATATGAAACAGTAAGATAATAAAATGCAATTCATTAGTTTCACTAAATAATCCCTAATATTCAGACAAAGTCAATAAAACTTTTAAAACCAAAAAAATTGAAATTAATATCTCAAAGAAATTTATAAAAAAAAAGGCAAAGACACAATGTAAGAAGGTGTCTCTGTATAATTCACAAAGCATAGGATAGAAAGAGTTGGGAATTAGTAGTTAATACAAAGAAGAGTAATAATCACGTAATAAAAAAAAAATCAAATTGATAATTATAGAATTTGGATGAGTGGCCAAGATTTTTTTCAAGTTTATCACTCATCATCTCAATAAACATTACCAAATGACAGGAGTGCTATCTAATATATTGCAATAGAAAATAGTTAAATAGGTAAAGAATAAAAAATAAATTTAATGGTTGCTATAAACTCATCACCAATTATTCATGATACACTCTAGGTTTTCTCTTACAGTTTCTTCATCGAGGGGTGGTTTTGGGTCAATTCTTGACCTAAAATCACCCCTCTTCATCTTTTTCTCTCTATTTCAATATAAATAAGTGATTTTCACATAGATCTAGGTTTTTTCTTTGTGATTTCATCATCTAAGTGTGGTGGTTTGTTGTTCGTCG
>Ga0315914_1000280_pt1 | contig 57068 bp, 37 predicted proteins | sample MpolenodulesMG_FD_203920 | JGI IMG/M metagenome (GOLD analysis project Ga0315914, IMG submission 203920) | Medicago polymorpha root nodule microbial communities from Los Angeles, California, United States - elongated nodules | ecosystem: Host-associated > Plants > Roots > Nodule | place: USA...
CATTCTTCTTGGCCATTGCCCATTGGTAATCATGCTCTGGTAGTGTATGGGTAGAAGATATCAATTTCATGTGATAAACAACAATTCATACAGGACTAATACTCAAAAACTACAATGGAATTCTTTTTTATTGGTGCTGATGCTGATTCCTATAAATATTCATTTGAAATTAATTTTCTAATTGAATTCCTCGACGGTTATTGTCAAAATCCCTTTTCATTCCTCAAATATTTTTTCTTAAAATTTCCCTAAACTTGTTTTAATTTTACTTTCCATTCAGTGTGCGGCGGTGAAATCTGCCAGGAGAGAGAGAATTGATTGCAGAAAGCAGTTATTAAATTTAAATCCAGTGTGGTCACGTGTCATGAAACAATATGATCTTATTAAATCCAACAGTTAAATAAAGTGGTACACCGGTGAAGGACTTCATTGAACCCTCACCCTAGAATCCACCCATCGTTTTATCTATGCAATTGATTTTAGTTAATGGGATAAAACATGTTTTTTTTTTTAAAGTGTGATAAAATTTTGTCAAATTTTAAAATGTACCATCTCTATTCTTTTTTTTTTTACAAACATACTACCTCTATTCTTGTGTGTAAGATTTCAACAATCAAATTAAAATATTTAGTAATTTTTACATTAGATTTGTCAATAACGTGTATATTCAGTCAGTTATTAAGATTGAGAAAGTATTAGATTTTTTACCTTTTCTATTTAATTTGTTTTGACCGGCTATTCTTTTTACTCAATTCGATGTATTTTTATCAAAATAACAAGGGTTAGATAATGTTTTTTCCTTGTCAATTGGAATAGTTTTGGCTTATCCCATATATAAAAAAAGTTTTAGATTTTTCCTTTTCATTTAAAGATTCTTCGATTTTAACCCCTCATAACAACTGACTGTATAGTGAAGTCGACACGACACGTATAATTTTTTTTTATCCACTTGGATAAATCTCTTACAAGTCATTTTTTGTTAATAAAATAAATTAAAACACCATCATTGCACGTTTTCCTCTTCTTCCATCTCTCTCATTCATTCAAGATCTTCATCACCATTTTCAAGCTACCTCCTTCTTACCCTTTTAACCCAAAATAGCAGACTTCTGATCCAACATCTGCCCACACCATCATACTCATCAAAATCAAATACATCCATGACGACGAAGATTTGTGATACAGCAACTGCCCTTTTGCCGTCTCCACCCCACCACAACATCGTGTCTACCCCCCACAACGGTGGTCGATACTCTTGATTCAACATCTACCCTATCATGCTCATATTCATAAAATAGCCAATAACTCAAATTCTTCAAAATTAAAACCCAGAAGTATAATCTCAACCTTCTTCCTCATTTTATTCTTCCTCCTCACTTAATTACTAAATAATATTTGTTTACAAGCGAAGCCCGGATAGGAGATACGATACGGATACGATACTGCACCGATACGTCGATACGAAAAAATTTCAAAAATCAAGATACAATACGGCTTGAGATACGTTAATAAAAAAATTATATAATTAAATGTACAATATAATTATAACATTTTTTTAATATGCAAATATATTAACAAACAAAAGAAATCAATCATAAGCTCGTAGCACATCAACATAAATATAAATAATATTGAGACTAAGAGAGTGATGATTATTCAATTACATACACAATATATTCCAAAAAGAGCAGAATCAGTGCTATACTATATCTGAAAGGAACATTATTAGTGTTATACTATATCAATCCAAAAAAGAAGCACTATATCCAAAAAAGAACACATTAGTGCTCAAGAGTTACCTTATTTTAGTTAACATTAATTGGAAAATATCGAGGCAGGATAATTATTGGATACTCTCCTGATATGTATCGGGAAGTATCGGATAATTATTTTTTAAAAAAATAAAATTTAATCTTCGGATACTCTACCGATACGTATCGGGAAGTATCGGGTATGTATCGGTGCAAGATACGCAGGAGATACGATAAGTCATCCATTTTAAAGCAGCGAGGCTTTATCATACACAGGATAAACCAATCACTAATTAATTAATTAAATTAAGTTTTTTTCATTGACCATGTAAAACTTAAAGTTTTTTTAGATATCTTCTAAATAATAACAATAGTAATTATAGTTTAATATAAAATTCATGCACAAGATACATATTTAATTATTATTTATAAATATATAAATATTTTTCAATGATACATGAAAAAAAGCCGGACACATTAACACCATCTTTACAGTTTTGTGATATTTTGACATATTTCTGTCTACCACTTAATTTAATGTTACTAAATTAGTTAAGCTGAGTGTTTTTACCTTCAAAAAATTGAAAAGACTAAATTAATGGATGAAAGTATAGTTTAGAAACTTTTTAATTGATTTTAAATTTTAATAGTTTAAGAATCAAATTGAAGAGATACAAATAGGTTGGAGATTAAATTGTTTTATTCAAATTTTATTCAAGTTCTTTGGTCCTGTTTCTGATGATCACTTTGAATCATCATTATATGCGGATATCGAAAATGCCTTTTGTGTATATCCTAACATTCACAAGTAGATTACCAGTGATACGCTGGATCTGTGTGCTTTCTGTTTGAAGACTGATTGAACAAAAACCAAGAAAACACACATCAACACCAAGCACATTCATACACACAAGAACAATGATAATTTGTTCTTTTATTTAATTTGGAGATGATAGAGAACTAGAAGAAGAAAGATCTCTTATAATTCATAAATCAACCCAATTTTCCCTTTTATCCCAATTGACATTATCCCAACTATGATATAGACCATCTTTCCTCACGGACCAAAATACTTTTTGATGGGCTAATCCACCTTCTTTGTCGCGATTATAAAAATCGAATGATATATGTTGTGGAAACATTCTTAAATCACATATTTTTAAATCAAAGTTGGATAGAAAGGAATAAGGTTTTCTTGGTTCTAAATGGTGTGGAGTACTCCCTCTGTCAAAGCTACAAATCATGGTTAACTCTGCGGAGTCAGAGGGTAGGTCATTGACTATTGAAAGAAATAGTATGTTGATTTTGGACTCGTATAGGTGAGGTTCAAAAATGGATGGACTTGCTGTTGCCCCACTCACACTCACTGATTCACATGAAGTTGTTGAAAAATTCAAACTCATAAGTACCAAGATTGACACAAACACTAAATTTGACATTTTGTTTTCAGTATTTCACTTCACACTAATATTGCTTACTATGTACTCCCCCCTATATATATAGGATGCGGCTCTTATTTGAGTTCCCATAGAGTAAGCATTCTTATAATGACCGACTAATTACAAATGTTATTGTCTTAGGGTCCGTTTCATGGTTAGGATATGATATAGGCATGGTATGATATAAAACTGGATAAATATATGATATGATAAGGACATGATAAACATTAATCATATCCAGTCACGGATCTACGTTGGTGTAAACATTAATCATACCCACTCACACTCACTAATCCACATGAAGTTGACCCCACTTGTTTTATTTTTTTTTCCACAAACAATATTGGGTAATTATAGTTTTTGATGAGAAATAATGAGCCGTTTTGATGCATTGACCCCACATGGAGTAATTCTCCAGACTACAAAGCTTTCTTGACGGAATAAGCCACTGGCCTAGTATTCAAAATTGAACCTCGGCAACTTAAGCCTGCTTACTAACTTTAATAGAGTTAATTGATTTTTATTTTAAAAAAAGACAAATGAAAATGCATGCTTTGTGGAGCAGAAGTGATACATTTGTGAATTTCTTTTATGTGATCATATGACTTTAGACACCGCAATTGGACACTCTTACTAGTCACTACCAAACTGCTAGTAGAAAAAAAATAGAAAGAAAACAAAGAATTAAATAACTAAGTGATGTGTATTTTTTTAAGTGGGTACTAATCTTGTGTCCATTTGATATTTATTTGTTGTAGAGAGCAAAGAAAAGATTATTTCATCTAACACAACTCGCAGCATAAAAGAATTTTCTTTAAATCTTTCAACAATGAATTTTAGGAAGAATCCAATGTGCAACAACATGAGGGATGAATTTCTGAATGAATGTGTGGTCACATATTAGTACATTGAAAATGAATATTTTTACAGCACTTTTAAAATATGAAGACACATAGATAACAATTATAAACCACCAATTTTTTTAACAATTATAAACCCTAGATATTAAGTTGTCTTCAATTTTTGGAGAAATAATAGTATAATTTTTGTAATCTTTTCGCATATACAACATCATTAGTTTATGGTTTGTGCGTTTATAGTTTTTTGTGTATTTATAATTTGTAAATCGACCCCACTTATTAAAATTTCTGGATTCGTCACTGATCATATCATGTGTTTGATGCACACATGATAATAAACAGAATATCATTATAATTAAATGAAAAAATTGCTCTCATAATTAATTAGATATTGTAAAAATGATATGTTATTAATTATAATAGAAAATACATGTTATTATCATTATTTTAAAAATGACAATATTTTAAAAACGGCATAATATCAAGATAATAAATAAGGAATGATCTTCTAATCCCATCAGGATAATTTCTAACCCAGCCTATACTCAGGATAAAAATTACAAAGGAAAGTCAGGATACGATAGGAAAATTGTTTATTTTATCCTATCCCTTTGGTGCATCAAACATGAAATTTAAGCCGGATATGATTAATGTATCATATCTTGTCTCCCTATCTTGACCATCAAACGCACCCTTAGGAACCTGGAAACTTTGGTTCACATTATGAGAGTTTATCCTTTATAGTCTCTTGGGTCTTTAACTAAAACAAACATCACAATCAATATAATTATTTGTTATTAAGAAATTAATTAATTTTGTATGAGAAATAGATATTATGAGTTGGTTTAAAAAATTATCCTTTAATAATGGTATGGAAAAGTTAAATTAAAGAATTGAAAGAAGAGAGAGTAATAAATAGTTAAGGGTGGAATACGAAAAGTAACATTAATTTTTCATTGATATTGTAAAACAACTTATAATCTGGAACAATTTTTTTTTCCTAAAGCAACTTATAATTATGAACAAAGAGTATTATTATTTTTTATAACACTTATGGATTACATTTAGTAAATTAGGGTTTGTCAAACATGTGCAATATTGAACTTGTTAAAACAACTAAAAATATCAATTTTTTTATTGAAAAACAACAACCATTTATTGAAAAGTTATATATTTAATATTAACATAAAACAACAAAATACATAAGCATACAAATACGACTATACTTAATTGTCCCGAATACACATGCCTCTGGACCTGTAACATTGACGACAACAAATTCATTGATTGGATTTGACAGTCTAAATCAAATAGACATCGTAACAACACGGAAAATAAACATAACGCCACACAAAGATAGTTAAACAAAGCAATGTCGCACTCAGACGATGAAATCACGAAAGAAAAAACTAAATATATGTGATATTCACTTAATTAAATAAAAAAGAATGATAAAAGATAAAGAGGGATGAATGAATGACAAAAAAACTAAGAATGTAGGTGACGGTTCACAAGAGGGACTATTTTGTGACAGCTATAAACTATACTATATATTCTCTTAAAATAAATAAATAAAATTATATACTTGTTGGAAGTGTATAAACCATTAATCCTGATGTATCTCAATAACATATGAAACGATTTTAGATTTTCGTAAAAATTTACTTGAATGATTTATGTGATATAAACTTACAATCCAATGGTCAAATTTGAAAAACATGCATTGAGTAAAACGATATTGAGCGGTGTAACATTGGTGTAACTTTTAAGCGGTGTAATTTGATCCATCCTCGTATATATATATGATGTATCAAGTGAGAGGAGTAGTTATTGTGAGAGACGGGAGGCTTCAATTTCAACCATTGGATCAAAATGTATGGTTGAGATTAAAACCCTAAAATGTGTGGTATATTATGTGTATTTTTGTATTGAATTTTTATATTAAGAAAATGGTGTGGTATATTAAATTAAGATATATCATTTTTATGTAGGGTCAATAATGTCATTTGCTAAATATATCTCTTTATTTTCTTTCACTTTCTACTCACTTTCACTATTATTAAATAATCAACAAATCATCTCACTTTCTACTCACTTTCTTCTTACATTCATTATGATTCAAACAAAGTCTTAATATATGAAATGAAAAACCGAAAAGAAAACATCAAATTCATTGCCTGTGTCAATCTTGGTACTTGTGTATTTGATTTTTTCAACAACTTCCGCCGAGTTTTAGTGGATCAACAACAAGTCAACGCATTTTTGAAAAATTGTCATTATTGTTTGGTTGGATAATTATGTCATGGTCAATTATTTCAAATTTGAAGAATCTATGTTATTCCATCAATCTCAAAATAAATGTACTTTTTATTTTTCTTTGTTTTAAACTACTTATCTCTTTTACAATATCAATACAAAATTTATTATTCTTTTCACTAACATACTCCTATTTAATTCATTTAATAATCTAATTACTCCACTAACTATAATTAGTAAGACTGTTTTATTAAATGAAACAGATTTTACCATTAAAATTAATACTAATAATCATTTTTAATAATCGTTTAAAACTCAAAAGAGACACCTAATACGAGACAGAGTAATAAGATGCGTCTTGCTAAAAGTTCCCGTTGGACACTTACTCGGGATCAAATATAGTAAGACTATTTTGAAATTTGTTTGGTCAACCTGTTAAAATTATAAAAAAAAATGATCTTTTCAATACAATTTTGTTTTTGTTTCTTTAAAAAGTCTCTTAGAGACACTAGTTAGCTTGACATTTTCTTTTTAATATTAGTGAATATATTCGATTATTGACCATTTTCTATTTGAGTGAAATTATAAGATTATTTAAAATGCTATACCAATTAATGATTACATTAATTTTGTTGTTTTTATTCTTATGATAACAATGACCAAATTCCCGTGAGCTTAGCTCAGTTGGTAGGGAAATTGCATATTATATGCAGGGGCTGGAGTTCGAATCCCGGACACCCCACTTCTCCACATTTAATTGTGTAAGCTCTAGCCACTAGACTACTTGACCAAAAAAAAAAAAAATCAAAATGTTTGTAATAACTCACCTAGTGGGAACATCGCGTTTCATATGTAAGAGTTGAGGTTCAATCTCAGATTTCCCAGTTATTCACCTTAAGAATGAATTTTTAGTCACTATACTACATGACAAAAAAACAACGTCCAATGAGATTATCATAACAAAATAAATTAAAATACTGCAACCAATGAGAGTATGGCAAAAAAAATTAACTCACATAATATAGCAAACCAAAGTTTGAGGTTCTCACATTTAGTGGCATGTACGTCTCAATTAAGATTATCTCGGTGGAGGAAATCTATTTAAAACCCCTAAAAAAAGTGAAATATCAAGAAAAGATATGCGTCATATGAATTTGGGTCCTGTAAAATAATTAAGAGATTTACTTTTCCCACCCTATGCCTTTCCTCGCGCGCTCTATTTTTTTTCTTCCAAAAATACCCTTTGTCCGGATTATATAATCCGAACTAATTCCGGAATAATAATTCTGGATTTATTCGTGGTTTTTGGCACTTCATCCACCCTGATGGATGATGATGCCAATTATGAATAGATGGATTCGGATTATATAATCTGAAAAGTGTAGAAAACTTCTGGATTATATACTCTAAAACGTGTAAATCACCTCGTTGAAAGTCAACAAATGGGGTGGGAAATGATGTTTCCGGATTACATAATCTGAAAAGTGTTAAAACTGTCCGGATTATATAATCTGAACTGCATCAGCACAGAGGCAGAAGCCATCTCTTTTGGCTGAACCTCTGTTTTGGCGCATTTAGCTTGCTTCTAAACAGACATACCATGTCGGTGACCATATGTTCTAACAGTAAATTTAACTTATAACATAACAATTATCAACGCAACATAATTTTCAAACATAACATTAATCAAATATAATTAAAAATTATCTAAGATTACATAACATTAAAAATTATCCAAATGTTACATCACTAAAATTTATCCAAGATGTTCAAACATAACATAAAACAATCAACTCCTAATAACTACACCCGTACCACCGCCACCGCTGCCACCACCTCTGGCACCACTGCCACCCTCAGTAGCTCCCTGACGACGGTAAACTTCCCCATCACGCACCTCTTTCAATGCATCCTCCAAATTCTGCCATTCCTCAGTCCCTTTCGGCACCAGACCACTTCTCATTACAACATAGATGTGGTCTCTGATGCGGCTCATCCTTCCGCTAAGCTGTAAGTACCCAAGGTCTCCATCCTCCCCAGCAGCTCGCGCATCAAGGACCTCACGCTCTGGTGGCCTCGGCACCGGTACCGGCATGTCAAGAAGAACCATGCGTGGATGGGAATGGCAATAAAACCAATCGATGTATCCATCTACTGCCTCCACATCATGAACTGCACGCTCTCACAACTGCTGAGGTGTCAGCGCATAATCAAGTGCACGGCGAAAGCGGTTTGTGATCTCCGCCAAATTAACATCAGGAGGTGCACTCTCAACGGGATGTCTCGGTATGGTCTGAACCCTCCCAAACTGACGAAGCACCCTCTCCGGTAGATATCTCACCATTCGGTCTCCGTATCTCAGCCATCCAGAGTAAAGGCTGACCTGCTCCAACCGACGTGCCGCACGGTGGTCTTCATATGGGGCAATGACAACCCTCATCAAATCCAGCGCATCCAGATGGTTTCTGTAGTTGTCCCCTGTGTCTAAACCAGACAGTGGTAAAAAAAGCATCGCGCGTGGATCCCGATTCTCTCTATATCCTGCCCATACATCCTTGCTTCCCATACCTAGGAAGTGCTGAAACACCCAAGCCTGCACCAAAGACAACCACATGTAAATATACAAACCATAAACACTTGCATTTAAAAACATAAAACATAATTTTTATTTTATACCTGCAACAAAGTCAGGTATCCTGCCACCTGACTGCAGTTCCAATATGCAGCATTGCTGAGCTCCCTATACAAGTGAGCTAGTGCCGCAGCTCCCCATGAATAACCAGCAACAAGATCAAGGTCTCTAAAGTACCTCAGGTAGACAACATCCACAACCCATTGACTCTTGTCAGTGAAGATCGTGATCCCCACCAAGTATAGCAAATATATGCGGACACACTGGTCCCGCAACCTCCGCACCTCCTCAATCACACCATACTCGGTCACCAAATCCCTCTGCTCCTTCAAACGCCCCTTGAAAATCCTCTCAAAGTAGCCAAATCGGCAATGTGCACCTTTGGTCTTTTCGACCTCTTTAAGAGCATCACCCGTACTAGACCCCAAGTACGTCTCCATCAATTCCATTGCCTCGTCCTGTGATATGGACCCGTGGGACAGGAGCAGCCGTCAATGGGGAGATGCAACAAACGGGCCACATCATCAAGTGTGACTGTCATCTCCCCAAACGGAAGGTGGAAGCTGGAAGTCTCCTCGTGTCACCTCTCCACAAAGGTATAAATCAGACCATGGTCAATCAGGCTATAGCTGGTATCCTGAAGCCAACCAAGGACGGTGCCCTGCAATTTGTCCTGCCACCACTGTGCAACCATGATAGGATGGTTTCTTTATCATGCATCAATTCTATCTTCTTTCCGTTGCTGATGCATTTTAATTTTCCACGCCACTGCAAATAATTAAAAACAATACCTAAACATTAGTTTACACTCATGGCTTCACAAACAGATTTAACAGTACATAAACATGCAGTATCACAAATATCAACATCATTTTCACACAGATTAACATTAATAAAGTGAGTTTAACATCAATAAATACCTTCTTGGCCACGTGCACATGGTACTTCCACAGCAGACCAGTCTCGTGTGGGCCACCAGGATAGTCATCTAGTGGCTTAGGGTCCACCACCTTCTCCTTCTTCTTTCGTCTTCGTCGTGGCTCGGCATCTTCCATTTCCTCATCCATAGCCTAAAGCTCCTCCTCAAGCTCCTGCTCCTCCATATGCTGCAACTCCACATCAGGTTGCTCTTGCTGCAAGTCCATATACTCTTGCTGCTCCGGCTGATGCTCAACATCAGCACGACGTCCTTTAACACCACCCCGACGCCTTGGAACAACACCTTCCTCCTCCATCCGTCGGGTACGCTCCCTCCTATGGGAAGCATGCCCTGCCTCCCTTACGCGCCGAGTAGAGGGCGAAGTTTCTGTAACATGTAAATTAGGGTAATCAAACATCACAATCAAATAGCACAAAACAGAAGCAAAAAAAAAAAAAACATTCTGGGTTTGTCCGGATTTCAAAATCCGGACAGCAACAATCTAGTCTGGAAAACGAGATCCGGATTGCACTCGACCAGAATTTCAAAAAAAAAAATCAACCAAATTAACCATGCATGTGACAGAAATCGAACTTACCTTCCATAATGTTTGACAAGGGTTGAAATGCGGTTCTTTTGAGCAACAAAACTCCAAATTTGGACAAGATTTGTGGTGTTCGGAATTTGGGATAATGTAGAGAGAGAGAGTGGTAAAAGTGAAACTGTAAAATTGTAAAAATGGGGGTGAAGTTCCTTTTGTACTTCGCAAGTGTCCGAAAAACATAATCCGGAATGCATATAGATGTTTCTAGATTATATAATCTGAAGGGCATGTTGGTAATTTGTGCAGGGCGCGCGTGAAGGCCATAGGGTGGGAAAAGTAAATCTCAATAATTAAAGTGTGAAGTGAAAATATTCAAGGATAACTATTTAAAAAAAAATCAAGGAGCATATTTGATTCATAAATTAAAATTAATATTACTCACTTTAGACTTTAAAGTGAACAAGAATCACTTACTCTATAGGAGCTCGATCCGCATCCTATACATACGGGGAAGTACATAGCAATATTAGTGTGAAGTGAAAAACTAAAAACAAAATGTCAAATTTAGTGCTTGTGTCAATCTTGGTACTTGTGTCTTTGAATCTTTCAACAACTTCATGTGAATCAGTGAGTGTGAGTGGGTCAACAACAAGGCCACCCATTCTTCAACTTCACCTAAAGGAATCCAAAATCAACATACTCTTTCTTTCAATAGTCAATGACTTGACCCCTAACTCAGAAGAGTTTCCTCTAATATCAATTTAGGTGAGCTAATTTAGCTTCTTAAAAAAAAAAAGAATTAACCATGATTTGTAACTTTGACAAAGGGAATACTCCACACCATTTGGAACCACGAAAACCTTATTCTTTTGTAACCAACTTTGATTTAAAAGTATTTGATTTGAGAATGTTGCCACAACATATATTATTTCATCTATATGATCGTGACAAAGAAGGTGGATTAGCCCATCAAAAAGTATAAGATTTTTCAACTGGGATAATGTCAACTAGGATAAAAGGGGAAATTGGTTTAATTCATGAATTATAGGATTTTTCTTCTTCTAGTTTGCTATCATTTGCAAATTAAATAAAAGAAGGAATTATCATTGTTCTTGTATGTATGAATGTGATTGGTGTTGATGTGCGTGGAAATTTTTGACAGAGACCAACAGTACTACTGATGTGCGTAGGAACTAAAAATAAAACTGTGAATATTTATAGGGACTAAAAACTTAATTAACCCTGATTAATATATTGCCAAGTTGCAAAGTGGAAGGAAGCATAGATGTTATAATTGATTATATGCAATTGTTAACAACAAGAAGGAAAAGAAAATGAGTAAAGGAAAAAATGGTTTTTGGACAGTGATAGAAGCAGTGAGAGTTATTCTGAGCAATAAGCTGGTATTCTTGTTGATCGCATTATTCACAACACTTCCACTCTCATTTCTCTTGTTCACACTCTCCATCACAACACACACCCTCCGTTCCCATATCTATCACCTCGAAGCCCTCGCTCTTTTCACCTCCACTCTCATGGAAGCACGTCACGTCTGGCACGAATCACGTGACAACGCTGTCTATCTCCTCCGCATCAGAGCACTCTTCTTACTCATTTGCCTCCCTCTCTCCCTCGCCGCCGCCGTTTCATCCGTCCACACCACATACAACTTCATTCAAGGCAAATCAGTTACTGTTAACTCTGTTGTTAACGCCGTTAAAGATAATTGGAAACGCCCGTTGGTCACCTCTATCTTTATTTACGTCATTCTCTTCGTGTTCTCACCCGTGCCACGTGTCATCGTTTCGGGATTCTCATCACCGGAATTGCGATTCGTGATTATGTCGATCGGGCTGGGTTTTGAGGTTTATTTGATGGGGGTCATGGGTTTGGGCATGGTGGTTTCCGTCGTTGAGGAGAGAACCGGGTGGGAAGCTATCACAGTCGGGTCGGATTTGATGCGGGGAAAAAGGTTAATATTTGGGTGGTTACTTTCGGGTATATTCGTTTTGGTTTCGGGTTTTATGAATGGGAGAGTGGAAGTGTTGTTGGAGGGTCCGAATTCGGAGATAAGTGTTTGGGATGAAACGATTTTGATTTGTTCGTATGGGTTTATTGTACTTTTCAGTTATGTTGTTACTACTGTATTTTACTGTTATAATGATGATTGTATTTCACTTTCATCCTCTCTGTAATTTTATTTTATTCTTTTAGATTAGATTTATTTAATTACTCCTTCATAGGAGTAGCATATCTTTCTTGTTTTAGATTCATGTTTTTAAATGGAAAAAAAGTTTGATGTAAACAATGAATTGAATTTCATCCGGCAAGTACTTTGTGTTGACTTAAAGGCGTTATCTTCCAAGTGCCAAAAGTAGCATTTGTAATTTTGATTGTCTTCGATCCTCCCAAACAAAAATGGAACATAAATTTTAACAATCCTTCTATTTTTATTAGACTAGCAATCTCAAAAATGTCATTGTGGTATAAATGTCTGCCAAAATACACGCTTGTATATAAGTTTAGTCCTTCGGTTGCCACGTTGTTTGGATGTTTAACCAGTAACCAATACGTAGAAAACAATAAATTAGTTTATATCTTTGAATATTTTGCATTTGCACTCCTCAATTAATCGGATGAATAATGAGGATAACATCTTAATTGCTTGTATCTCTTTGTTCGTATGGTGCGTGGCCAGCCTACCATCAGTCTGTGCAGCCTCATGACCAAATGGTTAAGCTTTGATATTCAATCAATAAAAACTCCAAAAGTGAATAATGTTGGCAGGGTGAATGGTGATATAACAAGCTTGACCAATTTTTAGGGTAAGAAGATCTGTAACAACTAACACTTCAAAAAAATAAGATATTTTACTGACAAGTTAAGCAAAACTTAAGCGTGGTACAAGAAAGAACAATTATGTGATCAAAGCTCCATCAGATTGCCAAATACTAACAAGTGTGTAAGCAAAACTTTACGGAAATGTCACATCAGAAATCCCATGATATCAAGTATAAAAAAAATATATGAAGGATTACAATTATCTAACATGCACATTCCATGCATCAAGACCCAGATAAAGCCTAAGGCAAGAAAGCAAAAGGATATCCTGTGCATGTAAATGTGAACGGTGTGATTAAGGAAAAATCAAAAACAGATTAAAAGTGACATTGTTTGTCATCATCACTCATTACAATTGCTTCTGAAATCCCATCATGATTTAAGAAATCTTCAGATCGAATCTATAAAATAGTTTTAGCAAATTAATTAAAAGGGGTCAATTAAAAGAAGTCTCCATTCAGTAACAATACCAGAGATATACCCTTTGTGCTTCCCCGTGCTCTAGAACCAACGAATCTTTTGAAATTGAAGTGGTCAAATAGAACTAAACAAATTTTCATACTCAACAAACATAATAAATTATGTTTATAAGCACCTTTTAGACTTCAGCCTGATAGATGCACAACAGAGCCAAAAATATGGAACTAGCATATGATCAGGAAGGTCAGAAGATACCACCATACAATGTCAGATATAAAAGATCAAAAGCCTTCAAATAGGAATCCCCTATTTGGGTCTATTAAAAGAATTCTCTAAGAAATTTCAAAACCAGACTTCCAAATAGAAGCCATATAGACTAAATTACTCCATTTTGAATCCTAGCTGTATCCAACAACGCATTTTCATCAAGAAAGCGTGCTCAGGAAACTCCTCCTAAGTCCTACCCTATGTTTATGTTGTTGAAGAAAAATTCATGAGAGCCAACATTGGACTACGAGATTGAGAGCTAAAGAAGTTCATAATTTTTTAAGGTTCTTGATACTTGAGCTTCTTTGGCTATTGGAGTGACAAGAAGAAATAAGTTGTGTTCGTCATATTCATCGATTAGTACCAAATAAGGCATCTAAATTCTGGGTTCTAATACAACTTATAGTCTGTTTGATACCAGAACACTGACTTTTGAGGTGGTAAGTTATAGTTGTGCAGTAACATAAACGGTTTGTTAAAGTTTGAATTCATAAAACAATTTTGCAGTTAATAGAATTTTTTATTTTCAGATTAGTGCAAACTTCTAAAACAAACGGATGTTCAGCCTTCTGCAACATAAGAGAGGGCAAGAAAGTTTTGCAAGAAACTTGGTGTCCCGAGATTTGAGAAGTTGACACAACTATGTTATGTCATCTCTTTTGATTATCACTGCTATCCAATAGAAATAAAATATAAATTTCAAGTTGAAACTTGACTATAAAATGACGACAATTCTCAATAATTCTGAGCATATTGCTTAAAATGCTTAAAAAAATATAAATTAGCCAGAAACTAGGAAAGCAATGAGTCAATAGTCAGGTAGTCTGGAACTGACCAGGCCAAGATGCATAACGAGGGAGGGTGGCCCATAGGGAGTGACAGAATGCAACTAGAAGTAAATGAAACTGATCATTAAGAAATTCCAAGGTTGTGTATGAGGTTTCACATGTGACAACCTTAACACGGATATGCAGAATTATCAAGACATGGACAGGACAGGGAGTGACAGAATGCAAATAGAAGTAAATGAAAACTAATCATTAAGAAGTTATAGCGGCAAAAAATTCCAAGGATGTGTATGAGGTTTCACAAGGGACGACCTTATCACAGATATGCGGAATTATCAAGACATCAACACGGTGAGAGCTTTAATTAAACAAATTAAACTGAACAAAAACAAGCAAGCAAGGAGCAATCATACACACAAGCACAAAACAGTCTGTCGTGAAAGCTTATGAATATAGGCAAGTGTATCAACAACAAACTATATAATAAACAACCCTTGAAATTAATTCAATGCCAAGCTAGCTCGTTTGCAGATCCTTCATATTCTCATAAATAGAGAATGTACTTCATGAAGCCTACTAGAGAAGTATTCTCTCCAGTCACTATTATAAAGCAAAAATCAACTTTTTAGGTTCATTTAATAAATGAGGTATTTGGTCAATAATATAGACCTTACAAAAGGGTGCCAAAGTTGGTCGCCACTTGGCATTTAAAAAGAAAGAATAAATAACCTGAGTATAGTATATAGTTTTTTTTTTTTTTTTTAAGTTCCCTAGTGGCTAGAAATTCAACCCCAACCCATGCATATAATGCAATGTTCCTACAAACTGAGTTATACTCACGAGGACGTATTTAGTATTTACTTGTCATTAAATAATTATACCAGTACATATTGCTAATATGCAAGACCAGATATATATCTCTCTGATTGCGATATCAAATGGAGGAAACACATCATGCATGAATTAGAAATTACAAAACTAGTAACAATGAACTGCACATAAAAAATGGTAGATTACAATATGCAACGTCCCAAAAAATATAAGAACTCCCAGCGGAATTCAATCTCATCTTCCATTTGTGTTAATTCTGGCCTACTTCATAGTCCTCCTGTGGCTGTAGCCATTTACTGACCATCAAGTCAAGGAAAAACAGTAGTTCTCCAGCCAGGTAGAAGCAGATTTGAGAATGTGAAGCTCGCCGTGTAAGAGATCTCGAGCCATTTGTCTTCTAACAGGAAGTCTTCCACTCAAGGATGAAGAATCGCAAGAATCTAATGACTGCATACACATGTAGAAAGCACATGTTTCAGGACCAGTGTTGGAACAAAAAGATCTTTGAAGTAACTAACATATGGAACATTATAACAATCCTTGTATTTTTATTTGACCAGCAATCTGAAAATTCTCTTGTGATAAAAATGTCCACCCAAATACATACACACTTAAGTTGCCACCTTTTTTCGATGTTTAACCAGTAACAAGTAAACAATAAATTAGATTAAGTCCTTGAAAGTTTACCATAATAGTTGCATTATGCTCCGCAATTAATTGGATGAATAATGAGGATACCATCTTGTGTGCTTGTATCTCTTTGTTCATATCCTGTAAAGGGCGCCTAGCCAGCCTACCATCAGTGTGCGCAGCCTCCATGACCAAATGACTAAGCTCTGGCATTCCATCAATACAAATTCCAAAAGTGAATATTGTTGGATATAGGTGATATAACAAGTTTAACAATTTTTTTGGGTGGAAAGACTTGTAACTATTAACACATAACTCAAAAAATCAAAAAAATAATATTTTTTACACACCCTGAAGAGTGGTACAAGAAAGAATGCGAGCAAGTGCACGAAGTGATTGAGGCACACCCTTCCCTTTTCCTCCAGCGGACTTCACCTCCCTATGTGATCACAGCTCCGTCAGATGGCCAAATACTGGCAGTTATGTAAGCAACACTTTAGAGAAACACCACATCAGAAGGTCCAAGATATCAAACATCAAAAATATGCAAAGGGTTACAACAATTTAACATGCACGTTCCATGCATCAAGACACAGACAAAGCCCAAGGCAGGATAGCAAAGGATGTTCCAAGCTCCAAAACACAGATAAATCCCAAGGCGGGATAGCAAAGGATGTTCCATGCGTCAAGACGCAGATAAAGCCCAATGCAGGATAGCAAAGGATGTTCCATGCACAAGTTACAGATAAATCCCAAGGCAGGGTAGCAAAGGATATCCCGCACACGTAAATGTCAAGATGTGATAAAGGGAACAGATCAAAGGTGACATTGCAATTTAACCGTTGAATGTCGCTAGCTGGGTTCATTGTATGTGCTTAATATTGGTTGAAAGGGAAGGGAAAAGCACACTCATGAGTATTAAAGACAGTTTGGACTCACAATGCAAAATCTTAATATTATATTAGCCAAAAGACCCCACTGCCAAGAATCAGTAAAAAATTCAGAATATATTATCTAAATTATTCAGCAAGACAAATATAAAATTAGGAATAAGTGCAAACTTGATTGTGAAGGAATTCACAAAATGCTTTGAGCCCTTTGCATCTTTGGTTGGAGGCACAAAGTATTGCTGCAAGAGTTCCAATTTTGTCTGACGTAGAGGATCATACTTGGGTATATCGTACTGGATCTGAACCTGAGAAGTGAGAATGATTAGCATTATTATGAATCAAGATAGCTGGTGCAATCAAGTCATATTAACAATAAAAGCCACAAGCCAACGGAGAAAAAAAACACATCAGCCCGCATTGTATGATGCTTGAAATCCAATTGAAAGGAATACCTGATCATAAATGTTGTATGGAATTGTAAAACCAAAGTCCAGCATCAATGTAGCATTTGAAAACTTTCCATATCTTATAAGCACCTGAAACCAAAAAAATGTACGAAATTGTCAACTAGGTAACAAATTTTATAAATTGATAATCAAACAATGACAGGTGATTTGAATATCAGATTGTTGTTTAAAAATAAAGTAACAGGAAGCACAGGTGGATAAAAAAATGTTATATCACAAAAGCCCTCTGCTACCATATCACCTAGCCACCTGTTTTTGTAGGTCGCTGTGAAGAAAATACATGATTCCGAAGCACTTTGAATCTAGGATTCTCATTTAAGTTTTAGTAAGAACAAGAACTAATCTTTTGAAGCTTGGTAAGAAGCTTGTGAGGCTCTAAAAACCAGTGCCAGATGATGGAATTTATTTTTTTCTTTTAAGTTTCCAGTTCTAAGTGAAAAGGACAATTACCATTATTATTGAGCTATACTGCTAGTTTGGTCGAGCTTCTATAATCGGCTTATGCAATAGCATATTTCAAAAGTCTCCAACGTACATGCATTGACAGGGGAATCGTTGACAGTTTAGCTTGGCATACTATAATACTTTACACTATATCTTCTTTCTATAAATTTTATTCACAGGTGAGATACAACACAGCACAAAATTTAATGTAGTGCTGCAGTTTATACAATCATTAAACAGAAGGAATCAACTATGAGTTTTTCAGAAGCAATCCACTGGTTAATTTAACTGAGAAAAATAGGGAAAAGACAAATATGAGAAGAGGCTGTCCAAATCTTAATGATAAATATCCTTTAAAGATTCAACCATTCAAGTTTGCAGAATAGAGAAAAAATAGGTACAATTTCATCACGCAACTACTAATACAAATGCAACGAGAATAGAAGACAATATATACTATATAGTATTCAATAAAATAGTATTTGACCTGTTCACCAGGAACATAATCACGATCAGAGATCACCTGCACATAATTGCAAAATTAAAATTGAAGTGTTCGAATATCTTCACAAAATCATATCATATGTGTATGTAGAATCTAGTTATTCATTTAATTGAGAAGCAATGTATTGTCGACTTTGCATATTTAATTAGATTTAAGAGTCTATTCTAGCGATCTTAGGCTTGTACTAGTAGTAGTATAATACTTGACCTAAATTATTAGAATACATAAGTTTTGATGCTAACCGTTTAATTTCCTTTTTCTGTTCCATTTTTTGTTTCCTATTTTATACATATCAAAATATCAAATGATTTGAGTATCTCATCTCTCGTTTCCTCCTACACAAAATTTTCGACTCTATGTTCTAGAACAAGAATAACTGTGTAGCATGAGATTTAATATGACAACAGTGAAATATTAACGTCCAGGACCATAACAATGGAATTTGACTTATATGTAGTGGGAAAAATGTTATACAACCAATTAATTAAGCTCCAATAACCATTGATAGATTTAATGAAAGGCAAGAGAGGGTACTTCTGAGCATTTATTGTCGTCATCACTCATTACAATTGCTTCTGAAATCCCGTCATGATTCAAGAAATCTGCAAATGGAATCTATAAAATGGTTAGCAAATTAATTAATAGGGTCAAACATAAAAAATAAAAGAAGACTCCATTCAGTAGCAATACCAGAGATAAACCCTTTGTGCTTCCCCATGCTCTAGAGCCAACTGGTCATTTGAAATTGAAGTGATCAAATAGAACTAAACAATTGTTCAAGCTCAACAAAACAAAATAAATTATGTTTATAAACACCTTTTAGAGTTCAACTTGAATAAAGTTGCAAAAGAGGCAAAAATATGAAACTAGCATGATCAGGAAGGTCAGACACCACCAAACAAAGTCAGGACATAAAAGATCAAAGGACTGTCAACTAGGAATACCCGGTGTGCATCTATTAAAGGAATTCTCTAAGAAATCTCAAAACCAGAGTTTGAAAGAGAAACCATAAAGTCTAAATTACTTTGATTTGAATCCTAGCTTTACCCAACAACACATTTTCATCAAGAAAACATGTTTAGGAAACCCCGCCCACCCTATTTTTATACTGTTAAAATCCAATGCTCAAGTAAAACGCCTGAGAGCCAACACGGGACTATCGGATTGAGAACCACTGAAGTTCATAATTTATCAAGATTCAAGATATTTAGCTCTGTTTGGCTTTGGGGTGAAGAAAAAAAACATCAGTGTTCCTCATATTATCAATACCAAATAAAGAGCCTAAAATTTGAGTTCTTATACATTTTATAGTCTGTTTGATACCAGAAAAAAAATGTCTCCGGTAGTAAAATAGAGTTGCTCATTAACACAGACGGTTTGTTAAAGTTCAAATTTTTAAAAACAAAAAACAATATTGCAGTAAGTAGAGTTTATTTCCAGAGAAATGCAAACTTTTCATTTTCCCATTGAGTATAATTTATTGAATGTGGGACTTATAAATTTATTCTTATTAATACTTTAAAAGTAATCTGCTCATCATCCAAACAAAATTCATTCTTTAAATTCATTTTTAAAGTGTCATTTCATTTCCAAATACATTTTTTGTTTAATCTCAGTTCTTTCAGAATCAACTCTCTCAGTACTAATTCTTTCGACGTCGATTCTATTAAGATCTAAAACAAACGGATGCTTAGCCTTCTGGTACAGATAAAGTTGACAGCAGCACAAGTTGACACAAAGAGAGTTAAAAATTCAAGCTGAAACCTGATTATAAAATGATGGTTCTCGTAAAATTCTGAGCCAATTAAATAATAAAATCTTGGGAAAAGTATGACTGAACAGAAACTGGGAAACTATTGAGTCAGTTTGCTGATATAATAGTCAGATAATCTGACACGTGCTAAGTCAAGATGCACAGTGAGGGAGGGTGGAATGATGGAATGCAAATAAACAGTAGGTAAATGAAAACTGATCACTAAGATGTTACAATGGCAACGAATTCCAAGGCTGTGTTTGAGGTTTCACAAGTGATGATGTTTCAGAAGACATCAACGACGTGAGAGGCTCTAACTAATTTAATGTCAAGCTTGCTCGTTTGCAAGTCTTTCATATTCTCATACACAAAGAATGTACTTTATATAGCATACTAGAGAAGGACAAATTTTTCAAGTGCTTGATTTACCTAGTGTGCATGCATGCATGAAGTCCTTCCAAGTAAAATCTCCAAAACTTTGACAAAATGATTGAAAAACCTGAAATAAAAGGACAAAATTGGTCATAAAGAGTATTCAGAAGCTAGAATATTCAATTAGCATCGTTCAACTCAGAATAAAATAAAAGCAACAGCCGAGCTTTTTCCCACTAGCTGAGCTTGGCTGCTACATGTATCAAAATAAGACTATAATGCCCAGTCATGAATCAAGTCCAAACTCCCAAATAATAAACTGACACACACACACACACACACACATACAGGACAAACAAGATTGAGAGATGAAATATTTCACTAAAAAGATCTCTGAGGAGAGAGAAAAAGGGATATCAAAATGTAAAAAGCTCATTGAATGTTCACAAGTGAATTAGACACGCGTGCTCGTCTCTTACCTGTGAGTTCAACTAAATACAACTTGGTTGATTGTTTTCTTCGAGCTGTTAGGCAGTCTAACTATAACCTACAACCTGAGGCCCAACTCCAAAATGCTAAAAAAATGCCTAGCCTGGACATTAATAAGGCTAAAAAGTGTGCTGAATGTTGTAGCTCTTATATTAATTACACACAAATCAAGATTTAGGAGCCGACTTAATTTATATACTTAAATGAATGAGACTCTGAGTGACCCAGTTGCTTGTACTCCTATAGCAATGGAAAGTCCATATAATTTAATTTCTTCCTTCTGATATAAATAATCATCAGATTTTCTATAAAAAAAATAAAAAAAAGTAATTAACTGTATGAGAAGATATCTTGCTATATCCCAAGATAGGTAATACATTGCTCTAGCCAACTGCATAACTACAAATGCAAATAAATGCAGACATGGACAATATATGATAGATAGAATCATAATTCGCGTAAATGGATCAAAACAACTGATGCATTCAATAGACAGGTAAGTATGCAAAGTACTCACAGGCTTGATTGCCAAAAAGTCCTTTTCAATTTGAGACTTTTGGTAAAGAGTTTCCTGATAAACTGAACTTTGACGAATCATCTCCAACTCACTTTCATTCCAAAATATCTATTAAAAAAAAAAAAAATCACAAGACACAGACATAAATAAATTATTTGAAAACATAAAATTGACATTTAAACAAATAAGCTGGTATTAAAATAGCTTATGGTAATGCCTAACACCATACATTGTAAACATAAATAAAGTAAAAAACATGCCGTATTATGCATTTCGGATTGTGGGGGAAGACAGCTGATATAAGGATGCCATTCAGAGTCCTGTCATACAATGGCATGTTGTTTTGTAAAACTTGCAAGAGCTCGAAAAGTCGTAAAAATGTAGATGAAAAGTGTGATACACAATACAAGTACCTGACCCAAATTCTTGTGAATTAAAAGAACAGTAGCAAGTTTTGCAATATTTCCAACATGTTCACTGATAAAAGGTTTGATTTCAGGAGGGAGATTATCCGGAGTTAATTGCTGCAAAATCAGTTAGGAACAAACAAACAAACAAATTAATGATTATGTTGTGAAAGTGATGTAATATACAGAGTTGAAATGGGAGGCGTGTGTGAGTGCGTACCACAGAATAAGGAACTTGTAAAATGCAATCACCGGTTTGTATTGATTTAGAAGCAAACAAGGAGTTTCCATATGAAGAATTGGAAATGGAAAGGGAAGAAGAAATGGTGGAAGAAGATTTGTTCTCCAACCATGGCAAAAAATTGTGGAGAACGGAGTCCTGAGGTTGAAATTTGGGAGAGGGAGAAGAAGAGAAATTGAAAACAACAGTATGCAGAGACCAGCGACGGAGGGTTGAAACCAAAGTGGAGTTGTATATGTGTCGGTCAAAATGGATAGACATGTTTGATCTTAGCTACTTTTGGATTTTGTATTGATGAAATGGGATACATAATTAATTTTTGTCAATTTAATTTATATTCTTTTTTTGTTTTTCCTCCCTTGTGCTGACATCTGGCGGTCAAATATTGGATGGATGTTGATGTGATAATGCAACGCCATGTGGCAATGTTCAATCGTAAAATCGTATAGTTATATGATATACTAAAATTATGCGATGTTTAGTTTGCACTCATTAGTTAGTTTCCGACGTTATACGAGGAGTGTTCATGATTCTTTACAAAGTACACCAAAGTTGATCAAACTATCAACTTTTTTTTCTTCTCCTTGAGTAAAAATTATCTTTTTCCTTAAAACAAAATAAAATCGGATAAAATATTAAAGTAAAAAAGAAGAAAAGAAAGTCCAACAAATGTTGGCTTGGTGCCCAAGGTGGGTCTTCTATAAATTTGAAAAGAATCATACTATACTTCCAAATTGCGAGCGAACATCCCATCCCAAATCGATAGAAACCCTAAACCTTCCTTCTATTGGAGAAGATGGAGTTCGAGACAACTAAGGGTGTGAATGCGATTCAGAGCTTCGATGAGATCGGAATCAAAGACGATTTACTGCGTGGAATTTACCAACACGGTTTTGAGAAACCTTCATCCATTCAACAGCGTGCCGTTCTACCTATCATTCAGGGTCGTGACGTCATCGCTCAATCTCAATCTGGAACCGGCAAGTCCTCCATGATTTCTCTCACTGTTTGCCAGGTTGTTGATACCTCCGTCACTATCTTTTATCATCTTGTTTCCCTCTCTTTATTGTTGTTGTAGTTTGACTTCATTCTTTATCTTGATATGTTTCTTTTTTACTACATTTCCTTATTTCTATTTGTGACAACATTTCCTTTTTTGACAGCATCTTCTATATATCTTATTGTATGTTTTTTTTATCAAATAGTTTGTTGTATTCTTCTCTTATTACAACGTTATTTTCATTTATTTTATTTTGAATTCTTTTGCACAGAGTGCATGTTTTGTATCACGGTGTTTTTGCGGAAATCATGGTGAGCCCCCATGATTTTGCCAAAGTGGCATTGTGGTGGCTCACCGTGATTTGGGCATGTTGAACTATGGCTTTCTTTAATTAATTAAAATATAGATATTAATAAATTATTTCATATTCTTAATGTACTTATTTTAAAACATGGATCATTGTAAGTTTGACTTGTATTTGAGAATGCCCTGTGATGGTCAGTTGGGCTGTTCTTTTGGTTAGCCTGCTCAGAGGTCCCTCCCTCATTTGGTGAATATAAATTGTGACCATTCCTTTTGGGTCAGAAGAACCTAGCAATAAATTTCATAAGTCAAGAGGGCAGCAACTCTATTAATTTTTCTCCGAATGCTAATGGAGCCTATGACCATGACAGGTATACTGTCTATGATTTTGGTATTACTCTCAAAATTCTAACAATTGCAAACTCATTGACACTGAACAAAGTTTACTGACTTAAATTTTGTAATTTTGAACAGGTTACAGGCTTTAATTGTATCTCCGACAAGGGAATTGGCCTCACAGACTGAAAATGTTATTTTGGCAATTGGAAGTTTCATTAATATACGAGCACATGCATGCATTGGAGGCAAAAGTGTTGGAGAAGACACAAGGAAACTTGAACACGGAGTTCATGCAGTGTCTGGGACTCCTGGCCGAGTCCTTGACATGATCAAGAGGAGAACATTGTGCACAAGAGCTATCAAGTTGCTTGTGCAGGTACTTCATCACTTCTATTGATTTTTTCTTTCTTTTTCTCGTCAAGGATTACCTTATATTTTTCTTTTCTATTGCAGGATGAATCTGATGAAATGCTGAGCAGAGGATTTAAAGATCAAATTTATGATGTGTATAGATATCTCCCACAGGATCTTCAGGTTCTCCTTGCCTTCTCTGTCATTTTATTTGGAATGGAATTTCTTCAATTTGAATTTTTTTCTCCAATTACAACCTTGCTAAGTAGACTTCACAAGGTGTGACATACCAGTTTCTAATTCAGACAAATTTAGGTGATAAATAGGGTTAGAGAGGCATGTGACGTGCCTGTTTGATGATTGGTTTTAGTGACCTGACACCATATGAAGGAGTGGAAATGAGCCTGAGGGGAAATTATGTTGTTAAATAGCCTCTATAGCTGATACAAATTTTTGTGAATATGTTGTCTTCATTTGGATTTCAAACTTATGTTAGCCCAATCATCAGAAACTTTACCTCAATTTATAACTTAGTTGGATGTATCTTTAGGGTCTTTGGTCCCAGTTACTGGAGTGATGTGTGTTTTGCTCTTGTTGTAAACTTGTGGAACATTCCTGTCTGCTTTCTTTCCAAACTTATGTAGTCTCTGAATTGTTTAGTTTTTAATGTGTAGGTTTGCTTGATTTCTGCTACGCTACCTCATGAAATTTTGGAGATGACAGATAAGTTTATGACAGATCCTGTGAGGATCCTTGTAAAACGTGATGAATTGACATTGGAGGTAAGCAATTGCTTTTATTGCCTGTGTGTTTTCTGATATTTAACTGGATATTGATGTAATTACCCACCCCCTGATTACAGGGCATCAGACAATATTATGTTGATGTTGAAAGGGAGGAATGGAAATTTGATACTCTTTGTGATCTTTATGATCAGTTGACCATCACTCAAGCTGTTATATTCTGTAACACCAAGCGAAAGGTAAATGGAAATTATAAAGGTTCTGTAGGATCAGTATGCTAGATTATTAGATTGTGTACTCTAGTCTTTATATTTACACATGGTGATAGGTTATATATATCCTTTTGGAACAGGTGGACTGGTTAACTGAAAAAATGCGTAACAATAATTTCATTATCTCATCAATGCACGGTGATATGCCTCAGAGAAAGAGATGCAATTATGGATGAATTTCGTGCTGGTACAACTCGAGTATTGATAACAACTGATGTTTGGGCTCGTGGACTTGATGTACAGCAGGCAAGTTGTTCGCAGTTTATTCTTGGCTTCCTAACTTGTTTGACCAGTCTGTGTGTTTTTTTATTTTTGCCTCTAAAATATGATGAATTCAGACTGCTTCAATATCTAGTATACATACTGCATGAATTATGAAATGATTCTTTGCCATGTTACGAGTTCTCAGTTGGTTAGTTTGTGTTTTTGTTTCTTTCTATGTATTAGATTTATTGATCTTGTCTCTTGTCAAATGCTCTTTGTTTCAGTAAAAGTCTAAATGCTTGATTACTTTGAATCAGAACTAATCTTTCTCGTCAAATACAGTATCTAGTTATACTGCAATTGATAAAAACTAGCTTTTTGCAGTAGGTTTAAAATTTCATGCCAAGTTTTACACAGAATTTGATCCATGTAACCAACCCCACTTAATGGGATAAGGCTTGGTTGTTGTTGTTAGTTTACATAGAACTTGTTTTTACGGCAAAAATATCCTAACATAAACAACTCCACTTAAAACTCAATTTTAATGTAGTCAATTACTCAATTTTACAAAATAAAGTTAGTTCAAAACAACATTTGTCAAATGCTCACCCAAAACACAGTTGAAAGCATAGAATATAATTGCTGACCTGAACAGAAGTAGGAAGATATTATTATTACATACAACAAGGAATATCAGACATTCACAACTGCTTAAACTAGAAACCATAAATATTGATGTTGACTTGATGTGCTTCTTTATTTAATATTTTTTTTGTTAATAGTGGTATTAGTTTTGTGCCCTTTGTGTTTTTATCTTTTGGGTCGGGGTGAAGGTATGCACTCAGCACTAATACAGTAGCATCTTTTTGTTGATAAGAAATGTGACAATTAAATGGAGGAATTCATTGTTGATACTTACCGTGCACTTGTTTCTGTTATCATGTTTCTCTAGTTATTAATTATGATCTTCCAAATAATCGAGAGCTGTACATTCATCGGATTGGCCGTTCTGGACGTTTTGGACGAAAGGTATTGGAAACGTTAAATTAGTTGAATTAATGTTTCTTAAGTAAGTAGTTAGTATGGTTTTCAATTCATATTACTTGTTTCTTATAGTTGGGCCTAATCATGGTCTGCAGGGTGTAGCTATAAATTTTGTGAAAAGCGATGATATCAAGATCTTAAGAGATATTGAGCAATATTACAGTATTCAGATTCTTGATCTGCAAATGAATGTTGCTGATCTTATATAAAAGGGCATGCAGTATATGTTTGTCAAATTTATGCTAGGAATTGGCGTTTGATTGTAGTTTTGTGTTACTATTATTTCATGATCTTCTTATGAAACTCTGACATATGGTCTATTAGATTTTTTGTTTGCTCCTGAACCCAGAGATAAAGTTTTCTTTTGCTGATACGGCTGAGATCAATTTGTAAACTGGGTTGATTGCTTTTTGTCCATTATCTTACATTCAAGGGTGATGTCTAATTTTATGATTCCAATGACACGTTATGTTTTTCTTATTCTACGTTATGAAAGTGGCATTTAAGTAGACCACACCTCGTCGATTTGGAATGACTGCAAGACATTCCTTTGTTATGGGATTTAACAGTAATACTGATACTGCTAAACGATGAATTAGCTTGTTGGATGATTTCGCTTGCATGGTTAATATAATGCAATGAAAAACTAACTACTTTTACCAAGTTTTGTCACCGTGGTAGTAATTTTTCACTTACCTCTGTTGGGTAAGGTCCAGTTTAGATTAATTTTACGTTTAAAAAAATTTTTAATTTGAAGTTTTCATTTCAGGTGTTTAACAATTTACGCACTTTTTTAATTTGAAATAAAATTGAACAAGTTATATATATTTTGACTTTGATTGTGCTTCTGATGTTACTGTCTTCTTAGAATAGGGTTATTTTATTTATGAACGTAACTTACTCATGCATGAGAAAATGTTGGTGTGTAAGAGGGCGCTATACTTTTTCAAACTTCTCTTTTGTACATAGCAAGATAACTTCTTTTTTTGGTAGTGCACATAGCAAGATAACTTGCTGTAGCCATTGCAAATACTAGCAAATTACAAATGGTCATCGAAATGCCTAAGAAGAAAAAAAACGATTAAATTGCACTACAAGACAAATTTTTATTCAAATTTCTATAAATGTTGGTGAACACGACTTATTTGACTAATGTTTGTACAGTTCAAGAAAATAATAAAGTTTTCAAAAGCATCATTTGTTTTTTATTAATTAGACCGACGCTAAATTCACATGGATTTGCTTAATGGTATGTACTTCTCTTCTTATTTGATTTTCTTTAATGTTAATTTTGATGGGTTGATCCATATAGAACGTTGCCTGATTTTAAATTAGAATTCTGCTCTTCTCCCAGCAAGTTTCGCTCCCATCTAGCCAAAGTGACCAAAATATTTTTGCGTTAATTAACTAACGCAAGTGTAAAGCACTGTGTGAGTTAACTCACGCCCAGTCTGTGCAGCAAGCCAGAACTGGCAAAACCTCTATTTTCCCTAATTTTTTCAATCCTTCTTTCATACATTCATTTATTCGGTCATTTGCATACATTTTTCATCCTTCATTCAAGCATTCAATCAATCAAACATTAACTCATAATAATTACGAAAAATAACGAAAAACGTCATAAAAACGTCATAAAACGCAAGTGTAATAGGATTACAACCAAATCCAACAAAATGTCATAAAAAAACTACAAAAGTCGTAATGCTCTATCCCGTGGACTCCTACTCCTCCTCCGCGAAGCCGATATCTGCTCCAGCATGCTCCACTCATACTGTATGCCTTGCATCAAGCGCATAACCTCCTCTGGATTATGAAACACAGCAGGATGCCTCATTGCACCGTCCACTCTGGCTCTGATATTGCTGATGATCTGGTATGGGTCGGGAGGATGTCTGGCCCGTTGCTGCTCAACAAGAACCTCCTCGTAAGGAGGGACAGAACAAGCAGGGGAATCAACTGTGCAGTTAGGAATGGCCGCAAGGGGGTTCACAATAGGATGTGATACTCTAATGAACCATCTCATGTGCCCCCAAGAATGAGCCCATAGCTCGTTATCCGAAACCGGATGATCCCTCTCCTGCTGGCTAAGGACATGTAGAGCAAACTCCATGAATGCCATAGCCACGTCATCTTCCGCAAGAAGCCCAATGTATGCAGGGGCTCTGGGAATAGTATGGACATACCCGTACTGCCTAAGAACCCGCTCTGGCAAGTGACGGACCCTCTTGTCTTTGTTGGCCATGATCCATCCGGAGTACCAGCATATGTCCTGAAAGGGCGTAATGTGTCGTCGTCTCTCGTACGGCCTCTAGATGACATGAGAATGGTCCAAGTAATCAATGACATCTTTGTAGTGTCCAGGATCAGTAAATCCCCTGGGAGGTTTCCATTGACCCACAAGCGGGGCAATAGCAGGGTCGTACTCATCATTACAAATCCTCAGAAGGAGGTTCTTGAAGTGCGCAAATACCCATCCCTGCAAACACAAAGAAACAAATTTATATCAGTACAAATATTATACAAACAACTATACTTTTACGATCCAATAAGTAAAAAAGAAGAAAAACAATTATTACCACAAACAAGCCCATGTAACCACCACACGAGGCCACATATGAGTCGGAGGTAAGAGATAGCTGCTCATATAGAAAAGCAAGTCTCATCGCGCCCCATGCCCAGTTGTCCAACTCTTCCATATCTTGCAGCCAAAGCAGATTAATGCTTCTGCTGTTCTTGCAGGCAAAAAGGGTCCAGCCAATCAAAAGCAACAAAAACGCCTTAATGCAGGCCAGCCTAACTTGACCCTGCTCCTCATACTCCTCCTCTGTGTCAGGCTCAAGCACCTGATTGCACCTATTCAAGAGCTCCTCATACCGCCTCTTCAGTTTACCAAAACTGACATGAGCAACACCTTGTCTTGCCACCTCCTTAGCAGCAGCATCCGTTGTAAAAAGTAGGTCCACCTGCATCATCTCTATCCCCTTATCACGAGTTAACTCTTTTTCAGGAAGGAGCCTCCCAGTGACGGGGATGTCTAGGAGACACGCCACATCATCTAGTGTGATGGTCATCTCCCCAACAAGTAGATGGAAGTTACTTGTTTCCTCATGCCATCTCTCTGAAATGCACAAACGAACCAGTGAGAGATGCTTTCGTACCCACTATTCAGGAGGGGGTAAGACCAGAAGCATTCACTTCGTCCCAAAACATTGGTTTTGTACTCCCGTGCGAGACACCTTTCACCCTGTATTTTTTTCGAAACTGAAATACAAAAACAAAAAACAACAAACAACACCGTTAAATAAATAATAAGTAAAATAAACATTAAATATATTCTAACATAAATTTTAATGCTAACATAAGATAAGTAAAATATTCATTAGAATAAGTAAAATTGGAACATTAAATATATTCTAACATAAATTTTAATTCTAACATAAAATAAGTAAAATAATAATTAGAATAAGTTAAATAAACAGTAAAAGAAGTAAAATAAACATTAAAATCAACATTAAAATATACTTACATCGGCATCGACCCATATCATGCATGCCACGTGTTCACCGAAGTTAGGTAAAAGCGTGAGGTTAGAAGGTTTGAGTTGTTGTGTTTGGGGATGGCAATGGGTACCCAATGGACAGGGTACTATAGTACCCATCCCCATACCCACGTTTGTAAAAAAATACACGTATCCTCGTGGGCAACAACTTTAGTGCCCTTCCCCATACCCTATGGGCACTTAAGTGCCCATACCCGCACCCATTACCCACACTTTAACCATGAAAAGACAATAAAAAACAACACAATTTTAATAAAACCATGATCCAAAAAATTTCAAATCAACTCATAAAATAGTATGAATCGTAGTATTTAGTCAAATAAATAAACATCTAAAATATCCCTAGAAAGAAAGAAAAAATAGATACCTTACATGAGTTATACGTTAAAAAGTCGCACTTGCATGTTAAAGTCATAATAAATTGTTGCTAAAATTTTTATTAAGTTGTTTTAGGTTTAAGGTTAGACTTAAGTAGTTAAATAAATTAATTAATTGTACACCAAAAATAAATAAATTGTTTATCATATTATATAAACACATATATGCGGATTGCGGGGCTGGGTAGTACAGTGCCCATCCCCGTGCCCACAGTCATTCAAATTTGCGGGTAATTACCCATACCCATACCCGTGCCCAAGAAAGCGGGGTTTTACCCTACCCGTAGCGGGTATTTTTGCGGGTGTCCATCGGGGCTGGGTCCAATTGCCATCCCTAGTTGTGTTGTTGTTAAATGACTTAAGTCACGCAGAAATTACAACGTGCGTTAGTTAAGCCACATAGCATGACTTAACCAACACAGGGGCATTATTGTCTTTTCAGCTGAGCGCGAGCAAAATGTGCCGGGAGAATAGCAGAATTCTTTAAATTAAGACCCCGCCATGTCCAAGGGTAAGGCAGCCCAAACTTTCGCTTTAGGTTTCTAATTTTCAAGCCAAAATAAAGTCCTCAAACGAAACAATTATAGTTATATATAAAAGCCTTTGAAAACTTTCCATCTTTAACTTGTAGCAGAAATAAATGGGATAAAACTTGGTTGTTGGTGTAACTTGTAACTGAGATCACCTTAAGACTTATCAATCCTAATTCCTGTGTTTGAAACCTGAGGAGGTGTTTGACCATCAATTACTTCAGATTTTTTTTGTCCTTTTTTCTCTATGATTTAGTTATACAAAGGCCCTTTTATTTCTTAAAGAATATATGAATTTGCTCCTAGAAAATGCAATTGTGTGGCATATTCTTGATTTTTTTTAAGTTATATTGAATTTTTATTATATGAATTAGTTATACACGGGCCCTTTTATTTCTAAAAATAAATAAATATGAATTTGCTCCTAGAAAATGCAATTGGGTGGCATATTCTTGGTCCTCGTGAGCTTAGTTCAGTTGGTTGGACAATGCATCAAATATGCAAGGTCCGGGGTTCAAACCCTGACCACTACAAAAAAAAAAGTGTGGCATATTCTTGATTTTTTTTTAGGTTATATTCGATTTTTCGTTTATGAATGATCAATGTTTTTAATTTTATCGTATTTTTGCAAAACTTGTTATTTTATGCTAATTTCTCTCACATAAAAGCCTCACTTGTTAAAAAAAAAACATCACCTTAAATTCTCTTTTAGGCCCTAAAATATGTTCGGGCCGACAATTGACCTTGCATGTAAACCGTAGGATTATACCTCTTGAATTAGTAAGTCTTTTGACCGGCTACCGAGTTTTTAAAAATAAAATTTAAAGTGACACTAATGCATATTTTACATCCGTCTTCGAGGAGATTGAATTCATTATAAAAATGATATTTAATCCCAATGTATTAGATGCTCCAAACTGCTCATACAACTTTAAAAGCTATATCTATACCAATATATAAATAGAATACGTGATTTTTTTGGTTGAATTTTTTATTATTCAAGTTATACTCTTAAACAAATTTGCATTTAAGAATGTTATATGTTGGCATTTTTTTTAAGAAGTTAAACTATCCTATCAAAATTGACACCGAGAAGAATCGAACCTGAGACATAGAGGTGGGAACAGGTCAGGCCACCCGGCAGGGGCCTACTGTCTAGCCTAATTAAAGCCTAGCTGGACTCAGCTTGTCTAAAAAAAAGGTCAGGCTCGAGCTTTTTATAAAGCCTATTTAATTAAATAGGTCAAGCTAAGGCTTACACAAAAAACCTATTAAACCCGTCAGTCCGGCCTATTAACCTTTTTATATATAATATATCTTCCATTATTGATATTGTTGAAGTTGTTTTTCATAAACTCAAGTCTTCGTATGATCTGCTTATTTAGTAGTAGATCTATTCGTGTGATTTAGACCTTCATAATTTTTGACCTATTTAGTAGTAGAATTATAGGTATAATTAGACCTTAGTGTAAAGAATTCTGCTCTTTACCCAAAAGTTTTTGCTCATTTCCAACTGAACTGACCAAAATACCCTTACGCATGTTAACTCACACTAGTGTTAAATCAGCGTGACTTAACTCACGCAGAGATTTACACTAGCGTGAGTTAACTCATGATGAGATTTGCACTAGCGTGAGTTAACTCATGCAGGGGCATTTTGGTCTTTTCAGTTGGGAATGAGCAAAATGTGTTGGGTAAAAAGCAGAATTCTAGTGTAAGATAGGCTTTCAGGCTTCACCAAGCCTTTAAAAAGGCTAGATCAGACCTTAAAATCGAGTCTATGACGGGTAATAGGTCAAACACAGGTTTATAATTTTTAAAGTAGGACATGCTTATGCCTTACAAAGTCTGGTCCGACCTAGCCGATTTCCACTCCTATACATATTATATTTGTTATATTGGTGTTATTGAAAAATATAAGAATTTTTATTATATTTGTTATATGTTGATAAAAGATAAACATAGTTTGTTACTACTTAAAAGTAACAGGAATCTATACATATAACTTCAATCAAAATCGAAATTTCATATGAAACATTATTTATATATTATACGCGTTAGCGCGGCAAAAAAAACTGGATAGTCGGACACCGTATGAACTTAGTAGTGTTTTAAATTTTTTTCTTACCAATTTTTCTCATTTTACTTTTTTTTACAAAAATACACGTTATTCATTCATTCAAATTGATGGGTGGGACTTCAGTGACTTTGTGTTGGGTAACTTTGGTGACTTTAGTGTATTTTAGAGGAAAGAGAGTGATGATGGAATGATTAAAATAAATTATTTTGATGAGACAGAATTATTGGTTAGGAGAGAGATAGAGACAAAGGCACCGAAAGGCACCGAAGCCAAAGGCACCCAAGTGCTACCCCAAATTGATATAGTACATCGATACAATATAAATTCAAAATCGCTGAAAACAAAAAAAAGATGAATCTACGAACAAACTCACAACATTCATATTAATGGCATAAAACGATAGAATATCTTTATCTAAACATTGAGAATCTCTTATATATCTAATCTTATAATACTCTTTTTTTGTTTGTTTACAGAACCTTATAGTACTCTGAGCCACTAACTTTCAAAAAATAAAACTTGTAAAAAATGGAGAGGGGTACAAATGGAACCAGCACATATATTCAATAATCTGCACTATGCAATACACTGAACGCTTCTTTAAACGCTTTTTTTTTTTCTTAATAAAGTTTCTTTCACCTTATTTTATTTATTTTTTAAATAAATTTTATTTAACTTTGTTGTTTTGTGGCAACTTGCACGCTAACTAGTTTCCCTAACGAGTATCCTATGGCCATCTTCGATAGATAGCTTTTAAAATGAGTTTCAAGTTGTTCTTCGCTTATTTATAATTTTTAACTATCAATATTTAATAAACATTTAATCCATCCAACACAACAATTCTAAAAATTTACTAACCAATTTCCGTCAATAACAACATGTCATTATATTTCAACAATAACAATAAACTCTTTTTTTTAAAAAGAAACTAAAATAAATTATGTTACAATTTCCATGCGTATGGTGTGCTAGAGAAAAACTAAAGGTCACACAGTCAAGTTACAGTAGACACAGTGAACAAAACAACGTCTAAAAATCAGAATTAACCTATGCTTATACACAATAAAAGGCTAAGCCATCTCCTAATAAAAGGTCAAATACATCTTTTAGTCCTTTTAGTTTGAAAGAATTCTCAAGTTAGTTCTTTAAGTTTTAAATAGGTTCTTTTAGTTGATAAACTATTTCTCCATTACCCTTGTTGTCAGTCCACGTTTAACTGATGTTGATGCGGTCATTAAGTTGCTGACTTGGATCAAAATGTTGCGTTATAAAGGCTCCAGGATGTCAAAATGTTGTGTTTAATGATCACAAATCATCAATTACAAGGCTAGAAAGACGGTTCTTGTTGTCAATAGTTGTCTTTTTGGCCATATAAATGATCAACTCTGATCATTAAACGCAACGTTTTGACATCATGGAGCCTTTATAACGCAGCGTTTTGGTCGAATGAAGCAGCAACTTAACAGGCACATCGACATCAGTTAAACGGAGTCTGGCAGCATGAATAATTGTGAAGTAGTTTATTAACTAAAACGACATATTTGAAACTTTTGAAATTTAAAAAACTAACTTGAGAATTCTGTCAAACTAAAAGAACCAAAAGTGATATTTAGCCATAATAAAAAGCAAAGTTGCTGGTTTTTGCCTTTGGTTACCAAAAAGAAAGAAGCTTAACATTGTCAATAAGTTGTAGTGACGAAGCTAGTTTGCCTGCAAAAATTATGTTGTTCTTGTCCTTCCAAATAATTCAGATGCAAGCACACCAAATCATAACCATCTAGATTCGATGTGTTTTAGAAATACCAACAAAAACTGAATCTTTATATGGTGTAAATCTGTAACAATGCCTAAATAGCGATGCACATCAAACCATAAAGATCCATATAAATTATAATCCAAAAAAAGATGATCATTCGATTTAATCTAGCCATACCCTGAAACACACAACTGATCTTTGAAAGATATTATACGGTGTTTGAATAAATTAACTTTAGCATGAACTCTGTTATGTAGTAAACGCCACACGAACAAAGACACCTTCAAAGGAATATGTCGCTGCCAAATAGTATCCGGAATAGCTAGATCTTGGTGAAGATTCTCCCTGGCAAGGATGTTATATAGGTCCCGCACAATATACCCAACAACAGGATCCGGAGACCAAATCGAACGATATGAAGAAACATCCTCTGGCGCCCTCAACCTCCTTCTCCAACTTCAAGCACCCCTACCTTTCCCCCACCCCAACCACTCCACTATCGACGTTCATCTGTTATCAGATAAATCAAACAGACGCTGGAACCTAACACACAACACTTCGTCCCCCAACCACCTATCAGTCCAAAAGAAAATGTCATTCCCATTCTCCACCCTCATACTTAAATTTTTCGCAAACCAACCCTAACTTCAACAGTAATGAATGTTGTTTTAACAAAAATATATTTGTGAGACCTACACGTCAGAGAGAGAGACCTACAATTATATGCCAGCAAGGGCCATAATTGATTATGCATGTTTTAAAAGATTGCAAGGAAGCTCATAATTTTTGGTCTCCAATTATTAAAGCAAGACATTGAGCGAAATTCTTTAGCTTAGGCTTTATTCAGTGGCTTGAATGGAATCTCGGCATGGATGAGATTTGAAATATTCGTTGGAATTGGATAATCTTTTTGGTGTCTCGATTAATGCTTTGTGGAAGGATCAAAGTAAACTAGTGTATAACAAATTGTCTGAACTCAAATAAAACTGGCTATTTCATATTAGAAGTGAAGTTCAAATGGTTATTCAGAGCATTGTTAAGCCTCCTATTTATATGGAGAGATCTAGCTCCATTATTGTTGTTCGATGGGATCCTCCATCAGATGGTAGCGTTATAAATTCAACGTAAATGGTTAAGAGAATGACAATTCAACTTGTGGAGGGTTACTTAGAAACTCACGCGCAATGATTTTGTCCATGATGCCAAGATGTGTGGGGTTTGAATCATGTTAGTTATGTGAATAGCTCATCACCTGCGTATCGATAATATCATATTTAAAACATATTATACTCTTTTTGTAACGACGGTTCTCAACTGAACCATTTGTCTACTCCATACATCACTTCTTTCGAGAGGCTAATCTTTGTGTTGATATGTAGCTAAGCGTGGACATGCTGTTTTTTTTTTGAAAGAACATGCCGCCACTTTTTATCATGTTTTGGTTAATTCGAACGGTAATTTTCTTCATGCACTCCTTTTTTTGGATTGTAGGGGTCACTCTGTTGAATTGGTTACTGAAATTCTCTTTTATATTAAAAATAAAACAAACAAATTAAACCATTTTTTTTTAGGATATACTTTTTTTAGTTGACATGTACATGAAAACGTTCTATTATCACATTTATCATTGTTATTTCTTTTTTTGTCCATAAAGTATTTAGTTGCACCAAAAAAAAACGTAATTGAGTGGAAGGTAACGTGAGAAGATTAGGTAGAAGGAAGGCGACACGTGGGTAGGGTCCAGCAAGAAAAGGCTATGCATACTTTTGATCGAACGGAGAAGATTAAAAGATAAGGAATCAACGATGAAGTATTGACCACGTAAAAAGAAGAATACGTGGCAATGTATAGTTGACGCGTCACGTCGGTGGAAAAAGAATATAAAGCCTCCACTAGTTGCACAAAGCCACAAAGTCAATAATAATAATAATAATTTCATTCAATCAATAAATTCGGCGTAAAATCACAAACCCTAGTTTTGATTTGAGAGCGAGTGTGCGCGCGCGTGAGAATAAGAGATTCGTTTATATCTCTTTCTTTCGTGGAAGTTGCAGAACAACAACACCCCAAAACCAAAACCAAAACCCTTTTTCTCACATCACAACACAACCTTGTTTTTCTTATCAGGTTTTTATTTTTATCTTCTTCTTCTTCTTCTTCTTCCTATTCCTCTTTTTCATCGTCAAGATCTGATTTTTGTTTATCTATTTTTTTTTTTTTTTTATTACTCCCTCTTTGATTCTTCCGTGGCCTGCAATTTACGGTATATATTTTAACGATGATGATTCTTTCCCTTACACATTATTTTCCGCTTTTTGTTTATAGGTTTAGATCTGTTTCTTGCTTCGTGGGTTTTCTCGGTTCACGCCACTTGATTCTTATAGTTTTGTGTTTTTAAATCCTTTGAATGGGGTTTTATTTTTTTCTTGTTCTGTTTTTCAACGTCACAGATCTTGTTCCAACATATGATTATATTTGGTTGGTAAAGTTTGTTTTTTGTTGTGTAATTTAGAGTGGAATTTTTGTCCGTAGTTAGTTTCATAGTACTTAACTTGGTTTTTTATGCTGTGTCTTTTTGATGTTTTTGAAGTATTAATTACTTAGTTTGTTAATTGTTGTGATCACGTGGTTGATTGATTTTGGATCTAATGTATATTATTGATATTTTGGTGTAATTAAATTTTCATAGGTTGTTTGTTTTGTTTTGATCAATGGTTTAAGGTGGTTTAAGATTTTACATGTTTTTGTTTTTGCAGGTTCCCGCTACTTTATTTGAAGTGATAGACTAAGGATAGTGGAACAAGTATTTTAAAAGATCGAACAGATCTCGAACGAAATGTTTTAAGAATAGTTTATTCGCTGCTGGAATTTTTTGTTAACTTCAATATTTTTATTGAGGATTTGTTGCTATTGAATCATCATAACTGAAGTAGTTTGAAAGAAAGTTTTTGACTTGTGAGTGTTCTTATAGCGAAGATTGGAATCATGCCCATCTCAGGCCGTGAAGAGGTGTTTATTTCCTTTCTGATTGATTTACAGCTAACTACGATTGATTGATTGATTAGAGAACCATGACAATTTGTTCTATTTTGGATATTGATTACTTGATCTTATATTGACAGAGTGGGATAAAGTCCTTTGCTGGGCAGTTTAGTGATTTAGTTGCAGGTGTGCCAATCAAGAAAAGGAGGTACCCGCCTTTGATTCGGTCTCCTTCACCTCCTCGTACGGAAGAAACTGAGTTGCAACAAAAAGAAAATTCAAGCACTTCTCAAGGATCAACTCTATCAAATGTCAGTATTGCAGGTGCACCTATCAAGAAAAGGAGGTTCCCTCCTTCACTTCAAGCTTCTTTGGAAGAGGCTTCGGTTCAGGAAAAAAGTCATGCTTTGCGAAAGGAACATTCAACCACATCATTGGGTTCAACCCTTTCTACCAGTTCTGCTGGGTTATCTGATACCATTGGAAACCCGGTAATTGAAAAAAATAAATCAAGTTCTGATGTTACCAATGTCGACATGGTGCAAAAAAGTTCTTTGCTTATGCCCAAGCGGGAGGAATCAAACCCTACTCTGGATGTTGTGAGTAGCAAAGAAAAGGTGATGCTCAATGAAGGTAATGAGAAAAATTCAGGATCCCAAACAATTAAGGCAAATCCTGAACTCTTATTAGCTGCAAAAGATGGTCTAGCACTTAGCATTGGAGCGGATGTGAGTAAACAAATTGTTCAAGACACAGTTAAGCAAGAGAGTCCTATAGTTCCTGGAAGTACTACTTTATCTTTAAGCATGAAGAAACACTTGTTTTCGTCTGTTACAAATCCGGATATTAATAAGATACAACCCAATATGGAGAAAGGAGAACCTGTCTCATTAGAATTATCTTTAAGCAAGGAGGAAAGTAGTACTCACAGTTCAAATACCGATGCTAAAAGTGATAGTGACACTACTCGTGTTCATTCTAGCAGGGCAAACTGGGATCTGAATACTACAATGGATGCATGGGATGAAGGGAGTGATGCCAGTTCTGTTAAAACTTCTATTGATGGGTTGAATATTAGTCACAGTGCACTTGGTGAGAAACAGTTTATGTGCTCGACTGGGATGACACCACCAACAAGTGTTGTGTCTGTAAATCAAACACGCAAAGAGAGACAGAACAAAGCTTTCATTACTTCAACTGGTCTGTACGGACAGCAGTATAAATGTGTGGATCCACGTAATCTATGTCTTTTGCCTTTTGTTCAGAAGCATGTCGAGGAGCCCTCTAGAGTATCTGTTAAACTAAATTCAGGTGTTGCTGCTCCTATTGTTAGTTTGCCAAGTCTGGCAGCTACTGCTGGTGATGCAAATACTTCTAGTGTTAGGTTGGTAAAGCCAGAACCGTATGATGAGAACTTGAAAAAGAATTTGAAAGAAGCCAATGCCCGTCTCGTAGGTTCATTAGATAGTGTTGCTGTAAAAAAAGAATTTATTCAGCATTCAATTATCAAGCCATCAAATGTTGATTCTACATTCATTAAATCTGAACCAAGTCATGAGGGTAGTCAAGAAAGATCCAAAACAGCTGAGAGTACTACAACAAATCAGTTGGGTGAAGTGTTGCCTCAAATGTCATTATGTTCATCTTCTATGACAGTCCCAGTCATGTTGAATTCAACACAAGTTTTTGCAGAGGCAGTTCATCCTGTTGTGAAACCTGTGTGTACAGCAGTATTAACTACTGGTAAAAATATAGTAGGTCAACTGGAAAATTATAGTTGTGCTAAAGGAGTCAATGTTGAGAAAGTATGTGACGCAGTTTCCTCAAATTCTGAGCAGGTTCCGCTGGTAACAGTTGCTATTTCTAATCCTATGGTTACTCCTAGCTTGAAATATTCTTCTATTGTAACCAAGAAAGAAGTTGCCGATGAACATGATGGTTGCAGATTGAAACTCATGAATGAGCCTACTGATGCACGAGACAGTGGTGTAGGCAGTGTTAGCGATGAAGAAAAGATAACCTTGTCAACTGATTTGTTGGAAGATGATTCTTTTGGTTCTGGTCTCGAGTCCGATGAAAACCATGCTGTAACTGTTGCTGTAGACACTGAGCGATTCATTGAAGATGATGATTATGAGGATGGTGAGGTTCGAGAGCCACTGGAACCTTCCAAAGTGGAGGATACCATATGCGAGGTAAGAGAAACAGAACATCCTGACTCAAGTAATTATGATAATAAACCAGTGGAGAAAGGAGTGGTGGTGAGTAGTGATTATCCCACTTCATCTCGTGTGGTAGAAAATGACAATACAACTGTAATCCACAATGAAATAGTTAGTAAAGATGACGTGGACATTCAAATGAATGAGAAACCTGGTGAAGTCATTGATAAAAATGTGTGTGTGCACGAGCCAATGGATGGTGAAAAATCTGATATTGCTGCTGATAAGAGACCGGTTAATGTTTCACAAGGGAAACCATTAGATCTTTTAGAAAGAATAATTGTCTCTGAAGCTCAGGAGACTGAACAATCTTCCAAGCAAGCCACTGATGGAAGACATGTGATAGATGTCCCATGTGCTGATGAGGTTGTGAAAACAACTGACACTGTTAGAGAAACTGACTTAGATTTTTCGAAGATGGAAGGATCTGCTAATACTGAAGATATAACCAAAGATGTTACTAACAGTAGCAATCAAGGAAGAATCATAGATCTGTCACGAGCTGCCAGTTCGTCATCCCCTAGTAAAACTAGGCCTATTTCAGGCAGATCGCTGCCAACTCGAGCTGGAAGAGATGTATTTCCTGACACACTTGATGGTGACAAGTTATACAGAGGAAGGTAAGCTTTTTAGTCCTATCTATACTACTACTATTTTCTCTCTATTAGCTTTTTAGTCCTATATATATACTACTACCATTTTGCCCTTATTGAGTTGTATTCAGTTGCTTAAGTGTTCCCTTTCCCTGCTTTGATTTTCAGGGATGAAGTTTACATTGATGCTCCCCACAGATTTTCAAGAGAGAGACATCAAGACATGTCCACTAGAAATTCTAGATTGAATTTTGGGCGTGGTAGAGGAAGAGTTAATAGCCGAGGTCGTGGTGACTGGGAATCTGAGCGTGAATATTCTGGTGAATTTTACAATGGTCCAAATCAACAGTACCGTGGCGCAAGGTCAAAATATTCATCTGCTATTGCTGATACTGATCTGGAGTACAATAATGCTGGATCTGATGATTCATATGTTAATGGTCGGTTAGGTAGAAAGCCATTGAATGATGGCTCATATATTGCACCAAGAAGGAGGTCACCAGGAGGAGGAAGAGATGGCATTCAAATGGGTCATAGGAATCAAAGACCTGTTAGTCCTAATAGTAGATGTATTGGAGGGGATGGTTCAGAGTTAGGTGGCATGAGGCATAGTGAGAAATTTATAAGAGGTTTTAATGATGATACTCTAGATTCTGTGTATACACGTCCCCAACAATTTGAGGGAATGGATGGTCGGTTTTCAAGAGGAAGAGGAAGGGGTAGGAATTTTTCTTCCATGCAGAGAAGGGGTGGTCTTTCTCGAATGCGTTCAAAATCACCCATCAGATCTAGGAGTCGTTCACCTGGTCAGTGGACATCTCCTAGAAGGAGGTCCCCCAGAAGAAGATCTCCAGATGGTTTTGGTGGACATCCTGAAATCACTCATAGAAGATCACCATTATACAGGGTTGACAGAATGAGATCCCCTGATCGACCTGTTTTCACTGGGGAGAGAGTGGTGAGGAGACATGGCTCGCCTCAATTTATATCACGACCCTCTAATGATATGAGGGACATTGACTCTGCAAGGGACCATGGTCATCCAAGGTCTGTCATTTCCAATAGAAGTCCATCTGGTAGAATTTTAATCAGAAACAGAAGATTTGATGTTGTAGATCCCCGAGATCGATCTGATAATGATGATGAATACTTTGGTAGTGGAGGGCCTATGCATTCTGGTAGGATGGTTAACATTAACAATGGTGAAGGAAATGGTGAGGAGAGGAGGAGGTTTGGTGAAAGAAGAGGTCCTGTGCGTTCTTTCAGACCTCCTTATAACAATGGTAATAACAATGTGGGTGAGAACTTTCATCTAAATGCTGAAGACGGACCTAGACATTATAGATTCTGTTCAGATGATTCAGATTTTCATGAGAGGGGCAATAACTTGAGGGAAAGGGACTTTGATAGAAGGATCAAGGGTAGGAACGGAAATGGGCCACCTAGAAGAACAAGAAACATGGATGAGCAGGAAGATAATTTCAGACATGGTGGACAAGTTTGGAGTGATGACAGTTTTGATGATATTTCCAGAGTGAAAAGGAAAAGATTTTGAATGATTTCCCCTTAATCTGAATAGTCTTCTGCTGGAGGACATTGGAATTTGTATTTTGCAGTTTTTCATCTACAAGATTAGACTTAGTTTTTAGTAATAAGTTAATCAGTTATTATTATTCCTTGCTGCATAGCTTTAGCTTAAGTGGTGCAAAAAAAAAAAATGAAGTTCTGGTTGTAAAAGCAGCGTTCATGAAAGTGCGAGCAGATTGTTGTCTTGTCAAGGAAAGGAATTTGAAAACGAAAGTTGCTCTGAACAAGTAAAAATTTAGTTGGGGCTTCGGTATGGGACCAAACTCTTGCTATCTAGAAACTGAACCTATAAACAAAATGGCAAGGGTGGGTGGTGTGATTGAAGAGAAGCTATACCTGTTTCTAATAATTTAGTACTTATTTATTGGAGTGCTGTGCTGTTGGTTCTTTCTGGTTTCCTACCAACATTTAATCATTCAACTAACCGATTGTCATTGCTATGACTTGGTCAGTTTTGACCCTCAAATGAATAGACCCACTAAATTAAAATAAAGCAACTTAAAAACGAGTGAATGCAGAAAAGTAAACAGATGTGGAAAAATCTCATTGATTGACTTGTCTTATACTTCTATTTTAGACTTAAAATGGGGATAAATAACGAATTAATTCCATAGAAAAATCCATTGATGACTTTTGTATTGTAGTTTAAATTTGGGTGAAGATGGGAAATGTACAAACTTTTAATTAATTAAAACCTTGACTAACGTGAATTGACATGTTATAATGTAAATTTCCACAGGATGCCGGCCAGGATCTTTCGAGGTAATTAGCATAATTTTGCGGCTGTCAAAAATGTTAATGAAATCCCATATCGTAAGCCATGACAATCGAGTGACACTGACTTTGTATTATAACACAATGATTACAAGGAAGTAGATGTTGAAGACTTATCCTTAATGACACAGACTGTAATGTCTTTGCGTGATGTTAAAGCTTCCCTATTTCTAGTTAGCTTAGCTATATATACCATAGTAACGGCAATGTCAGAGCCATCAATGTAATCTGTAAATACTAATCAACGATCAAAGTCTAGTCTGCATTTTCATTTTTGTCGTCATTCTACGTTAAATGTTTGTAATTTACTCATTTGTTTTTTTTTAGGTTTAGTGAATCTGGTTAAGTCATAAAATGTTTTTCGACCAAAAAAAATAATCACAAAATGCTTGTATTCTTACTCTTTAACACAATAAAGTGCTTACATGGTTGTTTTGGTAGTTAAATGAAAAGTCTAAATAAAAAAAATGATTTTTTAATTTATTTTGTATTATAAGAAAAAATATCCTTGAAAATGAACCTAGAAGTTCAAAGAAACTGATTTGGCCTTCATCAAATTGAAAAAAAGTTACAAAAATAACTTTTGATATGAATTTTTCACACCCCCTCTTAGAAGTGTAACATCCAAATCGATCCAAAATAAAATTGCGCAAAATTGAACTGTATACATAAATAAAAATACTTAGTTTTTTTTTCAATTCCTATTAATTAACTTTAATTATGTTATAGTCTGCATCAAATCTATGAGTTTACCATGTCCTTATAATATTAAGTTTAATAGTTTTTTTTTTTTGCAAAATTGAAATTTGAATATCCTAAAACCTGATTCCAACTAAATTGCATAAAATTCCTTAAAAAAAACTAAATCGCATAAAATTGGAGCAGATCGATTTTTTTAGAAATCGTACAATCCAAAATATGTATTTGCATTTTTGGATTGGATATTTTTATCTCATAACTGATCCAAACTACACTACGAGATACCCATATCCCACCCCCACAAAGGAAAATCAATTCTAACACTCTACTAGTATAAGTGCTTATAGAATTGTTTGGGAGATAAAATCATAAGAGCTTGTGAGATCCCAAGAGTTGTTTTTCATAAGCTCCCTAAAGAAGCTTACAACATTATAAAGACACGGAGTTTTTGCAAGTTGAAACACGCACCCCCACATGATATTGTCCCTGTTAAAATATGTTTTCCCTGATCTTTGCTATTGATTTGCTTGTTTGTTCCTGTGATTTATGTTGCTTTTCAATTTTTCTTTCCTTTACAAATGTTTGTAGTAGAAGAAAAAAACTTACTGTTAGATAGCAAATTAATTTGGAAACACTAGTTAATTCAAAAATATTATGCTTTAGGATTTACCAACCATTGAGACAACGAAAAATGCTTACATCACAAAATCGATCCATTTCCAAACTCCTATTTTTGCATCCTTCCCAATATCATCTTATTGCTTGAAGAAAATCATCGTCAATGATTTTCTCTTAGCATAAGTAATGACTCCCAAAATCATGGTGCAAATTATTTATTAAAGACAAAACTTACACATATTTTTTAATGTGTTTTTCGTATGACTTTTTAACATAAAATTCGCTTTTTATGTTGATAACAAACTTTAGGAAAATTATGAAATTAAAGAAGTCATAGTTAGTTAAGTTAAGAATATGAAAAACATATAAGTTTTGTCCTTTATGAAATTGTGGTTTAAAGAATCCAGGTAAAGCTTTGACATTAACACGACATGAATAAATTCAAGAGATTCCTCTCGGAAATAATAATCATTGTCATGTGTTTGTGTTTGACTCAAACATGTTTTTTTTTTCTCTTCAACAAAAACTAGTTTTCATGATCATAATTTTTATTGCCGTAAAAAAATTCAAATTCTTATTTCTCTTATTTGTCCGGCTGTACAAAAGATGATGGCGGGGAGTTATGTTAAGAATACGAAAAACATATAAGTTTCTCTTATTCGGTTCAAGAACCATGCACACCCCTAGCGGGGACATGGTATATTGAGGTTTTGACCCGTGAGTCTAAGCACTCTCATTATACGATTTGCTAGTTTGTACATTGAATTATATTTTTCATCTTTCTGACTCGATTGATTCCATGTACTTTGTCAAATTAAGATTAAACAGACCTATTTGCCATTGAGAAAGCTGTATTTCATATTGAGTGTTAATTTAAAGCAACATTAATAAGTTGAATTCCAATTTATATGAATTGTTCAAATATATTATAGAGAAACGTTCTTCCAATGCTGCTTGCGGCATTTACAGGTCAAAGGCGTGGAACAAGAATTGGATGCCGAGGATGAGGAAGCGACGTTAAGTGGAAAAATGGAGTAGTCGATCTCATTTTTTGTCTATAATTGCGACATGTGTTTAATCTTTACATTTCACACTCAACAGAGACGTCAAAGTATAAGAGCAGTACACGATGAAGACAAAAAATAGTGTATACAAAAAATAATATTTAATAAATTGTTAGTTGGGTACATTGTAGTATGACATGAAATTGTAAGAGCTAGCTAGATCTCACCGGCATAGTATGAAGGTAGTAGGTAACAGTATAACACAATGTCCAATGCATAGAGATGGCATATATGGTACCCTTTTTCAGCCTGCATTGCTATGGTCCTTGGTCTTTCCTTCTCAATCAAGGTTCCTAGAAAATTACAAGGCATTATTTGCCTATTGGCATGCTCTACATTTGATTATAGCTTATAATCTTGGAAACTTCTTGTTTTTACTAGGCCAAAGTCATTCATGCTTTTCAAACTATAATGGACCTCTTTTTATATGTTGAAGTTCTATTGAACAACAAGCTACGTAAAGATAATTAGGTGATTTACATCAAGAGCAATATTGTCAAACTTGCGATTCTACATTTCTACTTATAACCCAATGATGTCAAGTTTAAATTCTTAAAAATAAGCAACAGATTTAGTAAAATACAACTTAAAGCCCAGCTGCGCAAGGATGGGAAGAATCGTTGGATCCCACCTTCAACCTCGTGATCCCATATATATTTTGACATTCCATTCCTAGGTGTAGCACAGCACGGAAACATGGTTGAGGATCGTAAAATTGCAAATGATTCTACGAGCACCCTCGCGATCCTGACGACATGATCAAGAGCAAGTTTTACAATGGAGTTTCAGTGTGGATGTGGATTTAAACGTGCATAACTTATTAATTTATCTGTGCTTGTGTGTGACTTATGTAACAATGCAAAGTGGAGTATTAAATTATACATTTCGAATCATTTGTTTTGGTAATAGGATCGGTCTGTTATAGATGTTGAGGATGTTTTTTTAACTTACTATTGACGTTTAGAGATTGACTCCATTTGTGTGATTTCAGTGTCAATCTCAGTTAAAGGCTCTTTATGCTGAAGGGATTGGCGGGTCGTATATGGAATTTGCTGCTTAAAACTTGCTTTGTGTTATAATGCATTCAAATAATTACAGAGAACTCCTATCATTAATGGACAGGTAAGCTCTGTGTTACAATGCTTACATAACTCTTCTGTCTTCAAAATTCTTGTAGAACCCTTATTATGTATCTCAGAATTTTGGGCTATTATTAATGCCGTAATGTTTTCTGGGATTTTTAAATTTTCTAGTAGCTCTTGAGGAGTTGGGTCCCATAAATATGCATTATCTTAATTCACAAGATCTTCAATTTTGAATAAAGTGTTGTTTGACATTATCAGCCTAGTGAAGCGTTAATGTCCCTCTTCTGGTGTATAACCGACTGGTTTATTGAGAAATCTTGCGTCAGAGTTAAAAATAAATGTTCTGTCACACATATTTTATCATGAAAGTATTATTGATAACTGGTGGTTTGAAAATTTATTGCAATTATGTCTAGGTAAGATTAGTTTGGTAGCAATAGTAGGGGTTCTTAAGGCTCAAATTTATGGCTGTATGGGTGAAAATTACTGATTCAATGTTCACATCTGACAAACAAGATAGAGAATTGGATGGAACTAACTAAGTCTTTCAATGACTACACATTGAAATTTTACTTGGAGTTATTATATGGGTTAATGGTCTCAGTCATTATTTTTGTATCAATTATTATGTCGGAATGCTTCCAATGTTAATGTCTAATGTTGTCTTTGCTAGGTTATCTGACGAAGCAAGGAAGGGTGAAGCTGTAAAACATGCCTTGTCAGTTCGTGCAGCTGTAACTTTGGGAAATTACTGTATGTTGCATTCTTTAGATTGTACAAAGCAGCTCCTAAATTAGACTCTGTTTGGTTCTGCGGCAAGATTTCCACGTTAAGGTAGAACCTCCGTTTTGTAGCTTCTTGAAATCACAACAGTTTTGCCTCAGTAAACCCGCAGACGTGCATCTCTTGCCACGAAACGTGCAACCAAACACACACTTAAACACCTCCCTTATAGAGTGAGTATTGAAAACATTTTTTTACATATAGCTAGTTAGTTGGTAACATATATTTCAAGGGAGACGAACGCAAATGACGCATCTAATTTCCACAGATCTCTATGTTGAAAAGATGTGTTATAAAGTTGTGACCTGCATGTCCGATCATATCGGCCAACCATACCAATTTCTTACTTCTTTCAGGTTCTTGGATTCTCTACGGGCATTTCCAAAAATGAAGCGAACGATAGGAAAGAGGCCGCTGCTTTGAAAGAGTGATTAAAATGGTTGAAAGCGGACGATGCCAACATAATCCCACTCATTGTATTAGCAGAGCAGTATGTTTTAGTATAAGCTGAGTTTTTGTTCCCATCCTGTAATCTCAACTGCATTTGACTGAATCATTCATAGTTTATAATCACATTATTTAAAAACATAAAAACAAAACAATTAATAAATTGAAGCTCAACAATATACATTAACAAGTAAAGTAACATAGTTTTTGAAGTGAAAATGCTGAAACATTAATTAATTAGTTGAAGAAGAATTATCAGGCCAAACACTGATTTTCTCCTTCTCTAACTTAACATAGATAGCAGTAACAGCAGCCATAAAATATAACTGAATAATCACAGTCCCAGGTGTGTGATAATTGAGAACACCTTTCCCAGTAGCAAGCTCCACCAGCAACAGTGCCGTTAATCCAAGTAACGCAATTCTACCATTCAATCTTTCACTGTATCTGCTAAATCCTAACTCCACCTTCAACCCACCGGAAACCGGTTCTTTCAGCGCCACTGGCGGAAGATACACGCCGGAACCCGGTTCCGATCCCGATGAAGCCTTATTAGATTTTTTGCCTTTTCGGATTTCAGCTTTCTTGCCGGTGCCTCTCTTGTTACGGATACGGAGTTGGTTAATGCGGTCGTCGAAGTCTTCTCCGGTGGCGGTGGGTTCGGGTTCGGATTTGGATGGATCCGAACCGGAGGGTGGTGTTTGAGGTTCGGTGGCTCGTGTGTTGAAGAGAAGAAAGGGTCTGCGGAGAAGAGATTTGGAAGAAGAAAGTGGAAATGGGTTTGAGAGTTGAACAGAAGCTGTTGCTAAGTTCGCCATTTTTCCTTCTCCTTTCTCACTCTCACGTCTTTCTTTTTGGATAATACACTTTTCTTTCTTTTTTGTGCCTTCCACTCAAAAATCAAATACTTTATTTTTAAAAACTAAAAAATAAACCATGTTCAGTAATGTTTAACGTACATAAAACAATACAAATTCAAAATAGATAAAAATAAAATGATAAATTTACCAACAAACTCCCCGCAACTATATATCACATAAAACTCATTCATCTTTAAAATATATATTATGTCTTTAGATCTGTAATATTTATGGCGTCAAAGTTATTGATTATATTTATGTAATCAAAACTAATCTTTTTTAATTTGAATCAAATAAACACGCATTAAAACGAAAAATAAATATCATATATTTCTATCTTACAAAACAAATAAAGTTGTGGAAAAACGACAAAATCACAAAAAAAAGTGACAACTATGGTACCCATGAAAGAATGGTAGGTAATTTACCTCAACCAAGGAAGATTCATCTTTTTAGCTGATATCCATGAACTATCTTGACCCCACCAATAAATTGTTCATTTTCATTGGTTGATGGGTAAATTATCCACCATTATTCAAAGGTAATTTAGAAAAAACCCAAAAGTAAACGAAATAAAAATAAAAAATATGTGAAAATCGAACAGCTCCAACTAAGTATGAGAGAATCAGGTTTTTTCCGGTTTCTTCACTGGTCCAACTGTTGCATGAATTAAAAAAACAGTGTTTTGACATGGAATTGCCAGCGAGGTTACTGGATTTCTAGTTTTCTGGAAGAGAACAACATATCTACCAAATTTCCCATGAATCTCTCACCTTTAATGGAAGATCTTGATAACCAATTTAGCATGTGGGTCACTAATTTTATGTCAAAGTTTTGATTTTTAAAGTATTTTTTTAAGAAAGGAATGATTTTTAAAGTTAAAATTCAATCAATTGATTTTATTTTAGTTTTGGTTTCTGACTTTTTGGTGATATTTAGAGGATTGTAATGGAACACAATCTCTCAAATATTCTTTGCTTTTCAATCAAAACTATGGGTGGATAAATAATTGTAGAATTCAATTATTTTCAAGAAAAATGGAGATTTCAGTTTTTTCTATAAAATTTGCAGATTGCTTTGAGTTTATTATGTATGGCAATATCTTCCAGAGAAGCGGCTGCTGTATTTAATTAATTTACAGGAGGAAAAGAATCATGGAGAAAAAGGAGGATGGAAGTAGAGGGAAAATGTTTGGGTGTATTTGGCTTTGGTGTTATTGATGGTTACTTCTCGTTAAGTTTTATTCATACCTTTAGTTTATTTTATTTTATTTTTGTTAAATTATTTAGTGGCTAGAATTCACCATTTTCAAAGTGAATAAGTAGAGTAATTAAAATAAATCATTTAAATAAAAGAATAAATGATTAAAAAATAGACAAAAATAAAGGCACCAATAACACCAAACACAAACACACCTAAATGTATTTTATAATCATAAAATTCTTTATACCTTGCAAAGAAAAAGATATTCATATGTCAGTCTAGACTCCATCATCATTAACTTAATAGTATTTTTTTTTTGTGTACAAGTCTTAATAGTATTATTGCCGGTGAATCATATAATGTTTTCTATATGTCTAATTATTTTTTAACAAACAAAAATTCGATCATTTGTTATAAACTTTGAAGTTTACATTTTCCAATGAAATTGATTCAATAGCATTATGTAAACAATATTATTTAAACATCAAAATATTGACCAGTGAATTTATGTGTTTTTAAAATGTGGGTGAAGTGTAGACAAAAAAAATATAAAAGAGATAACAATAAAACACATAATGTAACATATAATATCAATATTTTGATGTTCAAATAATATTGTTCACACACGGAAAACAGAGTTGATGTCTATTAAAGATTAGAGTTATAAATAGACATGTTAACTTGTGTCTTAAGGGCACATGTTAAAGAACCTAAAAGGAGCAATTTTAACTTTTAAAAAGTTGAATGCACGACTTTTGATACGTATATTTCTATAATGATTTTTTTAACATGTGCCCTTGAAGGCATAAGTTAGCATTTGCCTAAAGATTATGATTAGATAAATTAAAGGATTTGGAAAATGTTACATAGACACTCTTTATTCCCATACACCCTTGTACACCTCATGCATTGGGAAGAGATAAGATGAAATGAAAGAGAAAATGTGCTTGTGTGGGGTCCATATGACCACGTGTCCGATTTTTGTGTGGGTGTCCACGGGTGTATTGCCACTTAAGGATATCTATGTATCATTACTCAAAGGATTTATGGAACAATCACATTGTGTTGCACGCCATTTTCTCATAATAGTTAATACATCCCAACAGAGAGAGAGAAAGAAAAAAAAATTGTACTCAAAGGATTTGATAGATTTATCGGACAATCACATTGTGTTGCACGCCATTTTCTCATAATACATCCCAATAGAGAGAGAGAAAGAAAAAAAAAATTGTACCAAAAAAAAAGAGAGAAAAAAAATAGTTTCCAAAGGAGGAGCACGCCATTCTAGCTTGTGTGTCTTATTCTTTTCGTCTTTTGCTCTCCATTGTTGGCCCATTTGTTCACCCCATCGCATTTGATTTGCCAAAAATTACCAAATCCCAACTAATCAATCATTCAAATGATTAATTAAAAGCTGTATGGTTGCTTATTTTTTGATTTGTATTCGTTCGTTTTGATTTGTGTATGGTTGCTTATTTAGATTTGCTAAAGCAAGAGTAATCATAAAAATAAGATTTTAGCACATGCATACGTTGGATGGAAGAATGGTCTTATATTGATCAGCTAATGTTTATCTCTTAAAAAAATAACAAGATTATGCTAATGTTTTTGGTTCAACTATTTCTTCATGCCCATAAAAATTGTATTAATTTTTTTAGGGGTAAAAAAAAATTGGTATTAATTTGTTAATGTTAGTTTCTGAAGAAAAATGTTTTGGAATGGCAAAGATTCAATCTTTACTTGCACTTGTGTGTCCTTCATAGCTTGTACCCATGTAGATAATTGTGTAGAGTCGCTCTAAATATAACTAGATCAATGCTCTAAATAAGGATTTAGACCGTCCATTTCAAATTCAATGATGACTTCTCATAATTTGTTCAAAAGTGTTTGTTGAGAACAACTGTCAAGGTAACATTTCAATGACCAAAATCGTAAACTTTTTTCTAAAAATGTTTAATTCATGACGTTGATCCAGTTGCGCTCATTTTTTACCCTAGATATCTCACTCATCATGACGCTTATTGAATTGATTGTCAAAGTGTTTGCAGGTACACAACCTCCCTCTAAAGAAGAAGATTGCTACTAACGAAGGTCCACCATTCAACGGTCACTCATCACTACCGACCAAAGATTACATGGTCTGAAAGCATAAAACATAACATGTGAAAATTTTATATTTTTTGAAAAAAAATTTTTGGCACTACCCACATGGTGCGACCAGCCCAATTTGCGTACGTTGCGCAACCTCTGCCCTTTAGTGATCATTAGATTAAGAAGTTCATTGAATTTTATCATACACTACTTATATCATATCTTTTGGTGGCATATGGAACTACCGGCAAGTGAATGTGAATCTTGGGGTTTATTGCATGCTCTACTTTTGATATAGTTTATAATCTTAAAAACATCATTTTCCAATGTAAAGATCGGAATATGGTTCTACCATTGAGGATTATAGGACCGTTTTAGCTAGCTACAATACTTTTCATGTTGGTTTTACTAGGCGGCAAGGCAAACTAATAATTTAGCAAGAGCGTTTGTCTCGTATATAATATCGTCGCAAATCGCAATGACTTTCTTTTTGACAAAAAATCGCAATGACTTCTATTTTCCATTTGATTTGATAGTATTTTGAATTTTACTAATAAATCTAGTTAACTTGGTTGGAGTAAAAAAAAATGCTTGCATAAGAAAAATAGTGTGAAAGGGAAATTAATGCGATAAACCGGGGCTTATGCTCCATTTAGTATGGCTCCATTTAGTCCATTTAGGGTTATAGATGCAAGACAAGTGGCAAAATAACATCTAAAGGCTGATATTTTTTTTTGAATAAATCCAAAGGCTGATATTTAATTATTTATTAAAAAATAATAATAACAAATCTGATACACTCATCTTTTCTTCCGTCACGCTCCCCTTTTCTCACCACACAACTATTCTTCCATCTTCCTCTCATGGCAGCCGCTGCCCACCTCCGCCTCGTCGCCACCCATCGTCGTCGTCTCCCCCAATTACATCGTTACCAAGTTTTGGATTTTTCTTTACGGTTTTTCTGTTCAGATTTACTGTATTTTTTTCTTTTACGCTATATTTATCATTTTTGGCAACCAACTCTATTATTATTTAACTTAAATATATTTTATCAAAAAAAATATAAAATACATAAAACAAATATTTTGTCAAAAAGTAGTTGGTTTAATGATCTTATTTATTATTTTTTAAATTAATATATAGAAAAAATATTTATTTAAATTAAATAATATATCTATATTTAATATTGATATACACATACATTCAACTATGTTCATTTATTTGTATTTAGCTATGTCCATTTTAGTAATTATACATCCAAAAGCAATTTTGATCAAAACTATCCAAAAAACATTAATTTTGTTTAATCAATTCTACTTTATTGTATCCAAACATAAATCAATTCTCCCAAAATCAATTTTGTCAGAATCAATTCTATCAGAATCAATTCTATCCAAAGTTGAACCAAGTAGGATTCATCAAATATAACTTAAAATTTTACTTTATTCTATTGAGTATTGACGGATGTTTGTCTTAACCAAATTCTAAAATAATCAACTAAATGGGTATTACACTTTTGTACCACAACGTACCCAACACTTGCCAAATAAAAACAGGTTACAAAAGTAATTAAAAAATAATAATAGTAAAATTAACCAAGGATAAACAAATCGAAACATAGACAATATGATGGTGTTGTTCACCTTGATCAACTCCTCTTGTTCTTGCTACCCACCAACAAAGATAAATAGAATAGAATCCTGAAGAAGAAACCCCAAGCCACAGTTACCCACAAACAATTCCACTTGCTCAAATCCGTCACCGCATTTTGCTTCAACAAATCAGTACCAGTTGTCAAACAAGTAGACGCTGTGATTTTCATTCCTAGTGTATCACTCATACTGTCCAACAATTTCAACTTCAATGCATCAGACACTGAAGCAAGAGGTGAGTTATCAAAAATCTGCACCCCTCTCACAAAACACTTAGCTGCATCACTAAACTCGTTCTGTAGAACTGCTTCATATGGGTACTTAACCAATGACATGTAATGGAACCAAATCCAATACCCAGGGATTCTATCCCTATTAATAAAGAACCCACTGAACAATAAGAAATAAGCAAGAATTGCAACCACGATAGTGTAACCCAACATCACATGAGGAACCACACCTGAAAGAAATGAGACGAAAGAGTTCCCGGCCCAAAATGAAGCAAGAATGATAACAAAGTAAAACAAAAAACCTGAGAATCCACCATCAAGCCCCACAGCCCAAAATGTTATACAGGCAAAAGCAAGTGAGAGAAACAACAAAGCAGGCAAAGCAACAAGAGCATGAGAAATCACATAGGACCATCTCCTATAAGCATTGTGAGAGGTTTCTCTCATGAAAATGAACCGTTCTTGAATGAAAACTGGTAGTGCATCTGCGGTGGTGTAGAAAGTAGTTGACATAGCAAAAGCAAAGAATCCAAGCCTCTCTTGTACTCCTTTTGGAGTGTTGTCAAGTTGCCAAAACATTGTTGCAAGAATGAAACCAGTTACCATAACAGCACCCAATCTTATCCCAAATAGTTCAGGCATTCGCCTTGAATTAGTTATTGAACGCTTCGAAAGTGTTAATAACTCAATCCAAAACGGATTTGCATAAGTAGGCACAATTGAGGATGAAGACGAAGATGGTGATGTGGCTATTGCATTTGAATTAGTTGCAGCTGTTGCGCCAGAAACTAGTTTCCCTCTCGAAATGCTGGCGCTGATAGCTTCCTTCAATGATAACGAGGGTGTTGCATTATGTGAAACATCATTGTTGTTGTGAAGTTTAGTCATGCTTTGCCATGATTTGTTGAATTCAACTAAGCTTTTTGTTCCTCCAGGTGAACCTTCTAATTCGCGAATCAGGTCCAACGCGAATTCTGTTCGGTTATCACCTTCAGGTATGGGATGCCCGAATTCTGCAAAGTATGAAGGTAACTGAGATGGTGAACCGCTGTAAACTGTCTGTCCACGCGATAAGAAGATCATACGATCAAGAAGACCTAAGATTCTGTAACTTGGTTGATGAATTGACATGATCACAATGCTTCCACTTTGTGCAATTCTTTGAAGTACTTTCACAACCATGAAAGCGCTTGTAGAATCCAATCCTGAAGTTGGCTCGTCAAGGAAGAGCACTATTGGATCATGAATTATGTCAATTCCTATTGAAACTCGACGCCTTTCTCCACCGGAGACTCCACGGTGACCTTCATCTCCGATAACTGTTTTCGCTGCGTTGCGGAGTCCTAGTTGATCAATTAAAGCTTGAACACGGGCGTTTTTCTTTGATTTTGAGAGTGATCGAGGTAATCGGAATTCAGCTGCAAAGGTGAGTGTTTCTTCCACTGTGAGCATTGGAAAGAGGAGATCATCTTGCATCACATAGGCAGAAATCACCTTAAGAAGACGAGACTCTACCGACTCGCCGTTGAGCTTCACAGTTCCTTTCAATTTTCCTTTTGCGATCCTGTTTGCTAGAGCATCAATCAGAGTTGATTTCCCAGAGCCACTTGCTCCGAGAAACGCCATGATCTCACCGTCACGTGCTTCGCCGGAGATGTCGTTGAGCAGAATTTTACTCCGTGTAAACGCCGTCTCCCCAAGCGCAGGCGTCTCAGCCACCGGAGATGCACGGCGGCGGGAAAATAAGTCGGTGAAACTCATTTTATGACGTATCTTAACACTATAGGTAAGGTTGTTGAAGGAAAGAACAAACGGAAGTGATCGAACCTCCATTCCGTTGAGGTCGAGAGTGTGATGCACCGGCGTCTCGCTGCCATCTCCGATAGCTTCCTTTCGTACATCTCCAACGTGTTTGAGCAGCTGTCCGAGAGTCGGCATATCACCGGCGTCGCGGCGGCGCGTGAAGTCGTCCATTTCCATAAAATCGAAATAAGAATCGGGAACATTTTCAGCTACAATGCGAGCCGACATAGTTTATTGGTTGAGCTAATTTGGTTTAACAGCGTTTGAATAGTAGTAGCATACGGTGGTTGGAGAACCGTGAAGTTATAATGATGGTGTAATAAGAATTTGAATGAGAGAGAACGAGAAAGCAGGTGGTAGGGTTTAATGTGGGTAGGGAAGAGAACAATGAATAATAATGTGCAAGTGTTTGTGTGAATATATAAGTAAGTATTTATGATGAAGTTGAGAGAAAAGAGAGCAATATAATGCAATTAAGATAGGATGCAGTGTATGTATGGTGTGGAAGGGGTAGTTTATGGACGTGGGGCTTGTTTGATATTTATTGTGCGGTTTTGACTTATTTTTTAGGTTTTGATTTTTAGCTGTTATGAGGCGTGAGAGTGGTGACCTAATTCATCAATTACCTATACGTCTCCCTTCCCTTTTTATTTCATTTCCCTTCTTCAACACAAGGCTGTGGGAACATGTGAAGATTTGTTATTGGCACATTCAGGACACATGGGTTACTCTTTTTTTTACTTGTTCTTTCAATTTCATGGGAGTTAGGTTGGGCGTTCATCTACTGTTGCGTAAGCATTGCCCTATAGAATACTACTGTTTATTTCGGTCCAGTCCTATATTTATCAACATTCATTCATTTTATTATTTTAAACAATTTCTTTTCAAAGGGTTAAAGAGCTAATCACTGTTGATGTGAAATTGTCAATTATTTTTCCAAACTGGTCCCTCCTTTTCTATTTTATTAATTTTTTTTAATCCTAGTTTCGAATTATAGTTAATTTCACAAGATAAAACTTCCTACGTGGATAATATAGATAGATTCTAGAAAGGTTCATAAATTTCTTGTCAAGAAAGAAACGTTAAATAAACTTAATTGATTTTTTGTTTAAGAATGTTTTTTTGATAATATGTGCCCATGAAATATACATATAGGAATAACGTTGGAAGACAGCTTGATCATTAACACAGAGATAAGGTTCCCATTTTCTCTACGAACCTACTATTTATTAGATTTTGGAACTGCCTCTAATTGAATTGACTCCTCACCAATCTCAGCCAGCGAAGATAAAGAAGACTCATTTATATGGATTTAAATCTTTCCGTATGTTCTGAATGAATGCAGTAGTTTTTTTTGGTACAAGATTAAATGCTAGTTAAATAAATACTCATACTCACCCATCAAGCATATTCTGCAATTTGCCAAAAAACCATACCTCAAAATTACTACTACTATAGTTAGAGTTTTTTTTTTTTTTTGGTACAAGAAGAGGGCTGAGCCCAAGAGAAAAAAAAAACTAAGCGATTAGACGAACATTTCGAGGCATGCAAGCG
>Ga0315914_1000282_pt1 | contig 57059 bp, 20 predicted proteins | sample MpolenodulesMG_FD_203920 | JGI IMG/M metagenome (GOLD analysis project Ga0315914, IMG submission 203920) | Medicago polymorpha root nodule microbial communities from Los Angeles, California, United States - elongated nodules | ecosystem: Host-associated > Plants > Roots > Nodule | place: USA...
CCTATAAAAAAAAAAAATTTGATTCACCCCTGTAATTTTTTTTTTATTTACCCCTAATAGGCCAAACAAAAACCAATTTTATTTTTTTTCAAGAAATTTTCGTTTTTGTTTAGCCCAGGGTAAATCAAAACAATTTTTTTTTACAAGGGGTAAATACAAAAAAAATTACAAGGTGTAAAACCGGAAATGACCTATATTACAGGGGGTAAAGACCTATTAACCCTTATCTTTATATCTCTAAATCCAATCAACTTTATTGTAATACCATTTTCCCACTCAAATGAGGGCAATTTCATATTTTAAAAAGAGAATCGAGTCTCTGATACCATTTTCTGGCTCTAAATGAAGGCAATTTTTTAATTTCATGTGCACTAGTAAAATAGAGTTTTCAATTTTGTCTGGATCAAAAGTTGTCACAAAATGGATGTTCAAATATTATTTCTCTTTATAAATTGACACAGTTGTCACCTAGCTATTGGTAAGGGGTTTGAGATACTTTAGATAATACGTACTATTTTAAGGGTAACAAAACATAGAGATGGGGGGGGTGCATGACCGCAAGTAGAATAGCGAAAGTGATCATGATGACTGAGCTAAAATTTAAGATGGGTTAGCAACAGATCCATCAATGGTAAATGGGGTCAAAAGAACACCAAAAATGAAGATTGACAATTAAATTTATATAATGCGAATGGAATAACATCTTGAAAATAAAGAATAATCTATACTCTCATGTATAATGGGAAACCAAGTTTTGGTGACACAAATAGAAAAAGTTTATGGCAAGTTTTTAGTTTTTTTATGGGTTATCATGTAATGTTATTGATACGAAGTTTTCACCGTCGATTAACAATGATTAATCTTTGTCGAAAAACCAATGAGACATACAAGATGGGTTATCTTCTTTCAACTAAATTTTTTTTATACCCAAGAGCCGAGAAGTGAATCCTTGACCATTTGTTTAAAGAATTCAAGTCCCTTGTCACTTAGACCAACCCATTGTTGGTTGATGCCAAGTTAAGTGCAACATTATTATTTTTAATTTACCTTCCTTTTATTTACAATTTAATCTTTCTTTATCCGTTGAGAAAACGAAATTTTCTTGAGTAATCACAGCAGACAATCACACTAACATGTCTGTCAATGCGCTAGTAGTAGTAAAAAGAAATTGTATGTGATTTTCAATGGTTGGTAAAAAAAAAAAATGCTTTTCACAATGGTTGAACTCAGCTGTCGATTGAACTGGTCAACTAGATTTTGTACCTCGAAAACATTTAGTCCGGTAGAATTTTAGATTCCATGAGACACAGAACTTACCAAATTAGTGCTTTATGAAGTAAATAATACTAGTCGACAATCATTCTTCTCTTATGAAAAAGTTGCTTGTCCTTTGTGAAATGGAACTATAGATGAGGAAAATGGTAGCTAAGACGTGATATATTGTTACATGTATGATGAAAGAATAAAGTGCTCATATGTGCAGGCGTTGACCTTAGTTGTAAACAAAAATAAATGACATTTTATTTATGTTTCACACATTCACATTTCGATAATTAAGCACAAAATGTAGAAAATACGCAAACAATACCTAAAGATTATATATGAAACATTTGAAAGATAGCATACCCAATAATCATTCATGACCATGAATATTATATTTTTGAAAAAAACAGATTGGTTATGATTTGATTTCCCGGCCAAGTTATGTCATTTGCTACATGACCATATATAGAACCTTTTATGCTTTTTCGATTCCTCATAATCCGAAATTTTTCCTTATTTATGCCGAGGACACTGCATTTGGAAATTGGAATCTTAACTTTCTTACCCTTTATATATTTATACCTAAGGGTTTTCATTTGATGTGACAAAAAATAGTTAGTAAGGGCATCTCCATAATAGATGTTAAAGTTCATTTGCATCGAAAAGATGGACTTTGTTTATATTTTTATTTGTGTCTTAATGATTTTCATTACAGAGAAAAGGTGAATTGGTTTGGTTCTTGATCATGTTTGGTAAGCTTTAATGGGAAAAGTGGTTAATATTTATGTACAATGCCTCTTTTGGAACCTCAAATTACTATTTTTTGATTCCCTTAGTGTATTATTTTTGGACCCAGAAATCTAACACAGATCTTGAATCATTTTGATTCCCGAAGCAATCACAAACCCAGAATATTGGGCTTTCTAGCTAGTAAATTTTTACAAACTTTAACCCCTTTTTTAAACCTTCAATGATTTAGGTTCACTTCCTTTGCAAGAAATAAAAAAAAAAAGGTACTTGATGAAATGTCGGCAATCATTTGCAAACTTGTGGTTGAAATAACACATCTGTCTCTCTTTCTCATCTATAGTTTATGATCAGATAAACCTTGAGACACTTTTGTGTATATATGTACCTTACTATCCTTTTTGCAAGTGTGTACAATATATAGGGCATGAACACTAAAGTTAATTTGATGGAAAATATAATTCAGAAGTCCCATGCTTCATATTATCTTAAGAAATTAGCCTAGTAGAAAATCATGACTATCGATACAATAATTTTATTGGTGTATCCTCCACGCAGCTGCAAAGTTTAATTTTTTAAGCTGAGTAGAACTATATTAATGAGCAATAAAACTCTTTTTCAAGAGTTTTAACAACCGTTGTAATCAATACAATGTAAGTCCTAGTTTATTTCATTTAGTTCACTTGACCGAATAAAATAGTGTAAGAATTGAGAAATATATATGCAAGTGAGACTCATACACTTATATACAAACAATCTTTCCCTCAAGTATGAATTCATCTATTTGTTAGGATATACTCTCCCTCAAACAAAAACTTTTTCATCCACGTACACCGTTGGCACTTCCACATAAATTTACACCTCATGGACCCCTTTCATTCCATTGATTAAGCCTACAAAAATATAATAATATGAACCTGAATTGTTTGATTATTACTTGCAAAATGACTTTGTATTAGATTCTGCCTTCTGTCCCACAGCAAGCTTTATTACCATGATATTTTGATCTTATCATTTTTAATGTAGACAGGGAGAGATTGTCAATCAGAACAATGTGCACTATCTCAACCTAGAGAATCTAGAGTTTGTCAAACTAGGGACACCAATCTTTATTGTATAATTAGTTACCAAATTACTCCACTTGAAACCCTTTTTCACAAAGGTTTTAAATAATTTTAGAGGGTGCATTAGTGTCTAAATATGCTCTAACATTAAGGCCTACCTTTCACCCCATATCCAATTTCAATTCCTTTGCTTGCAAAACAGCACTAATAATATTCTCTAAATATTTGGTTTTAATTAATTAATTTTATTTTTAATATTCATTTTGAGGTACAATGTCTTATTGTTTGACCTGGTGCTGAAAACATGAAAAGGCCAATCATTTTTACTTTAAACAAGATGCATCTTTTTATCAAGAGTTTTACATTAATCATAGTTGAGACCACAGAAGTCATGAAATCACTATCAAGATATATAATTATGGAAGAAAAAATACAAAAAATGATAATGATTAATCATGTTAGTAGAAATAATGGAAAAATATATATATATGTAATTTTAACTATACTGCATGTTATTTATAAAGCTGCCATGCAGTGGTCACAAGCTAAGCTACAATTTAATGATCCTTTTGTATTGTCCTGTTATGTGCTTATTACTTTATCCTACCTTGTCCTTTCACTTTAAAAGAATGATAAAGATGGAAGTGGTGCTTGGATTTTTGGAGAAACATGCAATATGCCAACATGTGACAGAAAAGAAGCATCTAGTATGAAAACAGAAAGAGATAATGGCAACATGAAATGTCATCCTCACTTGAACCAACTTTGGTAGTTGATCGGTTGAAATGGGGCAGGAAAGGACTATGTGATGTATATATAAGTGCCATCCAACCATATTCTGACTGACATGCTACATAGTTGCAAGCATTTTCACTTAATAATGAATTTCTTTATAATATAGAAAAGTTGTGAAATAGAAAGTAAGCCATTTAATGTAGGAGAATCTATATTAGTTGCATTGCATGTATTTGTAATGATCACTTCTATTAATTTCAGTGGAAAATTTGTGCTTGTTTGAAATATTTGCATTCGCATACATTTATTTTTTGTTTATGATTATTTGCTATCATGCATGAGACTTTCTAATAATTCGCTAAAATCTATAAAGGCGTTGGACCGTCAATGATAAATGAGACAGTCCAACACATTTGTGAACTTAAGCGAACCATGAGGGTTCCAACTCCATTTTGGACATCTTTTAGGTCCAAAAGTAAGGATTTGGATTTTGCACGATAAATGTGACATGGTTATTCATCTTTATCGTCCGGAAAAATCAACAATGAGATTATTTAGTGATAATCATCTGAACTGTAATGTGAGCAGATTAATCTCAAAATAGACGGCCTTAGATCATTTGATGCTTTAATTTCCTTTTTTTTTTTCTTCCAAGGGGCTTTACAAACATAAATGTTGTTTTGAGAAATGTTAGGAACACTCTCTTTCTAACATTCTCTCAAACATTTACTCTTTTATTAGGTGAAACTCATGTGGGTTTCACCACTTTACGTGAGATCCATTTCTAAAGTGTGAGACCCACATAAGTTTTGCCCAATAAAAAATAAATGTTAGAGAGAATGTTAGAAATCATCATGTTGTTTTTAGATATCACATGTAAAAGACATGCACTATTCTCACTATGATGGACAACCTTTTTTGTTTGGATCGACAAATGACGATATATATATTTTGCTTTAGTATTTTCTTCTTAACTAGAGTTTTAACCTTGGTCTTTTGACTCCTTTAATTTTATAATTCAAAATAGATGAGTTTCTCAACCCTATGACGAGCCAACTAATAACCAAACACTGTTTATTTATTTTTTAAGATTAACCAAACACTGTTATTGTCTCACCCTAAATAAATAATAATGTTTTTTTTTTCTGAGAATGCTCAATCTATTTTAAATGTATGAAATATATAAAGAACTTGGAAAATTTTGGTTGAAAATAATTTGAGTGATTATTTCCTGATCAGGCATATAAAGATCTCTAATCAATATTCTTTCCTCTCATTTGGGCCCTGTATCAAGACTAATTTGATTCAAATTTACTCCAAACTTTACAGCCTTATATCCTTTATTAATTCAAAAATCTTTGATTTATACCCTAGTGACTTTTGTTTTTTTCCCAAAGAGTCTAGCGACGAAACTTATACACATTAAGTGTTGAAATGTCAAGAATTGCCGGTTTAAATTTGTGTTCCAACATATCAAATATTGTTGCCGTCTTTTACCATATGAGTTGTACTTACGAGACATGATCTTTTTGGTTTTCATTTGTAGGAGTTTGTACTAGTCATACTTAAAAACATGAGCATTAGTCCGCAAGTCCTAACTCAACCGGCAAAAATGCCGAAATTGCAAGGTTGAATGCTATGATTGGAATCCGAACCCGACCACTCCACTTTTGTATGAGTTTCAATAGTTATTTATCATTTCTTCTATTAAAAAAATAGAAAAATAAACATGAGCATTAACTAATTGAAGTGTACCTATAAGTGAAAGGATGAATAACCGTGTGATTATCGTAAACAAGTCAAGAAACAAGTCCAACTAAGCAACAACGTGTGGACCTTTTTTCTCCTAAACCCACAAATATTGGAATCCAGTATTTTTGCAACACTAATGTTAGTCCAATGGACAAATGGAATCATATCACATTGTTTCTTCTGAAGGTGACTACATCAGTTATTGTTCCACCAATAGTTGAACAACACTTAAGGATCGTGAGCTGCTTAATTTAGTTGTTAATTAAATACGCGTATGATCTTGCTGAATTAATAAATATACATGTTGATTTCTGTTGAATTTGGTTCATTTTCAGCAATGATGTTAAGGAATTTATGTTGGTTTGTCTTAATATAATCTTAAGTCATTCTGCATGGTACACATGATGTTGAAATGCTACATTTAGTGGTGCTTATTTCTTTATTATAATCATTTTTTGCTTAAAAGCACACTTTTTCTAGAACTCTTTTGTCATGTTTTCTATTTTCTTAATCCTAATTTAGGTATTGCTGTAGAAGATATAGCATGTAGTGTATGACATTTGGGACATATAATTTTCTAACTAGATAGGCTTGACCGGTTAGGAAGCTAGGAGTTTATTTATTCTTTCTATTAACAACGCGGTTTATTGTTCGATTGTCTTCTATTCTTATATAAATTATAATTGAAATTCTAAATGAAAGTTTTAACATAAAAAAATTACATTATATGTTCTCAGAAGTGTATTACATTTATCCCTAGTGTTTTGATTTATGCCGCTAAAATTTACTACTAACATTTGCCTATAAAAAATCATATTATTATAATATGAAAGCTTAAATTACAATTTTCAATCTTGTAGATTCACTTGTCTTTTATTTTCCAGTTTTAGTTTTGGGGTCTGCAATCGAATTGTAGGTATAAAAATATATTAAAGTATAATCTAGATAACGTATTTAAAAATTTGATTCGTAGGGATAAAATTCCTCATAAAACAAACTAAGCTTCCATGGTAGACTGAGAATCATTGACGATTTTTCAAAGTTACATTAATTAGTCCATTTATATTGCCATAAGGTCAGCAGTGGTGATGCTTAAGTATATATAAGGATCGATATTGTGTGAAAGCAATCCAGATTTCCTCCTTAAATTAATTATATTTAAAAAAAAAAACTAAATTAATCCACCTAAATTAGCACGGGAAATCAAATATGAGAAACATAATAAGCACATTTTCAATCAATAAATTATTTGATTGAAAGTCTCATAAATAGAATTTATCCAACAAGTTATTTGATTGAAAGTCTCATAAATTATTTTGGGTGTACCAAAATTTAGGGTAACCATGGTGTTATTGTTCAAGGTTGAACCTCAAAAACAAAACAAAAAAAGATGAATGACGACTCAAAACTTTGATCCGTTTGTTTGACAAAAAGACTTCGCCTTACTTCACTTTGCCCAACCTATATCCATGAATTTGATTCTAATGGACAAAATTGAATATTAATTTTACTTTTTTTTAAGGAATATATTAATTTTACTTGAATCTAATTTTGCCTAATAGTGCCGAAGCCGTATTTTCACTCCTCACAAAATCGAGTCATTCTTGCAATATTTTAACATTTGTTCAAAATGTATACATTTCTTGGCTCAAATCTCGTATGTTACAATTGTAAAATAGGCATTAATATCACTAATGTTAACACTACTTTTCTCTTCTCCATTTTTTTTAAAGTAAAATTGTGTAAATAAAATATATATATTCTTAATATTAATTTTAATTACCCCGGTGGATGCTTTATATTTATCTTTTCTATTGCAATATTTTAGTTGACTCTTTTAGATGCTAAAAAAAATAGATGCAACCAAAATAACGTTTTAGAAAAAAATGTTTAAAGAAGGAAAGCAGAGTTGATGATTATTGAAGGAAAAAAATAATGATGATGACTAAAATAGTTCCACTTGTTTTTGAAAATAAAATAATTTTTAATGAAACTTAGGTAGTGTTTGTCTAACAGGAGACAGCTTCTTGTCCAGGTATTAGAAATTGATTAAAATTAATCAATATAGTAATGAAGTTGGTTAGATTGGTGAATAGGACCCATTTAAATGTACTCGCAACTTTCTCACTTTTCATTTATAATTATTTGAACTTTAGAAAGGGTTAAGGTCCATCTCTTTCATTTGTTTAATTCATTTTTTTTGCCCATCATAATGCCATAGCACTACTTCTGGAAGCTGCAACTTGAAACCCTGCCACTCGGAACAGACAGACAACTTCAGCAGTTACTAGTTAAATATTGAAATCTCGTTAAAATACCTTCATTACCCTAGTGTAGAGTCATTTATTAATATTTATGATAAGAGAAATGATACTTGTATTATATATGTATAACAATTTTTAGATAATTTTTATGACAATCTTTTATTCCTACTTTTTGGAATAAAAAAAGTAGAGAAAGAAAAAAAGTAAGAATACAAGATGAGTATGAGAGAGATTTATCTTAAAATTCGTCCAAAAATAATTGTACAAATATAATCTCTCTTATAAAAATCAATGTTTTAAGTCCGGAGCGATTTGACCAATTGAACCGAGAACTAATCAAATTTTGGTTGGGTTATACTAAAGTATATTATTTGCTTCAACCATGATTAAACGGATTAAACCATGAACAAGAGGTCTTATAGATTCGATCTTCAACCCTATTTGTAAAATATTGAATAAAAAACATGTTGATATGAAGTTAAGAGTTTGATTGAGTTTATCACAAATTTAATCAAGTTGAAGTAATCATATTCGAGGTATGTTCAACAAAAAATGTGGATATCTACCACAATCGAGATTGAACTTTGATTCGGCACATTATGAGAGTCTATAGTTCTTTATGCTAAACGCAACCTCCGTTGGTTCTAATTACATCTCATTAATTAAATATTTGTATACCTATTTTGAGAAATATATTATTGAAAGTTTATTTAAAGTAAAAATGGCAATGGCCAGAAAAAGAAGAATTGTAGTAGTAATTAAAAACAACTGGCCACTCACTGAATCAAATTAAACATCCATATCACCACCACTTTAAAGAAATCAACATCGACCCCTCAAAAAAAGAAAATCATCATCGATATGCATGTTAATAGATACTTATTTAAACACGAGTTGAAAGTCTGATGGCCCATAGTAGCAGTAGTTTATGTGGAGAGTAGAAACTACGTTTGGGGATGGACCAAATTAAATTATAAAGTATTGGAGTTAGAAAGACTTGCCATGAAGCATAAAAACAAAAATGAGTGTGGAATAACAAGACAAATACTCGCTAATTTCCAACTATCCTCACCACAAAACAAACCCATGTTACACACTTGTGTATTTTCCATACGATGTGGAACCATAGAAAGGTATTATTTTCTATATATCATATGTCACATTCCTTGGACTTTTTCGGTGGAATTGGAGTTATGAGCGACTTTGACGATTTATTTAAATAAATTACAAAAATTATTTACTTTTACTTCATTTTTATTTAAAATATATTAAAAAAATGTATTTTCATAATGAGCATATTCTAAATTTCATTGTGCTCTACTCCACACAAAAATTGGCAATGTGGTTGTTTAAGTTTGATATTTTTTTCGGATTGATCTTTCTTTCTTTTCTTTTTTTGGTCAAGAGGATTGATCTTTCTTTTTATATTGGTCTTTTAAGTCTCAAAATGTGTACGGCTTTATACTTTTTTTACTAAAAAAAATCTGTTTAATTCATTAAGAAAAGGTCTATGTTATATGCCGGTGGTTATGGCGCGTTAGGAATAGCTTGTGTATGGCAAACGAGATTGTTTCTCCCTTATCTACTAGAATGTGTACAAACAACTATGCTAATCTTCTAGTTAAGTGTTTCTTCAAATAGTATCCAGTTCCACTCGTGCGTGTGATAAAGTGGAACGATAAGGGTGGTAATGACATGATTTTGAATATTGATGGCAGTAGCCTTAGCAATCATGGTGTCTCTGGTTCTGGAGGTTTGCTTAAAAATGAGGATGGTGCTTGGATTCATGGCTTTGCTGGAAACATAGGCTTCTCTAACATCCTCCATGCAGAGTTATTGTTAGTTTATCACGGGTTACGCATAGCTTGGGAGCAGGGGCGGATCCATACATGGTGGTTTGGTGTGGCTAAATTATGAAAAGAAACTCTAAAAATACTATATATATTAATAAATTGTAAAAATGACATAAAAAGTGTAACACCCTATTTCCCGACGATGATTATTAAATAATAAGAATATATGTAATAAAGAGGATGTTACTAAAATCGACATTTCATCACATAATAACATAAAATTTCTTTTAAATAATAATTTCAACAGCGGGAAAACAATTCACTAATTGCATTAATAAAATTATTCATGTTAATCAACATCATAAAGGGAAATAACAATAGTTTCAAGATTCAACTCAAAGACAATTAACAAAAAAGACGACGTCAACCCCAATCCTGGTGTTACAAGCATCAGAGCTCATAGTGACTACATGTTTATACATCTAAATAAAGGAAGGAAGGGAACGGAAAGCCCATCCATCTCCACCTTAAGAATCGTCCTGCACCTAGTCTTCATCAACCTGAGTGTCTGTACCCCATAAGTACAGTCACCATGAAAACACAACAACAAGAAAGGGATGACATCACATATTATTAGCAAAAACACGCACAATCATTAAAGTAAGGATAATGATAATATTCCATTGTCGTATAAATATCAATCAATCTTTTATTCTCAACAGATCACACATTTCAACATCACACACTATTTCACAATTTAGCATCAAGTACAAGTGTCATCATTTAAATGCATATGGACCCATCTTATGACCTATATGAATGTGGTACTACACCTACTCATCATTTTTGCCAGAGTTGTGTTACTGAATTTTAATGATCATCATCATCCCATCATCTTTACATCTTTTTCCTAGGCTCAACCCTAAATGCATGATGGAGACAAACTCAACAAGTAATAAACGTCTTCACATCATCAACAACTCACATATTAATGCAAGACTCTCCTATTATGCACAACGTCAAGATAACATATCATCATCATTTCTCATCGTCATCATAGATAAACATCATCATTATAATATGGACATCATCATTCTGATCATCAATATAATGCAAACATCATCATTATCATCACCAGATTTTACACGTCTTCATTCACATCATAAATATATAATATACAACGTCATTAGCAACATCATTATACATAACCTCTTCATTTTTCATTGTCCCCTGCCTTATTCTACTACCCACGTATCTTTTTAACTCGTCTTTCGCTCTCTTAAACTTTTCTTTGTAATGATTCCATCATGAATTTAAGGAACTACATCTTATGACACCTAATTAGACTCCCATCATTTAATTTTATTGAAGCATAAACAATGAGTATTTCTAAGTCTGGAAAGGGTGTGCGGTCGTGCGCCCCCTAAAACGCAAAAACAACAAAAGTAGTCAGTGAGATCATGCACGGTCGTGTGCCTTTATGGCACGGCCGTGCACCCCTTACTGACAGTGAAAATCGTAATTTCACTGCGATTTCACTTTGGGGAACCTTTCCCGCTCTGTTTTCAACCTAAAACTCAACAATTTCATCCCCAATTAAAATCCTATGGATACCTTATCATTCAAGCACTAAACCCCCATTACTCTACTGAATTATCCACTCTTTCAAAACCATATTCTCACATTAAAAACCCCACACCAATTTTATTCATTCCCAATGTCTCATGATCACTTATTCTTATGTTCTTCACCATTCTCTCAGCATAAATTACAACATCACGACAACATCAAATTAAGAATTAAACAACCCCCGTCAAAGATAAAATACCCTAAAGTGTAGAGATTCTCTCCCTTACCTCGAATTCTTCAAAAATCTCCGATTTGGCTTGACCTTGTTGCAACTAGGGTTTCTCTCTTCCTCTGCTCTTCTCTTCTTTCTTTCCTATGTTCAGCAATACCGACTTCCCTAACTTCTATGGTTCTATTTATATTTTGGGACATTCACTTGTTGACAACTTTTTTTTCCTCAGCCCACTATCCTTTTACTCCCTCCCTCCCCCACTTATTTAAAACTTATTTTCTACACCCCGACTCTATATTATTTCATTTTATTCCAACTCTCAAAACATTTTCCATTCATCATCATAATTCTATTTTCTCGACAACACTATAACACTCGTGCAATATAGCATCTTCTTAATAATAATTAGTACTACACCTATTAAACCTCACTGGATTAATTTTAATAGAAAAATTATAATAGAAAAGCAGGGGTGCTACAAAAAGCACTGTAGCAAAATGGCTTAGGTAGTATTGTCTAACCCAAATGGCTCAGGTTCGATTCCCTTCTTACCCACTTTTTATCATTTAAAAAAAGGTTTAAAGCAGAGGCATTGGGAGTTGAACACAAGACGCTCCTTTCATTAAAGGCTTATCTACCACTAGACCATGGATAAAAATGTGATAGGCTAGTGACATATATCATATATAATTAGTTGTTTTGGTCTAGTGTATAAAAAAAAAGGTAATATTCCGGTGTGGCTATGGTAGGTCCGCCCTTGCCTGGGAGTTTGGTATTTCATAGATGTGGTATTATTCTGACCCAAAGAAGATGAGGTTGCTGGGTTTTATGTCTTTTTGAGATTTTTACATTTTTTAATAAAAAACCAAATAATAAACAAATTTTGTTGTTTTGGACATGTTACATCAATCCTGTTATATACATGTGAGCATCTAATAATTACGTTTAAGTTTTTTTTTTACATAGTTAAACATAATTTAAAACAATGACTGAATAATGCATATTTTGATACTTAAACGACAAATTTTCTAAATAAAATCTTAAAGAACTGGCTTTGCCCACAAAATTAAAGCATCTCTTCCCCGGAACCACAAGTATATAAGCCACTAGGAGGCACGAATCATTTCCATTGCAATTCCACGTAAACTAGTAGTTGGGGATGGTGATGGTTAAAGAATATTAGTGTCTCTTATGCGGTAGCATATGTAACGTAGCCATCTTACATGGTACATACTAAATAAGCATCCTATGTGTTTTTTATGTTTTGGTGAACTCCTATGTGGTTTTCTTTTTGACTCGAAGAGCTTGGTATTTCATTTTTATGTAAAGGAAATTCAGATAGATTGATGTGTTTTCGAATTAAATAAATGCTTTTATTTTCATAGTAGTATTATGTAGAGAGTTAGGAATACTCTCTTTTAATAATACATGTTTTTCTTTGGTGCTTTCGTTTTTTAGATTCTACATATTGTAATGACTCTTTTGTTCTTTCTTGGTACGCCTTGTGCTAAGAAGAACATTTTAATTTGATAATATATTTCATTTTAACCTCTTCAAAAAAAATGAATGTTAAAGAGTGTTGAAAATATAATGTTTCAAGTACTCCTTGTAATATGGGATGGTGATTGGAAGTTGGAATAATATTCTAGTGATTATTAGTTAGAGGAGCTCCACTTCTAAAATGTATATGCTTTTAGCAAATTTGCATGGAAACTAACTCAGTTTTAAAATATTATTTATAAAGTCGTGACTTATTCGTCAATTATAAACACATCTTTAAATCTTATTAGATTTAATGCGGGTCATATGAACACACTGCCTTACATACACTTAAAGGATTCAACATTTTGAATGTGACCCAAAGTTATCTTATGATGAGCGGTTCAATGGATATTGAATGGAATTTGATATTATTTTAGGTTTTTTTTATGACTCAACTCTTACAAAATTAATTTATAATATAAAAAATATCACTATGTAAAAACACATTTTCATTTTATATCACATCCATTGGGGGGACTTCTCATATGCAATTCACAAATTCTATACGTACATGGATATCAACTATCAATACCAAAAAAAATTACAACATGGTTGTCAGACTCGCAGGTCAACTCATAAACTTCTAGGAGCTTACAACTCTAGGATGCCAAAATGAGCTGACGCGCACTCGTATTCATTTTCATTGTAGACTCAGTCAAACTCGGGTAGACTCGCAAGTCTGATGCGAGTTCACGAGTTAATGTAATTTTTGAAGAAAAAACAAAACATGTTGGATCTCGTATCGTCGTATCACTCAAAATTTAAAACCCTAAAAGTAAGTTAGAAGACATTGTCTCGTCCTTTTCGTTTAGAAGTTAGAAAACTCAAAGAAAAACATACATTTCTCTTTGTCTCGTGTTCGTACTACATGTTTCTTGTTCTTTCTGGTTCGCTTTGCACATTTCTTGTCGTTTGGAGTTTCCACTAGCACGTCTCTCTCGACTCTCATGTTCGCACACACATGCCCCTCACATTTATTCGTCTCTCGGAGAATCACATTCTTTCCCCTGGTTTGTGTTCCTTTTCATTTTGTGTTACATACTATTTTATTTTTGAACTAAACGTTCTTTGTGTTGGAGATCTTCAAACTCGAGAAAGATTTGACCTGAACCAAAGTTAAAATTAATTTTTTTTTCATGAAATTTCTCTATGTCAAATTCTACTGTAAACTAGACGTTCTCAATAGGGGCGCAACTATGAATATCTATGGGGTAGCTTTGATTAACCAAAAAATATTTTCCACAAAAAATGGTAGAAATAAGATAATCAAAATATCGATTAAATATGTTTTTGGTCCCTATAAATATACCAACTTTTTGTTTTAGTCCCTCTAAAATTTTCCTTCAACTTTTAGTCCCTATAAAATTTTCAATCACTACTTTTGGTCCCTATTTTTAAGTTAATTTTTGTATTTTTTTTTAATGAAATTGTGCAGAAATATGTCGAATATTGTAAAAAAAATTCCCCCTAAAAATTAGAAATTTTTAACAAAACATAAGTTAATTATGAATTTTTAACCGTCAAACATATAAAAATTCTTATTAAATTCATGTTTTGTTATAAAAAATCTAATTCTTTTTGGGAGAGATTCTTATAATATTATGAATTTTTCTGCAAAATTTTATTCAGAAATATGTATTCTACATATGAGTTTACATTAAAAGAGGGACCAAAAGTAAAGATGGAAAATTTTAGAGGGACTAAAAGTTGAAGGAAAATTTTAGAGGGACTAAAATGAAAAGTTAGTATATTTATAGGGATCAAAAACATATTTAACCCTCAAAATATTAATACTTTTTATGATTTATTTTGTCTTATTTTGACAATTTCGATATCTTTAGAAACTATAAAGAAAATTTTGTCAACGATAAAAATTATAAAGACAACACTCAAAAATAAAATAGACAACAAGTTTTTGTTTTCAAATGACTTTAGAAAGTCAATTATATAGATGAATATGACTTTAAAGCATCATCGAACTTAATTTTTTATTAAATTGTTATTGTCGATAGTGTTGTTTTAATTTATATTTTATGTAAGTAAAATTATTTTGATTTTTTCTGCTTATAAATTAAATTTACTATATTAATTTTAAAATTATATTTTACTTCTTTATATTTGTCTATCTCTTAAAAAGTTGAGTAGCTCCCATTGGTGGTTCTCAAGAAAGAAAACATGATTATCCCAACAAGGTGAAAAAGATCCTTTGCATATAGTATGACACTATGACTAAGCTTAGGTATTTTTGGCAAGAGGCACGTTTGACTTTTTCGAGGATTAGGCTTGACTATAATTGCTTAACTTCTTAGATGGCACTAACAGCATGTTACACGTCCTAAATTCTTTTTGCAACATTTCAAAGTAAAAAAAGCACATGTTGTAAATCAACACATGACAATTATGCATGAAAGAGATTTCAATTCAAATGTGTCTATTTGTAGAACATCGTCCCTAATCCCTATAATAATAGTGACTACTATGTCTGCATTTGAATAGTGCGGCATGCAAAGTTGGGAACGGATTCTTTGCACATTAAGAATTTGCATACCATATATATGAAGGGAACAAAATTAACTGTTAATGCATCAGGTTTTTGAATTAAGTCTATTACTGTTAATTGTGGTAAGTGAAGACCAAACCGGTCATTTTGAACTATGAATATATATTAACCATGATTGTAAGCTACCTAAACATTTTCCAATATTACAGTCTAGTTTATGGGCTGGGGGAGATGAACCAGCATACATGAACGTATATCAAACACATTATGAACGTTATTTATTGACTTTGAATTAATGAACAGTGCCTATTCTCATAGCAAACCATGAACAAGTTATTATGCTAGAAATATATAAGTCTTATGCATATATACGTCACATTAATACGGTTGGATGAGTTTATATGTTTTCTTAATTGACTTTGAAATTGATGTTCTACAGTCTATTATCATAATCGAAGAATCGAGAGTTTCTTGAATATTTCCTTTATCTTAAAAAAGACTAAAATCCATTGGAAGGATTTTATCTATTTGAGGGGGCAAATTGTTTTAAAAGTTTTACATAGTAATAAAAGGGGAAAAAATGTTTGGTGCAATTGCAATAGTTAGAGGGGACATATTACATCTATTTGTGGACAGGTAAATTGTGGAAAATCAAATGTGTCTTATAAGTTCGTTCATTGCGTATGCCTTAAGGTATTGTGTTCTTGTATGCATGGCTGTTTCGTAGCTAGCTTTTGGAAAATTGGGAATGTTTATCGAACACACGCAATTACACGTGCTAATATATTGCATGCATTCTTTGCACAGATCGTTAACATATATTTGAACATGGTATACATTTGAATTAAGATGCCACAAAATATGGTAAATATTGAAATATTAGGGGTAATGCTTTGAATATTGTTTTTTAATAATAATTTAATATTGTTACTTGTTATCTATATGGAGAGAATAAAAATAATGTTAAACACAATAGTGCTCCTGGAGTTTGATTCAATATGTCTCATCATCCAATCATTTAATGATATGTCATATTTTCACATTAATTTATCTTAAAATAAATTTAGTCTATAGGATACTAGTACTCAAACAAACTCCAAGAATTTACCTAAAAATAAACCAATAAAAAAATGTCATATCCTTTGTTAAACTTTAATTTAGTTATCTTTGGTACATTTTTAGACTTTAATTTACTCAGATGTATATTAATATCACTTATGCATATTAATTAAAACTTTTGTACTTCATTTTATTTCAAGAAACACATACATATTTTTTAAAGAATTCTCCTTGAATAATATTTACGAACATAATAACTATTGAATTGTCCCTTTACCACTTGAGATCATTGATTTTAAAACTATACTTCAAGACCATCTTTAAAAAAACATTGTTATGTACTCTACATAATATTATTATTTTCTTGTCAAAAAAATAATATTATTATTTTTTAATCTCACGATCTAGGTACAAATATTATAAGCCAGATAAAATTACAAGTCCTTGGTCCCCTTTGCTGATGTAGCAGATGTCTCTGTCTTTTAGCTTAATTTTTCCTTGTTCTATCCTTGCCCTATGTTTTGGAATCTAACTTACAAGAGGAAAAAGAAAGATAATTTCATCAATTCAAGTTTTACACGGTTTCAATATTTCATGATTTTAAAGACTTTGAGGATCCAGCTCTTTATGTTTGTTGATCATATACAAGTTATCTTTGTCTGTGGATAGAATCCACATGCACACTTTTAGAGATTTGATTAACGGAAATATGAAAAGATAATCAACCAAATACGTATAATCCGAATTGTAAAAAAAAGTTAAATATTTTTTTCGTCCCTATAAATATTCTAACATGTTGTTTTAGTCATCTTAAATTTTTTTTTTAACTTTTAGTCCTTCAAAAGTTTTCTGTATGCCCTTTTAGCCACTAATTTTCCATTAAGTCATGTATATCATTCAAAATTTTGAATGATTTTCTGCAGGAATATATTTTTTACAAATTGCAAGAATGTTTATAATATTATAAAAATTTCTTAAAAAAATTAGATTTTTTAACAAAACATAAGTTAAATATGAATTTTATATTTTTGGCGTTTAAAAATTCATATTTAATTTATGTTTGCATAAAAAAATTAATTTTTTTAGAGATATTCTTATAATATTCTAAACATTCCTGCAAAAACTCATTCAAAAATTTAAAAGATACACATGACCTGACTTAATGTATGGACCAAAAGTAAAAAAAATAGAGGGATTCAAAGGAAAAGTTTAAATATTTACAAGGACCGAAAACAAATTTAACACAAAAAAAATCACAATCTTTAAAATCGAAGAATATTTTCAACCATTAGCGTGCCATGACTTCGTTTCATTCATATGTCTTAATGTCTCGAAACCTTTTATTTTCTAACTTATGCCTTGTTTGTAACACATAAATTGAGGATATGTTTCCCGTCTTGTTCCTTTGTTGACGAGCAAAGGATGTGTGGTCATTTTACCTCCATCAGTCAATGGCCCCTCTTGATCATGATAGCTTACACATATGGTTGAAAGACTTCAATTCTAATTTTTGTGATCCTCTTGATCATGATAGCTTACACATATGGTTGAAAGACTTCAATTCTAATTTTTGTGATCTCACAACATATATATTTTTAAAAATGTCAGGCATTCAGGAAATCGGTGCTCAAGTATTCTCCCTTTTGTATTATGTTCTTAAAGCCTTTACTTCTCCTGATCCCCGTCGTATTCAATCGCATGTACGTGTCGTCTCTTGGATTCGACCTAACTTTGGTTTAGTGAGTCTTAACGTAGATGACAACATGTTCGTTGAATCTATCTTGGATGGTTTTAGCAGTCTTATATGTAATCATACATGACCTTTTCTACATGGGTTTCTCGGTAACATAAGTTGTGTTGAGATTTTGGCAACAAGCAAGTGTTTTGTCTCTCAAACTTAACTATGGTTGACCTCCTTCAGAAGGGTTTGAATGTGTTTCGTAAATATGAAAATTTGATATGGGCTATTAAGCAATTTCTACTTTAAGATATGATGGTTAATTTGCAACACGTTTTGTGTGAGGGTAATGATGCAACTGACTTTCTAACTAAAAAGAGTGTTATGAGTGATACGAGCAAGGATATGAGTTGCAATGAAGTGAGATTTGAGATTGAGTCCAATGAATTAGGGAGACCCAAAAGGATCGTAGTCATACTACACCTAAGAAGTGGAATGATTGTGTCATTTAGTAGTGACTCATTGGTTCTAGAAGATTGATGACTCACTAATTTGTTAAGAAAGATCTAGAATAATTTGTATATATAATATCTTGTATTTTCTCTATTACAATCATCAATGAAATTAGTCGATTTTCTTCTTTACCTCTAAATTCTAGGAGTGTGACCCTTACTCTAATTGAACATAACAATGAGTGACAGTGATTTTGTTATCTTCCATGAAGTCCCCTGACATGGCATATATTCTCTTAACGGATGTAATGCGCGTTGAGTTTGTTCGACTCTTGTTAGGTTTTTTTTTTTATTTCCGATTTGTTAAAAAAAAAACTATGAGCGTGCCATGTAACAAAATAACGTTGAATAAATATGGATAGAATCTTTTTCTTTTTGACCAAAATGTGGATAGACTTTTGGAGTTTAATTTAAAGAACGTGTTAAATTTGGGATCAAATCATGCTAGCTAAGCAAAATTGATCGTTTTTTTGAAACAAAACCACAAGATGACAAAATTGAGCATTATTCTTGTAATTTTCGGTCAAAAATAGCAAGCAAAATTAAACTTAAATAAAAAACATTCAAATCGGATCATTAAATTAAAATTATCGTTTTTTCTAATAAAATCTAAACTAAAATGCTGTTTTTTTTAAGGCAAGCAAATACTAATTAAGAAAAAAAAAATACTAGAAAAAAGAGAAACACATGATAACTTATGGCGTGTTTGCTTCCTTTTCTATGTTTTATTTTCACTTCAACTAATAAACATAAGATAATATTTGATCTTATATTTTTCTCACCGTTTTCTTTTACAATTTTTTGAAATATAATTAGCATTTTCAAAAATCTTGAAAATATCAAAACCACCATTTTCATTGTTTCAGAAGATGTATTATTCTAGCTTTATCTTTCATCTTCTTTCTATCACAGTTGCTCACGACATGAGTATTTCACCTCTTAATTAACAATCTAAAATGAACATAAATTTAAAACAAAAATAAAAAAAATTTAAAAAGATAAAGATTGTTACATACCCTATCAAGTTGATTGTTAGTTTTTTTTTTCTTTTCCGGGGTTCGAACCTCGGACCTTGCATATATTATGTATCGTCCTTATATTATCAACTGAGTTAAGCTTACGGAGACAGTTGATTGTTAGTTAAAGCCACATCTTTCAGTTTTGATATAGCCGATTCGAAGTTAGCTTTTTTTCATCAGCAAACATATAACTAAATCAAATGATTGAATTCATGTGATTAATAATTTCAACTAAGGGTAAATTGATCGAAGGTATGTAAGTTCAAACTATGAATAAAACAATATTTTATTAGATTTTAATTACCTCCTACCGAATTTTGAATTATTTGAACTTTTTCTCTTAGTAACCCGATGATTTAGACCAAAAGGATCAAATCTAGCTTGCATCATGAGAAATACACATGATAAATTGAATAAAATCAACTTGGTTCAAAATTTCTACATTCAACATCGATCTATAATATCTTATTTTAAAATGTAGTCATGGTATTTCAATAATTCATGTCCATAATCAAAATTGTATACTAGTCTATTCATGGGAATCACGCTAACTCAAATTATACACACAAACATGTGCGAATACGATAGACAAGGAAAAGCAGTTTGAACAAAATCAACTTGATCCTAGATCCTAAATAGCATTTTGTCGATTGCAACCCTTTGAACAAATAAAATTAATATCTTTTGTTTGGTTACTTAATAACAAAAAATTACCCGAAATTTGAATAAATGAAAAATTTGAGTTCGAACTCTAACATCGATATACTGCAACATATATCAATTTAACTAAGTTTACGGAGACTAATTCTTACATTTTTTTATATGGGTAGCTCTAAGCATCCCTTCTTATTTACATGCAAATTTCATAGTATCATCTTTGTTAGTGTGAATATACTCATCAATTATTAGTATACATTGAAATGAATATACTAATATACCAAGTTTTAGCAGAGTCTAATTGTACGTATGGATATGAAATAGTTGCAAGTCATCATCATCATATGGGAATATTTCAATCTTTGATTACCTTATTTGTCAGTTCAGGTGTCACTATAAACGTTACTATTACTTACTTTGCTATTATTCTTTACCATTTCATAATTATTACCGTCATTATTTTACGCCTGTAATGTGATTATTGTGGAACTAAACATAATGATAACATCCAACTATAAATGATTACTTATACATGTTTCATCTTGATATAGAAAAATCACGTTTGTAATGCAAAGAAAAATAATAAACTTTTACAGCATTTTGTACCAAATTTACGTTAAAATGCTTTAGTTTTTCTTTAGCTATATATACAAACTAATTAACATGATCTCTACTGGTAAAATTATGTTATAACTTACTCTATGCTGCCACACTCTTTCCAAAATATACTTTCTTATTTATTAAAGTGTGACATGAAACACATACATAAATTATAATACTTCATGTTGCACGCATCGAGCTGTTCTCTCATCATCTAACGTTTTTTTGCCAATTCAATCACGTAAACTCTTATAAGTGGTCCAAACTTCATTTAATCACTAATCAACCTATCCTTAATGACAACCCAAACTCAAATAAAAAGCTATTATAAAAGTGACTTTTTGGCTCCGTTTGTTTAAGATTTTTTTCAAAAAAAAATATTTTTTTCTTAAAAAAATCACTTTTTTCATTTTTAATGTTTGTTTAGGATTTTTAGAAAAATCATTTTATCACAAAAATCTATTTTGATTCTAAAATGAAAAGCTATTAGGATTAGCTAGCTTTTCTTAAAATTTATTTTTTTTCAACAACAAAAAGGTAACACATGTAAAAGTTAAAACTCTTTTTTTAAAAAAAAATAGTTTTTTATAGCTAGTAAGCAAACAAAAATAACTTCAAATTTTTTTTAAAATCTCTAAAAAGATCTAAATTCTTTTAGCATAAAATCTTTTTTTTTTAAACTGAAACAAACGCACCCTTTATTTGAGTCCAACTATTCATAATTTTACTATTAGTATTATTTTTTTGACAATGTTCATAATTTCACTATATCGATTAATTCTCAGTTCATATACTCGCGTCAAAAGAAAACAACGGGTATATATATGCAAGTCTCATTTCATACGCTAATTTCTCGTTGCATGTTTTATTTATTCTTTGGTAAAATTATTATTAAATAGTCATCTTCCTAATAAAACAATTCTGTTGAAAGAATAATGAACTAAAATAAACAGAATAGTCGTATTGTTTTCTCCCAGTTTTCACTTTTCACACACCAGTGACCTGACCAAAACAAAAAGACACAGTAATTTCGTTGACCACAGCTTGAGTGTGTGATGTGTCATGATTAACTATTGAATAAAATTATATATTTTTACAACAATATAAACACATATTTCATAAATGAATGAAAAAAAAAACACTTATTTCATAGTTGTGTTATTTGAACAACTAATTTTAATGTGAGTCCATTTTCTAAAATTCTAGGACAATTTTTTTATAGACATTAAAAATTATTTAAGGGATTGATATCTCTTACCAAGTGATTGAGTTTGTTCGATTATTGGACTCTAATTATGTATGAATCGTTCGGAAAAAGTCAAATTTAAATATTAATTATAACAATATTTAGTCATACTTTAGTTATGGGTCTTGTTAACCGATACCCCTAGGATACTAGTTAAGAAACCAAAAGTAAAAGGAAAATATAAGATTTGCATTCAAAAAATCATTTTTTTCAACTTTCAAAAAGTATAGTGTCATGTTAACTTGTGCCCTAAGGGCACATGTTAAGAAATCTAAAAAAACAATTTTGCATTGGAAAATATAATATTTTAACTTTTAAGAAGTTGAACGCACGAGTTTCAATATATATATTTTTATAATGAGTTCTTTAACATGTGTCTTCGAAGACACCAGTTAGCATTTGCCAAAAGTATAATACACAATTTCTAAGATAATATTCCTAAATTGTTAATATTTTCCTTTATTTATTTCTAAATTGAATTTTAGATTATGTGAGTCCATTTTCTAAAATTCCAGGGGTAAGACCAAAACAACATACACTCCAATTTGTACTAGAAGTGTTCTAATTATCTATAGCAAGTGTGTCACCGTGTTTAAATTTAAATATAAAACTTTTTTTTTTGTATCTAATCATGATATTTTATACGGCTTTATCAAAATACATCGTCATCATTGCTTCCATAATACGTTGAGATGAAGTCACCAACTCTGACCCCACATGCTTCCCTTTTGGTCTATATATATAGCCAAACACACCCTTTAGTTTCCATACCATGTTACAAAGCAAGAGATAAAGTATCCATTGAATCAATATTAACCTCTCTGTTTTTCCTCTGTTTCTCACACAACACTATGGAACACATAATGAAAACCACTTCTTCTCCTCCTCATCTACCAATCCCAATTCATGTTCCCATTCACACCATGCTATCAAACTCCACACCATCTTCATCTTCTTCCCCTCCTTTACAATCTCCCACACCTTTCCCTTCACCAGCTTCTCAATATTCTCCTCCCTCTGCCGCTCCTCAACCACCATCTCCTCCACCACCAATTATTGTTAGCCCTTGTGCTGCCTGTAAGATTCTCCGTCGCAGGTGTGTTGAAAAGTGTGTGTTAGCTCCGTATTTTCCTCCAACTGATCCACTCAAGTTCACCATTGCTCATAGAGTCTTTGGAGCTAGCAACATCATTAAGTTCTTGCAGGTAACATACATTCATAATTCACCAACAATAAAATCATCATGTTACAAACCAATTTGCACATTACTAAAATATTTTTTTTCAACATATTGGGCATTTATATTTATGATGTTAAAACAAATACGTGCGATTCTATTGTTGTTGCCTTGTTTGTGACTATGACCAATCCATTCACACCTTCAAGGCATGACATTATCTTGAAAAATAACAAAAAATTAGTTGAATTGTCTCATAACATTTTTAGGGGAACAAAATCATGGGTTTTGGTCAAAAAGTGGATGGAAAAGATAACAAAAGGAGAGCATACCTAATTGATGGGCATGCATGATGTGTTGTTTTCTAACTTCCTAACACATCAAAGCTATGCATAATTCTCTCTTCTTTACATTCTACATTAACCAACCACTACCTTTTTATCTTTACATAGAAGAAAAAAAAAAGCAATGGACAAGTCAAAATAACATTTTGCATATTGCTTGTTTATCTTAATTTTTTTCTCTCTTTAGTCCCCCTGGCCATAGTGTAACCACTATATCTTATCACAAGTCAAAAATAATTAGGTGCCCACATTTTGGAATCTTTTCATTATGTCTAACGATTATGGTCAATGGGGCATGAACTTGATATCAATTTCATAGTTTAAATAAACGAAAAAATAAAGATAAAAATTACTAGACTGAAACTTGATATTACACACGCGTACGCGCGCATATATATATACATATATATATAGACACACACAGTGTCAGGTAAGCAAAGTCTACACCCTCTGGTCACTCCAAAGCATGCATATCTTTAGTCTTCGTATTATTATTAACTTATATACATTTTGCTTATAGTTATAAGAAATTTAGAGAAAATCTTGCTATTTATAGATATTTTAAGTGAAAAATAGTACGAAAAGTACCTAAACAACTGCACATAAGTTTTGTCCATTTTCAAATCATGACTTCATTTTTAATTAAGAGTTTCATTAGTAATTAACAAAAATAAAATTCCATTAATTTTTCAGGAACTACCTGAACCTCAGAGAGCAGATGCAGTGAGCAGCATGGTTTATGAAGCAAATGCAAGGATAAGGGACCCAGTTTATGGGTGTGCAGGTGCAATATGTCAACTTCAAAAACAAGTTAGTGAGTTACAAACACAGCTAGCCAAAGCACAAGCTGAGTTAGTGAACATGCATTGCCAACAAGCAAATTTAGTGGCACTAATTTGCATGGAAATGAGTACTCAGTCATCACCAGACCATGACATGATAATTAATCAGCCTCAACCTCATGTTGATATGAGTTGCTTTTTAGAGGACAACAATTTTGGGTCTGCTTGGGAGCCTCTTTGGACATGAAATTAATTTATATGAATAATTATTATTATTATTATGTATCTTAGTTAATTTATATGAATTATATGTATTAATTAATTAGAATATTAGTCTTTCTTTCCATAGTAACTGTAAAACTTAATTTCCAAACTCCAAGTGGAGGAAGACTAGAGCTAATGAAAATCAAACTGAGGGAATATTTCAATAAAGTCATATTAATTAGTTTTTTTTTCCTGTAATAAAAAGTCATATTAATTAGTTATATGGTAGATACGGGTCATGGTGTATTTGATACCTCATTAGTCACTTCATGAGCCAAACCTTTTGACAATGGAAAAAAAAAATAAAAGAAGAAAAACACAATTGATGGCGGTCTTCTCTAAACTAATGATTATAGAGAGAAAAGGGTTATAGAAGAAGAAAATTAGTACAAGAAATAGCTGTTTTAGTTTTAGTCAGCATAGACTTGAAACAGGTCTTCTACTGTTTGGGACCACCTAATTTTTCTATTTCCTTTCACTTTTTTTTTTTAATTGAGAAAATGAAGTTTTGTAGCCTTTCTTTTTCTTGTCAAACCGTCGACAATGTGAAAGTTGCTTCATATTTTGACAAAAGAGAGTTTCATTATCATCTAATAACATCACAAAACTACAAATTTAGCTTTCTGTCTGCAATAACATAGCATTGCTAAGCCCCTTTCACCTTTATTCTTGAATAAATGAAAAGTTTACATGAATTGGGATGGAGTTAGATAGCAACGGCACCGAAGATATTAGAGCATTCGTAGTGTAGAACTTCAATTTTTACCTTACTTATTTATAATTTTTTAATAATTTTTTTAACATTACTTTTAACACACTCTCTTAGAGCTTTTTCAACGAAGGTGTCATAGAAACTTTATACGTTGATGAACCTATATCTTAATTATTCAATCCATTAGAGGAACCATGATGTGTCAAAATGGGTAGCATAGAGATAGTTAATGTATCTTAAATAAGATACATTATCCAAGAATAACATTGAATATAAATATAAAAAATATGAGTTGTTTAAGAATTGTATAATTTTCTTATTATTGAAAGAAAATGGGTAAGAGTTTCATAAGTATGATGTGGAATTGAGAGACCGTTTTTTTTAGTAGTGTATGAAAGTCAAAGTAGGTTTTATAAAAAAAATATATCATTGGAGATGCTCTTATTTGGTGAAATTTATATGGATACTACACTTTAAAAAGTTTAACTCAGTTAGTAGGGACAATGCATAATATATGCAAGGTCCGGGATTCAAACGTAGGCCAGCACAAAAAAAAAACTATAGGGAAATTTTCCAAAAAAAAAATACAAATCAAGGATATAATTAATCTTAAAATTTAAAAGTGGCACTTTGTAGTAAAGGTTCTACACTTATCATTTGCTCCTTGCAGATTTGGAAGTTGCCTCAGCCCTGCTTATTGTATCATATTAGCTCACTATGTTATATTATAATGAATTAATAGCGATGATATGATAACCCACTATATGTTGATTCTATTATGAGCATCAAAGGGAATTTTAAGTATTATTCATGAGTTGGCTTATCCCAAGCTATACTAATTTTACTTCATGCAGTGACACTGACCAATAAAATATATTGAGTGAGAAGTGAGAACAGTTCTTTAGATTTGGGGGACTTAAAAAATGATTAGGTAGATGGAACATTTCCATCATTTGGTTAAGTACTAATTAAAACGCGTTTTGTTTTAATCTATTCATTTGAAACTTTAGCCTTTTGTAATTCTTGTCGTTGCCCAAAAAAACGCGTTGCTAACTCTTGCTACGTCGTCGTTTAAATCAACCTTATAATGTCATCTCAATTCTCACGTGCAAGTTGCAACCCTCATTCAGTCATTTATGCATGCCACTTGGGGTGAAAAAAGAAACACAAACCAAGAGTGTTTAATGCTTTATCTCATTGTCTACAACTTCCGCTAAAAAGGAAGAGTATATATATTGAGTATCCATATTGTTTTGACAACCATGTGCTCTGTTCGGGATAGGAGATCCCATGTCTCATAATATACAATCCATCAAACAATTGTGACACTGAAATTTTAAGCCCATAGCCAAACCTCCAAATTTATATACATTTTTACTTTGATAAATTACTTTCGAGACAATTGTTGATATAAAAGTATCACATATGGTTGGGGATCGAAACCCCAACCAGGTTTTCATCATATATTTTGCTATATATAATTACTTGTGATTTAACAAGCTAAGTGTTTTGAATATATTTTTAGTTCAATTGGTAATTAATTTTGTTGTCATATTTGAGGTGTTTGCTCAATAGTAAAAGTTTAGCATTTTAACCTCTGTGTACTAAGTTTGAATCTCTCGAGTTTTTGTATAAACTGACGGATATAATATGGTTATTAGTATCTAGCTTTAAACAAGTTGCATGTGAATACATTTTTGAAAGTTGCTTTTTTGACATACAAAACTTTCTAAAAACACATGTAAATGATGGTTTTGCTCCAACAGTAGTTAACTACCGCTGAATTTATCCGGCGGTAGTTAACTATCGTCGGATAATTTCAGCGGTAGTTAATTACCGTTGGGAGCAAAAATGTCATTTACATGTATTTTTATGAAGTTTTGTACGTTAGAAAAGCAATTTTTTACATTCTTTTTTATAGTGAATGAAATAAACTTCTCCAAAATTATGTGTAAAATAATCATTATTATCTCGCTTTAATCAAGTTATATGTATAAAGCACATACGTTAAGTTTCATGGATTCACCTGAAAAACACTACAATACTTTTTTTTTTTTAAGGAGCGCTACAATACTTATAAAATGCTTACTAAAATACTGATATATTATCCATCAACAAGATCTTTAGTTAGTTGTGGAATTCAAACCATGTCATTATGGGAGACGAGTTAAATTATTACCAACATAGTCAATGTTATTGGTTAAACTTTAAATTAACTGGTTTGTTCAAACTTCGTTCACAAAGCATCCATATGTACATGTACACTAGAATTAATCTAGCAACATATTATTTAACATACATTTTCAGCACACTTTTTTTTGTCAAAAGAATACACTCTCTTTGATTGATTAAATTTACATGGGTTTCACAAAATTTATTTGAAATGCAAATGATTTGATGTGGGGCATGGATGAATTTTTAAGCCATCAAAAAGAATGTGTATAAAAATATGTTTGTTAAAGAGTGCAGTGTTAGCATTCCTCAATCTCAATTTTCCTCGATAAGTTATTGTTAATAGTTTAATGATACAATAAAGCATGTGAGTTTAATCTTATTTTTCAAAATGCCAGCTTTAGTCTTTCATGTGAATTATATAATTTTTTCTTCTACGCTTCTCGACATTCCGAGCGACTTTGTATCTTGGTAAATAACTCCTCAGTTACGTATAAAGGTTGTGCTTGGTATTTTGTGATGCAATTCAAAGTCAGGGCACAGATGACTTGAATTTGTATGAGGGAATCAATGAACCGAGTCTTAATTTAAACCATATATGCTTGATTCTACAATTTCATGATTATAGTCACTAACTAAACACATGTTCTTCCGTGACATTAGATAAACAAACTAATGTAAATATAGCAAATGGATAGAATCAGAAATTTCTTCATATACTAGTAATTCCACACGATTGTAATACTAATCAATGTATGCATATGCATGATTCAGTGAATGGTGAACTCCTCAATTAGCAGCCCTCGTGCATGACCGAGTACTAGGCTTGTTTGATTGTTAATTAATTCTCTCTAACTAACGATTATGGAGATTTTGTGTGAAACCCTTGAATTTAGTAGAAGGGATTAGTGCATTTAATACTTTTAGCTTTTGAAAAGGACTATAATGATTACTATCGGTAGAAGTAAAATAAAGATGCAGCCCTAAAGTAGCAATGACCAAAATGGCCACAAAACTAATGTTGTGACTTAATTAGATATATTGTGTGCACGCATTGTTGGTTATATCTCCACTATGTGTCACTATCCACCCCGTCAAATAAGTACTACTAGTAAGGGTTGTTTGAGTTTAGACGTACATCTTACATAAGGAGTCAAGAGCATTCTATATTATTCAACCATCTAGTGGAAATCAACAAATATGAAAGCACTACCAGTACCAAGTGTAAGTCGTGCTGAGGGAAAGGATGAAGAAATATCTAGTCCTTAACTCAAGGCATTGTGCAAGATACATTCTCACTGCCCTAAACTGAACTAGCTCCTGTTGACCGTTGAGATCATAAGAATAGTTGACCGACTGGCCTGTTGGAAGAAAACCAGAGTATGATTGTGTTACTCTACTTTAAAATGCACTCTACAGTAGTTTTTTTTTTGTTTTTTTAAAAAATCACGTTTGAATCTCATTCTTAACTTGTGGAGGGAATCAAACATGAAACTTTAAACCAAACATCATTAGACTAGCTCAAATGTGTTACGTACTCTATTGTAATACTGTTTTTATTTAAAATCTTATAGAATACTTTGCATCATTGACATGACTAATTTTTTTTTTTTTGGACAGACGCATGACTAATTAATTAATTAACATGAATTTCACCCGGTTTTTAATTTCCTTAAGTTAAGGACCTTGACAAAAAATAGTACACAATTGAACATTCTACCGCTAATCTCTCGACTCCATGAATTTTACATCAACTGTTTTTTCGATGAGTAGGAACTGGTTTTATTTTTTGTTTTTTTGAACTGAATTATGCATCTAGGAATTTATAACACTCACACACACTTATTTGTGTTAGAACCTCCAATGATACATTTTCCACCAAACCATTAACTAATCAAACTCATAACTTTTTAACTTTTTGGAGGATTGGTAGCTCACTTGCTTGAGGTAAGAGGTTAAAGAAGTTAAATATTCAAAGTTCGAATACCGACAAGACGAAAAATATTAACATTTATCATTAATTTTTTTTTTATCTATATCTTTATTTATCAGTGTTTTTAGGAAAGAAAAAACCTATCTCTAAATATAAGTATCACTTCAAATAAAGGATGAAGTCAAGGATTAACCTTTGGAGGGACCATGTTGAAAATATAGTTTATTAAAGAGAAAATAAATTTTCAAATGCATAACATATACAAGAATCTTTCAACAAACAAAACATGAGAGGATCCAAATCATTTTTTTATAGCTTAAAGTGTGACTTTTTTTTTTATAGAGTAGACTTCTAAATCAATTAAGAAAATATTTGTTTGAGTTTCATCTCGAGTAGGATAAGACGATAAATTGTAAACATCTATGAATCAGTCTTGCTATTTTCACTTTGATTTATGTCGGTAAATTCTTTCTTTCTATCTTATTTGATGTAGGCGTAAACACCACATTTTTATTTTGTAAATATAATTTCAGAATCTAGTAAAAAAATAAAATTTCAGAAAAAGAAAACAGTTTTAAAATCAAATATTCGATTATATAAATAAAAAACCATATATTGAAAACCTTTTGAATGCATATATGGAAAATTACGGTTTGTAATAGATTGGTCCTTAAAAAAAAATTTGTCACACATAAGTCCTTTAAGTTTGAGGTTTGTAACAGATTGGTTTTTGGTCACACATAAGTCCTTTAAGTTTGTAAACGTTTTCAATTTAGTCGTTCTGGGACATCATCGTTTTGGTTAACGAAATAACTAAATTGAAAACGTTTTTAAACATTTTTTTTAAAACTCTGTATCCAATCCAAGGACCGACTAATCCGAGGGGACCAATTCCACTGCCCACTTGCGGGGTCCCCGTTCTAAACAAGAGCAAAACTTTGTATGGACTTGCCCATCGAAATTGAATTAACGTTTATAAACTTAAAGACTTATGTGTGACCAAAATAATTTAAATGACTAATCTGTTACAAAGCTCAAACTTAAATGACTTATGTGAGACCAAAATAACCTAAATGACCAATTTGTTACAAGCCTCAAACTTAAAGGATCCCTGGTGTAATTTAACCTTGCATATATTCAAAACTTTAAATAAAGGAGAGAATTAATTAAAATTCCATGAAAATTGCTCTTCTTCCATTTATTTTTGCTTATTTCCGTGTCAACATGAGTTAACTCACGCTGAAAAATGCCTTATGTAAGTTGACTCACATTGAAAATAGTCGAACGTGAGTTAACTCACGTTGGACATTTTTAGGGGAATGAACAATTCTAAATGGGAGAAGAGCAACTCTCAAATGAATATTATTTTTTCCACTCTATGCCTTTCTCACGCGCCTTGTGTTTTTTTCTTCCAAAACTGCCCCTGTGATTTTCATATTTTATAATCCGAACTAAGTTTTTCCTTTGTTATAGGGTGAAAAAATGAGTTCTTCTATAATCTGAAAACTTCAAAAAAAATAGGGTGCGTCACTTGATTTTTTCGGATTATAGAATCCGAACACCCCCTAAACACCACTTTTCAAGGGAAAAACAGTTCGGATTATATAATTTGAACTGTATCAGCAAAAATTTTAAACATGTTTGTAACATGGAGAGTCATTTTAAAGATATTATTATTCTTCATAACTCTCATCCATTTGTTTTGGGTCATTGTTAATAATCTAGTTGTTCTTATGTGACTCTTCCCCTCAAAATCCAAAATTTCATCATTTAGACCCATTTTTTATTTTTTTATTTTTCATATTCTCAGAAAAATCCCAAAAAAAATTGCATTAGTTTTATTTGATTTTAGAATTTTTGATGATATTTTTTGGTGGTATTTTGATGATTTTATTTGACAGGTTTTTAACATTATTTTTACTTGGTTTTTTGGTTGTTTTTAAAAGCAAAATTCAAAACTGCTAAACAAAATTCAAAATTGCTAAAATGTGAGAGATTTTGATTGTCGATTATACATAAGCATATTTCGGATTATAAAATCTGAATTAGTGAAAAATTATTTCAGATTTTAAAATCCAAAAAACCTCATGGGTATTTTTGTAAAAAAAACAGGGCGTGCGAGAAATGGGTAGGGCGGGAAAAATAATAATACTCTCAAATGCCATTTTTCCAAAGTTAAAGCCCGATGGTAAAATCTTATGGTCCGGCCCATAAAGAACCCGGCCCAGTTACCACGTGACATTGGTACCTCTGGTAACGATAGTGTCAAGGTGCGAAGGCGAATTCAGAGCATAAGCAGAAACAAGAATCACAATCGCGTTCTGAGAAAAGAGAAAAGCGAAAGCGAAAATGAGCGGAACAGTGAAAAAAGTTACAGATGTAGCATTCAAGGCCGGGAAGAAGATCGATTGGGACGGAATGGCTAAGCTTCTCGTCACCGATGAAGCTCGTCGTGAATTCTTCAATCTTCGTCGCGCTTTCGACGAAGTTAACACTCAACTTGAAACAAAGTTCAGCCAGGTAGCTAGATTCCTTCACAGATCTCTCTAATTTCATTCTCGTTATTGTATTTATGATTCCGATTTACCTTCATTTTGTTCTTAGATGCTAGATCGATTGGACTTTTAGGTTAAAATTGAAAAAGTGATTATAGATTTGAATTAGTTTAAGTCGTATTATGTTTCTCTTCATCGTCAATTTTGAATTGGTTGATGATAATCGTGTTTTGGTGCATTTTAGGTTTTTTTTTTTTTATCATTTTATTGAGATGTTTGAACGCATTAAGCTAATTCCAAGACGTGCATTTTGAGTTATTGCATCTTCTACCTCTGTAATGATTTTTGGAAAATGGTTCAAGAAATTATTTTTCGTGTTTTTGATGCTAAAAAAATTAATGTTTCTGTTGTGTAACATTTAGTTGTACACCTTTCATCATGTTTTGAATACTAGTTTTGCTGTATTATGTATTTAGCTACGAGGCTTAGAGGCGTCTTTAATATATCTTGTATTCGAAATGCTATACAAATTATTTTCATACTTTGAAGCACCGACACTTCTAATTGAAGGCTTGTCCGATGTCCGACACTTGTTAGTGTGTCTGAAAGGTCACACACCTGTAATTACATCCAATTTTGTAGAGTTATCAAATTATTACCGGTGTTGATGTGTCAGGTGTCTGTGTCTATGCTTCATAGCTCTTATGTATATCATTTCTTATTAATCGCAGGAGCCTGAGCCCATAGACTGGGAATATTATAGAAAAGGAATTGGCACTCGTTTGGTCGATATGTACAAGCAGCATTATGAGAGTATGTTTTTGAACTCTACACTGAATGCCCCTTATATTTGTATTTTTTATTTGTCAATGGTGTATCCATTTGTGATAGTTAGAGCTTGTCTCGTTTGATGACAATTACATGATAGAATTGATTCTTGCCATGCACTTCCTCTTCTTTAGGGGTAAAGTTGTAGAAGGATATTGATAAATTCAACTGGATCCGATTCTTGAATTCAATGGTACCATATTCTTTTCATAGGGAAGAATATTATATAATTCAAAAAAGCCATCCTCGGAAGTTAGGGTTGTTCATATAACCAAAAAACTGAACTGCACCGAGAACCCAACTGCCCTGATCCTTAAAAAAACTGAACTGTTTGCATTTTGTGCGAACTGAACTGCTGCATAAAAATATGATCAGTGAACTGCCCTGATCCTTATATAAACCAAACTGTTGTCAGCTCCTGTCTCTCTCTATTATGCTTACAGCTCAACTAAACTTTTTTCACAATGCTGACGATTTGGAAAAATTCCCTTAGCACAATTGACATCTCATACAGTAAAAATGAGAAATTAATATAGGTAGACATGATGGTGACGAAAAGTAGTTTTACAAACAGTTGGCTAATAGAAAATTGTTTACTTTGATCAATTCTTTTTATTAGTGTGTATAGTGAGTAACTATTTTTATTATGTGCAAGTGTACAGTGTGTACACTCTTATACCAAGAAAAGGTGTACACACAAGTCAAAGGCAACTCTACCAGCTATCAAGATTATCTTTTTGGTTGTAAGAAAATAGACCAATATCTTTTTGTCTCATTCGCAAAACATGATGATGGGGAGGACCTGTATCGTGCTGCTATGTATATTTTTAAAACCCATTAGTTACAGTTTTGCTTAGCCTGGCAGTTCGGTTATATAATTATGAACCATAGTTAAATGTACCAAAGTGCAAGTTCGGATCCATTCAAGCTATTAAGTATCTGTTCAGTTCAGTTTTATAGATATGTTTTTTTCAGTTCAGTTAGGTTCAGTGCAGTTAACATTGAGAACCCAACCCTGAACACCCCTGTCTGAAATTGATGTTGTTGCACTGTAATCTATAGCCTAATGCATGTTAAAATTTAACGCCAAAATTTTACACCAAAATTTACATTAGGATATATGAAACTATGGATTGTGGGACTGTTCAGTTGTTATTCAATTATTTCTCAAATTGAAAAGGAAGTACATAAGAAAAGAAACTGGTCATGCCCATGACAACATTTCCTATAACTTTGCCTCATTCAAAATATTGTTGTTTGACCTATTCACTTGGGAATAAAATCTGGAAATTGTATATGGTATCATGTATGCTCGCTGATATATTCCGTGTTCTGCAATGCAAGAGCGGAGTAGTGTTCATCGTTGCATTTATTAATTGTGCATTTGAATTGATGTAAGGAAAATATGATTGTTTCTTTATTGAAATTTATGCTTGAAATCATCATGTGTGTATCAGTTATTGCCTAAATATTTATGGATGTAGAGCATATCAAGTGAGAGAGATGAGGAGTTGATATTGACCATTCCGCCATTCAAATTTTACATACCATTAATTCAACTTTTGATGTTATGCTTCTTTTGTAGGCATTGAGATCCCCAAGTTTGTTGACACAGTAACTCCTCAATATAAGCCTAAATTTGATGCACTGGTAAGAACTTTTGTTACATATTTAGTCCAACTTTTCTCTATCAATCAAGTTCTATTTTATTAAGTGATATATGTGTTTTCTTGCTGAAGTTGGTTGAGCTTAAGGAAGCAGAGGAGAAATCTCTGAAAGAATCTGAGCGTTTGGAAAAAGAAATTGCTAATGTACAATCGCTGAAGGTAATAGAAATCACCACATGGTTTTTCAGTTTTATGTAATATTGGATATTCTCTCATATACCATTGTTTGTTTTCACAGAAAAGGATTTCTACCATGACAGCAGATGAGTACTTTGCCGAGCATCCTGAGCTAAAGAAGAAATTTGATGATGAGATTAGGAACGATAACTGGGGCTATTCGCACTACAAAGAAGAGCAAAATGCCTGAAGTTGATGTTTTCCTTGCTGGTTTAATAAATAATAACTACATTATTTTTTTTGTAACTTGGTTCTAATCTTCAGTTTAAAAGGTTCTCCACATTTCTGCAGTTGTCAAAATTTTATGGTGTTGCTGGTAACATTTTGAAACTGTTGTCTTCTGGTTTCAGTTAAGAAACCCAATTTCAGGAAAATGTTTGTGGCTGTGTTAATAAATTGTTGTGTTTGTCTGGTAAGTATACATTTGTTCTGATTCTGGCAATAGTAAGCATAATAATAAAAACACTAATAATAGTTAAAAAGTTATCATAGGTCACAGAAGGCCCCTTTGTATGTGTTTGCATACTCACATTAAACTGGTCTAAGATGGTTTTAGGACTACAACATGCAGTAATATGTTATCTGCTCAGACCAATTGACTCTCCTCTTCTATTCCTTCTGTTCTTTGTAAAGGTGGATCCTTTTTGTGCATGGTTTTCCCTTTGCTCCTGCAATAGTATTATCCTAGTTTCTAACTTACCTTCTCTCGTTGAAATAGCATCCTCCTTTTGCTCTGAGACTCCATGGTCCTAGTCTTTCTTCACCGGTGTGGTTTCTCTGCAGGCTTCTTGCCTAGTGTGTATATCTTGCTGGCGGTTTGGACATTTGGATTCTATCCTATCCCATCTTTTTGATTCCTTGTTCTTTCACTGGCATCTGCAATATTGACAACTCTGCAGAGCAATGTCTGAATTACGTGGAATATAATCAAGATGAGACATTAATTATGTTTGCTGAAGATGATGTTAAAGAAATATAAAGATATTTAAAAATAGCTTGTAGGGAAAATTTTGACAGACAAGCCTATCCACAAAGGATCACTACATAATACTTTGTCTAACATGTGGTCTAACTCTCAAAGACTTCAAAATTGAAAATGTTCAAAGACTTTTGGAAATTGAAAAAGTTGAAGTAAGTTCTTTCGTTTCTTTAGGATGAAAATGATGATATTATTACTATTTTAAATTGAAATCCTTGAACTTTTCGAGAAAGTGACCCAAACTATGTTGATTTTCAAAATAACCTCATTTGGCCAATTATGGTGTCTATCATCCCGTAGAAGAGCTAATCAAATGGGAAGGAAGATAGGTGCTTTGATTGACTCATTTCAACTATTTTATCCCATTGTCTGCAAAATTAATTACCTTTCTGTAACCATTCAAGTCTTTTTATCTGTAAAAAAAACATTCGGTCTTTTTTCTTCTTTTTATGTCAAACCACTCCCCACTACCACCGTTCAATCAAGTATCATTTATACCTTTCTCATATATATCACAAACCTTTCTACAGTATTTTTAGCCATTTTATAACTTTGTGAAAATATACCACCAAATAAAAAGCAATTCCAAATATAGTACATAACGTGATTTTGCCTACATAACAATGTCATCAACATCATTATGACAACATAAAGAAATGAAAATCACAGAATGGATATATAACTATTGACCATCATAATAACTATTGTCTAGAAAGTAAAAAGATTTGCTCAAAAAAAGAAGTAAAAAGATAGATAATAGAAATATTAAAACTTTAAATATATAAACAACAAAATGTAAACAAATCTAAAACCACATAAGTATCAAACCATACACCGAATTACATTATTTATTTGAGCTTATCTAATAACATAAGTATTTGTGAGATTGTTTATGTAAACTCATGAAAAAAACTTATGACATATCTATTATGCGTTGTCAACTTATTTCTATAAGCTCTCCAAAATAACTTATGAAAATAATTTACTTATTTATCTTTTATAGCAAAAATAGCTTATATATAACACCTATATAAAAAGCGCTTAATTAACTATTTATCCAATGATGTACAAACATATATATTGCTCTCCCTAACAAGCCACTTTTTTTTTTTTAAGAGGCAAAAAGAATTTTATTAAAATATAGCGTCAGTTTAGCCTCGGACCACGCCAATTTATAACCAAAATCTCAAGCATAGAGCCAACTTGCCTCCCAAGACCGCCTCACTAAAATACAATTCCGAGAGGCAGCCGGCGTTATGCAGGAAGACCAAAGCAACCTCTAAGCTCCAACATATGCCTCCTACAGGAGGCCAAAACATTCACCTCCAACTCCAAGGACAGCACAAACAGCAGAAAATGCGCCAAAACCAAGACCATGGGACACCCAAGCAAAAAGATAGCACCAATACAGTAGCTGAAACAAGGTACCACTGCAATATGCTGCAGATTGCCAACAAATCAACACTACAACCAAGATACCATATACACCTCCTGTAAACGACATACAAATGAAGGACAGAAACTTAAACATGCCTCTTCCAAGTAGAAAGCATGCTTAGCAAAACTTTTCACAAAGCTGAAAAACATGCAGGTACATAATCAAAGATAAAAACCCCGTCCACCACTCCAAGACACTAGCTGAGTGAATCACAAGCCTAATCCGCAGAACAACCAATGACCACCCTAAAGGAGTAGCTTATGCCGGGAAAGAATTTGCAGAAAAATTACCACTACACGCCTCCGAGAATCAAACTTCTAAGGGACAAACTCTAGCAGCTGCCCACTACGTCACACCAGCTGTGCAGCAACATTCAGGCTGCAATATGCATAACAGACTGAAAAACTAACTCCAGCACAGCCACCTCAGCTAAACAGAAACCTCACAAACTGACCCCAGCCTCGCCAAACCCCTGCACGCAAAAACTGAGACCACGCGGCCCAAACCTTTCCTGCAACCTGCACTTTGACAGCACCACAACACTGGAACAATTATTAAAAAAACAGAAGCAAAATCTCTATCCCGACAGCACTCTCATTCCCCTCCTATCCGTCCCACATCCTGCAATAGGAGAACCAACCAAAACCAACGAAAAATGAAAACTACAAAATGCCTAACATAATAGTTAGTTCACCATGAACTGTCTAATGTAACTGAAGTACCTTTTGCTCGAGTTTTTTATATTTGACAATCAACATGAGTGTTTTACTTGTAAAAGAAAAATAAATATCAACTAAATCATATAATCATCAAGACTACTCAATCAATCAATGAATCGCATAAACAGAAAAAAGCTTTATAAGTTACCAAAATTTCTATTACATTTATCTTTAAAAATGGTGGAAACTAAACTGCTCAACCATGCAAAACCAGCACAGATCCATTAATACAGCATCTTCCATTCTCTTTTGCATTAAATGTACGGCCAAGACAGCACTGTGCTACAAAATAGTATACATGTCAAACATGCAAGAGCAAAAAACAAAATCTCAAACATACAAGCCATGCATAGTCACAATATTAAAGAGGAAGAGTTATGTCTCAGCATTAACTTTGTTTCTAGACCAGAGCTGAAGGCATGACTGCAAAGTGGAAATGATTGGAAACAAAGATAAAAATGCTATCGGTGGGAGAATAAATAACCATGCTCGTTCCGGCATCATTCATTCTAGTAAAGACTCCTAACTATTCTCTTCCATCTAATTGCCAAAGATAATACCAATGACAGTTGAGTAAAAGCAGCTAGACATATACTGCAACGAGGCCTATAGCAACAACTCCCCGCAAGAATCTCAATATGAGCTGAAAATCGGCACTTTATTTTGAGTTGTAGGTAAATATCTTAATATCAAGATTAGAACAATCTAAAAGACAAGTTCATAACAATAACCATGAACTCAACAAAAATCTTCATTTGCCTCAAACACTGAAATGTACAAGGACGCAATGCTTGAAGGCACTAATAAAAAACAATCTTTTCGTCACACTTTAAAACAACACTCACGTCAACGAAATGTATATTCAAAAGTTATACCAGACAACGTAAACAATGTCATTCCACATAATTTCATTGCACGCCAACAATCCAAACATACCCTGAAGGTAAAATACCCTTAGGTTCATTTTAGAGAAATTTTTTGGATTTTTAACGTTGCTACGTGGCAATATATCTGATAACAATATTAACATTCTCGACAAAAAACGAGAGCAGAAGGCATCGGGTACAGACAAATCACCTGACTACACTGAATCAACCAAATGAAAATCAATCTTCAGTTCAGTCCAAACATTCTATTCTTATCAAAAGCACCAGTACAGGTATTCAGTATGGTACAAAATTTAAATGTTGCAGATAGTACGTGGGCCAGTAGTATTCTAAGAAAATCTGATACATATCCTAAACACTAGTGCAAATATTAGGGAGGAATGTAATTAGATTTCACGGCATACAATTTTAAAATCTGCAGATATAAGCCAGAAGCATTAAAAGACAAATTAGTAAACAAGGGACCAACAGCTTTCAAATTTCCCCTCTGTAACCTCCAGATCCAAAATAATCCTTTCTATTATTTGCAATGGCCACACTCTTCTGATGTTCTAATTTAGGACAATCACGGATACGATGACCAAGCCCGCCACAATATGCACAGCCCTTGACACCACTTATGCCTGTGATTTCTTCATTATCTTCCATTGGATCAACCAGCTCAGCCAAAACAGGGGGGATCCTCTGCTTAGCTTCTTGCAAAAGATGTTTCAAATCAAGCAATGTTGTCTCACTTTGGTTCTTGTTTATAAATGTTGTTGCTATACCAGTTTTGCCACATCTTCCGGTACGTCCAATCCTATGGACATAATTTTCAATTTCAGCTGGCATGTCATAGTTGATGACATGTTGAATATCAGGAAAATCTAAACCTTTGGATGCAACATCAGTTGCAACCAACACATCTTTCTTTCCAGCCTTAAATGATGAAATGGCATACTCTCTCTCTTCCTGATCCTTGCCTCCATGAATAGCCACGGCTTCCACTCCTTTCAAGAGAAGATACTCATGAATGTCGTCAACATCAGCCTTATTCTCACAAAATATAAGAACAGGGGGTGGAGTTTTCTGAAGACACTCAAGGAGGTAAACTATTTTCGCTTCTTGCTTGACATACTCTACCTCCTGAATAACATCAAGATTTGCCGCCCCTGCACGTCCCACATTGACAATAATAGGTTTTACCAAAGCACTTCTAGCAAAGTTCTGAATTTTGGTTGGCATAGTAGCAGAAAATAGGAGAGTTTGCCTTTGAGCTTTGAAGTGATCAAAAACTTCTCTTATATCATCTTCAAATCCCAAATCGACCAATCGATCAGCCTCATCTAACGTTAAATACCTGCAGTTATCAAGATTCATTTTCTTCTTGGCCAACATATCCTTCAACCTCCCAGGAGTAGCAACAACTATATGAACCCCCTTCTTGACAATCTCAAGCTGCGATCTCATATCAATTCCACCGATACAAAGCAAAGGCCTGAGCTCCGGATATCCAGCTTCCTTCAAAGGTAACAAAAATTCTTCAATGACTTCATAAGTTTGCCTAGCCAATTCCCTTGACGGACAAATAATCAGACCAAACGGACCTTCCCCAGGAACAATCGGCATCATAATTTCCTCCTGCATTGCCATCATAATCATCGGAAGCACGAAAACCAAAGTTTTACCAGAACCCGTAAAAGCAATTCCAATCATATCCCTCCCAGATAAAATAACCGGAAGACCCTGCACCTGAATAGGCGTTGGCTGCACAATCCCCTTGGTTTTCAACATCTTCAAAATTGGATCCGGAAACCTCATATCCTTAAAATTCTTAATCGGGGGAGGAATCTCCTCACCATTAACAATTATATGCCATTGTTTCTGAATCAAATCACAATCCTTCTTCGACATCCTCCTTATATGCAAAGGAGGCTTCCAACCAGTAGGCAAAGGCTCAGTATAAGTAATCCCTTTCGCTAATTCACGAACCGACATAAGGGTTTTCTTATCCGACAAATTATCAATCATCTCCTTCTCTTGTTGAACAATCTGTTCTGTGACACTGATCTCAGGTTGATCTTTCTTCAACTGTGATGCCTTAACAAGTAGACTTGGCTTAGTTTCAACGACTTTTAGTTTCTCGGAATCATCTTCTTCGATTGCAGCAGTTGCTTTCCCTTTGCGTTGTAGAATCTTCTGAGCTTCCATGGCGCGACGCTTGGCAACAGGGATATACTCCTCATAATCATCTTCTTCTTCCATTATTGCTACCACTGAATTCAAAAAAAAAAAAAAGTTTTATTTATTTATCCTCTTTGCAATTAAAAGAAAAAACTAAAGCAAAATAAAAAATCAAATCTTCTGCAAATTGAAAATAGGGTAAAGCGAATAGAATGAACCGAAAATACAAGGAAGAAACGAAGATGAATAAATACCTGAATTGAAGAGCAAAGAAGATGGAGTAGACGACGCTAGGGTTCGCGAGAGAGAGTTGCAGGGTTTTGGATTCTGCAAGTAGCGACGCGAAACTTTTCTATATTTTCAGATCGAGGTTTATTTCTACTTCATCACTTCTTTTTTCTTTTTATCAATAAACAAGGGGGTTAATAGTCATTTTAGCAATGTGTAACCAACTTAGGGTCCGTTTGGTTTGAGAATTAGGAGGGGAGATATTTTAATTAAAAACGTGTTTGGTTCGCAAGGGGAGTGGAGGGGATGGGAGAGATTTTAAAATTATTTTACTGTTTTACCCTTAAACTTAATTAAATAAAAGAAACTACTTGATTTTACAATTTCAGAGACCAACCAATGACAAACACACATCTAAGCTGCTTATTTTATCTCAAACTGACTCATATATTTTCCACAACAAGACATGAACCGATGAATTAACATTCAAAAAAAAAGGATCAACAAACAATAATAAGTTAAATTAAAATAGGATAATAATAATAATAAGGCCATTGACATCAACAAAGTAGTAGTAGAAGTGGTTTTAGATGTAACAAATAAGAGTTATAGATAATATAATAATAAAAGTTGTTAAAAAAAAGTATAACAAAATAATAATAATAATAATAATAATAATAATAATAATAATAATAATAATTGTTATAAGAATAAGATAACCTTTTAATAATAAATAATAATAAAAGTTGTTACAAGGTTAATATTGAGATTTGAAATTAATTTAAGGATAATTATGGCAATGCAATCAAATTTTAAAAAGATTTGCCCCCCTCCCCTCCCCTTCTAAAAACTGAACTAAACACTTCAAATTAAAAATCTCGAACCAAACGGACCTTTAATTGGCAAGAACAATGCATAATATATGGAAGATCTGAGGTTCGAACCCAGACACCACAAAAAAAGCAATGTGTAACGAGTAACAAAAATAATCGTTCATTGTATCGAAATTTCGAAATTGTCCCTTATTGTGTAATGCTAATATGTTATTCAAAATAGTTTTTTAGATTAAGATGTTTTGTTAATATTGTCATGAGTTCATCAATATACTTATTTATTATAATATTAATTTTTATAAGTATTTATTAACGGTCTTATCAATCCATATAATGAGTTAATATTAGTATTGAGGGGCTACTTTAACATTATGGATTATTTTAACTAAATAAATACACAATCAAAAACTATTTTGAAATTTCGATATATTAAGAGACTATTGTAACAACTTATTACAAATTTAAAAACAAAAATGTCGATTAGTCCATCAAATAATTGATAAATTTTACAACTATAATTTCATAGATAAAAGTCAAAATACAAACATAGTATCAATAAATCAATATCATAGACACTCTTTATTTTCCAACACTTATTCAACGTCTATACATATACATCAAACTATTACATCTATCACATCATTTTTTTTTGTTTTAAAATGTATACATTTTCAACTGGTGTACACAATATTTTCCAATCTACACATATACTAGCGGAAAGATTTCACTCATTTTATTGCGCTAACGCGTGTAAATTATGAATATTATATGAAATTTTGAATTTGATTAAAATTATAAGTATATATATTTATGACTTTCAATTTTTTTTACAAACCCAACAAATCATGTTTATCTTTTTTAATGACACCAATAATTTAAAGGTATAATCTAAAAAACTTCAAATGAGAAGCTTTCAAGAGTAACTTCTCAAAAAATAGATTTTTATTTTTAGAGGAGAGAGAAAATATGGCTCAAAAGATTGAACTAATCTTGTAACAAAAAATCTCTTTTATATAGTTGTATTTAAACAAACTAAATTATTTATAAAAAAAAGACTTTTATTATAATAAACAAACACAAAATATATTCTGATTTTCCATAAAATCTCTAAATTATTTTATGTCAAAATCACTTTTATTTGAATCTTAATAAAATCTTTAACAAACGACCTTTACCAAGGTTTTCTAAAATTCACCTTTTTGTGTAACTGGTTTACAAGCAACGCTGATTGGAGTTGTAAAGAGCACCCTGGTCTTACAACTTATTGCTTTACAATCGGAGTTCTTGGTTGAATGACAACTATTGCAATAACTTCCAAAAAGAAATGGCAAAATTTGTGGCTTGAATGCGATTCTCAACTTGCCATTTTTCACTTTGAAAGATGATAGTTTTGTTGGCTGCTTAAAAACATATGGTGTAGATTTTTGACAAGGAGCATGGCTTTTGTTGTCTCCCACATTTTTCATAAAAGGGAAATCAAGTGCATATAAACCTGTCTTTTATTTTATGGCCAATCAAATCCTGGTTTTACTTTGGTAGGATCCCATCTCAATATCAGTTTCATATTAGACGAGTTTTACTATAACATAATTTGTCCTCCTAAGTAAGTAGTAATAGATTTGAGTGACTCTTATTTCATGGATTTGATTCGGCCTCCCATTTTTGGTGAGCTGCATATGATTGTAAATGGCACTGTGCTCTATAAAAAATAAAGAAAGCAGACTACAAACAACCTCAAAATGGAATGACAATTAAATGAACCAAGAAACAAATGATGAAAGCTGAAAGATACAGAAGATTAACAAAATCTGTACATCATATGAAGAAAATAAATTGAACCTTTTTAGTTAGCAAAGCAGAACATGAATATTTTTCTTTCAAAAGAGAAAACCTGCTGCTACAAATGGCAGACTCCAAAAGTATAACACGAACAAAAGGAAACAAAATGTGTATTTCAGAGCAAGCATCAATGGCCTAACTGATAGAAACCCAAAAATTCCATGAGACTGTGTGACACATTACTCTAAATTTCCAGTCTTAGCCTCCTCATTTTTATTCATGGCTTTCCTTGCTAACTCATAACCTGCAAAGTTCATGGCACCAAGAGGAGCAATCCAAAAGAACCTAGGAACTGCTCCTTTGAATAAGCCAAGGGGTCCCTCATGACGGAGTATAGAGAAGGCAACTATGGTCATTGACACAGATCGACCCTGTGCGGTCATCATTCTAGTTTTCATGACGTCAAACGGCGTTGTAACGACAGCTGCTAAGCCACCGGATAAAGCTCCGACTGCAATTGTTTCCCAGGCCTCGAGTTCCCGCCCTAATAGTTTTTGGACACCCTGTAATATTCATGACAATACACCGTTTCATTGTTAAAATATAGATATTGACATTTCTTAGTGGCACAATCCAAGAATACTATCATCATTTCTAAGAGGAAGTATGCAAAGAACATTTTAGAGAATGATGAATGTTCAGCCTGTTGAAACTTCAATATGAATAACCTTGCTAACTAAAAGTTAATCTTTTAATTGGCTTATCTGTTAGCATAAACAATTATGAGACTGTTTGTGACATGTCTATAAAAAATTTTGAGCCTATGTTCATAACCTCTCAATGATAGCTTATGAATATAGCTTATATGAAAATAGTTTGACTTTGACATCATTTTACCTCTTGTTACAGAAATAGCTTATACACTATGAAGCACAGAGACTCCTCAGATTAGGTGTGTCCCGGTGTCAGACACACGTCGGTGTCGGACACCGACTCAAATAATTATCGGTGTCAGTGTGTCCATGTCGTGTCCGTGTCTGTACCCATGCTTCATAGCTTATGCATGAGCATTTATATGTTACAGAAATAGCTTACACATGAGCATTTATATGATAAGCATTTATGCTACAAGCATCTAATTAAGTTGTTTATCAAGGTACGACCTTTACTTAGATGAATACACACATTTGTTGAGTTTCAAATACTTTATAATGCATAAATCTCAGAAAATTCCATTGACAAACCCAAAACCAAGAAGCACATCAGAGGATGGAATTTACGCACCTTTTTTGATTCAGCATAAAGCCCCATGCCAGCAACATAAAATGGAACCTCTCGACATAGAGTGGCTCCGGTTCCACGAAAAAAACCCTTAAGACCATCTTGCTGCCAAGTCCCCACCAAAGCCTCGCCCACATTGTTGAAAAGACCAGCCTGCAATCTCTGCTTTAACACCTCGCAGGGAATTCTCACAGCTGTTCCTAAAAACGTGCTACAGAATGATGCTATAGATTGTACCTACAGAAATGATAATCTATGAGGCTAAAAGGTTTTAAAAAAGAATAATACAGAACATACCCTTTCAAACAATATAATGAACCTATTGTGAACCACAGAAGTTGTATCGAGTGAGAGGATATTTTTACGGGAGAAAGGAGTATAGGACTTCATGTTTTAATCTTGACCCTTTGAAATAATATTCAATGGTTAATATTTTACTCCCTCACTTAACAAAAAATAATTACCCTCTTATTTGATACAACACCATCATTCGCATTATGTATACTCTTTTTTTACAGCTAAAAGGTCGCTAAAAGTGTATAATTTTTTTATATTAATAAAAGGGTTAATTAAGTAAATGGTCCCTATAAATATTCAGAATTTTGTTTTTAGTCCCTACAAAATAAAATCACACTATTTAGTCCTTATAAAATTTTCCATCAGCATTTTTTAGTCCCTGTAAAAAATTTCCATCAACATTTTTGATCCCTAAAATGCTTAAGGAAAATGTCACAGGGACTAAAAAGTGTGATTTTATTTTATAGGGACTAAAAACAAAACTGTGAATATTTATAGGGACTAAAAACTTAATTAACCCTTAATAAAATGTAAATTTATCTGAAATTTTAAAAATCATAATCTAAGGGTATAAACACCTCAATTGAAAGCATTTGCAACATTTTCATAAGGAATTTTTAAATTTGTTCACTCATGTTATGAATAATATATAATATACATCACTCTTCATTATAATTCATCCTTAATAACAATGGCACATGTTAGCAAAACCCTTCTAAAAAAGACAAGGAGCTAAGCAATTCAGTTGAAGTAAATTAGTCACAACATTTCTCTTGTAAATGAAAAAGTAGGTAACTACAAAGCTTGACATGTACTGAACAGCTCAGGAAACTTTACTGCCGCAGTTTGGCTATATCGTCAACCACTTTCCTTGATAACGCAACACTTTAACTAATACTACCTAATAACTATATAAGAGAAATGATTTTTAAGTGTTTAACACAGTTCAAATAGGTGCCAAAACTCATTAACCACAAATTTGAACGTGGTTAACCATAATTTTCAGGTGTTCTACTACATGTAGAGTCGAACACCTCAAAATTGTAGTTAATCACATTCAAATTTGTGGTTGGTGAAAGTTTTGTTGATGGTTGGTGAGTTTTGATGCATGGTATATTAATTAATCTTCTAATTAACATAATCAACTGCCTATTTGAATTGTGCTGCTAACAACATAAAAAGTTGTTGTGAAAGTTGTCAAAAGTTGATAACTCAAATAACACAACAGTAGCCGTTATATACAGCAGAAAACCCAAAAGTATTGAACAAAAGGAAGGCACATGGGAAATGAGGCAACTCAATTTATGTTCTCTGCATTCCAAACAATGCGCAAGCAAAAAGAAAATGAATCAAAAGCATAATCAACAGTAGCCCAAAATATACGTAATATAAAATAGGATGAAGAAATTACCTGGAGTTCAGGTAAGTTTGGAGCAACATTTATCAAAACCAATTTACTTGCTTCAAATATCCCAGTTCGCAGGCCATGGCTACATTTTCAAAAGCTACCATGAGATTGAAAGGAAAATGACCATTCCAATGATTGAAAAGGTTAAAGTACTAACGGAGCTTATATTCTCAAGATAAAGGAAAGTAGCAGAGAAAAAATGAAGAAAGATTTAATAACAAACCTTGAAAACTGTCCAAGAATTGCAGGGATTGAACCCCTGTATAAACCACGTGTCCCAATCTCTGGCAGCTTAGCAATTATTTCAGGGAAGGACATGGTTGATGCTTGTACTCGAGTCTAACGTAATACAGCAAATAAGACAACGATGAGGAAGCCAAAAGTCATGGAATTGTGCGCACTAAGCAGACAAAATCATGAAATAAGTAACTACAGAAATCATTAAGTTCAAGAAAATACCTTGATTGAATCAACTGGATGCAGTAATGCACATGACAGGGCACAAGAAAGGCCACCGGCCAATGCAGATCTTAGAACACTTCCAGCAGGAATTTCGACGGATGGAGGAACAGCAACTACAGTTGCAGCTTCAAACCAAATACTCCTGAATGCATAATCATAACAAGGACAGTCATCAATACAGTATATGAATCTTAACCATTGATGATGGTGGAAGTTGAGCCGATAGGTAAGTAAGTACTGACAGTAACACATATTCATAATCTAATCATGTTGCAAAAAGGCAAAGAAAGAAAATCAATCAAATGAAAATAGTCCTCTTACCTAGGATCCTCTTGAAGACGATCCGAGGGAAGCAGAAGCATGAAATTGCGGAAATGTCCATATGAAATAGATTCTTCTGTGTCTGCATTTAGAAATCGCATCATAGCAACAGCATTGTCTTCATTTGCAGGCAGTCCCGAATTCTTTAGTGACTCTAATATTTCACTTTTCTTCAATGTCCCTGACTTGGTTAAACACAGAGAAGTGTATGCACGAAGGATTGTAGGCTCCTTTTGTTCCATGAATGATAAGAATTGTTTCCAACCAAAAGACCTAGAAAACAAGTGACTTCTAGTACGGCTCATGAATTCTTTAGCATATCTTCGTGGAAGCTTTCTCCTTCTCATTGCAATTTCGAGATCTTCTAAAGTTACTTGGCCATCACCATCTCTATCCAGCTCCTCAAAGAATCTCCTCCCTTTTTGATGATAATGAAAATGAAAAACAAGTGTTAATGTGTCATTCCAGAGTTCAGTAACCTCAAAAAAGAATCATCTTTGTTTCTTGTGTTTTCGTTTATGTTTTTCCATAAGACTGGGCCGTCTTTTATGAATATTTTAAATGATACAAAATCAATATCTATTCATATAAAGATTAATCATTTGCACTAACAGATAGTAAAGTAACCTAACAAGCAAAATTGTTCTCTTAGGACACTAACTTACCCATTGCTGACACATCTACATATTATCAGCTTATAAAAATGAAAGGCTCATGAGTGACATGCCATTGTTTAGAGTAATGATCATAGATATTGAAATATGATATGTGAAAAGATGCAAAAAGAAGACACCAGAACTCTTGAGTCCTACATGGACATAATCGAAATACATGTATGTATATACTTCAAAAACATAGAAAACTGTGTAGAACTATATTTTAAGTTGAGACTATGTGCACAAGACCATAGTTGCTGTAAATGTGATTAGTCACACACAAATAAATTTGACTACTAAAGTACTAATACAAATTATTTTCATAACTAGTTACTGTTGCATGTTAACAATTTATAACTCCATCCCACAACTTCAATATGTACTTGTGTGATGGTGGTACATGAGAAGCCATTAGGGTATCATATCTAATAACAAAATTACTTCTTTGGAACCTGGTTTTAAATTTTGATATTTTAGAAGTGATAAGGATTTTTCCCTTCTTTGTATCCTTCAGAAAGAAATACTAATAATTTGCTGCCAAAAGATTTGGAAAAAACCACTTTATCTTTTGTCTTCCTATACAGTTAACTTTTAAGATGTGACCCTAGTAATGAAAAAGAGAAATATACTATTATTTCTCTCACCACTTAAGTAGCCTGCTTAATTTTAAGATGCAGATCAATTGTCCAAGAATGAGTAACTATTTTCTATTTGCTACTAGACCTTTTCAAACCAAAATCTACATTACAAAACAAATTTGTGTACCCAGGGCATTAGAACCCTAAATTAAGAAGATTCATTAAACTAACCGAAATTACTATTAACTCATTATTTTTTAACCACCAGAAAAATTGAACATAGATTATAAGCTAATAGCCAATAAATATCATCGTCTGAATCCAGCCTGGCCCATTGGATCAATATTCTCACAGATCCTAGTATCCTACCCTATCAATGAATACAGCGACAACGACAATCAAAGACTCTTCCACTAGATGGGGTTGGCCATGCGATCAAATGACGCCATAATATCCTATCAAGATAGACCTACATTTGAACCAATGGTGTACTCAACATCTAGTTAGTTTGGGTTGTGGCGAGGGTGATCATTGCTGTTTTGTTGGTTGTGGTGTTTTTCATGTGGGTGCGTGTATCTTGCGCTTTTTTTGTTTTGTGTGTAGGTAGTATGCTTTAAGCTACCTATTGTTCTTGTGTATTTTATTTATGGCACGCCTTGTGCTTTGAATTATTCTATTAATATATTATTTGGCTTTTCTAAAAACAAATCTTAGATAGACCATTTAACTCCAAATCTTTTCCAATGATTTGATGCGTAGTTTTTCATGATTTTCCTCTATAGCTTCTACAGGTCTTCTCCACACATGTCCAGACTCCAGACCATTACATTATATCATATTGTAAAATAGGAGCTATCTTATTTTTCTCTAAAGGTTTCATTCCTAATCTTATCTTTGCTTGTGTGAAACCACTAATTTATCAGAGCAAAATATCATCTCTCCAACACTGTTCTTATTTTCTGATTGACTTTTTACTACCCGACATTCAGCCTCGTACTACATAAAGCTCCATATCCACGCATACTTACATACTATATCCTATTCCTATGTACATGCTTATACTAATAAATGCACAATTTTAAATAATAAAAAGGTCCACATTAACCAAAGGTTCTACATTATTATACTAAACAATAACCTAAGTTGCAAGCAAAATTTAAATCTTTTTTGCAATCATATGTAAGATGTCACACACCTTCAGACTCTGTGTATCTAAAGAAATCTTGTACAGAGAATAGCTTCTTCTTATCAGGATGGTCTTTCGTTGTTCTCCCGAGCTGCGGTAGCAGTTCAATCAACTCGGTCAATGAAACCGTGGAAAGTGTAGTCTTTAGACGCTCCACATTCGTTAAAGGAATACTGAATATGTTCGAGGCAACCTTCTGTGCCGAAATTCCCACACTTTCTTCCTTATTTTCATCATTACCACTATCTCCCATTTCATTTTGTGAAGCAATTTCTTCTCCAGCTACACTTGATGGCACACCACCCACCTTTGCAAAATTTAAATTCCCCAAGAAACCATTCACATCCACTTTATGCCCTTCCAAGAAGCTAGTGAATGCATTCACATGACCAAAAGGAGCTGAATCCAACGAAGCCTTCCCACACTCAGGTTCATCATTTTTCTCTTGCAAACCATTGATTCCATGATCAAGACTATGAAGTGTATGTGATAACTGATCAAAGATAAAACCTATAACACATTCAAGTGAAACATGTTCTTTTCCATCTTTCCTCTTCACAACTTTTTCCTTAATTGTTCTACCCTTTGACTCATTATGCTTCATTTCACATGGTGATAAACTTCGTTTTATGCATGAACACTTCTCCTTATGACTATCTTCCTCACACACTTTCTGACCCCTCTTCTTAACAGATTTAAAAGGAATTGGCAAAGACTGAATAAACCCACTAAGCAACAAAGACCAAGTCACAGAAAACTTCAAACAATTACTACAAGAAGACTCATTCTCCTTAACCACTTGAGTTTTATTCATTTTTTCAGAATTCTGTGAAAACATACCCAGAAAAGTCTTCAAAGGAACTTTCATTGACAACCCTTTTTTCTTCTTAACATCACAGATCTGAAAATCACCACCATCTTTCACTTGAGCAATTAAACAAACACCTTGTGTCTTATTCTTTGCAAAACAATGCTCAAAATCCTTTGCAGCTTTGCGAAAACCCACTTCAAGTGGTGACAGTGATTCCTTCATAACTTGAATGGAATTGAAAAAAGACTCAACCGGGTCGTTATCTAACACCATTTCTGATCAACCCTTTGAAAAAGTCGAATTTTTTTTTCACTATCTAGTAAGAAACAACACCACAGAAAAATAAAAAAAATTCAGAAAATTGAAAGAGAGTGTACGATATATGAGATTGTTTATGAAAATGGGATTGAAAAAAATCTATCTTTGAATGCATAAAACCGATGAAGATTGAACATTTTGGTTCATTTTGATGAAGAAAAAAATAGAGGTTTTTGATTGGACGGTGTAGAAAATAAAAAATAGTTTATTTCTATAGTTTAATATTGTTAAAGTATTTGGATAAGATTGGGAAAAGATAAAAAGAGAGTGAAGCGGTGGTTTTGGTTTTGGACAGAGTTTATGTTATGAATGGCAGAGGAAGAAGAACAATGAAAATATTGAGTTCTCAAAAGTGATAGATAAAGTAAAATAAAATAGTCTAATTTATTTTTTCCTTTTCAATCACAAAAAAAAAAACTTCTTAAATCAACTAATTCGTATACCATTCTACTAAACTTAAGTTAAAATTGTTTGAATTAACCTACCTAAATTAATATTGAAATAATTTTAATTTGAAAATTTAAAACAAGCTTATTCGAATATCTTAAATTTGTACTATCAAATCGATCCATGTCGATTCACAAAAATTAAAAGTAAAGAATGGAAGAAAGTAAAATTGCATTATCATGAAATATAATTTGAGTCAGATAAATTGTAAATCGTTTATTTTATTTTACTTTTTGCTGAACTTATCAATAAGATTTCTTCTTTTTTGAACTTTTTAATATAATTGTTAACAAAAATTTCAAACAAATGCTTTATGCTTATAATTTATATAAACATTATGTAATATTTTTATTCTCTTTTTTGAAGGGGGAATTTTTTCCTTGTTTTAGATTTTGTATGGTCAATGTTTTATTTGATTTTGTTGAAAAAACATAATAATAAAACTCACACATTGTAAAATACTAAGAAATAGAGAAACAAATTAAGATCAATGTGTCACGATATTAAATGTCCTTGTGGTTTTTTACCGGTTGAATTGTACTTATATAGTACATTAACAATATTATTATTTTTTTGGTCAAACGACATTATTTTCTAACTATCCGTAAAAATATTTTTATTTACTTAGTACATGAATGTATTTAAGAATTAAACTTAGGATTATTATATAATCAAAATGACTTTTTTTTTTTGTGTATCTATATATATATTACCATTAAAAAATATGTATATATTAGTAAACAATTTAAAAAAAGTTTGTACCAAAAAGAGAACAATAATAGTAATAAATAAAAATATAGAAGGAATGTTTATCCTTCCCTTCATAGGACTTCAAAGATCAATCCCTCGATAATTTCTAGGAAGATATTTTTGTGGGGTTATGTTATTGTTAATGTTATGTTATGGATAAATACATGCTGAATGGATAGCAGGTGACGCAGCAATATGTAGGACGCCGATTGGGGACACCGGGGGCCTAAACTGCAACTGCAGGGTCATTGCCCTTCTTGTTATTCACGATCCTATTATTTTATTTTGTTTTCATAATAATCAACCACTTTAATTCATTCAATCAAATATAAAGTGAAACATTGTAAAGCTTATCCATCTGCAACTTGTTTTTAAATGCGGGATATATATACTATTTATGGAAGGAAAAATATAACATAATAAGAGGAGTTGCCTAAACACAACACAAGAAAAAACAGAATACGCTTGCTTACATAAAATGCAACTTGTATCGACATAGTATTGTTCAATATATATCATTATTTATATATATTAGACAATGAGTTGCCTATGTTTTTTAATGGCTTGATTATTGCCAAGTGGTTGTATACTTTGCCAATAGCCACTATTCATTGGTTTGAAGGACTATATTTTTAGGTGTTTTGTAGGCTTTTCTCGACTGCACTTAACCACACATTATTATGCTATTGGAACTTCTATTCTAAAGTTGTGTATGGGTGTAAATTTTTCAAATATTCTGAATCTAAAATACAAAGAAGTTATTGTAAAAAATAATAATAACAATCTTTTTATCTTGGAAATACTACTTTTTGGCAATGTTGTTTTTTTCTTCCTATGAAAGTTGTATTGAAAGAATCCTACCAAGTCCACAATAAAAGCGGGCATCGTGCCAAATGCCAATGCTCCATAGCCATTCATCTCTTGAGATTTTATCATAACCCAAAAGGAGTATCTTTTTAGGTTACCGTTCAATGATGGTTTTTCTAACTATCAGTGCTCTCAAAATCCTCATATTGATAAGTTTTGTCTTGGGTTTTAACTTTTTAAATTATGTTCAAAGTTTAGATACACACAAATTGCTAGTAATATATATGTGGTCACACCTGATATATGTCGTCACACCTTATGATGGTAAAAATGAATGAAAGAAATACATATACAAATTATGACTTAATTGGGCTAATATAAATTTTGACCGGAAATAACGAAGAATTGTTACTAAATTACTTAATGACCGTTTCTTTTTCCACCTTACTCTCTTCTCTTCTCACGCACCCTCTAAAGTTTCAAAAAATAACCTTTGTTTGAATTATACACTTTGAACTGCTTTTTAAAGTTTTCAATTATAACATTATTGACCACGACATATTGTCTACATTTGTTGACAGTTAGCATGTGAAGACTTATAGTTTTTATCTTCAGATTGGGGAGAGGGCAGTGGCATTAAATGATGTGTCATGTCAACTGCATCTCCCCGTTGAGGGTCGTCTCTTGGACCACGATGCTTCTTTTTCCAGGTCTGATGTGGTTGATATGATGGTTGAATTGTTAGGGGCTGAAGTGGATGAGGATGAGTTCCAAGTACATGTCACAAAGGTTGCTCATGGACGTTTCAGCTGGTTGAGAAAGGAATTTAAGCTACATCTTGATGCAACAACGACAGCTGAGACAAATGGTGATGATGAGGCGATGCAATTGAACCAGGATCATGTTATCTGTATATATCTGCTTTAATGATAGGGCACACGAGAGACCATGTCTGAGGGACCTTGGGCAATGGTCAGGTGGTGCATGGAAGTCCTACTTGACTGAGTTTGGAGCATATCATGCATGAGGTTCATTGAGGGATGATTTATCATCGTAGGTGGAGGGGGTAGTAGGGGTGGCTATGCTACCCAATAGTTTTATGATTGTGTTGTATAATTTGGAGAATTTGTGTTTTTATTTTTATGTTTGGATTGTGTTGTAACCTATGGATTGCTGTTGTTTTTTTAATCTATGTTTCATTTGTATTGTTTCATTTCATATTATATTTTTTGAACTAGTATTAAAATTTTCAGATTTTATTTTATGAGTCTTATATTTACAAGTTTGGGGCAAACCGGTGCAAAGCTCTATTTTTTCTGAATTTTTTACGGGGTTTGGATTGTATAATCTGAAAACCCCAAAAAGTAGTTCCAACTGTATAATCCGAACGACGGTAATTTCAAAACACAATAGGGCGTGCGAGTAAGATTATGGTGGGAAAAGAAATAGAGTTACATAATTCCATAACTAAGATAAGTTTTGTAAAAAAAAAAACAAATAAACCGGTAAACCGGTAGCTTGTTTTAAAAATAAGGTGAGGTGGCTGAATATGCAAGCGTGTGTTCGAGGGCGAGTGCTAAAGCGTTTGTGCTTAGCATTCCTCTTGTAGTGAAATTGGATTGAACAATATTTGTAGACCCAAGATTGATTTGGGCTGGGATTGAGATCCACACAAGGGATGGCAATAAGGTTTTATTCTTTTTTGCTTATTACTTTTCTCACTCTTTATGTTTCTCACCCGTCCTATTTTTTCTCAAAATACTCTTCACTTAGATTATATAATCCGAACTCCTATAAAGGGATTTTTAGATTCTATAATCTGAAACATTGTTTTGCGCATAATTACAAAATGACATTGACATATAATATTAAGAAGACATAATTGAAAATGACCAAAATTAAAAGAGACAAAAATGTAAAGAGACAAACATGAATCAAATTCTCATTTTATTAATAGGTCATATATTTCATTATACATTTACGTTAACAATGGAGTAAGTCAGCCATTGGGAGTTTCCATAGGTTGTATCCCTAAGCAAGAATAGTTTGTGAGTCAGTTGCAGTGACAATTGAGGTTGCTTTACTTGGTAGAGTCTAGCATTTAGGTGACCTAAATAAGGAATGACATATCCAAATATTAGAAAGGGATGCCTTTTAATAGGGTGGAAAAAAATAAAGCGTGTGAGAAATCAATAGGCTTAAGAAAAAAATTAATAGTTTTTTTTTTATGAAAGTTGTAAGACCTTTGGTTATAGTTGTTTGGTCCATATATAAGTGTGACAATTTAACTATGGAAAACCGCTAAGGCTATTATTTTTTCCACCCTATGACATCCTTACGCGCTCTATTTTTTCACGAAAACGCCCTTAGGAGACTTCTAATTTAAAGGGAATCCACCCCTCAAATTCGAAAATTCTATCTTTTAAACCCATTTTCCATTTTTAAATTTTTTCATATTCTTAGAAAAATCCGAAAAAGTTTGCATTAACTTTATTTGACTTTTAGAAATTTGCGGTGGTATTTTTATATTTTTTGATTTTATTTGATAAATTTTATCAGTTTTTAACTTTGTGATCGGGTTGTTTTTAAAAACAAAGTTCAAAACTGAAGAAATGAGAGGAATTCTGATTGTTGATTATAAGGTTTGCATATTTTGAATTTTATAATCCGAAAATCACTTAAAAGACATTTGAATTATATAATCCGAATTAAATGTATTTTCATAAAAAAATACGGCGTGCGAAAAACTCATATTATAGAAAAAGTAATAGTCAAATGCTAAATCGCGCGACATATATTTCACGAGAAGTTCACCAATGTGTGGAAAACAATTTGGTTTGGTAAATTGGTGAAGGCGTGAGGGATTTACACTCCTCCATTAGTTTGTTACTTTGTTTATAACTGATTGTTCTATACAGGGCTGATGAATTGCTCTTTTTTCTTCTTCTATTTCCTTGTGGAATTTACACTATCCTGGTTTGGTCTCTACAGGTGCCTTCCATTTTAATCTCAAAGATTGGTGGATCTTGCTAAACATTTTTTATGTTGAGGATGTGAAGAGAAAAATAGTGGGTTTAACTTTTTTATACATTAAGTCTAACTCTTTTTTACAAAACCGATTTACAAGATGGGAAAGCCGAGTGACACCGGTTAGAACTTAGGACTATGAAGGATTTTTATGCAAAGGTTCCAAAGTTCAACACATGGTAATAACATTTTCACTTCTGTCATTCTGCCTATAAAAAGAAACAGCCAAATACCCTGGACAACCCAAAACACCATGTCCAGCACACGACAAAACTGCATATATAGTCTGTACTATTTTTTCTCTTTTATAATATATTTTTAATTTGTGATGAACTAACGCAACATAAAAACATTTGTCAAAATTTGTCTCTTATAAGATGCATATCTATCTAATATGGCCATAGTCTGAACCATATTCTAGAAAACAGTTTACAATATTCAATATAAATATAAATAATACAGTCACAAATGCAGTAGTAATAATTATTAAACCAAACATAAAAAAAATGATTAGCATTCAACTTCCATGTGGGAATTTATAATGGATATATCAGAAGCTTCTACAAGTAAGAAAACAACCTAATTGAGTCTTTTTTTTTTTTAAGAAGCCAAAAGGACTAACGACTCTTTGTGATCATTGATAAGTGTCAAAAAGGAGTTAAATAGACTGTATATTTTAGGCACTTTGATTACTTGGTTTGCAAGTTATCCTGCAAAAAGCTCACAAATACTGAAGAATCATTCAATTATGCTTTTCACTTCTAACGCCAACTCTTTGTAGGAAAATACACGCCTGGACACTCTAGAAGCAAGAAAACATGAAGAAATGCAAAGGACAACTTTTCGAAGATCAAAGGAACAAAATAGGCAGAATTACCAGTTTACTGGCCATGGCGAGTAA
>Ga0315914_1000283_pt1 | contig 57046 bp, 32 predicted proteins | sample MpolenodulesMG_FD_203920 | JGI IMG/M metagenome (GOLD analysis project Ga0315914, IMG submission 203920) | Medicago polymorpha root nodule microbial communities from Los Angeles, California, United States - elongated nodules | ecosystem: Host-associated > Plants > Roots > Nodule | place: USA...
CGGGGGTTAACATTATGTGTATTAGGAATGAATAGTTCATAGCATGCATTGCAACAGCAACTATGTAGCACCAACACATGTCAGTGTCGAACACTGACTTGAAACTGACAGTTGTGGCTACATTCAATCACTTCTAGTTTATCCATTATTTCCGGTGTCTATGTGTTAGTGTCAGTGTCATGTCTGTGTTTGTACTTCATAGAGCAACAATCTCCTTAATAGTTAATATCCCCATAACAGTTGGGTCTGAGAGTGTTACTTAACTACTGATATCTTTATGTTGAGCCTTGGTTGCATGAAATGTGATTATCTTCTGATACTAATTGCAATTGAGGCATTCTTCATTACTGATGAAATTTATCGACTGTCTTTATGTTTAGCTGTTTACTCATATAAATTATTTAAGTTCATTTATTACCTAGATGCTAGGATTTAGGACTTTGAAATTATAACAATACAGATATTTTACAGTCCATCAAGAGGCTTAAACAAAGGAATACATAGTTCATTATAGAAACAATTTTCAAATGATTGATGGATTTATATATAAACATTATCCATGAGAATAATGTTATGGGGGATAATGATGCAAGAAAAAGAAACAAAAAATGGAAACTCATTGATGATGATGGGGAAGTAATATTGTCGAAGACTTGTTGAATCATGCTTTCTTCTTAATTGTCTCCTTGATGATAAGAGAACCTGGAGTTTTGAAAAGGCTCAAAGCTCTGTGATGAGGATGCTGTCTCCATTGTGGTATAAAAACCAGGGTTGAAGTTGTTCATGTTCATAAGGTTGTTGGTGGCAGCAAGACCAGGGTTGAAGTTGCTCATGTTCATGAGATCTTCGATGGAAGGAGATGGGTTGTTGGAGTATGCTGGTTGCACAGATACATTGAAGTTTGGTTGCTGTAGCATTTGCTGATGCTGCAGGTCTGTGGTTTGAAGAGCATTCGCATATGCAAATCCAGTGTTCATCTGCTGAGCTTTCATCATTGAGACCTCTGCTTGCAGTGCCTTCACCTGGACTGGCCATAAGGTAAGTTATTCATTATTCATGCATGAATAAAATTCTTGATGCTTTTTTTTATATACCTTCTTTTGTCCCATATATTCTGATTTTTGTTGAAAAGAAATTAAATGGAGGTTTATTTAATCTAGGCATGCAATTTTTTTATTTGTTTCATCGAAAGTGAACATTTGCTTAACCCACTTGGGTTGGCCTGGTGGTGTTGGTTTGGGACCTTAGAGAGTACTCCTCTCAAGGTCTCAGATTCAATCCCCCCTGTTACCAATTTTGGTGGGCTAGTCCGTACAGAGCTTTGCTCTGGATTTAAATGGCCCCCCTGCAAGTGGATGGTGGAATTGGACCACTCGGACTAGTCAGTCCTTGGACCAGATATTGAGTTTTGAAAAAAAAAAAGTGATTAAAGAGTAAAATAAGATATTTCAATTGTTGAGAAAATTAGTAGGTGATATTTCAAACCATTTATGACTTATTATGTATGTACAGGCAATATCTTTTATTTCTTACAGATGTTAAAATAGTCATTTACTTTTAATTAGGAAAATATAAATGTACAATCTTTGAAATGTATTTTTAACATTTTGAGCAGAAAAAACTTTTTTTAATTCTCCAGTATTATGGAATAGAATTGTTGCCTTACCGAAAATGAAGTGTTTCTGTAAATGGTTTATTAAAGGTGAATAGAAGCTGCAAAAGATAGATAAATATTCTACTTAACCTGTTCCTCCAAAGCATGAATGGTGGACACACAACCATTAATTGGATCAGAGATCCTAGCCTTAGCCTCATAGGTTATAGTCTTCATTGCTTCTTTGCGGTCGTTAGTTGGAATAGTGGACAAGAGCTTCGACACATTGCCAGCTCCAAAGACCTTGTGCACAGCTGCAAAGCTATCTGCATTTTGTTTTTTACCAAAGTAGGGTGCAAAGATGCATCTATTAATACACTTCCTTTTCAAGTGCTTGCAAGCCCCACACGGTGTCGATATATCTGCCATAGAGAATCACAGACAAATACAACCGATTTAACTATATGCGCCACACTAAAACATTAATCAATGTTGTGACTATATATAGTTGTGGTAGCAGATCGCAATTTATAACCTTGTTGGGTGGATGCTTATATGTGACGATTTGTGAGGGGAATGAACGTTGGTCATGTGAATGTGGTTGGCAACGTGAATGATGTGGTGAGATTTTTGTTGTATATGTGAGAAAGAAAGAGTTCAAGGTTGGTGAGGGTGTGTTGAATAGCACGTGGTAAGGGGGTGTACATGATGTGATTAAAGTATTAGTTATTGGCGTGTTTGTTAGATTGCGTGAATAAAATATTGACAGGATGGGAAAATGATGGTTTGTGTGAAACTTACTCGGAAAGGTTGTCTTCGTGGAAAGTACACGAACTGCGCAATCTTTGCTTCTCTTACGGCGTAGAATGGAAAAACCATGACGTGTGTGGGTTTCATGGCTATGCAATGAAAAGAAAAAAAAGGGCAGCCCGATGCATTAAAGTTCCCGCATACGCAGGGTTCGGAAAGGGGTCCCACCATTTTGATCTAAAGTAGGCAGCCTTACCCTGTTTTTTACACAAGAGGCTGTTATTTTGCTTCATTAACTGAAGCTAGATATAACCCTACGCTCATATCGTGTTTGATTGGATATACGTTGGCTTGGCGTTTCTCGTGTCCCAATGTGTCGTCGTCGTGAATTTTAAGCAACAAATTCAAGCTTTGACGTAATCGTGCAATAGTTTCCTTTTTGACATGGTTCCAACCAAGCACAAAGTTGATTCCTCTATGGAGTAGAATTGATTTTTCCTCTAGAATTAATTATAACTTGAATTTGGAATTTGGAGTTCTTGTCTCCAGAGCAGAAACTAGGATTGATTACAGAATCATAAATCATAAAGTTGAAGCTGAAATATGGAGCTTTTGTCTTCATAATAGAAGCTAGAATTGATTCTAGAATTCGAAAGGTAATTCCAATGCGTTTTAGTGTTTTCAAGTAGAATTGATTTTCCTTCTGGAAAAGATTCTTAGTTCAAGCTGAAATTTTGATTTTTTGACTCCATAATCGACTTTTAGTTTGAAATTTATTGTTTAATTAACTTTTACGTATATGTATCACAACATATATCACTTTACTTTCAATTCACTTTGACGAAAATCAATTAAGGAAGCTAAATCTCTTTCATCAAGTTGAATATAATTATTTCTTTAAAATAAGATATTACTTTGAATGGGACTGGCTTGTGTTTGTTATTAATAGGAATAAAGAATAATGTAATTTTTAGTGTCTATAGTCATCAACATAGCCACCATAGATGCTGGTATAGCGCAACACCTCCTAGCATTGCATTTTTTAGTATCTGATGTAGGCTGTAGCAGCTAAGTGGCAGAGAAAATCACTGTATTTTCAAGTAGAATAAAATCATTGTACATTTTGACTTGCCATTTTTTACAAACTTCCCTTAAATGATAATCTTAGAGGTTCTCATTGAAAACTAAGTTGTATTCTACATTAATCCGTAGCTTGTTAAGATGATAGGCTATAGGTTAAGAGTGAAGTCTTTGGTCTGATATTTCTATGTAAAAAATCTCTTTGTAGGTACTATATGCAATCAAGAGATTTTACTATAATAGGAAGACAAGTATTTAGGTATGGCGACCCTATTAGAAGGCAGAATCAATATTTAATATGTTGAGTAGGGATATTTAAAATTCAAATATAAACTGCTTGTAGACTGGTGTTATGGAAGAATCGAACAATTTAAACACGCATCGTATGAAGGAGAGTAATGCGAACCAATTTGGATTTAAGTTAGTAGAAAAGCTTTGATATTTTGACTAAGATAAGTAATTGAATGGAACTTTATTTTGATGGTACCCCTAAGATGTCAAGGTTATTAAATATATGAATGTCAACTAAAGATTTGTCTGAACATTGATAGAAACTACATTCTAATGTTTGCTAATGTTAAAGTGATTGTCTCTGATAGCTTTTAGTTGTGTTTTTATGCATGGTTGTATTCCTCCTTTTAATCTCCACATGAATGCTTGTAAAATTGATTTGTGGTTTTCTGTGCGAAAAAAAGGCGAACTATTGATAACCAAGGAAGAACAGAGGAGACAGATATATTATGATGAACGTTGTCCTCAGAAGACACTTGAAAGTTGAAACATGTAGCAATTTTTATTTTCGTTTTAATGAGATGGTGGGCCTTCATTACACAATTGAGATTGAGTGTATCAGGAAAAGGTAGTTTTCATGAATTTGACAATAGTTAATAGCATGCATTGCAACATCAACTATGTAGCACCGACACTTGTCAGTGTTCGGCACTGACTTGACACCGAGACACTTGACACAGACACTCGTGGGCACATTCAATCACTTCTAGTTTCCTTAATTATTACCGGTGTCTTTGTTAGTGTTAGTGTCAATGTCATGTCTTTTTCTGTGCTTCATAGAGCAAAAATCTCCTTAATATCGCCATAACAGTTGGAAGAGTGTTATTTAATTACTGATATCTTTATGTTGAACCTTGGTTGCATGAAATATGATTATCTTCTGATACTAATTGCAATTGAGGCATTCTTCATTACTGATGAAATTTATTGACCATCTTTATGTTTAGTTGTTTACTCATAAAGATTATTAAAGTTCATTTAACAGTTTAATGCTAGGAGTTAGGACATAGAAATTATAATAGTCCATATATTTTACATTTCATATAATCCGGAAACTTTACATTCCATCAAGAGGCTTAACAAAGGAAAGCGATGCGATATATAAGCATTATCCTTGTGAATAATGCTATAGGGGATAAAGGAAGTAATAAAAGAAAAAAAAATGGAAATACATTGACGATGATGGTGGAGTAATATTGTTGAATACTTGGTGAATCATGCTTTGTTCTTAATCATCTTCCTCATAATGAGACATCCTGGAGTTCTTAATCATCTTTCTCAAAACGAGACATCCTGGAGTTTTGAAAAGGCTCTAAGCTCTGAGATGAAGGTGCTGTCTCCAGTGTGAGGCCAAAACCAGGGTTGAAGTTGTTCATGTTCATAAGGTTGGTGGTGGAAGCAGATGAGTTGTTGGAATATGCTGGCTGCACAGGTAGGTTGAAGTTTGGTTGCTGTACCAATTGAAACGGCGGCTGATATGGGGTTTGAAGAGTACTTGCATTTGCATATGCAAGCCTCCTATTCATCAACTGAGTTTGCATCATCGAGACCTCTGCTTGCATAGCTGCCACCTGAATCGGCCATAATGTAAGTTATCCATCATTCATTCATGAATTAAATTGAGGTTACTTTAATCTTGGCATGCAATCTTTTTGATTTGTTTCTTCTAAAGCAAACATTTTCTTTAAAGAGTAAAATACGACATTTCAATTATTGATAAGAAAATTATTAGGTGATATTTCATAACATTTATGACTTACTATGAATGTACATGTAATATCATTCTTTCTCTTAAATTTTAAAATGTCGTATTTTATTTTTCTGAAGCGTACTGTTTACCTTAAATTATAATCTTCGAATGTATTTTCTAATGCAAATAGAGATAGATAAATATTCTACTCAACCTGTTGCTGCAAAGCAAGAAGGGTGGACACACAGCCATAAACCGGATCAGCTAGCCTAGCTTGAGCCTCATAGGAAATTGTTGCAGCAGCTTCATTGCGATGGCTAGCCGGAATGTTGGACAAGTGCTTCGACACATTGCTAGCACCAAACACCTTGTGCACAGCCGCAAACTTAGCCGCACCTTGGTCAGTACCAAAGTAGGGTGCAAAGATGCATCCACTACTGCACTTCCTCCTCAAGAACTTGCAAGCACCACACGGCGATATAACTGGTTCATCTTGTGTTGCTCTTGCTATTGCACGCTTTGCAGCAGCATTTGCGCTTTTATTGCGCCTGTTTCCCGAACTACTTCCATCACCACCTTGTGACTCAGCCATCACAGACAGTTACTATACTAAAACATCAATCAATGATGCGCCTATATATAGTCGTGGTTACTTGCAGATCACAATTTAAAACATTGTCGAGTAATTATGACGACAGAAAGTGAGGGAAAAAGGTGGTGATTTTGATGTGTATATGTGAAGTTTTGTATGGGGAGTGAATGTTGATCATGTGAATGTGGTTGGCAAGGTGAATGATGAAAAAAGGAAGAGTTTAAGGTTGTTGAAGGAGTGTGTGAATAGCACGTGGTAAGGGGGTGTATATGATGTGATAAAAGTAGTAATTTTTGACGTGTTTGTTAGATTGTGTGAATATAATATTAACATGATGAGAAAATGATGGTTTGTGTGAAACAATACTTGGAAAGGTTTTCTTTGTGGATAGCACAAGAATTGGCGTGTAGAATGGAAAAACCAAAGACGTGTGTGGGTTTCAAATAGTTTTACACACTCATCCAAGAAATACAATACACTTAACTATACTTTAGAATCTAATTTATGATAAATATTTGTAAATATAGTCTATTAATATTTAATGTTTTAAAAATCGAATCGAACTAGACCGTTGAAACTATCAAACCGTGAATTGACATTGTCTACATTTTACCTATTTGAATGGTTGGTTTGATTGCGGATTGATTCGAGAAATTTAAAATAGTTGAATTGTGACTCAACGGTCTTGTCAGGATCTTGTCGGGTTCATGAAACGTTGAAACTATTGAACCATGGACAAACATTGTCTACATTTTTCGGTCATTTGAATGGTTCATTCAATTCGGATTTGTCGATTCGAGAAATTTAAACTAATTGAATTTGGACTCGAAGGTTGTCGGTTTTATGAATGGTTCAATTTTGTCGGATTTGTGATTGCTTAAATTTTAAAACTTGGTTAATGTTACTGTAAAGGTCTTGCTAACGAATGCCCCAAGGACACAAATTAAAAAATCAAAGATAAAAACTGATCTTGAAATTTGTGTTGAAATGACAATTTTCAAACTTTTAAAGAGTAAAAAATGCACAATTTCCCCATGAGCATAGCTCAATTGACACAAACATGCATTGTAATATGTAGGGGCCGGAGTTCGAACCCCGGACACCCTATTTATTTACCTTGAAAAGGGTGAATTGTAGCCACTAGGCTACTTGAACAACAACAAAAAAATACACAATTTCCAATATAAATTTTCAATACTCTTTGTCCCATAATAACTGAGTCATTTGCAAATTAAATATTGTCGAAAAAAAATTGACCGATTTCACTTTCCAATACAATATTAATTATTTTTTCCAATTATAATTCTAATTAATACTACTTTCACCACTCTCACTTCAGTATATTTTACTTTACATTTATGATAAAGAAGAATGAACCAATATTTAACAAAGACACTCAAAACCATTTTTCTCTCTCTTTTACTTATACACATTTTCTTAATATGTGCGAAATGAGTAAAAAGCCACTCCCTCCGTTTCATAATAACTGAGCCAATTACAAAAAAAAAAGTGTCTCAAAATAACTGAGCCATTTCATTCTCCAATATAATATTAATTACTTTTTCCCCTTTATAACTTTAATTAATACTACTTTCATCACTCCCAATTCAATATATTCCACTTTGCATTTATTATAGTGGAGAATGCACAAATACTTAACAAGAACACTTAAAACTATTTTTCTCTCTTTCATTTATACATTTTTTTTAATATGTGAGAAATGAGCTTTTGGCTCAGTTAATCAGGGACGGAGGGAGTAAATTATAATGGGACGGAGGGAGTATTACTTCTTTAACTATTCTTATTCTTATGTAAAAAATAAATATTGTTTGAGGTAGATTTAATCTTTTATATTTCGACTATTAGCTTGAATAACTCACCGACCAAATTGTTTGGTTTGATGGTCTCTCAAACTGCTGTTTTATAATTATTGTTTAACATCTCTAATTGTTAGTTTTTTTTTTTATATATAAATCTTCTTTTTTTTGTCAAGTTTTATGTATATCTCTAATCGTTAGCTAACTATTAATACATAAACCCTTTTTCTCTACTTAGAAGTTTCAAGTTTTCCGGTTCAACTCAATATCTACACAAAATTTGTTTCTTATTTTATTTTATTTTATTGACAAAAGGTACACAAAATTTGTTATAAGAGGTAGTGGGATAAGTTATTTACAAAACAACCGTATTTCGTTATAAACAAGTAGAAATGAGTTTGTTCTCTAAAAAAAAGTAGAAATGAGTTTGTATGATTTTTAAAAAAATTATTGGGTTAATATTTTTTATTCTAATCTCAGTTTTAAGTTCTTATTAATCTTTCGTACTTTTAATGATCAATAGTGCAGATTCACAATAGGCTTTTGCATGTAAATTGTGGAGTGAAGATTGAATCTCACTCTTAGAAGTTACTTCATAAAATGAGGATTTTTTTTTGTTTTGAGAAATATAAAACGAGGATGTCTAATTACATATACATCTAAAGTTTTATGAAACTTGATAACGTGAATTTCAATGAAACTTTAACATTCATTTACGTCTAGTGTGAAGTCTAACTTCTATATTGTCATCTTTAATCGAATTATGATAGTATCTTAAATAAACTTGAATCTTACTCTTAAAAGTTAGTTCATAAACCGAGGATGTCTAATTACATATACATCTAAAGTTCTATGAAACTTGATAATGTGAACTTCAATATAACTTTAATACACACATTTACGTTTAGTGTGGGTTGTGAGTCTAACTTCTTTATTGTCATCTTTAATCGGATTTTGATAATATATTAAATAAACTTGAATCTCACTCTTAGAAGTTAGTTTATAAAATGAGGATGTCTAATTACATATACATCCAAAGCTCTATGAAACTTGATAATGTGAACTTCAATATAACTTTAATACATTTATTCACGCCTAGTGTGGGTTCTGAGTCTAACTTCTATATTGTCATCTTTAATCAGATTTTGATAGTATATTAAACAGACTTGAATCTCACTCTTAGAAGTTAGTTCATAAAATGACGTTTAATTACAGATACATCCAAAGCTCTATGAACCTTGATAACTTGAACTTCAATATAACTTTAATAACTCGTTCACGCCTAGTGTGGGTTGTGAGTCTAACTTCTATGTTGTCATCTTTAATTAGATTTGTATAATATATCAAATAGACTTGAATTTCACTTCTAAAAGTTAGTCATAAAATGAGAGTGTCAAAGTAAATATGTACATCCAACTACTCATTTACATACACAATGTGAAACTCTAATACAACTTTACATTCATTCTTTGATCATGTAAGAAATGTGAAGGGGTTAAGAGTGCTCATGTATTGTGCATACTAGGCTGTTATAAAAAGCATGAAGTGATTCTCAAAAGCTTAGCTTTTAGGAGAAAAAAACGCTTATAACTTTTACAAAAAACCATGAGAAGATTCCCTAAAACAAAACTATAGGCATGCAACAGTTTCACTATACCAGAATGAATCTTCCCAGCTGATTGTCTTATCATTTACTCATTCATATATCTTGTTTCTGAGGTATAATCACTTTAGTCGTATTTAAGGGCTTTTGCCCATATTCATTAGTATTTTAAAAACTCATTAAAATGTTAAATGCTTTTTATTTTTATTTTTAAAAACTTCTTTTTTTAAAAAAAAAAAAAAAAGCAACGAAGAGATTTATTTATTTTTTTAAAAAAAAACTGCAAAGAGATTGGTTTTCACCAACAGTTTACTTTTGGTAAAAAAATAAAGATTTAAATGTGTATTTGGTCCTTGCACTTTCATCACTTTTTGCTATTAGTCCTTACATTTTTTTTTGTTTGGCTTTAGTCTCTGCACTTTATAAAAAAAATGGTATTGATCCCTCTATTAACTTTTATGTTAAAAAATTAAATAAAACTAACGAAGTGCCACGTGGCCCAATCATTTCACGCCACGTGACACATTAAAAGACAAAATTATAAAATTAAAATAAATTAAATAAAATATATTTTTTAATTATTATTATTATTTGGAATTAATTAAAATAAATTAAATTAAATATATTTTTTACTTACTATTATTCAGAATTAAAATAAATAAAAAATATATTTTTTTTAATTATTATTATTATTCAGAATTAATTAAAAATCAATTATTTAATTTGTTTTATTTTAATTCTGAAATTTTGTCTTTTAATGTACCACGTGGCGTGAAATGAATGGGCCACGTGGCACTCCGTTAGTTTTTTTTTTTAACAGAAAGTTAACAAAGGGACCAATACCAATTTTTTTTATAAAGTGCAGGGACCAAAGCCAAACAAAAAAAAAGTGCAAGGACTAATAACAAAAAATGATGAAAGTGCAGGAACCAATGACATATTTAAACCAAAAATTAATTTGGGTACAAAAGTTTAGATTATGGGAGATGTGAATTTCTTTTCCCACTGCCAACACTTCTCATAGGTCTTTCATTTGTTCAGATTTTTGAAAATGAACGTGTAAAAAAAAGGTTCTAAAAAACACCCTGTTTTTACACGTCTAGATTTTAAAATATGAACAAATCAGGGGCCTTTGAAAAGTGTAGGGTGAGAGAAAAAAAAATCACACAGGAGATATACATCCATACAAAACAAGGAGAATATGTATAGTCCATAAAAAGAAATAGTTGGATTCAAATCCATGTCAAGCCCTACTAGTTTAGTTTTGAATTGTGGGTGCTGTAGTAAATATATTTAAATTTCATTGGGATAAAAATATATTTAAGTTTGTATTCAGTCATGGATAATATTTTATTTTTTTTGAACCATGTATCATATGCGCGTAACAAGTAACCTCTTAAGTCGGGTACGGTCGTATGGGTGATATAACTCTTCCTCACAAAAAATAGGCAACATGAATTTAGAAAAGGATATGGTTCCACTACCTTAAGAAAGCATGGTGCATTCATTGACAACATTTTTTTTTTCATTAGAAGCTCAATTGTTCTTGGGAAAAAAATGTACAACATGAGCTTACATACTATTTTGATATTGTAACTACAAAACTTACATTCTCTTAACATTAATCTCTTAAGCATATAGTAAAACATATATCCACTCAAAATTAAATTGAAAACCTCTATGTGCATGTTTAGAATATTAGAACTCGGTTTAATTAGTTTCGTGTATGTTTAGATTGACAGTAAATTTCACAAAATCATAGTTTTTTACCATGATTTTGGTAAAAACTATAGTTTGGAGTATCAATAAAATCACATTATCACCATGATTTCGCCAAATTAACCTCGATCCAAACATACACTTGTCTCACTAGCATTGGACTTTGAAAGAGTGCTACTGCAACTCCAACTGCGAGACCGATACTAATGGAAGTTTGTTCGTCGACATGGTAAAGGCGAGATGGGAGAGCCGTCACTACTTAGAGAGTCTCCTCTCCATGCATCTTGGACTTGAGAAGCAAACTGCAAATTCCACAAAACATCTTCTATGGAAGGCCTTTCTTCTACCTCTTTAACTAAACATCTCACACAAATCTCCATCATTGTCTTCAATGATTGATCCAAACACGCGTTACGAATCGATGGATCGATAATGCTTCTCCTAGCTTCATCGTCTTCTGTTATACTTGATTGCAACTGCATCATGATCACATTTATGAAAGCAGACTCATAAATTAGCAACAGATTTATATTGAAATAGTCTAGATTATAACAAAGTTCACTCTAAATAGAGAATAAAATTGGAAAATATTGAATAAAAATAACCCTTTGTATTACCAGATCCTTCAAAGTGTCTACATTTCTTGACTTTATTGTCCTTCCTAGAATGAGTTCCATTAGGATCACACCAAAGTCATATATATCAGACTTGTCTTCACTTTTTACACTGCAAAAACAATACAATATTAACTTCATTAATAAGTATATTCAACATAAAGTATATAAAATTACATCATGCCGAGTCCTCTTTTCCATAAATTTGATTAAAATGCTATCAGATACCTTTGTTTTAAGCTAGGACTTTTGAATATACTTGAAGGATTTCCTTGACCAACCTGCGATGATAAACAAAGAGAGAAATAATAGACCAAACTTATCGTTGAAAAAACGAACTTCTTATGGACTCGATTTAATTGCAGTCGATAATTCATGCAATCAGCCGATCTACGTTAAAAACTCAAATTTTCAATCATCTGGTCATTATCAACGATCAAGATGATTGACTACATTGATGGCTGGTTGCATAAAAGTATAATAATAATTCATAGTAATTTTCTTAATACCTTTCCCATGTTGGATAACAAAGGCATGTTATAACTACTGATTTTTGCAACAAAGTTTTGGTCCAATAAAACATCTGTGATTTTGATATTGTTTGAATATACACCAGGAACAATCTCTGTATGCAAAAATTGAATTCCCTTTGCGACTCCAATTGCTGCTTCTATGCGTTGAGTCCAAGTAAGTGATTTTCTATAATGCCTATCTGTCACATAACATGTTCATATATACGATATCAGAAATTGCATTATATTGTTTCAATCTTCGTATAAAACTTCATGGTAAGTGAAATTTGTGATTCATCAGAAGCTTAATGGTATTGAGTATTGATGAGTCCTAACTAAGATATAAATATACTCCTTGTTTGGATAAACAACTTAATCAAGCACTTATAGCGAAGTCACTAGCGGTTATGTATAAAATATTTTTATAACAATAGATAAAATATATTCAAACTGTTATCATATAAGTTATAAGCAGTTTTCATACACTATAAGCAGTTTACATTATGAATTCTTGCAAGTTGTTTTCATAAACTCTTTCAAATAGACTTGCAAGTGATTATGCAAGTAGATAAGCTCAAAAAGGGACATTAATCGTAATGAATTACCTGAGATCCATGTCTTGAGCGAGCCATTTGGTACATACTCAAAGACAATAAATATTCTTCTGACATTTGAATCATCTAAATAATGTTCAAAGCAATGTCCAAGAACACTGACTAAATGATGATGTCTGAATTTTGATATCAGTTCTATGTGCTGCATGAAATCTCTAGTCCTGCAGCTTTTTGTCAATTTTACACTTCTAATGGCAACTAGTGAGCCTTCCTTTAGTTGACCTCTATTCATCTGAAACATAAAAGTAAAAAACACAAAAAAAAAAAATTTAAATTGATGCACATATGAAATAAATGTTAAAAAATGATGAAAATTGAGTAATGATATTTTTCATAACAACTCTAGGTTAATTGTAGTGTAGTTGAATCATGGCTGCATGGACAAATTACTCTCCCGATTGTCAGGTATGGCTCGTAGTTTACTGATAAGTGGAGGGGTACGGTTTCACTGGTAATATTGGAAGCTGGACCGTAGTATTTAAATACAAGTTGTAATATGTAAACCCTAAGTTTAATTAATGCAAAGGTAATGCAACTGCTCTGCAGTCGGAAACCTAGGCATAGTCGACCGAACTCTGACATCACATATCGTGTATTCTTTGTTTTCGTTTTTCATATCTTTTACTTTCGAACCACAGTTGTTGTTGAAATACTGATATAGGCTAGTACTGAGTGATATTATGAGATGACAATGCAGTAGCCAAAGAAAAAATGTGTAAACAAAGTAATCTGTCCAAAGTCTGTTTTTTTGTTTTCATTTCCTTTTTCTTTTTACATTATTTCTACTATCGAAGATTTGCAGAAGTTTTTTTTTATTGTTTTCATTGTTTGTTATACATTTATTTTTAAACAGAAGATAATGTGACATTTAAATTGAAAGTGACAATAAGAAATGAAAACAAAAAAGATTTTCTGAAACCAAATAGGTGGTAACATTTTCAGTTAAACAGACACATTAAATTTGTAACATTCTGCAACACTTTGTATTTCTCCAGCTGTCTTTGAGTTTGTTAGTTAAAATCTTCTGTTCCTATAGGTGGTCCTTCATTGGTAGATGGTATTTTAATTTCCAATCCCTTTCATATTTATAGAACATTCATTATATGCACTTTACCAGCAACTTGTACTTTCATACAGCAAGGAATTCAATTTCAAACAACCAAACTATGAGAAAATGAAGAAGAAATTCACTCAAATGGACTTGATTCATCATAGCCATGTGCGCAAGAGCATAATTAAAGAAAAATGTTCCATTCTGATTTGTTGAGGGTCCCACATTAGATGATATATCGTTTGAGAAAGATTTTATATAGAAGAGGCGCCCGTTACCTTACAAGTTCGTGTAAAATTGAGTTAGGCCCAATTCAAAATCTAAGATCAATTGAGCCATCCGTTATAGGACCACTCGATTTAGTTCTGAGCGTGAGGAAGGTGTGTTGAGTTGTGTTGTTTTAGGTCATCAAACCTGGTTCAAAGGAAAACATATACGGTCACGGAGTTTGGAAATTGTGCCTACATCTCGGGATGCAATGCGGCTAAAGTACCTTTCTTTTATTCAAACTTAGAGTTTACAGATTCCAATTTACAAAATTACCTTTAACCGACCTGTCCACTTATCGGTAACTATGCATCATACCCAACAAGTCGAGTCCAATCCAAATTCTATGATAGTCTATTTTGACATAAACTTAAAATAACTGGCATACCTGTCCTTGAGAACCTTCACCCATAAAAGAAGTGGTGTCAAAGTTATTAGTAGCTTCCATAATCTCTTCCAGTGAAAAAGCTCTATAAGGTGGAAGGCCAACAGTTCCAAACTTCATTGTTTTAGGTACATACCCTTAAGTAGAAGGCAAACAAATCATTAGCATATATCTTTAACATCTTTAACATGAAAGAATGCAAAGAAAATTCTTAATCAAATTTAATTCTTCTGCAAGAAATTATTGCCTAGAAGTTGCAGCACGCACGACTAATATTATCAAAATATATAAAAACAAAAGAATCGTTACAAAGCGAGAAAGCAGCTTACTTGCATCGGAGATTAACTTAGAGGTGTATCCGGAAGCTGCATTTTCTGATATTAATTTTGTTTGAGAATTCATCATCATGCTTTTAACATTTCCTCTTCTAATCATAACAGTAAAAATCAATGCAAAAAGTGCAAGTCCTCCAAAAATTCCACCTACTATCCCCAAAGAAAGAACTGTTTTAGATAGTCCTTTACGCTTCTTTCTCTCGGCTACTATTCCAACAGCTATTGCTTCAGTGTGACAAAAGGCTTGTTCATGTTGATTTTGTTTTGTTTCCTCGAGACAATTTCCGCCATACAAAACAGTCCTATCATTGGAATGTGACACTAAACACTTTGGCAATTTTCCAGTCAAAAGATTTGAAGACAAATCAACGGCTTCGAGTACAGAATTACAAGACAGATTCTCAAAAAGCATTCCTGATAATTTGTTACTTGAAATGTTGAGATAAGTGATTGTAGGAAGTGAAAACAATTCTAACTGAAATGGTCCAACAAAAGCGTTTTCCGAGATGTCGAATCTCTCAAGTTGATAATAAGAACTCATATTATCAGGTAAACTAGACCTAAACTTGTTGTTTCTTAGAACACAAGTAACCAACTTGTTACCAATTCTAGGAAAGTTTGGTCCAAAATCATTATCATCCAATTCCAACACTTGAAGATTAGTCAAACGGCTCAAATCCGGTACCGATCCGGTAAAACGGTTACGAGAGAGCGAAAGAACTCTCATATTCGTTAAGCTACTCAACGAATCAGGAAGCGAACCGTTGAATGAATTTTGTTTCAAATTCAAAACAGTTAACGACGGAAAAGAATCCAACCAATCAGGTAAATGTCCTTCAAGCATGTTGTTATCAAGAATGAGTGCTTGAAGATTTGATAGCAATGGAAGCTCTTGAGGGATTTTACCATATAGAAAATTTGAACTCATGTTAACTATTTCCAAAGATGATAAACTACCAATTTTTCCAGGAAGTGGACCCCACAAGCCTAAGGAAACTAGTGTGAGGACTTTAAGACTTGGAATTCTCAAAAGTGTTGTGAAAAATGAATCTATTGAAAAGTTTTTTGGAAGAAGTTGTTGAGGTTTTGTTGTTTCACCAACTATATGTAGCTGAGTTATGGCTTCTCCATAGCATACAACAGTTAGAGAAGCTTTTGAATCTGTGTTGCAAAAATCTGTGTTGGAATTCCATGAGCTTAAAACTGAAGGAAAGTTTAATAGGCGTTTGATTCGCAAAAGAGTGTGAGTATGAGAGGATTGAAGTTCATTTGAGTGAGAAGTTGAAAGGAAAATTGTAAGTAAAACTAGAATCACTTTTGGATGGAGCTTATTTTCCATTGGTATGTTAAAGCATGAAACAATAGATGAAGAGAGATTTTGCTAAAATGTCGAAAGCTTTAGATCATAGTCTTGTCAAACATTGAAGCTTGTTTCTCCATAAGTCCTGAAATTTCAAGGAATGAAAATTTATCATCCACAAAAAAGTCGAAAGAATATATTTGAATGAAATGAATGATGATGTATTAAAATCCATAGCATAGTTCTAACTTGCAATCTGCAACTGCGGCCGCAATGTAAAGGTTTTAGAGGTCTCCGCAACTACAATTGCAGCGACATTGACCACATTTTGCCGCAATATAAAGGTTTGCCGCAAAATTGCAACCGTGGTCTCGATCGCAATTTTGAACCATGATCCATAATGTGAAAGAACTTAATATTTTAAGTTCATTCAAAGCTACATCTCTTCAAGGTTCAAAGAAATTCATTATTTTTATGAGAACATTACAGAAAGTAGAATCACTTAAGAAAGGTTTTGATATGATATAACTCAACATCAGAAAAAGCATTTACACCAACAAAGTGAACAAAACAAATAAACAAGTTCTATGAATGAAGAAATATTTACCATAATAAAAGTTCAAATACCTTGAGAACTTGTAGCCACAAAATATTCAGAAACTCATCATCAACAAAGTTTCCTCATATAGACCATTTTTCTCATGTGTCAGCTTGTTCTATGCACACATCAAGACAAATTGATGACAAGGATTGAAAATGAAAACACAAAAGAAAGGACCAAAATTCACTCACAACAACAAAAGGACTAGTTCACAAGCCTACACTTCACTATTATCACTAGCTGCTAAATGAATAAATGAATGTACAAAGCATGTGTCAACCATTTTTCTTCACTTTTGCTTTGAAAGGTCTTAAAGGGAAGAAGCCATAGTAATCACTTAACAATGAAAAGAAAAAGAAAGATTCTCGAAAGAGAAGATGACTACACTTTATTCTTTCATTATGAATATGAATTCTCTAACATGTCATCATGTGGAGTCTAAATAGATTTTGTTAAAAGCTGAAACATTAACATGTTTTGTATTATTTTATGTTATGAGATTAATTTCCATACGGCGTAAAACTTTTACACATAAATCCAATCAAATCACACTACAGTGACATTTTTATATGTTAGTTTCTAAAATATCCACACAAATATGTACATAACTTGATTTAATTAAATGTATGTGTAGAAAAAATTTACACGGTGTATACAAATTAAATCATTATTTTATATTATTTTTTTGTTAATAATTTGATTGAATGTATGTTTTGTGTTATTTTATAAGATTAATTTCCATGCATTGACAGTGTAAAACTTTTTTACACATGCATCTAATCAAATCACACTACAGTGACACATTTATGTTAGTTCCGAAAATATCCACACAAATATGTTACATAACTTGATTTGATTGAATGTATGTGTAAAAAAGTTTTACACCGTCATGTATACAAATTAAATTAATATTTTATATTTTTTTTTGAGGTGAGGTGATGTTTGTTAAAGATGGCTTTAAAAGTGATAACACTGTGACTTAAGCTTTCACTTTCATGGACAGGTAGGCACTGGCTTTATTATCTTATTTCAACTTTTTTGCATGTCCCCTTCTTTTGGAGCCTTTCTTTTGTTAGGACAGACACCATATGCAAAAAGAGTACACTCATTTCACTCATAATCATATAATCAGAAACCCTATTACTCATAATTAATTTTTTTTTGTTCTCTCAAAAAAAAAATTAATTTTTTGTTGATAATTGAATGATGAATATTAGTGTAGTCTAAATTTCATCACCATTGATATATTAACAACTTTTTTTTTTTTGTCTAAATAGTTATTACAAGTTGGTCTATGATGGACCAAAATTTCATTTGTTGAAGAATCATGGCATTGATATATGATAAAATAACAACTTTTTTTTTTGTCTAATTGAATGATGTTCTCAGCCTATTTTATTTAGGCTCCAACTTTATAAAATTAAACTAAATTATCCACCTTATCATGCCGTTCTGTTCTAAAGAATGTGTCCCTCTAAGCTAAGATATCTATTAGTCCATTTTATTAAAAATAAAAATAAAAATCTAATTGACCAATCATGAACACAAACAGATTGTAGGGGGCTAATGCTCGAGAAAGGTAGCAATAGTTTGCTCACAGATACCTTAGACTAACGAAAATACCTCAAATGATAATTAGTTATTGTTCACTTAGGAAGATGAGTTAATTATTGTTGCCTGTCGAATGATAGTTAACTCACAAGGGAACGGAAATTAACTCCCACTCCTAAAAGGACGGTGGTTAATTGTCATTGGTGGTATTTTCGATAGTCTTATATGCTTGTGAGAAAATTATAGGTGTCTAAATAGCAATTTTCAATGCTCAATTACCTTAGGCCCCAACTTTTGTTTCATCAAAACTATATATAAAGAAAACTACCACTTTCAGCATTTTTTGGTTGGATTTTTCTTTCTAAAAATATCATTAATTTTCAATACAAATATCACATGTAACAAATAGATAAGAATACATTTAAATATTAAAACAAATGTAACAAACATGAGTAAAAATTCATATTAAAGATTGGACTTTAAATCCTCTAAAAAAAATATTAGTAATGAACGTGAGCAAATAATAATGTCAAAGATTGAACTTTAAATCCTCTAAAAAAATATTAGTAACAAATGTGAGCAAAAAATAATGTTAAAGATTGAACTTTAAATCCTCTACAAAAAAATTAGGACTCAAGATATTTTAGAAAAATATTTGTTAGCACTATATTAAATATTAATAAGTAGGGTTCTCACAATTCATAGTTCATTCCCACATTGTTTAGTTTTTCTCAACCTCTCTCAACCCTCTGCATCAGAATTCAGAATTAACCTATAATTTTTTTTTCTTTTTCTTTCATGCCACAACTAATCAAAATTGATTAATTTTATGGATTATTTGACTTTGTTGGTTTATAAGTGATTATGATTCAAATTGTTTACGTAACAATAGTTTGATAGTAATTTCGAGTGTAAGTGATGAATCCGCTCTGCACTCTTCAATTGCTTTCTTTCATAGTGTTATTTGTTTTGAGTAGTCAACTACATGCACAGCAACCATTGTTAACAGGCCTGACAGCAGCTACAACAAAGAAAATAAATCAAACCTCTTAGACAAAAACCTCTAAGAACTTATCCACGATTATTAAATAAAATCAACCAGTGGTATGGAGCAAGCCATTCTATTTGGTTTATTGGGATAGGTTGGAATTAATGTTTAGAAATCATCCACGATTGGAGTTTTTAGGTTATCTCTAATTTTTGTGTGAACCATGAACCCTATTTTTTGTGTTTACAATTTGGATAAAGTTTGTTGCCTTAATTCTAGGTAAACAAAATATTGCTTTTTTTTTAAAGAAAAATATTGGTTTGTTAGAAAAATTGTAACAATCTTTATTTGCGGTTAAAAAAACATAACCGATACAACGAAACAATAGAAATACAGAATTACAAGTTATGGAGAAAATCACGTAAATTGTTATTGTATAAACAATTCAAGTGATCACATAATAAAAAGATCACCATAATCGAAATATATAATCATATCGACTCTACGAAATTAATTTTTTTCAATCGTATCGACCAATTCATAGGTTAGACTTATATTCATTTTTTTGGTCTCACCACCATTAAAATATTGGTTTGTTGTTATGATTTGCTACTTAGGATAGAAATATATTGTTATAAGTCTTTTTTTCTTCAAAAAAAATTGTTATATATATTGACAATATTTTGGTTTTTTTTTTTTTGAGAAATTGACAATATTTTGTTTGTAAATCAAAATATCAATAATTTTCATTAATATTTTAAAATTTTAATCAAAATTATATAAACAAACATAATAAAATAATCACATATGTTAGCGTAATAGAAAGAGCAGACAGACGGCACGGTATGCCCGTCTTTCCGCTACTACTTATAAAAATTATGTTTAATTTAAACTATTAACTTGTGTTTCATACTTATAAAAGTCACCCTTAAAATAATGAAGTGAAGCAACTAAATTATCCTTAAAACTTAGAACTCTATCCTAAGATAATGAATAAAATAAGAGAAGGATATGGATGATATGAAAGGTGGAAGTGGCAACTCACTTGCTTTCATTGCTTTTTTTTCTCTTTTTTATCTTTTGTTTTCATAAGAGAATAATTTTCCAATGAACTTTTATAACCTCATACCATCATAATTGTTGAAGCCGTTGCTCTATAATCGTTAATATATTCTTTTTTAGATAAAGCCATACAAAGGGAACAATACTTTACTTTTCAGGTGGTCCCAAAAATGCAGCTCCAAAAGCATGGTTTAATACAAGTATGACTACAGAATCAGAATATAAACTAATTTAATCTTTTGTTAAAGATTCTTAGTTATGTTTAAGGATTTTTAGTTTGTTTTTTTCCTCCCAGATTGTGAAATGTTGTGCAATGATGGTTGCTCAATAGACCCATCAGAATTGCACATCTCATTGGGTCCTAGTTTCCAATGGCCTTTTTTAGTCTAAAATATCGATCAAGTCTTAACTCATGATGCTTGTTTTCACGAATTTTTGAGTAATTAAAGGGGCTTATTAAGCAATCACCTCCGGATGCTTGTTTTGCGATGATGGATGCTCATTAGACCCCTCAAAATTACTCATCCCTCAGGTCTCAACTTTCGATGGCCATTTTTTAGCTTAAATTGTTGATTGGGTCTTAATTCCTAAAGCTTGTTTTTCACTTATTTTTTAGCAATTCAATGGTCTATTGAGCAGTCACCTTTCGTGATTGGTTGCTATTTCGAAGTTGGTTTAGGCCCAATCCATATAATACATTCCTACAAGGGTACATGCAACAAACGTTATATTGCCAATTGTTGGAACAAGTGTGGAATTTGAGGTTAAAATATTAAACATCAAGTCCCACATTAGATAGAACTAGTGTTGTCTGAATTGATAAAAGTGAAAATCTAAAATATACTAATTTGGAAATCCAAAAACCTACACCAAGATAGTGGAGTGTTACCCCTCAGCAATTGATCACCACGTGATGAACATCATAGGCCGATCACAACCGAAATTCCTCAACGACCTCAACTGTTTTCTCGTTCATTTCTCTTCAAATTCTACCTAAGAAAGAACCACTGCTCTAGGAGAAAGGTGCACATTCCATTTTTACTAAATTTTTCACTCTAAATCTGACTTGAATGTTGAAGTGTTTGCATATATTAGTGGCAGTTATGAGCACGTTTAGGGCATGAAATTGGACATGGTTCCATATTTTTTGGGCACCAATATTTTCTTTGTTTAGTTAAAAAATATATATATCAAAAGGTTAAGGGGCTCAATCGTTTTAATAAATATTAGGCCAAAATCCTATGGTCACAAATTGCTATTGAATGTATAACATAAAAAAATTGTTATGCTTTTTTTTTTATCCTAACACTAATACACAATACATTATATACTCATCATGATAAAAACAATGGAAATGATGAAGGGGTTCACCATAATGAAAGTGGATACTTTTATGATATAAATAGATCATAAGAAAAATGAATATATCATTTCTTCTATGTTTTCTGTTCTAGAATCTTTGAATAGAAAACATTAACCCAAATATCTCATGAAATGCAGATCTTTGATCATTACTTCAGGAAATTAAGGTTTCCCACATGAAAGGTTTCCAAATTCTTGGTCAAGTTTACACAACTTTAACTTACATTCTTGACCTTTGAGTCAAACCATAGAAAATTTTAAAGTATCACAAACACTCAAGCCCACAGTTTTCTTTTCCTTAGAAAATTTAAAGTATCACAAGCACAAGAGCCACAACATCAATTAGCAAAAGAAAACATATAGCTTTATTGTGTTATACTTGTAAATAATTTTTTTTATCGGATACATTTTTTACCATTCAAAAAAATAAAATACATTTTTAAAAATTTTGCAATTGAATTGAAAACTTAATTCATATAAATACTCTTGGTAAAATTTTTAGTAAATCTAAAATTATTTCATATATTATTATTGAGGCACATCAAGATTAACGGTGTAAGTTTCCTTAAAAAAAAAAAAGATTAATGGTGTAAGTGCTTTAATTTAACAATGTTAATCTTGGCTTGTCTCAATACAACAACAACAAAGTTTTATCTTGTTAAATGAGGTCGGGTACTTGGATTAAACTACGCTATAATGATCTATCATAAACCATATTGCTTAAAAGTTTTCAAATATAAACCTAAATATACAGTATAAACTTGATCTCTATGAATTAGGCTCAACTAGTATAACTTGTAAACGTTTTTGCACAATTGTCGCTAATGAACATTATTTATCATTAATGATATCTCTTTCTTTTGCAAAAAATTAAATAAGTGGTGTAACCTTTTTAGCACCGACATCTTTGACCAAATGTGTATCCAGTGTTTAACACCGACACATGTGAATACATTTCATAAATTTATATTTTTAAAATTATTATTGATATGTTTGTATTTGTGATTCATAGGGTGTAACAATGTTTACGTGCAACACTCTCAAATTATACTACTAATATTACTTCTTGAAACATTTATTTATATTGTAATAAGATGATGAAATATAATTAGACGTTTGTATTAAAGATGTGTAAACTGTGCCCATATTATTATGATTATTATTAAACTCTTAAACATTAGAGAAGAGAAACCAACAAATGCAATGATGGAAGCAAAAAGTAAAATGGGTGATGGAGATTTGTGTCTATATGCTTGTAATATGGACAGTAATTAAAGAAACCTAAGTGTGTGTGCTATGGAATACATCTTATAGGGAAGTCTCTATGATTGGAGGACCCAAATATTCAATCCCATCCATTTGAGAGTTTTCTGGCATCTCAATTTCTTCCAACCATCCATAACTTTCATTTTCTTCTTTCAACTCAGCAATTTCTCCATCTGCAATATTTGAAATCATTGATTGTAAGAGACTCAATAATAAAAATAAAATGATATTGTTAATAAGTGCATCTGTGACACTCTTTAAGGATGTCAAATTATGAAATTATTCCTAAAAAACATCAAAATAGAGACGATTTGTAAAAACTATAATATTATGAAAGATTAAAATTTTCATTAAAATTTTATCGGGACTAAACTTAAAAACGTGTGATTTTGTAGAGATTAAAAATATATTTAACCCTAAAAATAATACTATGCAAAAATGTTCATTTTTAATTTAATTTTTATTTTCACTTCTATGTTTTTATGTTAGTCTAATAAATTTATGCAATTTATGCAACCATGGTAGAGTTGTTTAACTCACTTTTAGTGGGCCCTGTCATGCTACATGAACATTTAGCATTTTATCAATCTTGTAAGTTGCAAATCCATAAACTATATGTGTATATAATAACGGTCTAAAAATAAAGTGTTACTTACTAGGAAAAGCAGTGTAAAGGTGATCTCTATAGTAAGAACAATCTCTGCCATCATCTTTGGAATAAGGAGGTCCAATGACATCAAGAACAGCACATGGAGTTATGGCTGTGAATTCATGGATGTTGCCTCCAGTTTTTGGATACAACACTGAAGTGTCACATGGTGATGTGAACACTTTATTAGCTTTTAACTTTGCCAACCTCACTGCAAAAAAATACATGTGTACAAGATTAAATTTCTATTAACAATAGATGTTGTGAGAAATGTTATCGATACACTTTGTACATGTTCGTTATTATTAGATGAAATTCATGTATGTCTCACTAAATAGAAAACGGGACCACTAAAAGGGATGTGTATTCCTTGTTTTTACGGAATCACACATTTGATGAAGTCGTGTGATCTAATATTCTAAGCAATATCAGATGATCAAGTTCTGAATTTCGATAATAAAGTTGGACAAGAATTTTAATTTATGGATCCAACTTTCTTGTTGTTTGGGATTCACACATTTGACACAGTTACCTCGTCTAAATTTTGAATCAAGATCAAACGGTCCACCTTCTAAATTTCGGCAACCAAGTATAAAATATAAAGTCAAAAATTGATATGTTCAATCTTGATTTGATAGTCTAAATCATCGACTACAAAAATTGCATGAAAACAACAAAGTCAGATTATTCCCAATAATAAGACAAGTCAACGGTTCTAAATTTCGTCCGCAACTGCAGTTGTGGCCGCGGTACAACAATTTAGAGGTTTTTGCAACGACATTGCAACCTCAAGTGAGGTTGCATCGGTCACATTTGCCTACATTTTACTATAATATAAAGGTTTGCAGCGTAACCGTTGCTGTAATTTTAAACCATGGGTAAGTGTTACAAAGAATGTTTTATAGATATACGACTAAAACACCTCATCCCATGAATTGAGATTAATTTAATTTGGTGATATCAATAAATAATTATTTGAATACATACATTGAGATGGTTGCTTCAACAAATTGTGAGAGACATCAGGATCAACCCAATCATAAGACTTAATGTGCATTTGTCCCAACAAAAGCTTACTGAAAACAGTCATTCCTGGGTGGTTATGAAGGGGAATTACTCCTTTTGAAGGTAGGAAAAAAATACATAGCTGCATGTAAAAAAAAAAAAAATACACTTAAATTAAATACATATATTCTAACTAGCAATTGCATTGTTGAACAATGACTAAAATAAGAGATTGCAAGACTTACTGAAAAATTATCACATTTGTATATGGTTGTGTATGTGACCCTTGGATTCTCTTTGAAAATGCTTTCGGGTTTGAAGAACTGCAAATCTTTACTTAGTCCAACATCTTCTGGCTTCATGTTATCTGATTATTAAAAAAAATATAATTCAGAACAATACATTGTGTGTTTTTTAACCATCGGGCTTCAATGGAAAGAGCCCATGATAAGTTTGATAAATAATTTAAGGAGAATGTTAACCATTACCCTTGGGACATTGGATAAAGGGATAAAAATAGAAATATAGTATTAAAAAATAGTAAAAATTGATAAATTTAACTTTTTAAAAAACAAAATGTTGTTGAAACCAATACAAACATGTTATTTTTGGCTTCCTTAATTGTTAGGAAACACCCATAATTTAAAAAGAAAATTTTGTATACATTAATATATTCATAAATGCACATCGAATTGTGTAGAATTAATGCACTTCTATCGAAGTGTTACGTTATCCATTTATTCAACCAAGAGGAGGGAAATTATTTATGGTTATCAAATTTTCATATTTAGAGGATAAGTTCCACATTCAATTAGATCCGGCTTTAAAAGTGATGGACAAACCTCCTCTTATAAGTTGGTTTTTTAAGAATTTGATTATGTTTAATTCAAATTCTAAGATGATATTAGAAGTATCTACTATTAGTTAGATTACCCACCATTGGGCAACTCAAATCATGCTCTAGAAATCAAATTCTAGGTGTGAAGGGGTGTTCAAATGTAACAAATGAGTCTCACATTTGATAAAATAAATATGATCCGAAAATATATTTATAAGATATGTGTAGTCACCCCTTACACATCGTTTTGTAAGGATTGAGTTAAGCTTTACTCAAATTCTAAAATATACATGTGTTACAGATTTGAAACATATTATTTTAATTTTTAAATGGGAACTAGAGAAAGAAGGTATCAATCAGTCAAATACTCAACTTAACTAGAAAAAAATTATGCATTAACCAAACAAATTGTAAATAAATAAATAAATAAACAGCTTGATGTAAAGAAAATGAAATGAACCCTTGATGAAGTGCAAAAGCTAAAATAGATGCAACATCTTCCCAACAATGTGAAAGGACAAACACACTCACATTTCATCTTAAGATAACAAATTGATTGATAACTTTCTAATTTGTAACTAAATTATGCATTAAAAAATTCACACTCACACATGAAGATATTAATCTCCAATTCCAAAGACATGACACAAAAATTTGTAACACTAACATATAATTGGACACAAAATCTAACAACAAATCAACTTGCACATTTCTTATCCAATTAAACACTCAATTTCAAACTTATAAAAAATTCAAAAGAAATTGATCATACCAAGAATGTGACATAGTTTGTGAACATTTTGTGGTGAAGGGACAGTGTCAGGTCCTTTGAATGTTTCCTTGCATGAGACAAATAGTTTCTGAAGTGCTTTATTAGACATTGGCTTCTTAACCTTGCTACTATGATAAGGTTTCCTCTTTTTGACAATAACCCTTTTCATATAACCAACCTTTTCAACTTGTCTAACTCTTTCTCCATTTTTTTCTACTAAACCACCCTCCATTTTCACAGATACACCTCCAATATCTTCCTTCATATGTTACACCAAATCTTATATGTCACCACTCAATTTATAAGCCCTTTTCAACTCTCAAAAACTCACTTAAAAGGGAAACTTTCAAATGTTATTTTTCCTCTCTCTTTTTTGTGGTTGTGATCTTTAATAAATTTAGTAGATTGTGTCAAAATGGAAGAGGATCATTGATATTTTGAGTAAGAGTTGTAAAAGTGACAAATAAAAAGTAATATTCATGAAGAGAGAATGAGCATTCTTGAGATGAAATGCTAGAGAAGTTTGGGAGAAAGATGAGTTCTTATTATGATATATATTTTTGATATATTTGGAAGAGATAAAATATATCAAATGTTGAAAACCATGGGCCTTTTGTCATGGAATGGTGCTTTCTATTTGACAATTGGCAAGTGTCATTGGGAAGTCTATATATATTAGTAAATAATCAAAGGGAATAAAGCTCATTAGAGTTAATTTAGTGGAAATAGATAAAAAAAAATAAAAAAATTAAAGAGTTAATTTAGTGAAAGTGTCTTAGAACCATGAATGGAAAACATGTGTTGCCAATCTGTTTTAACGTGAGTTTTAAGATTTTTATTGTAAGAATTGTAGAAAATAATAAATTTGATATTGAATATAATAATTTTACTTTTAAAAACAAACAAAAAATTACTAAATGATTTTTATAAACCATGTTATTAAGACATATTAAAGTAAATAATTTGAAAATGATTCACTTTATATTTATTTCGTAGGAAAATTAAAATTACTATTTTATTGAAAAAAATAACTCATTTGTAGTTTTTTTTTGGTGAATAACTCATTTGTAGTTTGTTTAATAGTATTAATTCAAATTGTTAATGGTTTATTAAATTACTTATAATTTTTTTATGGTATCTACTACTTTTTTTTCTAAGGGTGGTATTTACTACTTGTCTACTACTTGAATTATTATAAAAATAACTCTAAGAGGTAGGTTACTGATTCATACCATATAAAAATATTGATTTCTTCAATTAAATTTTTGTTTTTAGTGCTATGTGGGTTTTGAACAGACTATTTTTGTGATATAAGGATAATTATGAAATTCATTAGGAAAAAAAGAAAAAAGAACTCATTGAAAAGGAAAAGGAAAAGCAGTATTTGGATGAAGTTCCCATAGATTATTTGGAAACTGGTGGTCATTGGCGACCCCCTGTTTTGAGCTGTTGACGTGGCGATCAAATGTTAAATTACCACAAGTAGTATATTTAAAACTTTTTGTTTATTTTTTATTTTTTAAAATCACTAAAATAAAAAAGGTTAAATATGTGAACAAACTTACGTCATCTATGATTACAATTGTGACAAAATAAAAATAAATTTTTTTAAAATACACACATTTTTCGGATTTGTAACATTGAAGACGCTTAATTCATTCTTGAATTTATTATGAACACCAAATGAATAAAACTTATCAATTTGAAGATGCACATCAAGACGGCGAACAAAATAACATTGTCAAACTTGGGTGACAACCACAAAGAAAACATAAAACTTTATGAAAAACACTTATTTTAATAGAAGGAGAAGAAAAAACAATTGAAATGGATGATTTTGGACAACCCGGTAACACCCCTCTCTTGGAAGGATGAACGATGAAGGAGAAGGAAGATGTGGGTGGCGGCCATACAACTTGTTTATTTTATATATTTTTGGTTGATAGATAAAATGATAAAACATTTATAAATTTATACATATGTGAAGGTTAGATGTCAATTTTTGAACTCTGATCATAACGTTCAGTCTAACAATTTTAACATTTTTATCAGTTGAATTAAAATGGCAGAGACATATAACATATTTACTACTTCATTAAATAAAAAATAGGAAAAAACTATATATCTTAAATTGAACTATATATCTTGAATTTTACAAGCTCAAATTTGGGGTTACACTTTGGAAAGAACAAGCACTTAATTTGTTGAGGTTATACTTGGTTTGTATTGTAGACTTTGGTCAATGACTCAATGTTAACATAGATTAACCATTGTCAAATGTTAATGAGCAAAACCATTACCAAATGTTGGGTCATGATAGGTCCAGGCATCATCAACAATCACACAAATAAATTTAAATACCGCATTTTAACTTTTAGATTAGATAATGAATATATAAACTCATTTTTCCATTTAATATAAGACTCTTACTCATTTGATATACCAACATCAAAAGATAAAGTGGAAACTATTATAAAATAGAACAAAGCATGAAGTTTAACATCAAAGGTTTGTATGCTCTATAAAAGGAATGAATTCATGTGCATGGATATAGATACAAAAACAAGTGTTGTCATATTTGGTACTTTCTTCATCCACTAAAACACTATCAAGATACTAAGTTTTTATCCAATAATGACTATTGCCATAAAATTCATAATATTTTTTCAAAGAATAGTCTCTTTCATGAATTATGGATAAACATGCCAAGTCAAGCACCTGGAATTAATTAACAAGCTAAACCTTAGCTTGCCTATACTTTTATCCAAATTTGGACCAACCAAAAAAAAATATTTTATTCTTTAAAATTGTCATCTTCACTTAAATTAGCTCTTCAATTTTGCTACTTGATAAGATCGTACTCTAAATTACAAAACATTAGTTAATATCGTCCATTCAGTCCTTTAACTGATATTATTATAAAGATTTGGTAAGTTAAATGTGTATTTAGCCATCCATGTAGGGTTTGGAATAACCCTTACAACGTAGCATTGTGTAGCAGTTGTAGATCAAGAGAGAAAAACTTATCTCATTAAAGTTAATGATTATCATCATTGTTGCATCATATAATTGACGTAGGGTATCTATTTTCACATAGCTATGACATCAAAAAATAGTAGTGGAAATTTGATGTACTTTTTTTTACTCAAGGAATTTGATGCACTAGAATAGATAAGTTGTTTAGTTTATACTTTTTATTTAGGGCATTTATATCATTTAAAAAATCTACTTGTTTTTTCTCTAACTCCACTATACTATAAAATTTGACATGACAAAGTAGATAACATAAAAATTATAAGAGTAATTTATATAATCATCGTTAATGTTTTGTTGTATAATAAAATATTTCATAGCATTGTAGACCCATTTTTTAAAGTGTACGAAACTCAAAATAATGTTTTTTTTTATTTTAAAAAGAAATTCATTGAATTTCATTAGTTATAATATGTCAAATATATAAGGATACATCATCTAAAATATAAGAGTTAGGATTAAATGAAGTTGTCTAAGCTAATTCATGATTAACCCTAAAAACTCAAAATAAGTTGTTTATAAAAGAAGTATCAGAGATGCTATAATATGCATAAATTAAAACAATTTGACTTGTGTAATATTAATATATACTAAGAAATCCACGTCAATGACTAGTTGGAAGACATATGACACGTCATCACATGGTTGGCACGTGGGGAGCAGGTGCAGCCATAAGACAACATCAGCTTGTCACGTTTCTCGTACCAACTTGCTGGTTTAATTAAATTTATTTTTCATTCGTCTAAAAATAAATTATTTCTCATTACATATTTCAGTTTATTTTCCAAAATAATCATATTATATATAATCATTCACATATTGATGGTATACATAAATTAAACTTTTGTTATACATATTAATATTATTCAAACTTATATGATGAAAATAGCGACAATTGAGCAATGAGACTTGGAAGCTAGTTCATCTTTCTCCCCTATGGATGTCTAAAGATAAAGCATTGAGTTGATGAATCCATTGAACTTGGTCAAATGTTACAATCAAATTGAAGGGTTAATTATTTTAACACATTTTCTTCAATTGTGTATTTGCTTGTCCCTCAAGGATTCATAACTATTGAGACCAATTAAATTTGCAAATTGTTGACGTCACTATATGGACAGATAAGCCAAAAAGAAGTATCACGAATTGAATTTGGTGCTACTGCAATTAATGTAGGTACACCAAAAAAAAAACTCTGTGTCTATGTGAATGATAATATTCTAGCCAAATATTCATTACAACAATTCTAATTCCAATACATCAAGTTATTTCTTGATCAACTGCAATATTTCATTGGGTTGGAAGTTGCACATGTACACTCCAAAAATATTGCTTTCCCTCTGGGAAGATACTATATTGTTCATCCCTATACCTATATTTTTTAAAAATCTCAATACCTGAGCTCATATCTTCGTGGGCAATAAATTTGGTGTTCGTCTTCAAACTCTATGTGTATCTAAACGTCCATACCCGCATCCATTACCCGCACTTTCACAACAAAATGATAATAAATAACAAAAAATATCACAACATAATTAAAATATATGATAGATCTGAAATATTTTAAATCAACATATAAAATACTACGCATGTTATTATTTAGCCAAATAAAAAGCATATAAAATATAAAAAACAAGGGTATATTACAATAAATATCAAAGACTTAGGATTAATTAACTAACTTTAATATTACATAAAATTATTGGTATAGTCTATATAATATGTGGGCATGGGGCGGATGGACACTAGAGTGTTCGTACTCGCGCTCATATCCGTTCAAAATTGCAGATAATTACCCGAGACTAGACTCATACCCAACAATGCGAACATATACATGTTGATCGTACGTATTTTTTGCGGATACCCATTAAATTTGGGTCCAATTGTCATCCCTTACGATTGAGAAACATTGCTTGCACCGTGTTACTAATTATGTCACTAATGCTATAATTAGTTATAACACCGCTTGACCTTTCCATTAAAGAGCACAAAATGAAGGCAAGCATTATGAACTATCGTATGAAGCATTTGTGCTTACAAAATTGCACATGACCAGAGACATTTAAAAATCAAAATCAATGTGTCCAAATTACAGGAAAAATGTAGGGACTAATTTGTTTTGATGTGTTCAAAAATCAAAATTGATTTACAAAGTGAAAATCATACACAATTCATGGATGTAGCTGGACAAGGGTACAACAAAAATAGGATGGTATGAGAAGTGTACATAAGCATGCTTTCATAGGTCCTTCAGAAACTCTATAAACAGTTGACATTTTACCTTCTGGGAGGGCAAGGATTTGGATATGTCGATAATTGGGCATGTGTTTTAATCTAAGCATACATATGGGTTTTCTAAACCAAACCACTAATCATCTAATGCAATGCATGATTGTGACCGTATAAAATGTAATGCAGAACGAAGGAACGAAAATACTCTAACAAACAGAGAAATGAAACAAAAAAAAAACATTATTTTTCATGTAGTACATTCCGTCTACCAGTAATTAACGATGATCCACTATGTTACCATTGATCCGAAAAAACATAACATACACAACATGAACTGAAGTTTGACATACAGCTGCAATCGATTATATTGCACAAATGGTATAGCACAACATGTACATACTACATACTAACATTAAGTACAAGGTGATACCAAATTTTCAGCGTAGATTTTCGAGAGCCTCAAATCATTGATCCTTTTAATATCTGGACGCTCCAAAGTACCCTTTATGGAATCATAAACAAATAACTTCAATTCAAACCAAGTAAAACACTTTAGCAGCACTTGGCCATCCTCAGAAATATAAAGTACATCATTAAGATAGTTATAACAACCCAAGTGAGGAACAGTGGCGAATTTAGTCCAAGAGTCTCTATTTCCATATTCCTTCATAAGCCAAATTTCCTGTCCACGAAGGAGGCACAAGCAATCCCTCAAAACCCCCAAGGCTAACGAATTAACCATTTCCACCCCTTCTTCTCCACAATCAGGCTACAAAATCTCTTGATAGGACTCTGTCCCTAAGTCAAGAGAAACAATAGGCCGCACAGTCACCGAATCACTGAGATATACCAACCAATTAAGTTTGCTACTTACAAATTTTCCCGATGATCGAAGAGGAAAGACAGAAGTTCCATAAGGAAAGTCATCTATCAATCTCCAAGAATTGGTACCCAAGGTATGAACCTTCACTTGAGTTTTGTAATCAGGAAAACAATCACATTTATACCTGAAAACAGCAACAACTTTGTAACTATCAGCGAAACGATCATAGCCAAATCCAAATTCAATAGCATGATTCTGTGGAGTTTCCAAAGAGGGCAATGTATTATATTTTCTAATGGAAGGGTTCCACAAAACAGTCTGACTAGAACTGTTTTCACTGTCCTTAGAGACTAAACAAAGGATACCATCGCAAGAGCCAACTATGCCGCCGATATGATAGTCAAAGTTTAAACTGTGAAGAGGGAATTTGATTTGTTTGCCATCGGTGGTCACGTTGGTGAAGATTGAGCGGAGAGGATAAACCGTGTGAGAGAAGTCAGGGGAGTAGTTCCTGGATTTTAAGATGAGATTTGGGTTCATGGTTGACATGCGAAAGTGTTTCCTTGCGAATTTGCAATCTGAAATTAGGGAATTCCAGGGTTTGCAGACGCACTTGAATTTCACGAGGGATTTCACCGGGAGCCTGCATAGAATTTCTGTTATGAGCTCGAAGGGAAGAGTGGGTAGTGGCGTCGTCATTTGAAGATGTGAATCTCCGGCGAGAGGGTTAGTTAGAAGAGGAATTTTTGTTCTTTTCGAACTAGAGGCTGGACTTTCAACAACTTCACCAGGAACAGGAACATCCCCTTCAGCAGACATATTTCCTATAATTTGAGGCAAGTCCAAAGGAAATAAAACAAATTATCTCAAAGTTTGAAGCAATATTTCGTATTTAAGTGAAATAATAAAGTATCAGGAAGCATAATAAAGGTATCCAGCATGAAATCTTACTGGAAATCTACAAAGTCTAAATAAACCAGTAGCTCACGTTATTCAGCTAGAAAAAAGATTGAGCGCATTTCAGATTGAGTGTAGCTAATGGAGTGCAGTAGATATCAAAAGAATCACTAGAACATGACTGCAAGCACTGCCTCGTATCATGTTACAACTTAATTAGAAGACAGCAATGCCTTATACATCCTTGGAAGACTTGTGCCTTAACTAGAACATAACAGATTGCATCAGAGAAGTAATTGTCATACTCTAAAGGAAGACTTATGTTTTTTGATTTCACAGAAACAAGTAGCCATTTAAACAAAATCAGAATCCATATACCATGAAATTTTCATACAAGACAGTTGACAATGAAAGTTGGCATCGAATTATGTTAATCCGACAAGTCAAGAAGTCACACTAGAAACTATAGTACGCACCGGTATTTGATGCATATACATGGGGGAGTCTCCTAGGGTGAATTTAACTAACATATACAAGACAGTAAGTATGAATATGCACTACAAGAAATCCTAAAGTGTCCGACCAATTGACCATGAAATTATCAGCTAGTAAAAAGGTGACAGACAACCTGAATTTAATACTTACTTTGTTTCTTATATAAATAGTTTATGTAAGCTTATGCATAAGTGTTTATCATGATAAGCGCTTGCAAATAAGCTGTTAATCCAATCATGGCCAAAGTCACTACAAATTGTAACAAAGTAAACATGAAAATTAAGATAACAAAATTTGAGGAATGGAAAAGCTAAATAAATTAAGAATCAGAAAATCCCAATTCAGAAAACAATACTGACTTACCTTGCGTGAGAAGAATGCAGCACGAATGATGAATTGTGAAATTAGGGTTCCATTTTGTTGAATCAGAAGAATGCACTAACTAACGTAGAGAAGAATTGGTGAATCCAATGCGAAATTAGGGTTTGGCTGCGAAATGCGTAAGAAGGAGTCACAATAGTCCCTCGATATACTAAAATGACGAAATAGTTTCCGACGCTAAAATAATTCTTCAATATTCACGATAAATCTTTTGATATAGGGATTGAAATGACAACAAGTAAGTACTTATAATGATAAGTATATTGAAGAACTAATATGACAATATTAATGAAGTATTTAAAGTCAAGGACAATTTTGACTAATGAAGTGCACAATCAGGGACTATTTTGAAATTTCGATACATTGTGAGACTATTGTGGCTCGCTATATATTTAGAAATCTAAATGACTATTAGCCCAAACCATTATTAAAATTATGGGATAATAGTCATTTTGGTCTCTGAATGTGTAACGAGTAACTACAATAGTCCCTCAGTGTATGAAAATTTTAAAATAGTCACTGATCGTGCACTTCGTTAGTCAAAATAGTCTTTCACATTAAAATATTTTGTTAATATTATCATATTACTCCTACAGTATACTTACTTATTATTATTTTAGTCTCTATATGGAAAGAGTTATTGTGAGCATTGAGATATTATTTTAGCTTCGGGGACTATTTTGACTAATAGAGTGCACAATCATGAACTATTTTAAAATTTTGATATATTGAGGAACATTGTGACTACTCCTTACACATTCGGGGATCAAAATGACTATTAACCTTAAAATATTGTATTTTCTACTTATTTATTTTAATTTATAATTTACTAAACTATTTGACCAAAAATATATATTTTGGCTCAATAATTGTTTTTTTTTTAAAGAGGTTCAATAATTGTTAAAATCAAATATCTTTGATAATCATAAATTAACAGCATACAATAAAATAAGAGCATATGGTTAGAAGTTTAATTCTTGGCTTATACGCATGGAAAAAATCTGGTGGCGGTGAAAACTTCGCACTGATATAATAGTAACCAAAAAATAAGAGCAACTCATGTGAATCAAAATTAGTTTGTAAATATAAACTAAAATGAACCTTAGATTTGGATTTTCTAAAATGTTACATTACAAAATGGCTTACAGATTTGTTAGATTTCCCCTTTTCTCATCTTCAATATAAGTAACTATGTTATAATGAAATTATGTTAATTGCAACATTCATCTTTTCAATTGCCTCAGCGGAATGTTTCACTGCAATTCCCAGAAGCAGGAAACAATGCACCCCTTCTACCTTGTTGAAATTGCTTAGTGTACATAATGACGCACAAACTGCCTTGGTCGACTAGGAACCTTAATTACCTTAGAGTTAGCCATGCACAGATCAGGAGTGGAACGTGATGGTTCAGAATTCCTCTGGGCATCACAGAATTCCTCATCGTAAAAGGCTAATGCGAATGCATTAGCCTTTTACGATGGGGATGATTCTCGAATGCGAAGTGCTTAGAGCTCCCTCTTGGTTGAGCCAAGACTATCGTTCAAAACCATAGTTAAGCTAAATGGCTCCCATGGAAGGAAACCGACCGTTTTAGATGGGGATCGACGATTCCAAGGGTTAACCTAAGCTCCTTCAACTACCATCACAATTTAGTTTACCTCATCTAGCGACAGTCTCCACCTTATATCAGTTAAACTCATGTGCTGCATATATTGAATGGATTCATTTGCATAAGCAATTTGTGACAATTCATTGCTCCTAAAGTGAATAACTTCAACAATCTCAATAATGTTAGGCACACAATTTTGGAAAATGAATTTATTGCAATTGAGAGTTACTACAAACATTTTAGATCAGTTAGTAATCTTATCGGTGCCTCCTAGACTCAAGCCATTCCATGAATTCACCATTTAAAAACATGGGATTTGTAGCAGCCCCTGTGATTACTTGATTAATGTCGCCGAGTTCTCTCACGGTTGGTAACAAGAGCACCCCTCACGATTTTCAAAGAGGGCAATATATCTTATATTTTCTAATGGAATGGTTCCATAAAACAGCCTGAATAACAATATTATTGCTTTTCATCGCAAGAGCCAACTATGTCGCTGCAAATATAATAGTGGAAAGGGTATTTGATATGGGTGGCATCGGTGGCCGTAGTAATATTTGTGAATAATGAGTGGAGAGGATAAACCATGGATGAAAACTCGGGTGAGTAGTTCTTGGATCTTAAAATGAGATTAGGGTTCATGGTTGTTTCTTTTCATATCAAAAACTAAAACTTGATAAACTTTGTAGCATCAACACTTCTGATGGAAGGCGCGTTTAATATGCGTCAGTGACAAATTCAATTAAGTTCAATTAAATTAAGGAAATTGCTAAATGTTACGGGAGATCGTGTACAAGACTTGCAAGAATTGTACGTGGCAGCATTTAACTCTTTCAAATAATAACCACTCCTACCCCATGTATGGTTAGTCGGAACCTAATTGATCAAATTCCCTATTTTTGTGGATTCTTCTCTTTCTTGCTTAAATAATTCTTACTAAATAGCATTGCTCTTAAATTAATTCATATTTTCAAATTTTTACCTTCTTGTGTCTATGTAAGTAGTGTCGTGTTCGATGTATGTCGAGTGTCTGTGTCGATTTTTCATAATTGATAACAAATTACATAATAGATATAGTGACAACAAATTGTAACAAAATAAACCTAACAAATTTTGAGGAATGGAAAACCTAAATCCATAATCAGAAATACCAATTCAAAAAACAGTATAGTAGTAGACTCACCTTGCGTCAGAAGAATGCTGCACCAACGTGAATTGTGAAATTAGGGTTCGATTTAGGTGTATCAGAAAAATTCACTAACTAACATACTTAATAAGTTTTGTACTTATCTCAACTAAATTGAATAAATTAAGCAAAATTACTCCACAAGCATTTATTTTAAGGTAATAGTTATTTTGTTCATTTGAACGAGTAACACGTGTTGTGTATTATATTATTTAAAATATCTTAATATTAGCATATTAGTATTTCAATATATTTATTTACTGTCAAATCATATAAGTACTTATTTATTGTTATATTAATCTCTATTCTAAAAGAATTAATGTCAGCATTAATCAAAGATTATTGTGACTATTTATTACACATTTAGGGAGCAAAATGACTATTATCCATTTATATTTATTTTATTTATTTGTAACACTTAGACCCTTTATCTTTATTTTTCCCATTTAAATCTTTTATCTTTTGAAAAGTACACAAAATTATCCTTTTTTACGTTTTTGTTTCAAAAATGTTTATGTGGCTTCAACATGCCAATAATTTAATTAATCTATCATTTATTTATTTATTTGACCTGTAACCAATTTAAAATAAATTTCTAAATTAAAAAAAATGTTTTAACAAAAAAAAGGATAAAACAAAGATAAGATGGTATGAGAAGTGTCCATAAGCAAAATTCATTGGCCCTTAGAATAGCCAATGTGTTCCAACTGAAATATGTTCTACATATACAACAAAAACTTATTCCAACATTATTACATCAATTTTTCATAAAGCATTATTTTAATTTTAAATTCATGGTTCAGAAAACTATTATTAAAATGATTTCGCCCCAATAATTGTTAAAACATATTCCTTCAATAATCAATATATTAACATAACAGGTGATAGAGTAAGAGAGCAACTCATGTGAATAAAAATCAGTTCGTAAATTTGGATTTTCTAAACTGCTACATTACAAATAAGTGTGACTTATAGATTTGTTAGCTTTGGCATTTTTTTTTTCATCTTTCATATACGCAACTATACTAAAATGAAGATTATGCTAAGTGCAACATTGTTGTGAATACTTCTTGTTTCTTGTTCGTTATTGAGAATTGTTTTGATCAATTGACTGAGTCATACCGTTTCAATTATAGGCCATATACATCAAAATCAGACCTATATGTAGTCAATAGCATAGATAGGGATGGGCAAAAAACTGTTGAACCGAACCAAACTGCTGAACCAAACTGAATTGAACCAATATTGAACCAAACTGCTGCATAAGAGTTTCAAACCGAACTGTTTAAAAAAAAACCATAATTGAACTTGAACCATTTCTTTAATTCTTCTGAACCAAAACAGAACTGAGGCAAACACACACAACCTAGAAAGCAACCATCTATGTTGCACAACCTGAACCATCTCCTACAAACTGAGATGCATTCCTCCGCTGCAATCGAACCATCTCCATTGCCGATCTGTGCCGCATGATCGGTCTATCCCCAGTCACCAACCAACAACCTCCTTCTTCTTCTCGGTACCCATTTCAACCCTCCGTCGTTTCGAGTTTGTCAGTTAAAATACACAAGAAAACCGAAGGTGATTCTGGATGTAAAGATGTGATTCATGCAGTCAAAATACTCGGGAAAATTGAAGCATTATGTGAGAATGTCTCACTTAGTCTAGAATTGCTTAAGGCTTGAGAAAACTTTTGAAATCGTAACAGATACTGAAATTTGTTCTTGTGAGAGAGCTTTCTCGGTTAGGATCCATCGATTGAGTATGTGATTCAGTTAGAAACACTGGAGAAAATTGATCAATTGAAAGTGAAATCAGCTGTAGTAGGCAGAGGGGTTTCGTTGTCAGCTGACGAATAAGAGATGGGAGCAGTTCAGTTTTTTTAAAACAAAACAGTTAACTGGTTTGAAGAACCGGTTCAGTTCAGTTCGGTTCGAATTGTTCCCTTACAATTCGGTTCAGTTCACATACAGTTTTGGTTTTAAACCAAACTTTGCCCACCCCTGCATAGAGTAGCGTCCAACCCCTAAAACTCTAACAGTGTAGTGAGTAGCGGTATGGCAACTACGTCGAATTCTGTAGGGAAATGATACAAGCACTACACATATGAAAAGTACAACATAGAAGAATGCACAAAAGTAAACACATTCATTATGAATCATCAAAGGTCATCGCTACTAACATTTCAAACATAATATAATTCAAGTAACAAATAAGTTCTAGCCTCAAAAGCTCAAAAGAACATATCTAATATTCAAACATAACATAAAGCAAAATAGGAAATAAGTTCAAGTCTCTAAGACTCAAAATAAAATAAACGAAAGAAAGGAAAAATAGAAGCATTCTCCAATGTCTATGAGCACAATGATCATCTGCAGTATTGCCATCAAAGGGCTCCTTCACAACCTGCAATTAAAAGAAACACAAATTCAGCTCTCAAGAAGAAGAAGAAAAAAATATCTATCTGCTAACTCGTCATGATATACATAAAAGATAAACCCCATTAGTAGGAGTTTTATAAACTAGAAGAAATTAACAATATTATACATTGATAAAAGGAAGAATAATGTACTCCCTTCTTCGCGTGCCATAGACAATTCAGGATTCAGTGTCTCAAGTCTCAAACCCCAAATTAATCCTATTATATTATCTATAAGATCATAGCAAACTGTGATATTCCCTAAATAAGACATGCAAATTTGCCCCTCATACAACCAAATTCTAACATATTCAACTACCAAATTGACTAGGTAAATTGCATACCAACAAATTTGCCCAAATATGAATAAAATGTAGTGAACAAAAGGGGCAAAAACAGTTTTATAAAAGGAATATAGAACTATTATTACCAAGACCCAATGAATCGCATTTTTCAGCATTCCTAACTTTGGAAGAACATAGACCCATTAAACAGATTGGTATCAAGATATAGACAGGTCAGCACAGTCAACTGACCCACAGGAAAGTGATTAGTAATCATACCAAAGCAGATGGGGAAATGAAAGGGAGGGGGGACGAGAGGAGCATAGAGAATCACTATCGCATATATATTATGATGACCAAACAAGACTTAGATATGATTCTCACAGCTCTCCCTTCAGAGTTCTAATTACTGACAGAGAAGGTTAAATTTTTTACTTCTACCACAACAAGATATGTGTAGCTAGCAGGTATGTTAACATACTATTGATTGGACATACATCAGAATACTTATTCCAATCTTAGAAAACCAAACCACTAATCATCGAATGCAGAATAGATAAATGAAACAAACACAACATCTTTTCATGTATTCCATCTATTCGTAATTAACAATGATCCACCAAGTTACCATTGGTAAAAAAAAATATATATATCATACACAACATGAACCAAAATTTGACATAAAGTTGCAGTCAGATATAATGCACAAATGGTATAGCACAACATACAAACTCACATTAAGAACAAGGCGATATCAAACTCTCAACATAGATATATGGGCACATCAAATGGTAGACCTTTTTAATATCTATGCTCTTCAAAGTACCATTTTTGGAGTCGTAAACCGCCAACTCCCATTCGTACAAGGTTGTCGTAAACTCCAGCAGCACTTGGTCATCCTCGGATATATATGGTACATCACAATATGGAACCAAGTAAGGAACAGTGGCAAATTTAGTCCAAGAGTCTCTATTTCCATATTCCTTCATAAGCCAAATATCTTGTCCATGAAGAATGCACAAGCAATCCCTCAAAACCCCCAAGGTTGACGAATTAACCATTTCTACCCCTTCTCCTCCATAATCAGGCTGCAAAATCTCTTCAAAGGACTCTGTCCCCAAATCAAGAGAAACAATGGGCCTCACAGTTATCGAATCATGAAGATATACCAACCAATTAAGTGTGCCACTTACAAATTTTCCGGATGATCGAAGAGGAAAGAAAGAAACCACAACACCTCCTTCCATAAGGAAAGTCATCTATCAATCTCCAAGAATTGGTACCCAAGGTATGAACCTTCAGTTGAGTTATGTAATCAGGACTACTATCACATCTATACCCGAAAACAGCAACAACTTTGTAATTATCAGCGAAACGGTCATAGCCAAATCCATATACGGTAGCACGATTCTTTGAAGTTCCCAAAGAGGGCAATATATTATATTTTCTAGTGGCAGGGTTCCATAAAACAAACTGAATATAACGGTTTTCACTGTCCTTAGCAGCGAAACAAAGGATTCCGTCGCAAGAGCCAATTATGCCACCAATACTATGGTGAAAGTTAGAAGGGCTGTTAAGAGGGAATTTGATTTGTTTGGCATCGGTGGTCACGTTGGCGAAGATTGAGCGGAGAGGATAAACCGGGTGAGAGACCTCAGGTGGTGAGTAGTTCTTGGATGTTAAGATGAGATTAGGGTTCATGGTTGACATGCGAAAGTGTTTCCTGGCAAATTTGCGATCTGAAATTAGAGAATTCCAGGGTTTGCAGACGCACTTGAATTTCATGAGGGATTTCACCGGGAGCCTGCATAGAATATCTGTTATGAGCTCGAAGGGAAGAGTGGGTAGCGGCGTCGACATTTGAAGAAGTGAATCTCCGGCAAGAGAGTTAGTTAGAAGAGGAATTTTTGTTCTTTTTGAACTAGAGGCTGAACTTTTAACAGCTTCATCAGGAACAGGAACATCTCCTTCACCGGACATATTTCCTATAATTTGATAATAACTGGAGGTGAGTGCAAAGGAAATCAAACAAATTATGTCAAAGGTATCCAACATGAAATCTTACTGAAAATCTACCAACTTTTTCCCGGTTTGTTTTACAACAATGAGAAAGCTCACAATACTAATCATCTAGTTCTTCTTCACAAATATGGAAAGTTCATAAGATAAATCAAGCAAACTATAGCTATGATGCATGTTTTCATACCAAAATTAAAACTTGAAAATAACTTATAGCATATTAAAAGAAAATATTTTTTGGCTTTATTTTATCTTTTGTTAAAGAAATAGCTTATGTAAGCTTATACATAAGTGCTTATCATGATAAGCGCTTGTGCTATAAGGTGTCTATCCAAACAGGGTCATAGTCACTACAAGTTGTAACAAAGTAAACAACATCAAAGATAGCAATACAAGAAAGATAACCAAACATAGAAACAAAGTAATACATGAAAAGTAAGATATCAAAATTTGAGGAATGGAAAACGAAAATCAACAATCAGAAAATGCCATTACAATACAGAAAACACGAAAGACTAACCTTGCGTCAGAAGAATTGAAGGAAGAGAGTAATGTTAGGGTTTACACCGTCAGTGTCATTTCCGAAGAGAAGCTTTCTATTCATATGAAAAGAGACGCTTTGTTCATGTTATTAGTGTGATAGTGTTTGGATTTTGTCATATGAAACATGCATCAAACATGTGTTCTTATGTAAATTACTCAATATGTAGACAATAAGTAGTATTAAAAAACGATTAATAGATAAATGAAGCATTTTTAAGTAAATAGACGAAATGGCAAAACCATCATAAACTCACACATAAGTGGAGGTGTCGGCCTAACAATTTCGACATTTTTGTTGAGTTAGGACTTCTAGGACATTAATGATTTTTTTTTTTACATATTTATAGTGATCTTGCTGCTGTGAAAATATGCTCGACTTGCTCAATTGAGTGAAAATTTTGAATGAGATTGTGCTAATTTAAAATCGGATGGTGTTTTCCGTAGCAGTCCAAAAGGTTGGATTACTTTTGGACATACTTCGATTGCCTCTGCTCTTCTTTTTCGGACACATTTGGCATGATACTAGAAACTTGTTCAAAGATGTTTTTGTTGGTATTGATCCATATTATTTTGTTTTTAGAAAGAAAAAAAAATAGATTTTAAGAAAGCTACTAGGAATAGCTTTCATTTTAAGGTTAAAAATTATTATTTTTAACAAAAAGGATTTTTTGAAAACTGAAACAAACACTACAAAAGAATAGTGATTTCCTGGTTAAAAAAATCCCAAACAATCGGCCCCAATACAATGTATCATACAAGTTAAAAAAAACAAATAGGTGTAAAAATAAATATATGCAATTTAGTTCACTTTGATTATGTTTTGAAAAATCAATATACGATTTTATATCCAAATTTTTGGATCTATTAGCAAAGTTTTAATTTTGATCGGTTTGATTCGAGCACCTCTAATAGAAATTTAGAATCACTTTCTACTATTGAAATAGAAATGAAAAAACTCTAGTTCATTCATAAAAAATTATGTCGCAGCTACATTTAACTTACCAAATCATATTACGTCAATATACAACAGAAACTTATTCCAACAGCATTACGTCAATTAAGCATAAAACAATATTTTAATTTAAAATCATGGTTGCATAAAATATTTTGCCACAATAATTGTTGAAATCAAGTTCCTTCAATAATCATAAATTAACATAACAGGTAATAAAATAAGACCAACTCATGTGAATCAAAATTAGTCTGTCCATTTAAATCTAAACTACAATGAACCCTTAAATTTGGATTTTCTAAACTGCTACATTACAAAATGGCATACAGATTTGTTAGCTTCGGCATCTTTTCATTTTTCATATAAGCAACTATACTAGAATGAAGATTATGCTCAGTGCAACATTCAGCTTTTCAGTTGTCTCAGCGGAATGTTGCACTGCGATTCCCAGAAGCAGGAAATGCTGCACGCCTTCTACCTTGTTGAAATTGTTTAGGCAAATCACTTGGTTGTCCCTCTCCTATCGTTGGACGCTTCTTCTTGCCACCTGAGTCCTCTTTCTCGGCACGACCATCACAATTCTGGGAGGATGGATTCTTCTTTTTTTCTCCAAACTTCACATGGTTCATTGCTGCTTCATAGTCATATGGCGTCAACTGCAATAAGCCACTGGCTTGTTCAGTTTTTTTTGGCTTTCTGATTCTGTTATTTTGTTTGTTTGACTGAAAACACTTTTTAAAGTTTGCTGACAGTTCCGAGAGAGACTTAGGCTCATCCTCATCTGAAGTTGAGGCACTCGGATTTTTCTCCATCTGCTCGGTTGGGTTTTCTAGGTTATTATTCTGCTCCACATCCTCCTCGGCACCTGTATCAGTGTCCAGCATTATAATCTCATCTAAAGCGGAGGTGGAAGTTGGATCAGAAACAGGTTTTTGTTGGTCCGCTACATTAGAAGTTTCTACTACAGGTTTTGACGTCTCACTGCCACCCGAAAATGAATGGAAAGGAAGAGTGACTGAAGATCTAATTTGCTCTAGCTTGATCTCTTCCTTGCCCTAAGAAAATCAAGAAAAAGCCGTGCAAAAATAAGTACATCAATAGGGTAAGAACATACAAACGCAAATGAAAGCTATTACAGAAAAGCAAGATACAGGTTTATATGCGGCACATAACAAAAATCCTTTAAGTGTTTCAGAAGAAAAGAAAACGCACCTTTTTATCAAGGCCAAGCTTCCTCTTTGAAGCTGGGTTCCCCAGCAGTGCCCCAAAAGCACCGCCCGGCTTTTTAAGAACCTGGACAGTTGCTCCATTTCCCTTTATCAACGAAATATCAAATATTAGAGTGATGCTTCTCACTACGAGGCTAAACATTGAAATAACATTGAAACAAGTAAAATTTTGCAACCTTCATTGTAGAAAGTGCACCAACATTTGCATCCCTAGTCTGCTCTGGAATAGTGAGACTTTCCCTTGGGAGTTCAGATGTGACATTATTGGGCTTCAATTTTATTTGTATATCGGTATCTTGATGCTGAAAAGATTCCTGTTTTAGAGTTAAAAGAAAAAATGAGACTTCTCAGAGATATTAAATGATGGAGGCAATTTCAATTCCAAAATTTGATTTTGATTACAATTCCAACCTTTGAGTTCTGTGTTTGGGGTGCGGGACCTTCAGTCGTAACAGGTACTGCGTCTGATGCCTGGATAGTGATTGTCATATAATTTAATTAACAAACAAAGATAGGAATTAAAAACCAATGAAGTTAAAACATCAACCCACAAAGCTATTTAAGCACTCAGTAGTTAAGCATTAGTTCCAACAAAACCAATCATAGAAAATTCAAAATGGTAGAGTTAATTAGAATTCTCAAGCGTGTGTAATTATCATTTTTAGCCCTAACTTTTGTGATGAGGTCATTCATAGCAGACATGTGCATACAAATGACAAGTGGAGCCTTTTATCATACCCTAGTTCATAGACAGATGTATACAAGACTCATTGATGAACTAAATTGTGTCACTATCATTGTATCATACATCTGTTAGCGGTAATGTAACAAGTCAGTTTCTGGAGGCTCTTTTTAGCATTCATTCAGATACTAACTCGGATGTCCAATATGCTTGACATATTTTAAGTGCAGTTATAGTACCAATTGTCCAACCAGAAATCTCATAGAAATAACACAGATCAACAGTATGAAAGCAAATATCATCCTACAGTTAAACTTTTTCTATGAAATTGCATACTAATTGAATAATTAATAGTCGAACTTTTCGTTAATAACATGTGAATTTCTTCATGATAATCAATTTATAACCATACCAAGATTACTGATGCTGGATTATAAATATATGGAAGTGAAGCCTAATACAGCAATTGACTGCCCAATCACTCCAGAATGACTATTGTTGAAAATAATACTTACTGTGGTGGCATTTCCTTCTTTCAACTGTTGAGCAGCTGCTTCAAAAGCAGCAGCATTCTGAATTGAATGTCTGATGACGGTAACAACAGAATCCAGATTGTGTTCAAGATATGGATGCTTTGTCTTCACCAATCGCCGTAACTTGTTTGTAGTGACAGGCATCTGCTTAGCTTTTTAAACAAGTAGAACAGAGTAAATTGACATCTACCATCAGCCAAACTGAAACATTTAAAAAATTGATGACAAAGAAGTTTGCACAAGTTTCAATTACCGATTTCAAGAACAGTTTTATTTGGCAATACATATCCAGTACTCTCATCCTCTGCACGAGCAACAATGTCGCGCCACTCACACAGCCCCTGCAACCCAATTGAATAGAGTAAGCAAGCTATGATAGAAGCTTTGGGTTGGACAAGTGAAATCAAACAAGCCTTTGTTCCCTATGGTGCTAATAAATAAGATATTAAACAGAAACTCACCGAAACAATGGCAAGCTGTTGAGCATTAAAACCAGCCCCTTGCAACCTGCACAAAAACAGTTGTTGAGTTTTGCTTAACATTTCTTGGCAGACATTATATGCAAAGTGGAACGAAAAATGCACCTTTACATAGAAGAGACAAAAATAAAAGTAATCAGAAAAATACATAAAGCTTGGAAAACTCACTAGTTATATCGAGTGCTAAATTAGTAAAGAATGTCAATTGAAAAGGAGACGAACCCATATATATGAAGGTATGAGTTTTCTGTCAGAAGTTCTTTTTCATATAGCTGCATGCAGACATCATAACTGCGCTTGTAGACCTGTTGGTGACAGGAAATTACAGTCAACGAGAGCAAAAATAAAAGGTCATTAAGTCAGTCATTCAGTCAGGCCATATTGGAAAAAATAATGTGTACAACAAGCAAAGGTCAGACAGGTCCAATTAACAACAGCATAATTGCAACACACTTAGTTCAGACAATCAAAACAAAGAGTCTTAAGGAAATAATGGAGAATCCTATGTTTGTGAAAAGGATCAGAGGACATTAAATAGAAAGAAACAAACAGTAACAAGTTTAAACCAGTTGGGGGTAAATTTATGCACTCGATGAAAGAAATTCAAGGTTAATGCTCAACCAAATCATTTATGATGGGACACGGGGGTAGTAAATAGTTACCTCTACCAGAGGAGTATCAGAACTTTCAGGTGCCTTTGGCAAGGAAGATAAGTTAATCCTCATTGTATCATATATATACAGCAGATAATGTGTATCTTCTCTGGCATATCTATAAAAAAACATCATTTCATATATCAATAGATTGTTTAATTGTAGCAACTAGTCACGCATGACAGAATACCAGTAATTATTTTGTTTTGGTTGGGGGGAGGGGGGGATGGAATCAAAACACAGCAAGATTATTTGTAACAAAATAAATCAGGAATGCTAGTGACAATTTCAATTTGATTATCATAGAGAAGGTTGAAATCCGAAAATTATCCTTTGGAATGAGTTATAGGTCAAATAAAAACAGTGGAGTGGAAGGAGAAGATTGCATGGAGTAAGATTAAGGTGGGAAAAACTAAAGATAGAAGAGATGGAGAACAGGTGAGCCAAAAATCTGAAACAAATATGTATTGATCTTAATTACAAAAATAAGTGTGCGTGAGGAACAAAGAAAACAACTAAGTACTACATTTTATGTGAAGGAACCAAGCAAGAACCTAGTGCATCCTTTTCAAATTATTAACAGCTGTGTACACTTTTCATTCTAATTGGTGAGACTATGAGATTTCAAAAATCGCAATGATATCCAATGGGGAGGAGGGGGAGGGTTCTACTAATGAGAACACACCCTGAGTGTTAATGATGCTAACTACAGAACATATATTTTCATTATGAATTATATAATGTATGCCTATAGATCAAGAAAATGTGATAGTAATTAAATTATATACCAAATTTTTTAGTTCTAGGTAAAGAGCAGATTCTATATATTTCTAGATTAATGAGAAGTTCCACAAAGCCGAATTATACATCATTTAAACTTATCTAGTGTATTTTTTCCAAATCCAGACAATAAAAATTCGGCAATGTTAAAAGAATAAAAGACAAGGATAGAAAAAATGTAATTACAGGAAGATCAAAGTTGTAAGCTCAAAACAAAATTGTACCTTAACATCTCATCAGGAATAGGGCGTAGTCTCCAATCAGCATTCTGGTATCTGGAGTAAATTTATTTTTTAAAATCTTCAGGAATGTAGGTAAAGAAAATAATTTATGCAGAGGCTAATTTGAAATGTTAAACTTAAAATAAAGACAACATACTCTTTGTTTGCGGTAATTTCACAAAAATGGTTCAGAAGATACTCTAAACTATTTCTCTCCAACTTTAACACCTTTGAAGCCTAAACAATGCAATTAAAACAGGTTAGTCTTGCACGATAAGAAATCAAAGAAAGAAGAACTTCAAAAGCTTGTTTCCCCATTTTTCGAAGATGCGGAACAAACCAGTACATTTTGAATACATATAAAGCTAAACACTGAAATCCTACATGAATAAGCAGCATTAACCAATCAAAGAAACTTTTTTGCACAAATAATAATCATATCATATGATTGTTTCCATGACAAGTAACATGGCAAATAATGTCAATATTGAATAGTCAGTTTTCTAAACAAACCTGGCCAGTGTCAAACATATTACAAACATAAATGCCAAAGTCCCGCTGAAGCCACACAATATCTTTATCCGCACCATGCATAACCTGTTTAATTTAAATATAAATACAGTTAACAGACTAAGGAAAGTATGTTGCATTGAAATAAAAAAAAAACAATCTTGTATCACTAACCTTCCTCTTGGAAGGGTCCTTGAAGACTTCCCTTAAATGCGGCCCAATATGAATGCGGAGTTTCAAAGTGTCGACAACGAAATCTTCGGTCCTTGTTGATATTTGCATCAAGCAAGTCAAACCTTGGAAAGACCGGTATTGATTATGCTCCAAATCAACCTATATATTTCAAGAAAAGACCAAATAAAAAGTTCAGAAGAATGCAACAAAAGATGGAGAAGCTGTTACAGGAAAGGTACAATATCAGTTTCACGATCAATAATAACAACAGACAGCACCTCAAAGGAAAATAAATATTTGAACTATATCCACCAGAGTACAAAAACAAAATTAACATGATATACTAAATTGTATCCTCACAATCAGAAGAAGAACTACACAACCAACACAAGAGTAAAACATTGGGAAAAGGCATTGTGATAGTACACTTATATCGGTAACAGTTGTGCTTAAGATTAAGGCTCAAGAATGACTCCATATATATTGAGTCATTCTTGAGCCTTAATCTTGAGTAAAATGTTGGGAAAAGGCACTGTGACAGTACACTCATAGCGGTAACAGCTGTGCTTAAAATTAAGGCTAAAAAATGACTTGATCTCAAGAGTAAAACATTGGGAAGAGGTACTGTGACAGTACACCTATATCGGTGAAAGCTGCGACACACACAACATATGTATAACACATTTCAATAAGCTTGAAAGGAAAAAGCTTAAGAACCCTTAAGGTGCTTGTTTTAAAGGTGATTTTCAAATAAGTACCAAGGAAATTTCAATAACTTATTATGTAGCAATGCATTTACACATATCAAATGAAGAATCTAGTTGTAAAAATTGTCATGAACAAAATTCCTGAGTAAAATCTCACAAATAGTTATCATATTTTACCGCAAATTCATTAACAGAACGCAGCTTAGCAGCCATCTCCTTCAAATCTTTGACTTCTTCTACAAGCTTGAAAGGGGTGCTTTCTAATGAGGGGGGCTTTTGTGGCACAATATTCTCAGGATCTTTATCAACAAAATCCAAAACAGATAGCTTTTCCTGGAATAGTAAATTAGTAATTGATTAATACAATCAAATAGAAAAGCTAACAAAATAAAAAGCACCCAACTTACAGATGTAATACAAGGTCAGATAATCAAAAGTTATTTCTACCCAATGCAAAAGGATTTAGTCCATCATATTCATTCATCAAGAGATTTTCAAGTTTCAACCAGGCTCATCAAATCTACAACCCTAAGATCATGCATCAAATCAGAAAAATGAAAGGGTGTCAACATTATGAGGAAAAATGTCGTTCCACCCAAGTTACTAACAAGTCTGAAATCCCAGCATATAGATACAGGCATACAGCTTGCATGATTAATCTGAACTATGTGATGCTAAAAAAACTAAATGCTACTAGCATTATCTCCTGATAATTTCAAGGCCATGCTAATATTACAGTTGATAGCATGCAAAGACGAACTTGAGTATAACTAATGCCATTTTTCAATTGATAAGCCAGGTCAATAAAAGCTATAACCTATATTCAAAGCATATCAAGTTAAGCTCAAAGCAGGACACCATAAAGCAATTCTCGTAAGCTCTTTCAAATGCTTATTTATGCATTTATATATCATAACCTAAGTCAATAAACTCTCCCTAACATTTACATATCATAAGCTAGATCAACAAATTCTTCCAAACAATCAAAAGTCCAAATATTCAATCATAACATAATAAAAAACCAGATACAAATTCTTGTAAAAATCAATTTTTTCACAAAGATCTCACCAATGGATGAACAAACTTCTGCCCATCATCACTCCTCTGCAACCAAACATGCTCAAAAGGCACATTAGCATTATTAACAATTATACTAAACTCATCCTGCGGCCTTCGAATAGTTGGTATATGAAACGGAACCTTCGCCTTCCCTCCCACCGTCCTCTTATCTTTCATCGCCACCTTCACACCCTCCGCCACCGCAATCTCCGAATCCTCCACCGCAACCACCTTCCCTCTCCCCCCTTTCTTCTTCTTCCCATAAACCATCTCAAATCCATCATCCACCATCATTGCCTCATTCCCATTCACTCTCCCATTCTTCGCCTCCTCTTCTTGAATCCTTCGATATTCGCGAAACTCATCGTTCGCGACATCGAATCTTTCCAAAACATCATCATTCACATTGACAAGCCAATCATAACCATCATCAAGATCACCAGGAAAAGGCGAATTTGAAGCTACACCGATTGCTTCAAGCATGGATTGCGATTCACGCGAGATTTCATCGATTGGGAGTTTGAATTCGTTGAAATTGCGGTAAAAGAAGAAATCTCTCTCCGATGGGATACAGCGTGAAGAAGCGGCGAGTGAAGCTACTGATGACGAGAGTGGACCGGAGGTAAGGGTTTGAAGTGCGGCGGTTGCGGTGGCGGTAGGCGGTGGTTGATCGTGATCGACGTTCATGGCGTCGATTAGGGATTTCGTTTCAATTAGGGATTTTTGGGATTAGGGTTTTAGAATTTTGATTTTTTTTTATAGGATTGTTACTAAGTGTTTTTTTTTTTTATTTGAAATTAGTGAGGGTGTGAAGTGGGACTATATTATAATGTAGTGTTATTAATTAGTATTCATCGTCCCAAATTACATCTTTCAAAAAAAAAATGGTTCCAAATTACATAACGTTTTAGTTGTATTATACAAATTAAAAAAATGTAATTAGTGTAAAAAAGTTATAAGTAATTTAACAAAATTATCCTTTGTTAATGGTATATAAAATATAAATTAAAGAATCAGAAAAAGTAAGAGTAATAAATAATTGAGGGTATCGTAGGTAGAATAATATTTAATATTTCATTGATATCGTAAAACGACTTATAATTTCGCACTAATTTTTTCTTCAAAACAACTTATAATTTAGGACGGGGGAGTAGTATGTATACCCGTGCATTCCACGTAGAGATCTTCCTTTTTAATTAAATTAAAAGTAAGACTTTTAATACTTTACATCTTCAATTATTTTAGATTTGATATGTGTGTTTGTTTCAAGTTATATTTGTAGATTCCTAGGAATAAAATCATAAAAATGCATATGCATATGTTTGTTACAAATTTATTAAATTTTATTCCCGGGTATAAAATGTTCCTAGGAATAGAAAAGTTTTTCCAAAAAAAATGGTGGGAATAAAGTTCTCATTGAGATGGGAATAAAATTATGTGTAATTACCTATTATATTCCCTATTTTTAAGGTTCCTTGAAATATTATAATGTTAACCAAACATCTTTTTTCTAAATACCTTGGAATAAAATTCTTATCTTTATATTCCAAGGAATGTTATTCCTCATGTAACATTTTAATCTTTAATAAATACTTATTGGCCTTTCTTCTTTTTCTTTTGAAAAAGAAAAGTTTATGTAGATAGATAGTTTTTTTTTTTAAGAAATGTAGATAGATAGTTCTCATCTTATCCAAAACATTTCTCCTTTCAACATTTTTATTTAGATAAAATATGTATTCATTTTATTATAAGTCAAAAGCTGATATTAATTGATGAAAAAAGTTAAATAATAATGATATTAATATTCAAAAGTCTAACGAGTATAAATAATCATGAGAATCAAACAAATTGAAGGAAAAAAAATTTTACATATATATTAAAAAATATATTTATACTTTAATATTTTATAAAAAAAAATATCTAAAATTTTAAATGATAGTCAACATTGTCCACGTATGCTTCTTCCACGGATAAGATTCACCATTTGCGTATAAATATGCTCTTGTGGTCTAACACACTACATGAGAAGATATATTTTTCTTATGAATATAGATTGTTGAGATAAAATGGAAGGTTCATTGAAAATGACATTGAAATTTGTCATCTTTTTGGTTGCAATTGTGGATGGCCTAATGGGAAGTGCATATGGCACACGACTTGGAGGTGCTGCTGTTGATTATGTGCCCGTGCCTGCTTGCTATTGGCAATGCCCTTTTGTCAAGCATTGTTGTCCCCCTCTTAGACGCCCCCTTACTAGAGCAACATAAATTTATGTCATCTTAATTTAGTTTACAATAATACTATTGAGTTTGGGAAAGACTCGACTCATATGTAATAAACCTATTATATGAATAAATAAAAGATTATTATTCCTTTTATCTATCATTATTTGAATTTGTATACAATATATGTAGTTAGACCTATGTATAATCGAAGATCTAACAATCCAAGTTTATATACCTTGACGAATAGAAAATGTTGTGATCATGCGTAAACATTCGAAGTTTGATTACTAACTTGACTGATTAGATACGTTTTAAAAATGTTGTGTTTTTACAAAGGGATGTGTCGTGAAAAAGGGACAAATGGAACCACTAATGAGGTGAATGGGCTAGATGTTAGGGTTTGTAGAGCTTGGTGTGTCCAGGCGATGACAATTGTGGTTGTTTGGGGTGGTAAATAGTGACTCACGTTCATGGTATCGAAATTTGATTGATTTAGATTGTGATTTGTGTTACGGTTTTAGAATTTTGTTTTATTTCACAGTGGTCTAGCTCTTGCGTTTTTTGCTATATTTCAACATTAAGAAAATAAGTGGGTTAGAGATATACTCTTTTTTCTAAGTAAGACACATTTTGTATAGTTTAATGTTGTGTTTTTATTCAACAATTGTTTTTAATTATATATAGGTTTATGTAAGTTTTTCAATGAGAAACATATTACTTATGCACCTTAAAAAACGACAAACTTTTAAGTTCGTTCTACAATATTTTAAGTGAGGAGTGATGTCTCGGTACAAGATTAAAATATCCTTAAAACTAGAAGATCAAATGAAAATATATTTACATTTATTTTCCTTCAAGGATGCTAACAAAACTCAAACCCTGGAAATTTCTAGGAGTTTTAACGTGTCAAGATAACCCTTCTTAAAAAAAAATTACCTAAAACCACCCCTCCTCTGATGAACGAACGAGAAAGAAAGTTTAGAGAGAAAGTTTCTCTCACTAGAAAACTATGGCCGGTTGTTGTGTTATAATTAGTTGATCATTAAAATTAAGTCCAATATTTATTATCAGGTATAAAATCTATTTTGTTCCTTTACAAAAAAAAAATAGTTACATCAAAATTTCTAATATCGAGATAATTTTTCCGCCTCATCTAATCTAATCTTATCTCATCGATTAAATCAAGGTTTGAATGTTAATTTTATTCTTGTATTTTTCCGCTATCATGTAACATTTTAATCTTTAAATAATACCTATCGGCCTTTCTTCTTTTTCTTTTCGGAAAAAAAAAAACTTTATGTAGATAGATATTTCTCATCTTATCCAAAACATTTCTCCTTTCAACATTTTTATTTAGATAAAATATGTATTCATTTTATTATAAGTCAAAAGCTGATATTAATTGATGAAAAAAGTTAAATGAATATGATATTAATATTTAAAAGTTTAACGAGTATTAATAATTGATGTAGTAAATCTGCAAGTGCACGTTTTACCGATATAGTAATAAAGAGTATCGTTCCGACAGAGAGTTATGAATTTGATTCACTTTTAAATAATGATTAGATTGAAAGTTTAAAAGTTGTATTTTTGTTTTGAAAGAAAATAACAATAATAATAAAAGCGTCATGGGATTATTGGTTCATCATGGTGATAAATCCCTCACAAACCAAACCCTAAACCTAGAACTTTATGTTGACCTATTTTCTAAAGACAAGTTTCTCTTTGGCCTATCACATCTCCTTTTGGTTTCAGTGAGTGTGTTTCTCTAGCAACTACGTCTATTCTCATGGTTGATTGCTATTGAAATCCTCGAAGTACGAAACTTTATTGTCTCAAGGTTTGCTAGACTATTCTCATGTTTCGCAAGAAACCACGGGCTTTAGGTCAGAAATAAACTAAAATAGGTAGCTTATCGGAAAAGCAAAAGCAGCAAAAGGAGTGTTGTGGTGGTGGCACGGGTTGTGCCTTGAAGGCACGGGCCGTGCCAAGCTCTTTGGTTGTTTATTTGGCTTTGAATTGTTGGAGGCATGGGCTGTGTCTTCAAGGCACAACCTGTGTCTGTATTTTTGCACAAAATCTTCATATTTTTGGCCCGAATCAGCTCCAAGACACAATCTTTCAAATATTTGTTCCTGAAATTAAATAACTTGCAATTTAAGTAAAATAGTTCTAAAAAGGAAATAAAAACATATACAATTTAAATAAAATAGACTCAAATAATATATTAAAAACACTAATTATTGACTCATCAAACTCCCCCATACGTGAATCTTTGCTTGTCCTCAAGCAAAAGGCATAAACATTAGCAGCATAAACAAAATTAACATATGACAATCATTATTAAAACTCATGTCTCCTCCAAGGCTTTGTTCTAGTGGCACACTAATCACAACCTCAAGCATTTCTTATGAACCTATTCAACCCAACAACAAATCTCAAGTGAGTGTGTGTGTGTGTAGTCCAACCCTTTTCTTGTTCCTGTGTAAGAGATATTATGAGGAAACAGGTTCTAACCTTAACACTAAACCAACCGAGAAAAATCCTTTCTTCATTTCATATAAGAGAGATGAGAATTATTTGATCATTTAGCAATTTAAACACATTTAAACACTTTTGGGGAACTGCAGAATTTTTATTGATATTTGGAGACAACACCTTCACGTAAGAAGTCGGGTAGTGCGGCTCCTGCCCCCTAGAGTCAATGGTGCCCCCTATATATTTATTTGTTCTGACCCCTTTTTGATAAGTGAGAAGGAATTATAGAAGCTAGTTAGTTTTTAGAGACAACACCTTCACGTAGGAAGCCAGGTAGTTTAGCTCCTGCCCCCTAGAGTCAATGGCGCCCTAGAAATAATTTTGCTTCCGACCCTCTTTGTTTGATCTTTTTATTCCCCCACACAAACTTATACTACTTTTACTTTGAATACTTTTAAGGGTTAATTTACCATTAGAGTTAGAACGTGCTCCTTAAAATACCTACCTACACACTTACTCAAAGACTGCAACTATGTGCTTTTCTCAAAGAGAATTTTCACAATAAAACATGATGTGAGTATAGCAAGAACACTTAAAACACAAGAAATCACTTTCATGTACAAGAAACAACCATTTAGGAAGAGACAACAAAAAAATTTATGTCATAATTTACAATAAAAGCAAGCTGCTTTTCATGCCTTTCGTAACAAAACAAAACAAAAAATTAAAATTCAAGGGAATTTGGAAACACTACGACACTTGACATTTTATTGACTCCCCCCACACTAGGGTAAAGCATTGTCCTCAACGATTTAAAAAGAAAGAAAATTTGCAAGAAATAAAAGGAAAAGGAAAAGGGAAAGCTCACAATTTAATGGGGACCATGTGGAGGATCCTGGAGGTTAAGGTGCTGCATCATCCTCAAGAGCATGCGGTTATTTTCTTCATGCATTCAATTGCCTCTTTGGACATTGCCACGTAGCCCGGATATTTCAGCACTTTGTCTTTGTTGTTCGGTGCTTATCCTTTGGATCTCATTTTGCATCCATGTCCACCGGTCATTGTCATATTGTCCACCGGTTTCATGGTCATGGCGCACTGGATCATAATGCAAGTGTGTACCTCCCTCATCCTCATCCTCATCCTCATCACCACCATCATCACCATCATTTTGTACCTGTGGGATAGTACCAACATAAAACAAATTTTCCACCACCTCCGGGTTAGTAATGGTTGGATTAGGTAGAATGATCAAACATTGAGCCCTAGGGATTTTAAGCTCGTATTGGTAGTTTTGAGGCGGGCCACAAGGCCTAATTAAGAACATAGTAGTGAGGGTATCTAGATCTAGTCTATTGTTTTTCTCAATCCTATTAATCCCGCTTTCCTCACCCACTCCCATCTTTCTAGCAATAAAGGCGGTGATTCCACCCACCACTATTTCACTTTTCTCATCCGATTTCTTTTTAGCAACAGAAACAAGATAATCAAGCAAATAGTAACAGGTGTTCACAGGTTGATTATTCAGCATATCCCACAACATAAAAAGTTCATACCTAGGTTATTCAACAACCTAACCACATTATCTCTAATACCTAGTGTATTCATGGCATCACTATCAGGGCACCTACAAGCAGAAATAGTTTAGAGACAAGAGTTTTATACTTATTACTTTGGTCGGCATCCTTGAATTCGATGTGATGGTTGATGAGTCAATAATTAGTCTTTAAATTAGTGTCTTTTATTTAATATTTAAGTTTATTTTAATTAGACTTAATATGTTTTTATTTCCTTCTAGAACTATTTTACTTCAATTGCAAGTTATTATATTTCATGAACAAATATTCAAAAGATTTAGTCTTGGAGCAAAAGAAAGGGAATTTGAGCTTATTCGTGCCAAAAATATGAAGATCTCATACAAAATATATGGTGCAAGGATTCATGCCAAAAATATGTAGATCTCATAACAAAATATATTGTGCAAAAATATAACAAAGTGGCGCGCCCCCTTTTACCGTTTTGCTGCTTTTGCTTCTTTGACAAAAGCTGCCTATTTTAGTATTTCTGACTTAGAGCCCAAGGTTTCTTGTGCAACAATTTAGTGATTTAATTCTTGGGGCTCAAGTCAATGTTAG